>Ga0111538_10001427_pt1 | contig 33467 bp, 43 predicted proteins | sample SoiMethybrSBSTD1_FD_79669 | JGI IMG/M metagenome (GOLD analysis project Ga0111538, IMG submission 79669) | Bulk soil microbial communities from a Populus tree surrounding site in Tennessee, USA - Soil MetaG P. TD hybrid SBSTD1 (version 2)... | ecosystem: Environmental > Terrestrial > Soil >...
GGGCTTCACCATCCTGCGCATGCCGAGCACGCGGCTGTTCTTCAGCGACTTGGTCGGGCGCGGCAGGGTGATCTCCAGCATCGGCTCGTAGCCCACGATGCCGAGCGTGAGCACGGCCATGCCGATCGAGTGCGACACGTGCGCCACTTCGCACAGGATCGGCTCGTCGTGATCGCTCCGGTACTTCGGCTCGATCCGGACCCAGTCGCCGGCCCGGACGTCGTCCCACACGCCGAGAAGCCGGCCGGCAATCTCCTCCAGCTCGCGCTCGTTCGACGTCGAGTTGAAGACGAGCGCGCGCCGTCCTTCGTGCGCGATCTGCCACCACGTCTCGCGCGGGAGCGTGCACGCGAGCGTCTGCGGCCGGCGCTGCACGGACGTCGGCAGGTCCTTCGAAGGCAGGGGAATGCTCATGGGGTTTTCATCCGGTTCTCATGCCTGCGGAGGAGGCGGTTCGATCGGTACGCCGAGCTGTGACGAGTCCTCGGGGTTCTCGGGGACCACCGGCGGCGCCTGCCCGAGCACGTCGCCGGGCAACCAGTCGAAGCACCACTCGTCGCCGCGCACCATCGGCCAGCTCGCGCGCCGCGTGTCGTAGTCGGGGTGCATGCCTTCCACCTGTCCGCCGAGCTGCGGTGACCGGCGCCGGCACTCGCTGTTCGCGATGTCGTAGGCCGCGCACGTGTTGCAGGTGGACTCGGGGAGGTTCGCTCTAGGGTGCATCGTCGGGCTCGCGCTGGTTGTGTTCGGCCTCGCCGGCGATCTGCGGCTTCCACGGCGCCGGCTTCTGGTACTTGTCGTTCGGGTTCTTGGGGGCCCACGTCGCCTCGTTGTCGAGCGATCGCTGGAGCGAGCCACGCATGATGATGTCGGTGGCCAGCAGGCAGCTGCGCTCTCGGAACAGGGCAACGTGGCACAGGTCCGGGTCGATATCCATCAGCTTCGCAAGGTGCGAGTAGACGCGCAGGCGCTCGGCGCGGCGGTCCGTGTGCCGCAGCCAGAACCGGTCCAGGAGGCTGTGCACGCTGCTCCGGAGCTTGCGCAACGGACCGTTGGCCAACGAGCCGAGCGGCTGCCCAGTGGCCTTGTGCGTCCCCACGTGGGCGTCGCACGGCTTGCAGGCGAAGAAGATCCTGCCGTCGAGCCCGGGCCGTTCTCGGTAGGTCCCGCCGCGCGAGCCGTACAGCTCGTGGCCGGTCATGCGCTCCGCCGGGTTGGCGCAGTACGGGCACATGATTGCAGCTCGGAGGCCGAACATCAGCGTCTCCCCCGGTCGTCGTGCCGCTCGCCTTCCGGTGGGAAGATCAGGGCGAGGCACGACGGGCAGAGCGGGATCCCCACGCTCGGGCATTCGGTCGTTACCCCGCACTCGTTGCAGGACGCGAGCCTCACGGCAGCCTCTGTTCGCGGATCCGTTCCAGGGTGGAGCGTTGGAGATCGCTGCACCGGTGGCCGGCGCGCAGCTGCTTCATCAGGCTGTCGACGAAGTTGGCCTCCCACGAGGTGAGGTCTTCGCCGTTCTCGTCCAGGTCGATCAGATCGTCCCACGCGTTGGGGTCGATGCAGGAAGCTGGCATCGTGCGGCGCTCAGCCACCGGAAACCTCGCTCTGCTTCTCCCGAGGATCGGACACGACTCCAACCGACCAAGTGCCGGCGTCGAGGTTGTTTTCCGCGAAACCAACGGCCTCCTCCATGTCTTCGAACGGACCGAAGAACGTGAACCCATCCCACAGGTTGCCGAAGGCGACGATCGCGCGCTGCACCTCGTCGCCATCCTTCGCGTTGTCGAAGCGCGCCTCGCACTCGGTTGGCGGCGACAGCTTCCGTTCCATGCGCCGCCGCTCCTCGGCTTCGATGGAGTCTTCGTGCGGGTCGTTCACTTGGCCTCCGTTTCGATCAGGCTGTCCCAGTCGTCCATGGCGGCCTCGCACTCGCCGCAGGGCGCGTCGTGCATGCCGTCGGCGCTGCTCGTCTTCACGTGCGGGTGACGCGGGCAGCGGCGCGCATCGCCGTCGCAGTTCTCCTCTCGAACGGCGTCCCAGTACTCGAAGTGGTTGGTCATGCCGCCAAGTGGCCGGTCGATCGTGGAACCTGTCGCGGGTTTCATCCTGCGGCCTCCACTCGCGGTCGCGGTGGACAGAGCCGGTGCCGCTTCGAGAAGTCTCCGCAGACGGCGCAGACCTCGTCCACCGAGATCGGCAGACCAAGGTCGACGCGGGCCCCGCAGTGCTCGCACCGGATCGTCGTCAGCCCTGGTTTGCTGTCCGGGTGGGAAGCGTCCAGGCACACCACGTGATCGTTCTTCATCCGGCCCTTCCCTGGGCGCGCGAGAGGCGCCGGCCCACAGTCTGCCTCGTCACGCCGACTTGCCGAGCGATGTCGGCGACCGGCATGCCATCGCGACGCATCTGCACGAGCGTCGACGTGGGCACGCATGGCTCCCTTCCTCTCGATAGCGGCCCGAGCACGGACCGCACCCGGTGGCGCACTTGGTGGTAGGTCAGGCCGACCTGTGCAGCCACCTGCGTCAGGGTCGGCTTCGTCGGCATGCGGAACAGCCTCACGCACTCGGCCACCTTGCCGGGCATCCGCTTCGCCGGCCGGCGGCGCGGCACGCCCATGGCCACCAGCACGCGGTAGACGGCTTCCCTGCCCAGGCCGGGCATCAGCTTCGCGATCTCTGCGCACGTCATGTCTTGGTCGGTGTAGGCGCGAGCGATCGCCTGCTGCGGGAACCGGCCGATCGACTGCTTGCGCGGCGGCAGGCCCAGCGACCGAGCCCGGTAGCCGACCGCGGCGCGGCTGCACCCCCATCGCTTGGCGAGCGAGTCCAGCACTTCGCCGGTCGGCCAGAGCCGGCGCAGCTCGTCGTCGTCGATCGCCACGCGCCTCACGGGGCCGCCTTCGGCATGGTCGCGATCGCCACCTTGGCGCGCTCCTCTGCCAGCCACAGGGTCCCCAGCTCGCGCAGTCGCTTGCGGGCGATGCAGCGGAGCGCCATCGAAGCGCGCGGGAACCTCGTCTCGTTGGTCCGGCGCAGCGAGTCGACGAACACCAAGGCGGCGCCGCGGTCGTTGCTGCCGGCCTTCTTCGCCTCGGCGACGAACAGCTGCTCGTAGTTGCAGATCGTCATGGGAGTGGAACCAGTGTCTGTGCGGCTGGCACGTAGAGGGGGTGGCATGGTGAGAAGGCCGTCGTCATCGGGGGAACTGCCTCACCTTCAGGTCGTCGGGCCACTCGTCCATGTCGCCGCCCTTGCGGTCCTTCAGCCTCACCACGAGGCCGTTGAGCTTGGTGTTGCCGGTCTGGTTGCCGAACATCGTGCCTTGCGGCCACGTCAGCGCCTGCTCGCGTTCGTGCATGGCGGCCTTCGTCGCCGATTCGCCATCACCTGGAGTCAGCGTCGGCACGGAGCCCATCTGCTTCACGAAGCACGGGACGCTGTCCATCTCGCACTGCTGCACGATGGTCCGGATCCACTCCACTCGGCACGGACGAGCCTCCGGTCCGCTTTCGCCTCCGACGATGACCCACTCGATCCGCTCCTTCGAGAAGCGGTGCATCGGGTTCACGAAGTCGGCCTTCTTCGGGATCTGCAACAGATCGTGCAGCCATCTGTGGTTCTTGAGCGGCAGGTAGTTCGGGAACACGTGCTCCAGCAGCGGCTCGCACGAAAGGAACCGGATCTCCGCCGGCACAAAAAGCAGGTGCGGGATCCTCTCCTCCGCGGTTTTCTGGCTCTCGACCGACGTCCCGATCCACACGTGCTTCGGCCAGTGGATCCACCAGTCGCCGGCTTCGGTGAGAGTGTCGTGCGGCACCATGCGCAGGATGTTCTCCGGCCGCTTGGTGAGCAGCTGCCAGTCGAGCCACGTGCACTTCTCGATGAGCGGCCACAGGTCGGCGCGGATCGCATCGAGCCCTGGCGCGTCTTCGAACACGTCGGCGAGCGAGGCGCAGAACACCCGCCGGCGCACTCCGGCCTTCTCGGCGTCGCGGTTCCACTTCAGCACGTCGCGCCACGGGCCCTTGGTGCGCACGCGCGGCGCGCTGCCCCAGCGATCGAGCCCCATGCGCCCTTGCACCAGCGTCTCCGCGTAGCAATGCCGGCATCCCTCGGACACGCGCGAGCACCCCAGCCAGGGGTTCATCGTGAAGTCCGTCCACTGGATCTTCGTGTTCGCGCCCATCAGAAGAACCTCCCGAGGATCTGCTGGCCTCGTTGCGTCGCCCTGTAGCGGCGCAGCAATCCGTCCTGGTCCTCGTCGTCGACCACCGACACGAAGCCGCGCTCGCGCAGCTGCCGCATGACCACGTAGAACCGCCCGTAGGAGATCCCTCGGCCAGTGACGTTCTCGAACCGCTGCACGATCTCGCGCCCTGCCTTGCCAGGGTTCATGCAGACGATCGTGAGCAGCAGGATCTGCGTGCTCGACAGGACGTTGTTGGAGCTGGTCATGCGGCGTTCAGTGGCCGGCTGGCCGTCGGGTCATGTCGCGGGATTTCATCGGCGACCGCGCTTGCGATCGCGCCACGGCTCGCTCTGCCGCTTCGCTTCGCCCATCTCCTTGAACTGCGCGCGCGCCTTCTCGGCCCGACGTTCGTCGTCGAGCAGCTTCAGCTCCCACGCCACGGGCTCCGGGTGGCAGACGCTGCACGCCCAGCGCTTGAGGTCGTCGTCGTAGCGGCCGGTGGGCTCGCCGCACATGAAGCACGGCCCGTTCGGCGTCATGGAGCACCGCCAGGGACCCAAGCGCTCGCCCACGCGATCGCCGCCACCACCACGCCGACGAGCATCGCCAGAGCGGCGGCGAAGGCCACGCCGGCCACCAGCGGGTCGCACTTCGGCTGCACCGCCTTGCATCGGTCGCAGACGAGGTCGTCCCCGACGTGGTTCCAGTCGTGCGACTCGCAGTCGCTCCCGTTCCACCAAGCATGGTTCGTGCTCACGATCCGTCCTCCTCGGCTTCAGGCTTCGCTGGTTTCAACTTCGGCGGCTTCGGATAGCACTGCTCCCCCGGGTGCTCGCTGCGAGGGTCGCCGCAGTTCTCGCAAGGCGGGTCGTCATCCTCCGCAGCCGGCGTTGGCGCGGAAGCGAGGGCGGCCTTCCAAGAATCGCGAAGCTCTCTCAGCACCACGTCACGGTCCTCGCTCCACACAGGGAACCCGTGGAGCGGTGGCGTGACGATGGCGAGCACGTTCTTCACCGCTTCACTCAGCCGCCCCGGCACCGGAGTCGCGGTCTCGGGGGTCCGGGCGCGGGCGATGAGGGCGCGCAGCGCGGCTCGCCTGTCGTCCATAGCTCGCTTGGTGATCTCGTGGTCGTGCGGATGCACCGCCGCCGTGAATGCAGCGACACACTTGGCGAACTCCGTGACGGCCGCCTCCACCATCTCGTCGGTCACCGCGGGCGGGGTCGGGGGTTGGTTGGGGGTGGTCCACCGCAGACGGCTCGCCTCTGCTCGTCGCCACGCCACCCACAGAAAGCCGTTGCCGGTGGTGAGTGCTGCGATGACGAACCACGCTAGGTCGGAGAGTGTCATCGCGCCTCCAGACGCCGCACCCTGTCGTCGAGGCTGCCGATCGCCTGCACGACTGGCCACCAACTGTTGCGGTGGCCGCATTCGATGATCGCAGCGAGCACCGCTGCCGATTGCACCAGTTCGACATGCAGCTTCGCGGCGTGTTCGGTGGCCTTCTCCGTGCTCTCGAAGTGCGCGTGCAGGAACTCGTGCGACGCCTCGCCGATCTCCTCCTGCAAGATCGCGAGCCACACCGGGAACTCGTGGTTCTGCTGGCCCCACTTCGCGTCCTGCTTGCGGCGCTCCTCGCGGATCTCGTCCAGCACCGCGGTGCCCGCCGCGTCGGCTTGCAGCGGCGCGGACTTGTCGAGCTTGGCGAGTTCTTCGTCGATGACAAGTTGCACCGAATCGAGATGCACCCACTGACCAGACGGTTCACTCTGAGCATCGAAAACAAGGCGTGCAGGCATGGCGCGTAACCGCTCCAACACCTCGCGCGTCGCCTCGGGCTTTTGCGGCTGCGTCGCGCTGTTGTTGATGATCTTCGGCGCGGTGAAGTAGACGTGATGGCGAGACACCTCGTCCCACGGGTCGAGCAGCATGTCACCGAACTTGTCGATGGCCTTACACCAGACGCCGTAGTCGGCCGAACTCTTGCCGAGTCGCTTGAGCACGTCTTCGGCGGTGAACTTCACGCCGTCGGCAACACTGAACTCGTGGCGGTCCACCTTGACGACGCCTGGGTTCGGCTGCGACTCGACGACGGGCTTTTGCGGCTGCGGGACCGGGGCGGTGGGCTGCTCGGCTTGCAGAGCGGCAATGCGCTCTCGAACGGTGAACAGGTCGATGTCATGCGCCGCAGCAGCGTTCAGCTTGTAGCTCGACGGGCGCACACGAACGATGCGTTCCTCGACAGCCCGCAGTTCCCGCACCGCCACCGCGTTCGCGTCGGCACGGGCGCGAGCGAGTTCGTCGGCGTCAGGTGCGCAGCCGTAGAGTTTGCGCTGTTCCTGCGCGCAGCCGTCAGCGAAGGCACGAGCATCGACCTTGCCGTTGAGGTTGTGGCACAGGTCGTGCTTCTTCACGATGTCGCGGGCGATCTCCCGCTCGGCGAACAGGCGGCGCGCGAACTGGCACAGGCTATCCACCGCGTCGCGGGCCACATTGCTCAGCGTCGACTTGTACGAGGACACGATCGTGGCTCTGTAGGCGTCGATCCTGGCGTTGACCGCGGCGCGGACTTCGGCCTTCGACTGCGTTTCCTCGTCGGCCGGCTCCACCACCGGTGGCAGCTCGTCGATCGTCAACGTGTCGTTCAGCGCCGGCACGGATCCGTTGGCACCGATCGGCACCCGCCACTTCTTGCCGTCCTGCTGCACGATCAGGTGCGTCACGTGCATGGCTTCGGGGAACGGACCGAGCGTGAGTCTCTTGTTCATGGTCAGTCGCCGTCGGTGTTCAGGTCGAGCGCGTGGTCGGCGATCTGCCAGCGCGGATCTTCGTCGGGGTCGAAGCGCTTGCCGCGCTTGGCGTGCAGCCGTTCGCGCACCTGCTCGCACACCGCCTCGGCCGCGCACTCCGGCAGCCTGCGGATGAACAGCTCCTTGTCGTTCCAGACGATGATGGTGCGGTCGATCTTGGCACCTGCCTTCTTGGTGTTGCTCATGGGGCTTCGGCCATCAGTGCGGCGTAGTTGAACTTCTTCGTGAGCACGTCCCCGATCCACACCGGGTCACCGGCGAAGCCCTGGAACGTGTCGTTGTAGACGAGCGCCTTCTCCTGCACGTTGGCGCGGTTGTTGACGAAGTCGATGCCGAGCGGCGTCGGCGACCACCTGCCCCCCTCGGGGCTCTCTGCGATCAGTCCCCACAGGCGGAGCTTCGCGTAGTCGCCGGATCCTCGGAGGATGTCGACAGACCAATCCTCGTTCGCCTTGAACCAGCGGTCGTCGCGTCGCGAGCGGAACACCAGCTCCATGAGCCATCGGGCCATGCCCGGGGTGATCGACCGCGAGTAGATCTTGCAGTACTGCTCGCAGCACGGGCACCGCACGCCTTCCTTGGTCCGCTTTCCGGCGTTGACGTAGCTGCGGGCCGCGGCTAGCGCGTCGATGTTGGCGCCGCCGAAGCCGGTCGTCTCCGGCGGAAGCCCCCTGTCGCGGCCGGGGAAGGGTTCGTAGGGGACGCTCACTTCGGCGCCCCCATCGACTTCTCGCCGTCGGGCCCGGTCGTCTCCTGCACGTGCATCGCGTGCTCGGTCCAGACCCACGCCGGCGCCGGCTCCAGGAACTGCGGCGACTCGTTCGCCGGCACGGGCTCGAACTCCATCGAGCACAGGCCGATGACGAACACGTCGCGGTCAGGGTGGTAGTTGCAGCCGAGGATCGCTGCGTCAGCCGGCAGAGGCGGCCGAGACGTCGGTAGGCACATCTTGCCCTTCAGCGGCGCCGGCCCGCTCTGCCAGTCGATCCCCGCCTGCAACAGGAACTGGAGGAACGTGTGCGGGATGACCACCAGCTTGAGCCGGCGCTCGGTCCGCGCTTGGTTCACGTGCGCCACCCGGTCCCGGTGCGCTCGCTCCTCCGGCGACAGGCTCGCCTCGGCGTCCGCCGCCTTGGCTGCTGCCTTCGCCGCCGCTTGCATTACCCGGTCCCCCGAGGCCCGGGAGAAGGGCTGGCTCGGCGGTTCGGCGCCTGCGTCGGGGTTGGGATTCTTGCTTGGCTGGCTCGTTTCCATTCGTTGGGGTTCGTTCGGCGTTGGGGGTGAGAACGCCCCGCGCGGCGCGCAGGACGAGGTTGCTGTTCTTGCGTTCGGCGATCAGGAGGAGGGTTCCGCGAGCGTTGCAGATCGCGCGCACGGCCAAGTGCTCCTGGATGAACAGGAGCAGGCGTTCCGCGGTCGTCGCTTCCTCGGCTGGTGTCGTGAGGCCGGCGGAGGCGAACGCGTCGTTGAGCAATGCTCGCACGCGGTTCATCTGCCCGGACACGTCGGCGAGCTGGGTGCGGATGGCGACGACTTCGCCAGGGGAGAGACCGGCGGCGATGGCAAGGTCTACGAGAGATGGGGAGGGGTTCATCGATTGAGGATCCACATGAGCGTCGCGCCGGCCAGGGCGCACAGGACGACGGCGACCCACTTGTCGAGTCGGTAGTCGCGGCTTCGGGTGTGCGCCACGCGGCGCCGGTTCTCCTGGTGCATGACGTCGAGCATGCGGTCCAGGCGCTGGCGGCAGAGACGAACACCGGCGCCCACGCGCGTCTCGTCGTAGCAAGATCCGCCGCAGAGTTCGTCCTCTTGCCGCATCATCCACTTGCGCAAGTCGCGCAGGATCGCGCCCTCGGTGATGGTGTTCGGGTCGTTCATGGTGGCGGTCACAGCCCGGCCGGGAGATCGAGTCCGCCGGCCATCGACTTCAGCCCTTCGTCGTGCGCGGCGCCCTTGTTGTCGGGGTTGTAGGGCTTGCCTCGCAGCTTCTGCCACAGGAGGTCGCGCGCCGCACGAAGGTCGCGCAGCTCGCGCGCTTCGACAGCGGTCCAGCTGCGGGTGCCGAACAGTTCTTCGACCATGGCCGCCTTCGCCGCCTTGTCGACGTTCGACGTCGTGGGCCACTGGCGCGACAGCTCCTCCAGGATCTCCTCCAGGACGATCTGCTTCTGCTTGCGCTCCACGCGCCACGGTTCCGGGCCTTCGAGGCGATCGTCGAACAGACCCTGCGTGCGGGTCGAAGGATCGACGCCCACGTGCTGCCCGCCGAGGTTGAGGAAGTCGACGTGCGGCGCGAAGAAGTCGTACTCGGGGTCGTCGGCGAACTTGCCGTCGATGCGGTCGGAGCGGTCCTTGAGGATCGTCGCGCGGTGCTTGGTGATGTCCTGCCCCTCGGGGCCCACCACCACCAGCCGCTCCATCTCGACGAGCAGGTTGGCTTCGTAGCCGGTCTCGCCCTCGGCCTTCATCTTCGTGCCGGTCTTCACCAGCCGCATCTTGCCGTCCTTGCGTTCCTGCTCCTCGTAGACGTGGCCGGCTCGGCCGCACAGGATCGCGTGAGCGGACGAGTTGATGAACCAGGACATGAACTTGCCCCAGCCGGCGCGGTCGCCCTTGATCTCGTCCCAGTCGTCGAACTCCAGATACTTCTTCTGCTTCGCCTGCTTGTAGCTCTCGCACAGGTCGCGCCAGAAGTGGGTCACGCTGTCGACGATCAGCATGGAGCCGTTGTTCTCGACGAAGGCCATCGCTTCGAGCAGCACGGCGAACGACCGGGTCTTCGACGCCAGGAGCTTGATGCCCATCGCTTCGAGCTTCGGGCGGACCCAGTCCGAGCCGGTTTCGGTGTCGATGAACAGCATCGGCCGCTCGGCCCACTTCTGCACTCGTTGCCGGCCGACCTGGATCAGCCCACCGCCGAGCTTCACGGCGCCGGTGAAGGTCTTGCCAGAACCCTGCCAGCCGAGGAACCCGGCCTTGAGGAATGCCTGCTGATTGCCTGCGTTCACGAACAGCTGTTGGAATCGGGAAGGCGGTGCGGCGGCCGGAGCGGTCTGCTGCGACTGTTGCTCGCCCGAGGATGCGGGATCGGTCATGCGCCGCTAGTGGCCGTGCCGTTCCCGGTTCCTGTCGCGCCGTTTCGCGGATTTCCGTGCAGCAGCTCCCCCGACTCCGCCACGAGCCCGTGTTCCAACATGGCTCTGTAGCACCGCAGCGCTGCGCACACGCTGGCCGACGTCGTCATGCTGGTGTGCCGCAGCACGACTTGGAGATCATCGAGCGCGCGAGCCGTCGCTTGCACGTGGAGCCGGGACGTCCGGCCGTTCGCGTTGGTCATGCGCATGGAGTCTTGCTCCCGTTGGCCGGCGCTGCTCGGAACAGCGGGAGGTCGACGTCGACGTGACCATCCACGATCATCGGCCGCGGTTGCAAGGGGAACAGGCTCAGCAGCATCGCTTCCTCGCCGGCTCTGTCGGCCGCGCGCGTGAACGTGCAGCGCCAGTGGTTCGCCTTGCAGACGATCAGGATCGCGTCGACCAAGGTCGCGGTCTTGTGCTTCGTGGCCACCCGCTCGAACTCGTCGAGGATCCAGTGAGGGTCCCTCCAGATCCCGGGAGCAACGGTCATGGTGACGAACGTCATCCTCACTCTCCTGTCGTCGTGCTGGTGAAGGGGTGCATGGGTCGTGCGGGTCGTCGCCGGCGGGGACGAACCCGCCGGCGGTGTGCTGTGTCGGTCGATGGCTCGCTTCGGTCAGTCGGCCAGCTGCTTCTCGACGTTGTCGGGGACGCGGCGCCCGAGCATCTTGAACGCTGCTCGGATGCGATCGGCTCGTTCGGCGTCGTGCTTGCGCAGCGCCTTCTCGTGTGCTCGTTCGGCGACCACCGCCTTGCGGCGCTCCTTCAGCTCGCCACGCACGATGGCCTCGATCTCGTTCTCGGGAGCACCGTCGGCCTCGGCGATCTCGGCGATCGTCTTGCCGTCGGCCCGGAACATGGCGAGGATCCGCCGGCGGCGCGCGCCGTCGCGGAACTTCAGCGCGTGCGGGTCGGTGCTCTCGGCGCCCGTGAGCCGGGCCCGCAGATCGTTCGCCAGCTGGCCGTCGCCGCGGACGTTCTTCCAGGCGGCGAACCACGCCGGGCAATCCACCGGCACCCCGTCGTCACGCAGCTTGATCAGGGCGGACCCCACCGTGTGGCCAGCCGTCATGGCGAGCCAGCCGTTCGCGCCAAGGAACTGGCGCAGCGTGGTGATGGGGGCGGACATTGGAGTTCAGCTTGGATTTCGGTCAGCCTGTCATGCAGCTTGCGTCGGGATCCCATGTAGCGGGCCCGCACTTCGATCCGGATCGTCTCCGGAGCCCTACGCCAGACGGCGTCGAGCTGGGCGAGTTGTGTGCGGATCGTGGCCACTTCACGCCCACGCATAGCGGTTGTTGCGGTGTCGATCAAGCGCAATGGGTGCGGATTCCGCGCGCTCCATGCGCCGGCCACGCCCACGATCTGCGCCTGGACCCTTCCGACCGCCTCCGGGTCGCCGGCGGCGAGGTGCCGCTGGGCGTTGGTCCGCTTCACGTAGGAGGCGAGATCGCCGCTGCGCGCGGCCGTGCACAGCGCTGCGGCGGCGCTGGAATGCTGGCGGTGCGGGTGATCGATGGCCCACTGGATCAGCCACGCGGCGACGTCGCAACGCCTGTAGCCCAAGCGTGTAACGCGTATCGAAAGGTCCGATCGATATCGGTCGATCGGGCCGATAGCCGCCGCCGGTTTCCTGGCGGTGGCCACCCCGATCGCCGCGAGCCAGTCCGGCGTCACCCGCTCGGAGCCGGCCAGCCGGAGAGTACTCGCGACGGCGGCGCCCGCGGCCCGTTCCCGGTACGCCGGAAGCCGGGTCATCGGCGCGACAGCGCCGCGGTGATGCGCCGGTCGCTCGAATGGTCCACCTCCGGGAAGCCGTAGGAGTACTCCCTCGGATTGTGTACCGGTGGTCGCGGCCGGCGCTTCGTGCAGAACCTTCCACGCTCTCCACGTCCCCGTCTTCGAACGCATCCGACCGTTTGTAGAAACGACCCCGCGCTGCTCCAGCTCCGCCATGGCCTCGGCGATGCGACCGCGCTGCATGCCGCACTGCTTCCCGAGCCACCGGGCAGCGTCGGACCGTCCGCCGGCGATCCGGTGCCCGGCCACGGCGTGCACCCGCTTCGCCGCCGCTGTCACGTCGCTGCGTTCCCACAGGGCGACATCGATCCGCGCCAGCATCGCATCGTCCTTCCAGCAGGGCCGCCACTGGTTCTTGGCGTCGACCGTCACGAGCCCCGCGCGCCACAGTCGGCGCATGGATCCCCCTAGTTGACGGTCCGAAGCTCCGAGTAGCTGCCGGCACACCTGCCGAAGCCGCCTGTAGATCTCGGGCGTCGCCATGCCACGGCGCGGCCGGCGCGCGCCGCCGCACAGCCACGTGAGCACTCCGAGCAGTGGAAGATCGATCGCCAACCGGCAGCTGCGGGACAGCGCTGGCGTGACGCGCGCGACCAAGAACGCTGGTCTGGTCTCGTGCTCGTGCGGGTGGTAGAAGCTCGTGCGCACCATCGCGGTGACGCGCAGGTCGCTCTTGGCGAGCCGATTCTCCTCCTTGGCTGGCGGGGTCGGCTCGCCTCTTGTACGGCCTGGGCGAAGATCGCCGCCCTTACCGACTTGCTTCGATGGCGTCAACGTGGCGCCGCCTCGGATCCGCATCAGATCCGCATCGAAGCCGCCGCGGATCTTAGTTGCGGCCGCACTTTTTGCGCGACCTGTTGTGGTGGTCGCGGCGAGCCGTTCTGCCCGTGGTGGTGTCACGAAGTGCTGTCCGGGCGGGAGGAATGTTTCGCGACCGGCTAGGATTCCGCGGCCGAGCACACCGCCGGCAACCCCGGACCACGAGCGTTCCCCCATGGCTTCGACCCTTCCATTCAGCCTCGGCGAGGACATCGCCCGCGGCAACGTCGACTTCGACACCGACAGCTTCAAGATGATGCTGCTCACGGCGACCTACACGCCGAGCCAAGCACACGACCGGCGCGACGACCTCACCAACGAGGTGAGCGGCACCGGCTACTCCGCCGGCGGCCTCGCCTGCGTGGTGGGCAGCGTCTCGCGAGCGAGCGGCGTGACGTCGGTCAACTTCAACGACGTCGTCTGGTCCGCGCCGGTGAACGGCTTCACCGCCCGCTACGGCGTCATCTACAAGGCCCGCGGCGGCGCCGCGAGTGCCGATGAGATCGTCGCCACCGTCGACTTCGGCTCCGGCGTCGCGGCGAACGGCACCAGCTACACGGTCGACCTGACCAGCGCCCTCACCATCACGGTGCCCTGATGGCGTGGTCCTTGCCAGACGTTGGGGAAGGTCTCAACGACGTCCAAAGCGCGTGCTTCCAGGAGTACATGGATGCGCTCGTCGACGGGATCTCTGGCAAGAACTGCGTGCTGTCCGGGTGCGGGTGCACACCGCAGGGCTCGCCCGACATGACGGTGGCAGTCGCCGCCGGTGAGGTGCTGAGCAACGGCGCGCTGTTCTCGGTGAGCAGCGGCAACGTGACGATCGGCGCGGCCGATGGCACGAATCCGCGCTTCGACCTGATCGTGGCCAACAGCAGCGGCACGAAGGCAGTTCGCGCCGGCACTGCGTCGGCGACGCCGAAGCCTCCGGCCCGCACGGCGAACGACGTGCTGCTCGCGGTGGTCTACGTTCCCGCGAGCGACACCACGATCGCCGGCAACCAGATCGTCGATCTGCGCGCGATGCGCGAGTACCTTATCCATCTGCCGAAGTCGAACGACGGCGCCGCGCTCGGTAGCACGTCGGTCCAGTGGGCGGACTTGTTCCTCGCGACCGGCGGCGTGGTGAACTGGAACAACGGCAATGCCACCATCACGCACTCCGCAGGCATCCTGACGGTCGCCGGCGCGACGTTCGTTCTGAAGGCCGGTGGCACGTCCAGCGCCCCGTTCAAGTTCGACCCGTCGGGCTCGCTGATGACGACGCCAGACGACGGCTGCATGGAGATGGACGCCGACGCGCTCTATGCGTGCACGGACGCAGGCAACCGCGGCAACATCCCTATCGAGCACATCCTGCGCGCCGACGCCACGCGCACGTTCACAAGCAACACGAACGTCCAAGCGATCTTCACGAACCCGACGAACGGCCGCATCACGCTTGAGACCGGGACCTACCTGTTCGACTGCCTGATCTCGATCGACACCATGAACGCTGCGAGCGGCAACGGTGTCTTCAGCCTTGCCGGCACTGCGACGATCGCCGCAGTGCTCTATCAGCAGCTCGGCATGGACGCAGCGCTCGACACGATCACAGCTATTTCCGGCCTGTCGCTCACAGGAGCTGCCTCCGCCGGCGCCAACATGGTCACGGCTGCCGTGTCGACAGTCCTCACGTTCGCTGTTTGCGGAGGCACGTTCGAAGTGACCGCCGCCGGCACGCTCATCCCGAGCTTCAAGATGCAGACAGGCAACGCCGCAGTCGTGAAGATCGGCAGCTACTTCAAGTGCCGCCGCATCGGATCCACGTCGCTCGTGAGCATCGGGCAATGGGACTGAGCAGTGACCAACAGGTTCTATCTCGTGCCAGCGGAGACGATCCCGGTGGGCCAGATCCACGCCGGCGGCCTGCGCCCCGCCTACGTGAACGATCTCGTGCCGCGTCCGATCTACCGGTGCATGGACTACGGGATGGAGCCGGTGTTCCTTCTCGCAGCAGACGTCACGCCGGCGCAGCACGCGACACTCGCCGCACAGTCGCCTATCACGGTCGTCCCTAACGCGCTCGCCGGGAACGTCGGCGACGACCTCGCCGCGGTGGAGGCGGCAATCGAGTCTTGGAACATCCCGGCGCACTGGGTCACTGCGGGCATGACCTACCGCATGGTTCTCAAAGGCGTGGCCACGATCTTCCAGTTTGCCCAGCGGCTGCATGGGATGTTCGGGGTTCGCGCGTTCCCTCCTGGCATCACGCTATCGACGACGGTTGGGCAGCTCACTCAGGCGCAGCGCGACAAGCTCGCGGCGGTCAGCGACTCGTTCGGGTGGGACCGAAGCGGCGTGACTGGCGCGACGACGATGCGCCAGCTGCTTCGAGGTGCCGCGCGGCAATGGAACGCCGGAGTGTTCTTCGCTGGTGAGGTGTTCTAGTGGCCGTCCTCGACACGTTCACTGGCAGCGACGGCACGCAGCTGACGACGCATGACGCAAACTGGGTCATGGCGATGGGCGGCAGCTCGACCCTCGTTCTTCGCAGCAATCAGGTTGGCTCTGGCACCGGGCACGGAGAGGGAGACTACTTCGCTGCGTGGACCGGACTCGGAACGCTTGCCGACCAGGAATCGATAATCACGGTCGGAGGGAACTCGTCGGCTTGGATCGGTCCGTGCGTTCGAGTTGGCGGAGCGTCGTCCGGGAATGCCTACCACGCGAACTGCGGTGGCGCAGACGATTCCACCAACTTCTGTTACTTCGGGAAGTGGGTCAGCAACGCTTACACGAACCTTAGCCAAGCGGCTATGAGCTTCGACACCGGGGCGAAGCTGAAGATGACAGCGGTCGGCACGACAATCAGTGTCTACACAGACACCGGGAGCGGATGGGTTCTATGGGACACGCAGACTGACTCCTCGCACTCCAGCGGGTACCCAGGCATCGCCGGCTATGCCGAGGACGCAGGAACTCGCGACGACTTCGAAGCCAGCGATCTCGCGAGCGACGTGGAGGAGACGCCCGGTCTCGTGATCGGGCGAGGCCGGTTCGGCGAAGCCCTGATGGGCAGCGTCGCCGGCACCCCGATCTTCGCGCAGACGGCTCTGCCCGGCATGACCATGGCGGCGCCAGCCGGCGCCGCGCTCGCCGGCGCGCTCGCGTCCGGGTCGCTTCCGAACATCACGCTGGCCGCGCCCGCTGGGACGCTGCTTGCAGGCGCGCTCGCAACCGGGTCGATCCCTGGTGTGACCCTCGCGGCGCCGGCCGGCGTGGTGGTTCCAGCGGTGGCCGTGTCGCTCCCCGGGCTCACGCTCGCGGCGCCCGCCGGCACGGCTCTGGCCGGAGCACTCGCCTCCGGGTCTCTGCCCGGCGTGACCCTGGCGGCCCCGGCCGGAACCGCCGCCGCCGGCACCAGCGAGCCAGTGGCCTCGGGAGCGCTCCCAGGCGCCACGCTCGCGGCGGTCACCGGCACCGCCTTCGCCGAGCCGGTCGCCACCGCTTCGTTGCCCGGCCTGACGCTCGCAGCGCCTGCTGGAGCGGCGATCGCCGGCGCCATGGCGACCGGGTCGTTGCCCGGCATGACGCTGGCAGCGCCCGCAGGGACTGGCAAGGCAGGGGGGCTGGCGACCGCTTCGATCCCTGGCGTCACCATGACCGCCCCGAACGGATCGGCAGTCGTGGAGCCGAAGGCGTTCGCCACGATCCCCGGCCTCACGTTCGGAGCGCCCGCCGGCGTCGCCTTCACCGCCGACCCGCGCGCCGTCGGCTCTCTGCCCGGCCTGACGCTTGCCGCTCCGAACGGCACGGCCGCGGTGGAGCCGGTCGCATTCGGTGCGCTGCCCGGCCTGACGCTCGCGGCGCCGGCAGGATCCGCCGCGGTGAACCCGCTGGCCTCCGGCGCGCTCCCGAACATCATCCTGTTCGGACCCTCGGGCACGGCCTTCGTCGAAGTGATCTCGATCGCGTTCGGCGATCTGGCCGGCATGTCGATGCAGGCGCCCGGAGGCCGGGTCCTGCTCGGCGAGCGCGACGCGCCGACGTTGGTCGGCGGTGGCGTGCCGTCGTCGCGTGTGCAGGCGCCGCGCGATCGCACGCAGCACCAGGATCCGGGATCCCGCGCACAGGGTGAGATCGACCGGACGCAGCACTACCCGAGCTGACCGGTCACTTCGCCGGCGGCGGTGCAGCAGGTGGCTTGTCCTTCGTCACGTCGCGCGTGAGCCACTGGATCGACAGGTTGGTGGCGCGCAGCAGGAACGTGTCCAGGCTCACAGGGACCGTCTCCGATGCGGCGATGTCGCTGCGCAACGAAGCGATCTGGGTCAGGGCGAGTTCCTTGTCGGCGTCGCTGAGCTTCTTCGCGACCCATGCCACGCTGACGCCCGTCTCGATCAGGGCGACCGCGGTGAGCGCTGTGGCGCGCTCCTCCGGCGTGGTAGTTCGCGGCGCGGTCGAGCACGAGGCCAGGAACTGCATCGAGACCATGGCGAGCACGAACACGAGGGACGCCACGAACGCGAGCGAGCAGGTTCGGAGTGTTTCCATGCGCCGGATGGTAGCGCCGGCGCCGGCGACCGCCGCCTGCCCTACGCCAGATCCGACAGCAGATCGCTGTGCATCGAGTCCATGCGGCGCTTCACTTCGCTCTCGATGATCGCCCGCACGATGCCGCTGACCTCGGCCTTGATCTTGTCGCCGGCCTTGTTGACCTTCTCCTTCCACGCGGCCATCAGCTTGCCGCCGTCGTTGCGCCCGGAGAGCTTGGCCATGGCGATCTGCAAGCCCTCGATGATCAGCTTCTGCGCCGTCGCGAGTTCGTCCTTGTCGATGCGGTGCGCGATCGCGGCGAGGTAGCCACCAACCTCCTCCAGTGCGGCCGGGCTCTGCGGTTGCTCCTTCTCCTGCTCCTGGCCGGCGGCGACGGCCGGATCGGTCTTGTCGGGAGCGGCGGGAGCGGCGGCGGGATTCTTGGGCGTTGGGTTGGTCATGGCGCCCGGCATCCTACGGCGGCGCGAAGTTCGCGTCGATGTACTCGAACAGCTCCTGCACCGTGGTCCCGCTGAATCCATCCAGCGACCCAGTGAAGGGATCCGTCGCCACGAGCACGTTCACGGCAGGGATCCCCTCCGTGGCAATGATCGTGATCAGCTGCGACACGCTCAGGGCGACGGGGGCGCCAGTGCCGGATCCGTCCGCGCGCCCGATGACGACCGGCGCGGTGAGGTTCGCCATCTTGGCCAGGGTCACGCCGCCGTCGGCGATGCGGATCGAGCCGGACCCGCTGAACTCCAGGCCGCCGGTGAGCGAGATCGACTCGATGGCGCCAGTGCCAGCCGTGTCCCGGCCAACCAGCCGATCGGTCGCGAGGGAGATCAGATCCTGCTTGCCGGCCAGAGACGACGCGATCGAAGCGGTGAGCAGCGCGAACAGCGCATCGACCTCGCCGAGGCGCACGAGGTGCAGCGGATGCGAGGCGGCCACCATGGACACCGGGGGCCGCATGAAAGGCCACTCCGACTGGTCGGTGATCGGGTGGACGCGAAGCTCGGATGGGATCGCGAGCATGTTAGACCCAGGCGCTGCCGCTCCACCGCTGGCGGGCGCTTGCGTTCACCACCCAGAACTCCATGCCCGTGTAGACGGTCTTGAAGGTCCACCCGCCATTGATCCAGGCGGCCAGCTTGCCAGCCTGCCCTGACCACGCGCCGGTCGGCGACGTCGCCACGAAGTACAGGTCGCCTTCCGCAGGCGAGCCCGGCGGCGCTGCGAGCGTCGTGTTGATGATGACCTGTCGAGCCAGCACCTCGAACCAGCGCATGGCGAAGTTGATCGTCGCGTACGCCAGCGGGTCGTTGGGGACGACTTCTTCGAGGCCGAAGATCGGAGTGGTGGTCATGGAACCGTCCAGCTGATGGTGGTCGGCGGAGAGTACTCGAACATGCCCTGTTGCTCGATGGTGATCGTCGCCGTGTTGCCGCTCGCGAAGCTCGCCGCCGTCTGCTGCGCAAGCGAGAAGCGGAACCAAGGGTCGATGAACAGGGCGCCGACGATCGGATCTCCGACGTGCGTCTGGTAGACGATCGTGCCGTTCTTCTTCACCGTCACCCGGTAGCGCTCATAGTGCTCCCACAGCGGGTGAGGCGGTGCGATGTCCCAGAACGAACGCGAGCGCCGGGTCCACCTGACGACGATGTCGCCGACCAGCCAGATCCCGGGGTTGTAGGCGACCAACGGGTAGGGGGCCGCATCGGCGCCGAGCTGGAACGTGTCGCCCTGGATCAGGTGCACCGGCGAGAACGGCCGCCGCGCGCGCCCGGTCACGGTCCTCGTCACGGCGGGGAAGGCCGACACCACGCCGCCGATCGGCACGACCTTGTACTGAATCGGCAGGCCGACGAACATCGCTCCGCCGCCGCTGTTGTTCAGCTCCCAATCGTCCCACAGCCCATTGTCCGGCTCGCCGCCAGATCCTGGAGATGGGTTCGCGAGCCCGCGCAGGAACACGACTCGCGTGCCTCCGAGGTGCGCGATGATCTCCTCCTCCGTGTTGCGCATGCCGCGCAGCAGCCCCTTGAGGGTGAAGGTGCCGTCGACGTTCGCCACCGCTTGCTGGAAGGCGACGATCTCGTTGCCGAGCGCGATCCAGTTGTGCCCTTGCCGGATCTCGTCCAGCGTCGCGGTGGTCGGGACTCCGTACTGCATGTCGACGATCAGCTCGACGGACCAGTCCCACGTCGAAGTCGGGAGCGTCGTCAGGGCGATGTCGACGGTCAGGAAGCCGATCGGCGTCGGCTGGGTGATGACGCCGCGCAAGCTCCACTGCATGCCGTCCTGGCTCGTGTAGGCGAGTGCGCCGTGCCACGTGCCTCCGAAGGTTGGGCATGCCGCCCACATGAGCCCGCGCTTCAGACCCCGCGACGGGAAGCCACCGGTCGGCACGTCGAGCACTTCGAACACCAACGGCTCGACGCTCACCGTCGGCCGGTAGATCGGCCAGTTGAACTGCGCCGGCGAACCGAGCGCCGGGAACCTGTCGAAGACTCCGACGAGCTGGCAGTTGACGAGGTGGTTGGTGAGCCGGCGGGTGTTCTGGATCCGGAACCGCCAGAAGTTGGCGAAGTCGTACTCGATCTTCGCCCAGAGCACCGTGTCGTTGCTCGGGTCGAAGTCGATCGCTCCCGTGGTGTAGCTCACGGAGTTGGCGCTCGTCGTGAGCCCGCTCGGCAGCCCCACGAAGACGCCGGCGCCGTCGTCGACGAGGCGGCAGTTGCCTCGGATGGCCAGCATGATCTCGATGGTGACCGAGAACAGCTCAAGCGGCCGGATCTCCGTCTGGTGGTCGATGTGGTCGCCGACGAGCGTGGCCTCCTCCTTCGCGCGCTGGAGCGCCGTGAAGGTGACCCGGTCGTTGGGAGCCACGTAGCAGCGCGACGGCGGCAGCACGATCTCGCCTTGGTCGCGGGCCGCCACCGACTCCAGGAACAGGCGGCGCGCGATCTCGTCGGCCTCCCACGGGTAGAGCACGACCGGGTCGCAGTCGAGCACGGCGTGATCCGTCGGCTCTTGCCCAGGAGATTCGGCGCGCACGATCGCCTCCTTGCGGGAGTACTCGGCGAACGGCGACCGGTAGAACAGCGACAGGCGCCGCGGCAGCAGCCGGTCAGGGGAGCGGCGGTAGGTGAAGGGCTGCTCGGGTGCGTTGTCCCGGCCGATGTAGGCGCCGAAGTCGTCCTCGCCGAGCTGCAACCGGTCCGCGGTGTCCGCGGTGAAGAACCGGAACTTCGGACCGATCTCCTGCTGCTCGATGCCATAGGCAATCGCGAGCGGTTGGAGCGCCGACGACGTCGGCTGCGGGCCGCGGCGCGAGAACCCGTGCAGCGGCTTCTTCGGCAGCGCCGACACGTCGCAGCGGGTGGTGTCCCCGTCGAACGCCTCGGCCACGAGATCCTTCAGAGGCTCGTGCGTGCTGTGGAAGTCATTGATCCGCACCACGGCCGACATCGCAGCGACGCGGTCTCCGAAGTTGCTGAGGTTGTAGTTGAAGACGTTGGTGCGAGCGATGCCGCGGTAGCCGTGCGCATTGCCGGCGCCGTAGACGCCAGAGAGGATCGGGTCGGGTCCGTCCGTCTCGTTGCCTTCGAACGAGTCGATGAGCTGGCCGGGAGAGTCTTCGCGGAACCCGAACGGCAGCTTGAACAGGATCGAGCCCGTGTTGGTCGCGGTGACCGTCGTCGGGGCGGTCGCAGTGCCGCCGTCGACGCGCTTGATCTGGAAGCCCTGGCGCGTGCCGAAGCTCGATGTCAGCAGCGCATGGATGTAGTACTCCCCGTTCGCTCCAGCGGGCGTGTGGCCGGCGAGCGTGATCAGCCTGCCCGGCGTCCACCACGGCCGCGGGTCCACCATGTATTTGCTCGAACTCGAAGCGTCCGGCCCCACGAAGCCGACGTGGATGAACAGACCTTGCGATCCTCCGGAGGCGGCGAAGAACAGCGCAAGGTCGTCCGCCACGCCGAAGTCGATCCGCTGAAGCGCCATCGGCGTCTCCGAGGTTCCTCCGGAAGCGGAGGCCGCGAGCGTCTGGCCTTCGAGCTTGCGCAGCGTGATCTGCTCGACGGCCGCGCCGGTCGCCGCGCCCGTCAGCGACAGCACGCGGAACAGCCCGTTGTTGGTGGGGGCTCCGCCGATCGTCGCAGTGACTCCCGTCACCCGGACCACCGTGCCGACCTCAAACAGCGGGATGAAGCCCGGCACGTTCTTGTCGGTCGACGTGAGGGCCATGTCGTTCGTGCTGGCCGAGATCGAGACTCGGTAGTCGGACCAGATCGCGTTGTTAGGGTCGTTCTCCCAGAACGCTTTCTGGTCGGCAAACACGCGCTGCAACATGCCGATGCGGCTGTGGCACCACGCGATCCCGATGTCGGCGAGGCGGCGAGTCTGCGTCGCGCCCGAGTTCTTCTTTGTGCTCGGCCGGTTGTTGTCCACCTCGAAGTTCTCGAAGAACAGCACGTGCCCGCCGACGAGCGCTTCCCTGCCCCACGCGTTCGAGCTTGGCGCCCCGTCGTCGCCTGTCATCTGGTCGATGCCAGCGATGTTGGTGGGGTTGCGAGGCTCGTCGACGCCAAACAGCTTCGGGTAGATGTACTTGCTGTCGAGATACGCGGTGCCGATGGACAGCGCTGCGGTGGCCGCGCCGATCAGCAGCATGGTCCCGAACGAGCTGGCGTTCGCCATCAAGGCAGCGCCGGCGACTCCGACTAGGACCGTAGCCATGAGACGGGGATCCTAGCTCGTCGACCGCAGGCCGCGCATCAGCCAGACGCTTTCGACCCAGTCCTCGGTGAGCGACGTGAGCCTCCACTTCTCCTCGATCGTCGCCGCCATGCGGTCCGGGCCCATGTAGGCGACGTGCACCGCCCGGAACGACAGGCCACCCCCTGGCTTCACGACGAGCGGCCCGCGGCCCACCAGCACGCGCCCCACGCTGCACCACTCGGCCCATGGTCGTTCGTCCGCCCGATCGCGCAGCGCGCGCTTGAGCACGGCCGGGTCCGGCTGCTCGGGGTAGTCGGTGAAGTCGTCGCACGGCATCCCGAGCGCCCACATTGCTGCGAAGGCGGGACCCACGCAGTCCATGCGCCCGAGCGACCCAGGGCCCGGCGGCACGCGCCCGTGATGGTGCCGCACCGTGCGGCGGAAGCTGGCGACCCGCTCCCAGAAGTCCAGGTCGGTCGGCTCAGTTGACCGTGCCACGCGCGAGGATCAGATCCTTCGAAGACCTGGAGAACTGGTTGCCGCGGTGGTTCGGGAGGTTGCTGTGGACGTTCTTGCAGACGACCGCCGTGCCGTCGCAGCCCTTGCGGAGCTTGCCTGTGTCGCCCACCACCACGTTCCGGCGAGGCGCCACGCCGAGCTGCACTACGCCCGCGGCGGTGTTGCTGTAGACGCGCTGCTGCGTGCCGGCGTTGTTGCCGGTCAGCCAGAGCACGCGGCCGAGCGCGTAGATGTTGGCGGTCGCCGTGAGACCGGTGCACGTGAACTCCAGCTGCGGGTCGGTGCTCGACACAGCGGTCACGGTGATCGTCTGCTCGGTCACGAGCGCGCCGCAGCGCGCGTCCCCGAGCACGGCATCGCACAGGTTGTGATGCGACGGCCCGAAGTTCTGGCGCAGCTGCCTCGCGAGCGTGAGCAGCGCCGCGGTCCACAGGACTCCGTTGTGGTCGATGTCCTCGACGTAGAAGTGAGTCTCGGTGAGCAGCTTCGCGCGCCGGCGGTCGATCCGGTACTCGATGACGAGCGCGTCGGCGTACTTGCCCGAGTCGATGTCGGCCGCGGTGATCTGCCGCGGGCCGCTCCCGCAGACGCCGCGGAACTCGGTGTCGCCAGCGCTCATGCCGGCCGATGCCTCGGCGTCGCGGTGGTCCCCAGGCTCCGGGTAGAACAGCTCGCCTCGGAAGTCGGTGATCGTGTCGGCGCTCGTGAAGCGCCGGATCCCGCCGTCCCGCCGCATCACCTTGTAGCACAGCGTGTGCCAGTGCTGCCGCATATGCAGCGTCGACAGGATGTAGCTCGACTTGGCTGATGGGTGCATCAGCGCCCCGACGGGCGATTGGCCAGCTTCTCCTCCAGCACGGCCTTCTCGGCGATGATCGTCTGGGTCGTCTCCATCAGCTTCTGCTTCTCCTCGTCGGCGATCTTCAGCCGCTCGCCCTTCTTCGCATTCTCGGTGTGGGACCGCTTCAGCTCGGCGCCCAGCGCCATGACGCCGGCGATCAGGGTCCCGGCGAAGCCGACGTTCCGGTCGAGCACCGCGAGGATGATGGCACCGCTCAGCATCACGGAGGCGAGTGCTACAAGGGCGGTGGTCCGGTTCACAGGTCAGCCGACGACGATCGTGGAGCCACCAACGTAGCCACTCGACCACGGGGTGAACACCACCGACACCGCGGACTTGCGCGAGATGGCAGCGCCGGCGGCCCCGCCGGCCTGCCCGCTGCCAGCATCGTTCAGCGTCCGCCCAGCCGATCCAGCATTCGGGACCCACCCGCCGCCATAGCCGCCACCGTCGCCACCACGCCCGCCGACGTTCGCTCCGACAGTGCTGCCGACCCCGTAGCTGCCACCATGCAGCACCGTGCCCATGGAGCCAGCCTGTGCCCCTGTGCCGCCGGCAGCGCCGCCCTTGCCGCCCTTGGCCACCCCGCCGCGCCAGATGTTCGCCCCCGCGCCGCCGCCCCCGCCGCCGCCGTTCAGGCCGGGCGTGCTGATCTGGCCGTCGCCGCCACCGCCGCCTCCGCAGCCGCCGGCGATCCGCCCGAGGTTGCTGATGACGATCGAGAACCCAGCCCGGAGCGCGATGCCGCCGGCCGACCCAGCGACAGCTGACGAGCCCGTGCCTCCGGTGCCGCCCTTGCCTCCGCTTCCAGGCCACCCGTGGATCCCGCCGCTGTCGGGAATCCGCAAGAACAGCGCGCTCGAAGCGTGCCAGTTGACGCCGCCGATCGCCGTGTCGCCGCCGGTGTCGAAGGACGGCAGCAGATCGGTCTGCGCGCCGATGATGACGTCCGGCGCCAGCGTCACGATGACGAGCGCTCCCATCGTGCCGTCGTAGCCACGCGCCACCACCTGCTCCAGGATGTTGTAGTGGTTCACCATGCCGTCCACCGACAGCTCGGCTCGGAAGCCGTCGGGGAACGTGATCCCGCTCGACACGTTCGCGAAGTCGGTCCGGTGCATGACCCAGTAGCCGGCCCTCGTCACGTCGTCGTAGCCGATCAGCGTGAAGCCGCAGCTCTTGCCAGCGGTGATCGCGCGCGAGCTGAAGAAGCCTCCCGACGTCCCGACGTTGACCGTGATGGTCTGCGCCCCAACGTTGTGCACGTGGATCTGGTGCCCGAGCGGAAGCATCGGCCGCCCCACGGTCGACTGCGCATAGGGCAGAGCGAACGTTGCCGGCGACGACAGGTTGGCGCCGAAGTGCCGGTAGGAGAACGGCAGCGGCGACGGCGTGGCGTTGGTGACGACCTTCCAGCCGCCTTCGCGCACCAGACTCCTCGGTGTCTCAAGAAGCGGCATGGGCTATCCGTAGAGGGTTGCGAACCACTCGACCGTCGAGCCGTTGTCCCGCACGATCATCTCAGCCACGCACGACGAGCTGCCGGCCGCGCCGAGCGTGAACATCGTCGCCCCGGTCAGCGTGTCCTTCACCGCGATCGTGAAGGCCGAGATGTTGTAGAGGTAGAGATGCGGCCCGCCGGCGGAGTAGACCGTGGCCGGATCGTCCACCTGCACCGTCAAGCTGCCGACGGTCGGGTTGAGCATCCAGTGCTTGCGCACGGCCTTCGAGATCAGTGGCGCACCAGCGGACCACGTCACCGTCTCGCAGCCGCCAGGGTCGTCGTTCTCGGGGATGAAGCGGTCGTGCTCCAGCAGCTCGAACTCGATCGACGGCACCGTGTCGCTGGTCCACGATTCGGCGATGCGCTCCAGGTTGCGGTCCGTCTCGTCGGTGAACGCGCACGGCCAAAGGTAGTAGCCGCCCCACGTGACCACGCCGGCGGCGAGCGGCGCCGCGAACACGAACTCGCGCTTGATCAGGTCGAACGAGAACGCGCCCGCGTCGACGCCGTCGAGCGCCACCTTGCTGTTCAGCACCGTCGCCGCGGTGAGGCCGAACTTCGCCGCGAGCCGTGCGTCGGTGATCGACTGCATCGGCACCATGCGGTCGTCGAGCCCGATGCGCTGGATCAGCTCGTCGGGGACCGAGTTGTAGGAGCGCCGGATCGGGAACCGAGTCTTCACGCCGTCGGCTTCGCCGAGCAGCTGGTCGGTCATGTTCCACGCGCCCTTCGGGTTGGTCGGGTTGGTGGAGAACTCGGTCAGGTCGGGGAACATCCAGCCGTAGAAGGCGCCGTGCCTCGCGCGCGCGAAGCCGATGAACTCGTCGGCTCGCATCGACTTGAACAGCCCCTTGTTTGCGACCCAGCTGCGCATCGGCAGCTCGCGGTTGCGGACCACCTCGCGCCCGCGCCCGCCGGGGAGCCTGACGACCGTGTTCGCGAAGTTGTAGCGAGCCGTGAATCCTCGCGCGTACTCCGGCGGGAACCTGACAAGGTCGACTGCCATGCGCCCGGGATGCTATCAGCCGTCGCTTTCGTAGGTCACTGCGCCACCGCATTCCGGGCACCGGACCCGAGGCGCGCAGCAGGGTGCAGCGAGCGAGAACGTGAACCCGCACACGTCGCACTTGACCCAGCCTCCGAAGTGCCCGAGCGGACAGTCGCACCCGATCTTGACGCAGTCGGAGCAGCGCGGCTTCGCGTCGAGCACGTGGTGGTCTACCTGCCGCGGACGGCACCTGCGTAGCGCCCGCGCATCCGGTCCATCTGCGCCACGGTCTGAAGGATCGTCGGCCGCGCCCGCGCGATCTCGTTGGCGGTCTGGATGTGGGGCAGGTTGACGATCGTCGTGCCACCCATGCCGCCGGAGACCGCGATGCCCATCTCGCCGAACTGGTTTCGCTGGAGAGGCATGATGACTTCGGGCTTCGCACCACCGCCCTCGCCGACGCCGATCGAGCGGTCGCCGTAGTTGACCACGCCCCACTTGTCGACGAACACCCCGGAGGCCGCGCGCTCCTGGATGCCACCGTGGGCCATCCGCGCCTTCCCCATCCACGCGTTTGCGGCCCCCTCGTTGCCACCGCCTGCAAACAGCGCCGTGGCACCCGCGGCCAACGCCTGCCCGAAGACCTGAGCCACGAGCTTCTTGCTCTCCAGGATCAGCAGTTGCTGGATCATCGCCTTCAGGTTGGTCGTGAACGCCCCGGCGCTCATGGCAGCGTCGAAGAACGCAGCGCCCAATTCCTCGCCGATCCCGCCCGCGGTCTCCTGCACCTTCTTGAGCGTGTCGGCGTACTCCTTCGCCTGCTGGTTCCTCCGGAACGCGGCCTCCAGCTCCTTCGCCTGATCCGAGTCCCGGTTGAGGTTCAGGTCCCGCAACGACTTGTTCACTTCGAGCTGGAGCTTCGCCGCGTCGGATTGCTCCTTCGTCGTCGCCAGCAACACCCGCGTCTCGTCGTCGAGCTGCGCGATCGTTTCCACGCGACGCTTCTCGGTCTCAGCGAGCCTGCTCTGCTCCTGCTCCAACTCGCGGATGCCGACAGCGAGATCCTTGGCGCTGTCCGTCAGGAAGCCGTGGATCTGGTCGAGCTGCCGCGCCGCGTCGATCGTCTGCTGGTTTACCGCCTCCTCGGCAGGCTCGAACGGCCGCCCGATCTTCTCCTGGTTGGCGCGGATCGCGGCATTGGCGGCCCGCTCGCGCGCGCCCATCCGTTCCTCGGCTGCGTCCTGCTGCTGCTTGACGTTCAGAAGCTTCAGGTCGCCGAGGTTCCGGCCGACCATCTGCTGGTTGATCGCCTCCAGTTCCTTCTTCTGCTTCTCCAGTTCCTCCGTGATGAGTTTCTCGGCGTTCGCCGCCGACAACCGCACCTCGCCGCCCTCAGTCGCCACGAAGCCGATGCCGCGCAGCTTCTCGGTGAAGTTGAATCCGGTGCGGCCTCGCGTCTCCAGCTCCGTCTGCGCCAAGCCCACGGACCGCACGAGGTCCTGACGACCGAGCGACCCGAGCAGCTTGTTGATCGCCTGCGGACCGAGCAGGGTCGTGTCCCTCTGCGGCACCGCGCCGCGCGCGTCGTCGGCAAGGAGCTTGAAGTCTCGCGCGAACTCCTCGCGGAGCTTCTTGAGGTCGATCGCCTGCCTTTGCAGGGTGTCCAGTCGATCCTGGAGCGGATCCTTGCCGGCGGACGATGCTGCCGCGGCCAGGGTGTCGGGGATCGCCCGCTCCGCTCGCTCCCTGACGCTGAGCACGAAGTCGAAGCTCTTCTGGAACTCGTGCGACTGCTTGGTCGCCTTCTCCATGGCCGTGTCGGCCTTGCCGGCACTGAGCGCCAACTCCAGGAGCGCTCCCGACACGAAGCCGATGGCGATGCCCACCGGGTTGAGCGATCCCATCAGCGCGCGGGCCCCGGACGTCACGAGGCCGAAGCCGCGCGCTGCCCCCTGATTGCCGGTCGCACCGAGCAGCTTCTGCATGAAGCTGGCCGTGCGGTTCGCCGCGGACCCGGCCCGGTCCACTTCCTCGGTGGCCTTCTTGGCCTGGGCGAGGTGCTCGGGGGCGAAGATCCCGGATGGACGGCGGCCGAAGGTGGTCTGCGTCGTCGCAGCCAGCTGCGACATGCGCTTCTCCATCGCCTCGATCTGCACGTTCTGCTTGCCGAGCGAGACGAAGACCTTGTCCGTCTCCTGCGTCAGCTGCTGCTGGGCGATGATCGCACCGCTGGTGTCGATCTTGACGAGGACGCCTTGGACCATGCCGGGACTCTACCCTTCGCCGGTCTTGTTCTCGGCCGCCAGCCGCTTCTTCTCGGCCGCCTCGGTGTCGGCGTGCACCCGCCGGCGGATGTCGCGCAGCTTGCGCGCGAGCGCGACGAACAGGCGGACGTTCGTGCGCCGCTGGTGCGGAGTCTCGTCGCAGAACTGGCTATCGACCCACGCGCAAGCCGATTCCGGCACGTGGTGGTCGTAGTCGCCATCGAGCAACGTGAACCACGCCACCCACTCCCAGAACGACGCCCAGACTCGGTTCAGGGACGAGTCGACCGTCGGCCTGTCGGACCACCCGGGAACGAACTCGCCGGGGGACCGCCTCGCTTGCAGCTCTAGCGCGTCTCGGACGTCGCCGCACTCGTGCTGCCATTCGAGTGCAGCCGCAAGTTTCCCAGGCTGGCCTCGTAGGCGAGCGTCTGCTGCGTCCAATCACCGAGCGCCCGGCTGAGGATCGCCGACTTCAGGTCGGCGAGATCGGGGTCGTGGTAGATCCGGAGGCCCTGCGTCTCCTCGTAGGTCGTGTCCGGCGCCGTGGACCACTTCACGTCCAGCAACACGGTTCGCGCGAAGGCGCGAGCGGCCCACTCGGTATGAAGCTCGGGCGGGATGTCGGCGCCCGGCGGCAGCGCGTGCTCCGACAGGAACACCGCGCGCTCCTTGGTCGTTCGCTCGGCGCCGAGTCGCGCCACAAGGAACTGGTCGCCGCGCAGCGTGATCCAGACGCCGTCGTTGGCGGCGCCGTGGTGGATCCGGTGCGCCTTGAAGATGTCGACCGGCTTCGGTCGGGGAGGCGCCTCGGTCGGGATCGGGGCGGGGACTGCGTTGGCGTCGTGGGTCATGGGTGCCCACGAGCCTACCGTCCCGACTACGAGTTGGCGAATCGGTAGATCTCGACGCAGCGATCGCTGTCGCCGGCGGCAGCCGCGGCGATCTGCCGGAACGCCTTCACGGTGAAGTTCAGGGACATCACCTGCCGGCGCCCGCCTGCGTTCACCCGCGCCACCGTGAACTTCCCGCGGGGCACGTGGATCAGGTAGCCCTCGCCGTCGTCGTTCACGAGCGCGAGATCGGCCACGCAGTCGTACTCGCCGTCGAACGCCTTGCGCGCGAAGGGAGAGTCGTAGATCCCGGTGCCGGTGAGGTTCAGCAACGGCTCGGTGAACTGGAAGTCCTTCTCGGGCTGAGCGCACATCAGCTGCTCCGAGATCATGCCGTTGCCAAGCTCCAGATTGATCGACTGCGGGCACAGCCGGTAGGTGTCCTGGATGACGCCCGCGTCGCCGGCCACGGCGCTCATCTGCGGGACGTAGATCTGGAGCTTCTTCACCGCATTGATGCCCTGGAAGATCTTGCCGGCGTAGGGCTCCGTGGTCCCTCCGAGCACGGTCGTTTCGCTCGCCGCCTGCGTCTTGGTCAGCTCGCGCATCAGCTCCCACGAGAAGGTCCCCGTGATCGGCTGCGTGCCGGTTCCCTGGAGCTGAAGACGGGTCGGCATGCCGCCGAGGTAGACGCTGTAGTCGGTCACCGGGGCGCCGCCGGTCGCCGTCGATGCGAGGAACGTTCCGCGCGTGCGCGCGACTCGCCGCTCGAACCCGATCGCCTGCTGCGTCGGCGTCAGCGAGTTGGTCAGCCGCTGGCCGCGGATGATCGTCACGTTCTTTCCCACAGCGATGTTCGGCACCGCGCTCGTCGACAGCTTGCCGTCCTGCTTCAGCACGATGTCCGTCGACGTCGCCGACTCCACCGTGTGGATCCCGTCCAGGTAGGCGTTGCCGCTGCCCCAGACGAGGATCTTGTCGCCGACGGCCGGCGTGTTGGTCCACGTCGTCGCAGTCGTCAGCGTGCGCGTCGCGGAGACGTAGGTCACGTTCGCTGCGCCGCTCGACCGCACTGGCGTCACGCCGCCAGCTGGGTTCGCCCACGTGCCCCACAGCAGCGACGCGAGCCAGTCGTCCCACACCTTCGGCTTGAAGGCCACGGCGGTGTCGCCAGCGCCTTCGAAGCCGTTGGTGACTTGGTCCTCGGGCTCGTTGCCGGCGGTGATCTCCGGAGAGTCCACCTTGTTGGGCCCGGCGAACAGCGATTCGGAGATGAAGGGGACCCGCTTCCCGGTCGGAGGCGCGGCCGGGATCTCACCCGGCACCGTCTCGGGCCAGTAGTAGAGGGTGGCTTGGCCAGTCTGAGTCATGGTTTCGTCCTCTCGTACACGAAGGGGATCCTGATGTTGGTCTGGAGCGTAGCAGCCGGGCTCAGGCGCTGCCCGTCGATACTCGCCGGACCGATGCGCACCTGCCGAGTCGTGCAGTTGTGCTCGGCCAGGATGCGCTCCAGCATGGCCAGAGTCGGCACCGCGCCGGCGAGCGGGTTGGTGTGCATCTGCACGAGCGCGCGGGCCGCCACGAACTCGTTGGAGGCGCCGATCTCCATGGCCTCGGCCGCAATGCCGGCGGCGAACCAAGCGCACCAGGGGATCGCCGGGACCACCGTAGGCATCTGGTCCCACTGCGTGAACAGGCCGGCCCATCCCTCGGACACCGAGGCGTTCTGGATCCGCTGCTCCCAGATGTCGCGCACCCCGCGGAACGCCTCGGCGTCGGTGACCGGCGTCAGCTGCGCCCGCAGCTCGCCGGCGGCCGGTTCCTCTTGCACCGTCTCCCACTCGGCCGACACCCGGTAGACCGTCCTGCCCTGCTGGTCGTCGCCGCGGTCGGTGATCGCCCCGCCGTGCATCCTGATGCCGGTGGGCACGCCCGGCAGCGTGCGCTCGCGCAGCGCCTCCGCGGTCCCCGACGTCGCCGCCAGGATCGCGTTCCAGCGGGCCTCGATCGGGAACAGCCACTCCACCTCGATCCTGCCGACTTGGACGATGGTGGGGTTCGAGTCGACGGCGAGGGTCTGGCGGCGCGGCGGCGTGAAGATGACCCGAGCGATCGTCTCGGTTGCGGCGGGGATCGGCGTCGACACGTCCTGCACGAACTGCACGCGGGTCGCGCCGAGCGCCGGCAACACGCTGGCGATCGCCGGCACGATCGCGTCGTGGATCAGGATCAGGTTGCTCGCGGGGACGACCATCAGATCGCCTCCTGCCTCTGAAGCCTGCGCGCGGTTGCCGTCACGGCGTCGGCGACGATGCCGGTCGGAGCCTGCGTCGAGAACCCACCCTTCACGAGCACGCGGCCCTTGCGGCCGATGCGCGGGTCTTTCGAAGGGCCGGGGTCCGGCGGTTGGAACAGCCCGAACTCCAGGATCGCCGCGGCTGGCCCGTTGTTCTGGATGAACATCGGGTCTTCCCAGGCTTTGTCGTTGCCGAGCAGCCGCTGCAAGTCGGCGAGCGGGTCGCCGCCGATCTTGTCCTGCTGCGTCGGCACGCCGACAGAGAAGTGCCAGCGCTTGCGAGTCTCGCCGGTGTCGACCGGGGTCCCCTTCACCAAGTACTCCATCAGCGTGAGCGCGACGACCTTCTTGTCAGCGGTGACGGACGTCGCCACTTCCTGGCGAACATCCTTGTTCAGCTGCTCGCGGTAGATGGTCAGGTTCTCGACGGCCATGGGATCAGGCGGCGAGGCCGACGAAGTACATGTAGGGGCGCGCGCTGTTCAGCGGGTCGCCGTGCTCGAACTTGTGCACCCCGAGGACTCGGTAGGTGATGCCGCCCCAGACCACCGTGTCCGAGATCTGGATCCCAGGCATGCCACCGGATTGCCCGCTCGGAGCGAACGGCAGCGCTTGCGACGAGACGCCGATCCGCGCGGTGGCTTGGGCCCACCAGTCGGGGGCGCCGGATCGAAGCGCGCTCGGGTCGATGGCGATCGCCTGCACGGTGACGGTGACCGGCGGCGCCGCCTCTGTGGAGACCCCGGACGCCCCGCCGGCCACGAGGAACCGGCGCGTCCAGTTGGTGGGGGCGCCGTGCTTCGCCAGCATGCGCTGGGCCTTGTCGAGCGCGCGCTGGAGCTTCACACGGCCCCCGCGACGTCGTCGCCGACGAGCAAGAACGGCCGCGCCGCCATCTCCATGCGCGGCACGATCGAGCGCATCGGAACCCCCATGCCGTAGGTCTGCGACTCCGACAGCCCGCCGGGCAAGCTCTCCGACCATGCCGTGGTGTAGCGCTTGCGGACGTCGTCGTCCTTGTGGTCGATGATCTCCATCGGGTCGATGCCGAACGCCAGCGCGTAGGCGTACCAGAACTGGGCGCGCTTCCAGTCGGGAGGGATGAAGTTGGTGTCGAGCTTCACCTGCGTCCGGTTGTCCGCCGCCCCGCGCCGCGGCCATTCCAGCGACTGCGTCGTGCTGATCCGCAGACCCTGGAGCGCGTCGGTGTAGATCATGTCGATGCCGTCGCGGGCCGACTTGCGCAGCCAGACCTGGATCTGCTCCTCGGTCGCGCCGCTGATCTCGGTGGGGTTCCCGATCCGCCGCGCCATCTCGCGGAACTCGGCGACGGTGATGTAGCTCTCGGCGTCCGACTTCGCCGTGCCGTCCTCGACCACCAGCTCGATGAAGACCGGCTCCTCGGTGTCGGTGCCTTCGGTGTCGACCGCTTCCACAGCGTCGTCCGACCCACTGAGACTTTCGGAGCCTGAGCCTTCGTCGGTGCCCCCGTCAGCTCCGGCAACGGAGGCACCGCCACTGCTGCTGCCACCGCCGAAGCCGGATGGCATCACGCTCGCGTCCTCGCCCTTCGGGTGCGCCGGCACTCCAGGCAACAGCGACGACACGTAGTCGATGCGGTGCCCGAGGCGCATGAGCCCGGTGGTCGTCGGCAGCCGGCCGTTGTCCTCGCGCGTCTGCGGCGGGAACACGCCGGCCGGGCCGATCTCCATCGGCAAGTCGCTGGTCGGCACCGTGAGGCAGTTGGCGCGCTGCGCGGCCACGTCCTTCTGTGCCTGCCGGATCGCAGCGATCGCCGTGTCGGACGTGCCGGGGTAGCCGGTCTCCGACGTCAGCTCGGCGATCATCATGGGCAGCTGCGTCTCTCCTTCGAGCCGGTGCGACAGCAGGCCGTTGAGCCAGTCCAGCACGCGCTGGAGCGCCGCTTGGTAGGTGGCGTACTGCGGGAGATCGTCCTCGGCGCAGATGACGTAGGCGTGCACGGATCGCGGCACGCGGCGCAGCTGCTCGAAGCACTTCTGGATCGCGAGGTTCACCACCCGTTCGGCGTCCGTGCGCAGAGGGTAGGGACCCTGGGTGAACTCGAACGCCCGCACCTGCACCGTCAGCGCGGTGTTGTTCGGCACGCTCGCGGTGAGCGCCGGGGTGATGCTGATCGTCGCCGGGCCGCCGAGCGCCGACGTCACGGTGTAGACCGTGCCATGGTTCGCGAACAC
>Ga0111538_10001428_pt1 | contig 33461 bp, 27 predicted proteins | sample SoiMethybrSBSTD1_FD_79669 | JGI IMG/M metagenome (GOLD analysis project Ga0111538, IMG submission 79669) | Bulk soil microbial communities from a Populus tree surrounding site in Tennessee, USA - Soil MetaG P. TD hybrid SBSTD1 (version 2)... | ecosystem: Environmental > Terrestrial > Soil >...
GCGGTGGTGCGCAAGGGCGACAGCGAACTGCTGGCGGAGATCAACGCGATCCTCGGGGAGATGATGGCCAGCGGCGAACTCGGCGAGATTTACCAGCGCTGGGGAATCTGGAACGACACGCAGAAGGAACTGAACATTGTTCAAGGCTCGCCGCAGGAGGTGATCGCGGCGGCGCGGAGTCCGGATGAGATCGGGGCGGAGGCGGGCCAAGGCGCCGGCGAAAGCGACTGGCCCAGAATATGGAAGGCCATATTCAAGGGCGTGCTGTTCACGATCCTGCTCACCGTGATCAGCATGCCCACCGCCGTGATCTTCGGTCTGTTTCTGGCGCTGGGATCGATGAGCAAGCGCTGGTGGCTGAAGTGGCCGAGCATGCTGTACATCATCATCGTGCGCGGCACGCCGCTGCTGGTGCAGGTGTACCTGATCTATTACAGCCTGCCGGTGCTGGGCGAGTGGCTGCATGGCCTGGCGCCGGGCTTCTTCAACGCGCTGGGGTTGTCGCAGCGCATGTTGACGTGGCCGAACCTGCTGGTGGGCATCCTGTGTCTTTCGGGCAACTACGCGGCGTACGAAGCGGAGATTCACCGCGCCGGCCTGCAGGCAGTGCCGAAGGGTCAGCGCGATGCCGCGGCGTCATTGGGCATGAGCAACTGGCAGGCGTTCCGGCACGTGATCTTCCCGCAGAGTTTCCGGATCGTGCTGCCGCCGATCGTGAATGATCTCAACAGCATGATCAAGGATTCGTGCCTGGTGAGCGTCATCGGCGTGCCGGAACTGCTTCAGAGCGCCCTCGGCATCGGCAAGGCGAAGTTCATCGTGCCGAAGATGATGGTCATCGCCGCCGCTGTGTACCTGGTGCTGTGCGCGGCATCGGACTGGTTCGGTCGCTGGCTGGAGAATCGTTTGAAAAAGAGTTCGGTGCGAACGCCCAGCAACGGCGCGGCGAAGGCGACGCCGCATGGGCATTGATGATGTACATGAACACGTGCGATGACTGATGGACCGCCCATCATCGAGGAACTGCCGCCGTCGAGCGATCCGGTCGTGCTGGAAGTGCGCGACATGCACAAGACGTACGCGGATGGGCACAACGTGCTGCGCGGCGTGGATCTCACCGTGGCCGAGGCAGATGTGTTCGTGATCCTCGGCCCCAACGGCTGCGGCAAGAGCACGCTGCTGAAGTGCCTGAACCTCCTCGAGCCGTATCAGCAGGGCGAGGTGCTTTTGCGCGGCAATGTGGTCAGCCGCGGCCAGCCGCTGCAGCATCTGCCCACGCGGGCCGAGGAGCGCGCGGTGCGCCGGCTGCGCACGCAGATCGGCATGGTATTCCAGCAGTTCAATCTGTTCCCGCACATGTCGGTGATCGACAACGTCGCGCTGGGGCCGCGCGTCGCGCTGAAGAAGCCCGCCGCCGAGGCCGAGTCGATCGCCGAAGCCTCGCTGCGAAAGGTCGGCCTGATCGAGAAGGCCAACGCCGACCCGCTCACGCTCTCGGGCGGCCAGCAGCAGCGCGTCGCGATCGCGCGCTCGCTGGCGATGGACCCCGAGGTCATGCTCTTCGACGAAGTCACGTCGGCCCTTGATCCGGTGCTGGTGCGCGAAGTGTTCAAGGTGATCAAGGACCTGGCATTCAAGGAGAAGATGACGATGGTGCTGGTCACGCACGACATGGATTTCGCGCGCTCGGTGGCGGATCGCGTGATCTTCATGGACCTCGGCCGCATCAGCGTGTTCGGCACACCCGAGTTCGTCTTCGACAAATGCCAGGATCAGCGTCTGCGCTCGTTCATCCGGCCCTTCGAGCACGCGCCGGCGACGTGAGCACATCGATCGCGCAGGAGACCACGCCCCATGCTCACCGTTCACATGAACATCAGTTTCCTGCTCGCGGCCATGTCGCTTGCGGGCGCGCTCGCGCCGCGCGCTGCGGCGCAGTACGAGCCCGAAAAAGCGCCCGACCTTGCTACCGACGAACCCCTCGACCGTCTGCGCTTCGAGATGGGCTTCGACATCTACAGCGACTACTTCTATCGCGGCATCCTCATCGAGGATGACGGCTTCATCTTTCAGCCCTACGCCAACATGGAGTACGACGTCATCGCCGGCGACTCGTGCACCATCACGCTCGATGCAGGCGTGTGGACGAGTTTTCACAACAACAGGACCGACGCCCATCCCGATCGCAGCGACTTCTTCCAGACCTGGTACGACGCCGACTACGACCTCGGCGCCGCAATCGGCTGGGATCAGTTCTCGCTGCGCCTCGGCTTCGCGTTCTACACCAGCCCGAGCGGCGCGTACGACAGTTACGAGGAAGTCACGCTGACCTTCGAAGTCGATGACAGCGAGTGGCTGGGCGGCTGGGCCATGTCGCCCTATGTGATGGTGGCGCAGGAGTTGGGCGATCGAGACAGCGATGGCGAGCGCTTCGAGCGGGCCACGTATCTCGAATTCGGCGTCACGCCCGGCATCGACATCACCGGCTTGCCCCCGCTGCCCGAAGCCACGCGCCTCGATTTCCCCATCGTGCTGGGGCTGAGTCTCAACGACTACTACGAAGCGGGAACAGGCGACGATGAGATCTTCGGCTTTCTGTCGGTGGGCGCGCTGCTGACGGTGCCGCTGCCGTGGCTGGAAGGCCTGTCGCGGAACGGCGGGGTGGAGTACCTGCTCCTGGGCGATGCGGCGCGACTGTTCAACACCGGCGAAGACCGCGATGAATGGCTCTGGCACGTCGGCATGGCGCTGGGGTTTTGAGTGCGTTCAATTCATGAGGCTGACCCCATGTCGCGCATTCGACTCATCCGCTGGAACCAAACGCAGGCCATCGAGCGTTCAATCAGTCATCCGCCGCGCGAGCCCGTGGTGCCGAAGTCTGAGAGCGGAGGGTATTCAGGTACGCCGCTGCCGAAGAAACTCGGCATCAGGGAGAACTCGTCTGTCGGTCTGATCGGCGCGCCGAAGGACTTCGAGACAAAGCTCGGCAAACTGCCCGCGGGCGCGATTATCAAGCGCGAGCCCCGAGTCGCGGCGAAGGCGACGCTGGATGTCGTGCTGTGTTTCGCGACGACGAAGAAGGAACTCAAGCCGCGCATGGCGAAGGCGATGAAGGTCGCTGCTGCAAGCGGCCTGTGGCTGATCTGGCCCAAGAAATCCAGCGGCGTGCCCGGCGACCTCTCGGAGGAGGTCGTGCGCACCATGGGCCTTGCCGCGGGCTGGGTGGATTACAAGGTGTGCGCGGTCGATGCGACGTGGTCCGGCCATAAGTTCGCCCGGCGGAAGAAGTGATTCGCGCAGCGTCCGGGCGACAGCGTCGAAACCGCCATCGCTTCGCGATACAGTGATCGCGATGGAGAACCCCTACGTTCGATTTCGCGGTCACACGCTTTCGCTCAACGACTACCTTGCCATCGACCGCACCGTGCTGGCCAACGAGCGCACGCTGCTGTCGTATACCCGCACGGCGTTGACCATGCTGGTGATCGGCGGCACATGCCTGAAGGTCTTCGATTCGCTGTGGATCGAGATCGTCGGGGTGGTGTTCCTGCTGCTGGCCCTGGCGACGTTCATCATCGGCTGGCGCCGCTACCTGCACATGCGCGACTACGTCGGCGCGGCTCTGGATCATCGCCTCGTCGAGCCCGAGACCAGGGCCGGCGCATGACCACGAGTGCTCACCACAACTGCGTGAAGGATCAGACATCATGAAGCGCCTTATCACGACGTCGCTGCTGGTCAGCGTGTTCATTGTTCAGCCGGCCCTGAGCCAGGGCACGAAGGCCGACTACGAGCGGGCCGCGGCGCTGCGCAGACAGACTCAGGGCAAGGTGCTGCGAGCGAACATCGAGCCGCAATGGCTGAATGGCGGGGAGCGATTCTGGTATCGCCGGGATGACACGGGCGGCGCTGCGCAACTCGTGCTGATCGACGCGAACACGGGCACGAGATCGCCGCTGTTCGATGCTGATCGACTGGCGTCGGCGTTGAAGGATGCAACCGGCGCGCCCGTCGATGCGGCGAAGTTGCCCATCGAGCGGCTCTCGATGTCCGGGACAAAGGGAGCGGAGCGCGCCCAGTTCACACTGCGCGGGCGCGATGATCAACTCTGGATCTGGGATGCGGCCGCAGGCGCGTTGACTCCGGGAACAGCGGAGCAGTTGACGGCGTTTCAGTCGGAGCAGGCGCCGCGCCGCGGTGGCCGGGGCGGCACAGGCGGCGCGGCGGCACAGCAGGACACCGAAATCGTCTTCAGAAACCAGACCAACGACAAGATTCTGTTGTATTGGATCGACACTGGTGGCGAGCGACGGCCGTATGGCGAGATCGCGGCCGGGGCTGAGCGCACGCAGCACACGTATGTTGGCCATCGCTGGGCGGTGACCGACAGCGAAGGCCGCGATCTGCGCACCGCGCGCGGCGAGCGTCGGCCTTCGACTGTGGTCATCGATGCATCGTCATCAGCGACCGCCACCAGCCAGCCGCAGGAGCGGGCCGCCGGCGCGCCGCAGCGGGAGGCCCCGCAGCGTCCGCCGCAGCCGCGCAATACTCAATCACCCGATCGCAAATGGCGTGCCGTGGTGCGCGATCGCAACCTCTATCTGCAGGATGCCGACGGCAACAACGAGATCGCCCTGTCAACCGATGGCGCCGCTGCCGAAGGCTTCGACGGCCGCGTGTTCTGGTCGCCCGATTCCAGCAAACTCATCGCGATGCGCGGCACGCCCGGCGATGAGCGCAAGGTGTATTACATCGAGTCCTCGCCGCGCGATCAGCTGCAGCCGGAACTGCATTCTTATGATTACCTCAAGCCCGGCGACAACGTGCCCCAATACTGGCCGCGCCTCTTCGACATCACAAATCAGAAGGAAATCGGCACCGACCGCGCGCTGTGCTCGAATCCCTACAGCCTCGAAGGCGTGCGCTGGAAGAGCGATTCATCCGCCTTCACCTTCATGTACAACCAGCGCGGCCACCAGGCGCTTCGATTGATTGAGGTCGATGCCACCACCGGCGCGGCACGCGCGATCATCGACGAAACATCGAAGACCTTCATCGATTACTCCGGCAAGCAGTACCTTCAGCGCGTGGCCGGCACCGATGAACTCATCTGGATGTCGGAGCGCGACGGCTGGAACCATCTCTATCTTTACGATGGCAACACCGGCGCGGTGAAGAACCAGATCACGAAGGGCAAATGGGTGGTGCGCGATGTCGATCGCGTCGATGACGCCGCGCGCCAGATCTGGTTCCGGGCCGGAGGCATCCGGCCGGAGCAGGATCCTTATTACATTCACTACTGCCGCGTGAACTTTGACGGCAGCGGCCTGACGATCCTCACCGAAGGCGACGGCACGCACACCGTGGACTTCTCGCCTGACCGGCGCTGGTTCATCGACACGTGGTCGCGGGTCGATCAGCCGCCCGTGACCGAGCTTCGCCGCAGCGATGACGGCTCGCTGGTCGCCGAACTCGAGCGCGCTGATTGGTCGGCTCTGCTCGCGACAGGTTGGAAGCCGCCCGAGCGTTTCGTCGCCAAGGGCCGCGACGGCGCAACCGACATATACGGCATCATCATCCGGCCGACGAACTTCGATTCGTCGAAGAAGTATCCGGTCATCGAATCGATCTATGCCGGGCCGCAGGATTCATTCGTTCCCAAGAACTTCCGTGCGTATCACAACTCGCAGGAGATCGGTGAACTGGGCTTTATCATGGTGCACATCGACGGCATGGGTACGAGCAACCGTTCGAAGGCGTTTCACGATGTGTGCTGGAAAAATCTGGCCGACGCCGGATTGCCCGATCGCGTCGCATGGATGAAGGCGGCGGCGGCGGAGCATCCAGAGATGGACCTCTCGCGCGTGGGGATCTACGGCGGCTCAGCTGGGGGGCAGAACGCGCTCGGCGCGCTGCTGCTGCATGGCGAGTTCTACAAGGCCGGCGTCGCCGACTGCGGCTGCCATGATAATCGCATGGACAAGATGTGGTGGAACGAGCAGTGGATGGGCTGGCCGGTGGGCCCGGAGTACGCAGCCAACTCCAACGTGACGCTCGCGCCGCGCCTCACCGGCAAGCTCATGCTCGTGGTGGGCGAGATGGATCAGAACGTCGATCCGGCCTCGACCATGCAGGTGGCCGGCGCGCTGATCCGTGCCGACAAGGATTTCGATCTGCTGGTGATTCCCGGCGCCGGCCACGGCGCGGGCGAGTCGCCGTACGGCCGCAGAAGGCGGCAGGATTTCTTCGTGCGGAACCTGCTGGGTGTCGAGCCTCGCATCGAGCGCGTCGCTCAAGGTCCCGGTTGAGTGGCGGGGACCGCCCAGCGCTGTTCCTCGCCGAAATCGTCGAACTTCACGAATGTGTCGATCTGTTGCTGCGTCGGCTCGCTCTGTTGCCACGCGAGCCAGTAGAACGCGGCCAGCACCTGGGCTGAGTCCGCCATGCGATCAGCGATGAGTTTCCCACCCGCGTCCTTCTGCAGTTCGCCGGATTTCTGCAGTTGATAGAGCGGCTCGATCGCCGCGAAACTTCGCTCGATCAGGCTGATCGCCGCGTCCCATACGCCATTGGGCGCGATCTCCGGCAGGGGCTTCAGCGAAGACTTGAGCGCCTCGGCGTTCAGCGCATGCAGCGCGACCACATCGACATCGATGTAGGCATGAAATCCTCGATCGGTGGTATACGCATGGGGATTCTCGCCGACCCAGCCGTGATGATGAATGGTGGTGTGCAGCGGCTGGCCCGCGTCGCCGACAAAATGACTCAGTTGGCCCATCTCGAGGATCACATTCCAACGGGCCGCTTCCGTCTCCGCCGCACGCGCCGGTTCATTCAGTCCTTCGAGGATCCGGAGTGTGTTGAAACTGGAAACGAGTTTCGCGTGATGCTCCATGATCGCGTACGGCAAGGTGCCGATGTCCTCGCTGATGAACCGCTGCACGCCGCGCGCCGACTGCGTCGTGGGAGCCGAGGGCTTCTTCGTGATGGCTGCGATGAACTCGTATCGCATCGCCGGCATCGTGCGCAGCGTCAGGCCGTGCTCGGCCAGCATCTCAATGTCGAGATAATGGTCCGGATTGTTGGCATGATTGAGAGACGGCTGGGCGACGCCGCGCCAGCGATCGGGCTCGTTGGATTCGAACGCGATCCGTTCCATTATCGAAGGTTCGCGCAACCACGCAGGCGCTTCCGGTGGCAGCAGGCCCAGGGCCAGCACGGTGATCGTGCGATGGCCGGCAGCCGCCCACGCCCACGCAAGCGACGTAATGAACAACGCCAGCATCAGCGATGCGACATGACGCTTCATGATCGATCCACCTCCGAAGCGACCTCGTAAGTCGTGGGCCTTGGCCCTGCCGATCATTCCGCGATCTTCGGCGTGTCGGCCGTGCGATCGGTCTTGAGCACCGCAAACTGCACCGTGCGCGTCAACTTCGACGGCGAGCCGTCGGCTGCAGGCAATACATCAACCGCCTTGCCGTCGATCTCGGCCCAGCCGCAGGTCATGGTGTCGATGCGACTCGTCGCGGCCTTGGGTGTAAGTTCGAAGCTGCGGCCCTGCCACAGCCAGACGCGCGTCGCGCTCAGGGCCGCCCACTTGTTCGGGACATCGTCCTTGGCGCCGTCGGCGGCGACGATGTCGGTCGGCACCCAGCCCGCCCCGGGGATGAACACTTCGATCCAGCAGCGGTAGCCGGGGTCGTAGGCGGTGGGGCCCGCCTTGGCATCGAGCAGGCGATAGCCGTACTGCATGCGTGCCGGCACGGCGCGGGCCCGCGCCAGCGCGATGAACAGCGAATGCAGGTCGGTGCAGCAGCCGCCGCCCTGGGTCAGGCAGTCCTCCGCCGAGCCGCGCCCGCACTTGGGCTTGCTCGGATCCTTCGAATAGTGATCGGCGGCGTCAGCGACGACGTGCATGAGGATCACGGCCTGCTTCGCCGGATCGCGCTCATCCTTGCACGCATCGTCAGCCATCTTCTGAATCTGGGCGTTCACCGCCATGAGCGGCGCGCCCTGATCGAGATCGAGTTTGAACTGCGCGGATTGGATGTCGCGCGGAGCGTCGGCGACATCCATTGGGAACGCCACACCCTGCCGCTCGACGGCGCATTCGAGCACAACTGAAGCCTCGCTGGTCTGCGGCTTGTCGATCTGGACGTAGAGGAAATCGCCGCGGCCTTCCGACTGCCGCACGACGGACCACGTGCCGGGCGCGGAGATGATCTTGCGATCGACGACGCGCTGCCAGGTGGCGTCGGAGGGAATCGGCACCCACAGGCGCACCTGGTTGGCGCCGGCGGGAATGTCCTTGAGCGTCACGGTCTGCGTGAGCGCAACGGTTCGCGTTTCGATGATGCGCGGCTGAATGATGGTCGCGGGTTCAGCGGCGGCGGCGAACACACATGCCGCAACGACATGCAGGCAGATCATGGTGGCGATCTCCGGTAGAAGGGTTCCCGGGCTGTGAGCGCAGCCGGCCGGTGACAGCATACGACAGGATGGCCGGTTCATCCAAAAGGATTCCGAATCGGAACGTGTGGTGCAGGACGAGTGGCATCGAGGTTGGTTGGCAATGACCGGACCGCCCAGGGTGGCCGATACACTCCGCCTGTGCCGCCTGCCGCGCGCGAATCCCGTGCAACCCCTGTCGCGCCCGCTCGCGAGAAGCGACCCGGACCCGCACATACCTTGGAAACCGCAGTCAGCAATGTTCAGGCTGCTATGGAGATGCTGGGATGCGGGATCCTTGGTCAACCGCGCAAAAACAACCTGCGCGCGCTCTTGCGCAGCGGTCAGCTTTCAGCGTCGGCTTTCGCGGATGACCTGCAGCGCATCGTCCTCGGCGCGCTCATGCGGCGCATCGGCGAGGCGCGCGGCGTGCTGGAAAGGCCTGATGCCGGGTGTCGGCTCCGCTCCACAGGTCGCGCGCAACACGACACGGCCATCCTTTGGCCCGAAGCGCGTGCGGGTCTGACGCAACTCGACACCTTGCGATTGCTGCGGATGCCGGATGGCCTGCGCGAGTGGGATCTCGCCGATGATGTCTGGCGAAAAGTCATACAGCGCCTGGAGAGCAATTCCGCTGGCGGGCGGGCCGGCCCTCAGGCGATTGCCCCGCTCGATCTCGGCAGTATGCATGAGCGGCTGCTTCGGATGCGAGCGAGTGTCGAGGTCGATCGTGACCGCCGTGCCCCGCGATTCGCGCTGCACGATGCGCCTCGCACGTCACGCCGGCGAAGACAAGGGAGTTTCTACACGCCCGATTCGCTCATTCAGCACGTGCTCGACGCGGCCCTCGAGCCGGCGATGATGCGCGTCATCGGCAAGCGGCGCGGCGACGATGCGGCGACGGCCCTGCTGAACCTGCGCATCTGTGATCCAGCCTGTGGCGCCGGGCACTTCCTCGTCGCGGCGGCGAATCGCATGGCCGTTCGACTGAATGACATTCGAATCGCGGCCGGGGCTCGCGACGATACGGGCCGGGCGCGGCGCGACGTTATCGAGAAATGCATCTTCGGCGTCGATCTGGATCCTCTGGCCGTCGAGATCGCACGGGCTGCCCTATGGCTCGAGGCAGGCGACGCCGCACTCGATCCGAGGCGACTGCACGCGAACACCAAGTGTGGCCACGCGCTGCTGGGTGCGAACGCTCAGTTCGCGGGATGCGAAGCGCACGCGCGGTTGAAGGCCGACGCCTGGTGCGCGGCGCTCACAGGCGAGATGCCCGCGCGACGACTGAACGAGAACATCCTGCGCGAGATCGCCGAGCGCCCGGAGGCGACGGACGAATCGCTTCGGGCCGAGATCGCGCGCATCGCGCAGCGCCACCGCTTCTTTCACTGGCGCCTCGAGTTCCCGGACATCTTCAGCACGTCGCGCGGCGGTTTCGATGTCATAATCGGCAATCCGCCTTTCCTCAACCAACTCGAGAGCGCGACGGCATCGACGCGCGGTGCCGCAGCCGTCATGCGCGAGTGCAGCGGTGGTTCGGTGCGCGGTTACGCCGACACCGCGTCGGCATTCCTGCTCCTGGCCAGTGAAATGACGCGCCCCGGCGGATTCTTCGCATTAGTGCAGCCGCAATCGCTGCTAGCGGCGAGAGATGCGCAGCCCGTCCGCCGCGCCGTATTGAAGCGATCGGCGCTGCGGTCGCTGTGGGTGGCGAACGAACATGTCTTTGAGGCAGGCGTGTTTGTGTGCGCGCCGAGTTTCGAGGCAGCGGGAGCACGGCGCGGAACCATGACGCGCTCGACGGGCGCGGCGTTCAGCTCACTGGCTGCTCTTCCGATCGATAATGATCTCCTGGGTAGCGAGAAGACGTGGTCTCATCTTGTCGCACAGGCGCGCGGCGTGCCGGCATTCAAGTTTGTATCCGCCCGTGTTCTCGGCGACATCGCGACGGCCACAGCCGACTTCCGCGATCAGTACTACGGCCTGGACGGGTTCATCGTTGAGGACGCAGACCTCTCTCCGGCCCAGCGGCGCGATCGCCAGCGCTATCCGCCACTGGTCACCACCGGCCTGATCGATCTGGCTGCGAATCATTGGGGGCGGCGGCCAACGCGCGTGCTCAAGCGCGTCTGGCAGGCGCCCCGCATCGATCGTCGGCGACTTGAGCGGGAAACCGATCTGGGCCCGTGGATTGCGTCGAGACTTGTGCCCAAGGTCCTGCTGGCGACGCAGACGCGCGTGATCGAGGTGTTCGTCGATGAGCGCGGCGAATTCGTGCCGCTGGTGCCGCTCGTCACGATCGTGCCGCGCGATCCGCAGGCGCTCTGGCGGGTGGCGGCCGCACTCGCGTCGCCGTTGTGTGCGGCGATCGCCCTGCGCGATTTCGGAGGAACCGCGATGTCAGCCGGCGCCATCAAACTCGCAGCCAAACAGGTGGCGCAATTGCCCTGCCCTTCGGAGAACGAGAACTGGGATGTTGCGGCGAGCCTCCTGCATCGGGCCAGCAGCCAGAAACTGCACGCGTCCCTGCGTGCAGATTTACTCTCAGAGATGGCGGAAACGCTCCTGAATGCCGCGAGCATGGAGGCGAAACAGCGCGTGTGTCTGCTCGAATGGTGGCAGCATCGGGTGCAGTGTCGATCCGCTCGGCGCGATCACGTCAATCAATGAGTGTCGCGCGTCATACCGTTTCACGCCGCTGTTCACGAACCGTCTGATCCTGGGCAAGTTTGGTCGTGCTCGCCAGCCACACCGGGGCTGATACCAGCGCCATGAATGGCACGATGAACACCGCTGCGATGATGACCATCGCCACGCTGTGAAAGAGAATCGATGCGATGACCAGGCCAACTGACATGCACGCCAATGCAATCAGCAGAATGGAGCTGACAACCTGGCGTTCAACTGCCGGCAGCATGTCGCGATCGCGCCGCGGAGGTGGAGGTTGCGTCTGCGGCATGGACGACTCTGCTTTGACGTCGGGGTCGCGCGTCAGTTCATTGGCCAGCTCGTGCGGCGCCGGGTCATCATGCCGGTCGGCGGGTTCAACCTGATTCACTGCAAGCACCTCCTGAAACGACAAGAGCCACATCCGGAATCGCGATGCTCAACCGTCGACCTTGTCCTTCGTGTCGTCAACGGCGTCCTCGGTCTTCTCTCCGGCATCGTTCTTTTTGTGATCGTCGACCGCGTCGTCGATCTTGTCACCTGCGTCCTCGATGGCATCGCCGGCGTCATCCACGGCCTCGTCGACCTCCTCGCCTGCGTCCTCGAAGATTCCATCCTCGCAGCCGCCGGCGGCGAAGGCCAACACGGTCATCAGCGAGGCCGCGCACAGGCCGGACATGGGTTTCGATTGCATCGTCATGCGAATTGCTCCTCAACATCACGGTCGGGGCGCAATCACAAGCGACTGCACCGCGAGTCCATACGCGTGCAGCGGTGCCCCAACCTTGAGCAAGTCGCCTGATTCCTAGGACGTGTAGTCAGCGTTGACGCGCACGTAACCTTCGGTCAGATCGCAGGTGAGAAACTCATCCGATGCGTCGCCTTGATGGAGATCAATGTCGAGGATGACCTCATCCGAGGCGTACGCTTTCTCCAGCGCGCGCTTGGGCGTGCCCGCGGGCTTGCCATCGGCGAAGAGCGGCAGATCATTGACGCGCAGCGCGACGATGTCGGGATCGATGCCCACGCCGCTGCGCCCGGCGGCGGCGAGGATGCGGCCCCAGTTCGGATCGCCGCCCGCCACGCTCGTGCGCACGAGCAGACTGCTGGCGACCGTCTGGGCAACCTGCAGCGCATCGGCGGGTGACGCGGCGCCGCTGACGCGCACGCGGATGAGTTTCGCAGCGCCTTCGCCATCGCGCACGACCATCTCCGCCAGTTCGCGCGCGACCTGCGTGATCGCCGGCGCGAGGATGCTTTCGGGAAACTCACCTGCCTCGCCCGATGCGAGCAGGAACACTGAGTCGTTTGTGGATGTGTCGCCATCGACGGTGATGCGATGGAATGAGCGATCGACTGCGGATCGCAGCATGTGATCGAGCGCGGGGACATCCACCTTCGCATCGGTCATGATTACGCCGATCGTCGTTGCCATGTTGGGATGAATCATGCCCGCGCCCTTGGCAATGCCGACAACGCGGCAGGTGCGGCCGCCGTGCGAAACCGTTCGCTCAGCCATCTTCAGGCGCGTGTCGGTGGTGTGAATGGCGGCCGCGGCCCGCGCCAGCCCGCTTTCGCTGCACGAAGCGATCAGTTTCGGCAGGGCATCGATGATGAGTTGGCTCGAAAGGTGCTCGCCAATGACGCCGGTTGAGTTCATGAGCGCCTCGTTCGAATCGCACTTGAGGTGCGCGGCGAGCGCATCCATCACGGCGTCGGCATTGGCGAAACCCTGCTCGCCCGTCGCGGCGTTGGCGCAGCCGGAGTTGATCACCAGCGCGCGGAAGCGGCCCCGCGAAGCGCCGATCTTCTGCTGCGAGATCACGATCGGCGCGGCCTTGACGAGATTGCGTGTGAACATTGCCGCGGCGGTCGCGCCCTTCGGCGCGAGAATCAGCGCGAGGTCATCCGCACCAGAGGCCTTGATGCCGCAAGCCGTGCCGGCGGCGATGAAGCCGCGAGGGCAGCCGACTGCGGTTGAAGTGGTTCGTTCAGTCATTGTTGCGTTCGTCAAATCTCGATCCTTTCAGAGGTCAAACAGATCTCCATCACCCGGCCCTCATTCCCATCCGTGTCCATCCGCATCTATCCATGGTTTGAATCGCGGCGGGCTCATCCCAACTCGCGGATCATCGCGATCTCATCGCACTTTGATCGCTTCTCGCACTTGAGGCAGTCTTTGAACACCTTCTCCGGCAGCACATCGATGGCGACGGTGCGGAAGCCGCTGCGCTCGAAGAAGTGGGGGGCGCGCGTCAGCACGAACACGCGCGAGATGCCCAGGCGTTTCGCCGAGTCGAGAAAGTGCTGCACGAGCAATGAGCCCACGCCCAGGCCGTGCTTGTCAGGATCGACGCCCAGCGAGCGGATCTCCGCGAGCGTCGGCCCGTAGATGAACAAACTTCCGCAGCCGACGACTTGGCCCTTGTGCAACGCGACGCCGAAATCGGAGAGTTGGGCGAGAATCTCATCGCGCGAGCGCGGCAGGTTCTCGCCCTGCTGGGCCCAGTAATCCACCAGTCGCACGATGCCGTCGAGATGTTTCACATTCGCGGGCAAGATCTCGACATCGCCGTTGACCTTCTTCTTGCGCTTTCGCGACCTGGGCTTTAACTCTGCCTGCTCGATGGCGTCGTGCACCTGTTGGGGCGCAGTGCCGCCGAACACATCGCGCTTCTTAAGCGCGGCATCGATGCTCAGGTGCACGCGCACATCGCTCTTGATCTGCGGCGCGATCTCCGAGAGATCGCTCATCGGCAGGTCTTCGATCGGAACACCCTTGTCGATCGCGCGGCGGACGATGCGCCCCGCCATCGCATGGGCATCGCGGAAGGGCACACCCTGTTTGGTCAGGTAGTCCGCCAGTTCAGTCGCGTTCGCGTATGCGCCCTGGGCGGCGAGACGCGTGCGCTCGCGGTTAACTCTCAGCGATTCGATGACGCGCGTCGTGATGCGCAGGCTCAGCGAGAGATTGTCCATCGCGCCGAAGAGCGTCGTCTTGTCTTCCTGCAGGTCCTTGTTGTATGAGACCGGCAGGCCCTTGAGTGTGACGCACATGGCGACGAGCGCGCCGATCGCGCCGCCCGCCTTGCCGCGAACCAGTTCCAGCGCGTCGGGGTTCTTCTTCTGCGGCATCATGGATGAGCCGCTCGTAACCGAATCGTCGAACTCGACGAAACCCGCTTCGGCCGAGCCGTAGAAGATCAGGTCCTCGGCCATGCGCGAAAGGTGCACCGCGCACAGCGTGATGGCGCTGAGGGCTTCGACGACGAAGTCACGATCGCCCACGGCGTCAAGGCTGTTGGTGGTCGGGCCGTCGAAGCCGAGTGATTTGGCGAGGGCCGCGCGATCGATCGGGTACGCCGTGCCCGACAGCGCGCCCGAGCCCAGCGGACAGCGCGCGGTGCGCGAAGAGGAGTCTTCGAGACGGCCGTCATCGCGCTGCAGCATGTCGTAATACGCGAGGCACCAGTGCGCAAAGAGCAACGGCTGGGCCCGCTGCATATGCGTGTAGCCGGGCAGGATCGTGCCTTCCTCGCGCTTGCCCAGCGCCAGCAAGGCCTCCTGCAGCCCGCGGATTTCCTGCTGCCGCTCGTCGATGGCCTTGAGCGTCCACAATCGCAAGTCGGTGGCGACCTGATCGTTGCGGCTGCGGCCGGTGTGCAGCATCTTGCCCAGCGGCCCGAGGCGCTCGGTCAGTTGGGCCTCGACCCACGTGTGCACATCCTCCATGCCGCTGGCTTGGATGGCCTGCGGATCGCGCGCGGCGTCATCAGCGATGTCGCGCAAGGCGCGTTCGATCGATTCGACCTGCTCGATGTTGAGCACCTTCGCCGTCTGCAGGGCCTTGGCCCAGGCGATGGAGCCTTCGATGTCTTCCTGCACCAGGCGCGCGTCGACAGCCAGCGAATCGTTGATCGCCGAGAACAGTTCATCGGTTTCGCCGCTCATGCGGCCGGACCAGAGTTTCATGTGCGTGGTTTTCCGGCAGACGGGCTTAAGCCCGTCTGCCCGACCAATGGAATCGATATCAGTGCGAGACGCCCTGCGGCTGATTCGCCTTGAGCGCCGCGATGCGCGACGGCAGCGAGTACAGCCGGATGAAGCCCTCGGCGTGCTGCTGGTTGTACACCTCGTCCGCCGAGAACGTCGCGAATTCCTGCGAGAAAAGGCTGTTTTCGGAACGGCGCTTGATCGTCGTCGCCGTGCCGCGATGCATGCGCACGACGATGTCGCCGGTGAGTCTCTCCGCCATCTTCTCGATCGCGGCCCAGAGAATCTCGCGCTGCGGCGTGAACCACTCGCCGTTATAGACGGCATCAGCGAAGCGCGCGCCCAGCCATTCGCGCAACTGCACGGTCTTGTGATCGAGCACGAGTTGCGTCAGGCCCTGCAGGGCTTCGTACAGCACGGTGCCGCCCGGCGTTTCGTAGCAGCCGCGCGACTTCATGCCTACGAGACGGTTCTCGATGAGGTCGACGCGGCCGATGCCGTGCCGGCCCGCGCGCTGATTGAGCGCAGCGACGAGTTCATCGCCCGCCATCGGTTGGCCGTCGATCGAACGCGGCCGGCCGTTCTCGAAGCCGATCATGACATCCTCAGGCAACGCTGGCGCGCTCTGCGGCGAGCAGGTGCGCATCCAGATGTCCTCCGGCGGCGCGTTCCACGGGTCCTCGAGTTCGCCGCCTTCATGCGAGATGTGCCAGAGGTTGGCGTCGCGGCTGTAGATCTTCTCGGCGCTGGCGGTGGTGGGAATATTGTGCGTGCGCAGGTACGCCAGCAGATCCTCGCGGCCGCGCAGTTTCCACGTGCGCCACGGCGCGATTACCTGCAGTTCCGGCGCGAGCGCGGCATATGCGCTCTCGAAGCGGACCTGGTCGTTCCCCTTGCCGGTGCAGCCGTGCGCGAGCGCGTCGCAGCCGGTCTGCAGCGCGACATCGACCTGCGCGCGGGCGAGGATCGGCCGGGCGATCGCCGTGCCCAGCAGGTAGCGGCTCTCGTACAGCGAGCCGGCAATAAGCGTGGGGAACGCGAAATCCTCGATGAACTCGCGCTTCAGATCGACGATGTGGCACTGGGCCGCGCCAGTGCGCAGGGCCTTGGCCTCGACGGTGCTGAGCGCATCGTCATCCTGGCCGACATCGCCGACGACCGCGATGACTTCGCAGCCGGGATGGTTCTCCAGCAGCCAGGGAATGATGCAGGAGGTGTCGAGACCGCCGGAATAGGCAAGAGCAATTCGATTGGGCATGGTGGTGGTAGGGCTGAGGCTTGGGGCCTGAGATCTGAGTCTTGAGGGTTGAGGCTTGAATGTGACTACGCGCGCGAGCCGATGACGTCCGGCCACGCTTGCGACTTTGCTTGATCCGCATTGTCGCACGGCGCAAGCAGGTGCAGCAGAAGCGCGTTCTGGGCGTGCATGCGATTCTCGGCCTGGTCGAAGACGACCGACTGCGGGCCATCGATGACCTCGGCCGCGAGTTCCTTGTCGCGGTAGGCGGGCAGGCAGTGCATGAAGATCGATTCCGGCCCCGCTGCCGATATGACTCGCGGCGTGACCTGATAGGGCGCGAAGATCTTCAGTCGTTGTTCGGCTTCGGCCTCGGCGCCCATCGAAACCCAGGTGTCGGTGTAGATGACATCGTGACCGGCGGCGGCGTCGAGATCGTTGCTCACGGCCAGCGTCGTGCCGCTGATCGTTGCGTGCCTCTTCGCGTTGTCGATGACATCAGCCGCCGGCTCATATCCCTTCGGCGTAATCACCGTCATGCGCGCCCCCAGCAGCGCCGCCGCATGCATCAACGAATGGCAGACGTTGTTGCCGTCGCCGATGTAGCAGATCGACAGATCGCGAAACGTCCGCGCCGGGAAATGCTCAGCGATCGTCAGCACATCCGCCAGCGCCTGGCAGGGATGGAATCGGTCGCTCAAGGCGTTGATCACCGGCACATTCGCATGCGCCGCGAGTTGCTCGACGGTTTCATGGGAGAACGTGCGCGCGACGATGACGTCGCAATAGCGTTCGAGGTTGTGCGCGACATCCGCGATCGACTCACGCTGGCCGATCCTGCCGCCGGCGGATTGCGCATCGACATACACCGGGTGGCCGCCGAGTTTCGCGAAACCGATCTCGAACGACAGCCGCGTGCGCAGCGAGGGCTTCTCGAAGAGCATCACCATCGAACGGCCGGCAAAGGTCTGCAGCAGCGGACGATAGTCGCGCTTGATCTGCACGGCCGTCGCCAGCAGCATCTCGATCTCCTCGCGACAGAGATCCTCGACGCTCAGCAGATCCGAAGTATTCAGAACAGGAAACTGATCTGAGGTAGTCATGTCGTTCACTTGCTCCCCGCGCCGACGGCGACAGCGACCGCTGGTTCGTGCGATGGCGATGCCACGAACGGCACGTGTTCGGCAGCCGGCACGATGCGCGTGCCCGGCCACTGGCTCGGCGGCAAGGACTGGAACTTCTGGGTGTCGCGCCACGAGGCGATCGTGACGGGAATGCGGGCTTCGTTCGCGGTGGCGACGGCGCTGCGCACCTTCGGCACCATGCCGCCGGTGATCTCGCCGCACTCGATGCGACTTTCGACTTCGTCGGGCGTCAGTTCCGCGAGCAGATTGCCCGCGCCATCGAGCACGCCAGCCACATCAGTCAGCAACATCAGGCTGGACGCATCGAGCAGGCGCGCGACATCCGCTGCCGCATCGTCAGCGTTCACGTTCAAGGGCAGACCCTGGGCGTCGAGGCCGATCGAGCACAGCACGGGCAGGAACCCCGCCGGCAGCAGCGTCTGAACCAGCAGCGGATCGCCGCCGACCGCGCGGCCGACGTGGCCGGGGTCGAACAGATAGTGTGCCGCCTTGACGGTGCGCACGAGGAAGCCATCGCCCAGGCACAGGCCGACAGCGGGCACGCCCTGCTGCTGCAACTGGCCGACGAGGCGCTTGTTCATCTTGCCGGCGAGCACCGCGACGATCTCTTCGATGTGGTGCGGAGGCGTGATGCGGATGCCCTCGCGCTTCTCGGATTTCATGCCCAGCGCGCCGAGGTGGCGATCGACTTCCACGCCGCCGCCGTGCACAACGACGATGCCCGAGGGCCACGCGCGATGCAGAGCCGCGATTGTGTTGGCGATGGCCGCGGCTTCGGCAGGCGAATCGAGCGCAGCGCCGCCGACCTTTACGACGATCGGACCGCGGGCCGCGGCCTCGCCTTCGAAGCCGCCCAGAGTCTGGGCATCGTCGTCAATTCCAGTGTTGGAGATGTCACGCATGGAGAACAGGGTTTCCCTTCTTGAGAAGACCTGCACCGGCGAAGCCGGCTGTCAATGGCAGGCCGAATCGGATATTCAAGCACTGCACGGCTTGGCCGGCAGCGCCCTTGATCAGGTTGTCGATCGCGCTGACAAGGATCAGGTGGTTGCGATCGGCGTCCACCGCGAGCGCGATGTCGCAGAAGTTGGTGTTCTTCACGGCATTCACATTCGGCCAATTGTCCGAAGGCAACAGTCGCACGAACGGCTGCTCGCCGTAGGCATCCTGTAGCGCGGCGCGAATCTTCGGTTCATTCCACGCCGGCGCAAGCGTCGCGTGAATCGTCGAGACGATGCCGCGGTCGAATGGCGCCAGGTGCGGCGTGAAGATCACATCCGCGCTGGAATGCTCATTGATTTCCGGTGCATGCCGGTGCGCGAGCACGCCGTAGGGCTGGTAACTCACTTCGCAGAACAGCGACTTGAGCGCAGGCGACCGTCCCGCGCCGCTGACGCCGCTTGTGCAGTCGGCGATGATCGGCGCATTGGCGTCGATCGCGCCCGCTTCGATCAGCGGCGCCAGCGGCAGAAGGACCGAAGTCGGATAGCAGCCGGGCACGGCGATCAGGTCAGCCTCGGCGATGCGAGCGGCATTCCGCTCAGCAAGGCCGTAGACGGCGTGCGACAGAAGTTCCGCATGTTCATGCGTGAAACCGTAATGCCTGGGATACGCGGCGGGGTCGCTGAGCCGGAACGCCGCGGAAAGATCGAACACGACCACGCCGGCCTCGACCAGTTTCGGAGCGAGATCATGGCTGACCTCGTGCGGCGTGGCGAGGAAAACAGCGTCCGGCTGCAACGCCAGCACGCGCTGGAGCGTTGTCGATTCCAGCGGCAGATCGATCTGGCCGCGGAAGCGCGGGAACACCTCATCGAAGCGCTGCGACTTGGCGCCGGGCGCAGAGGCGCCGCGCGAGTCGCTGCCGAACAGGCCGACGATTTCAACATCGTCGTGTGTCAGAAGCAGGGCGACGAGTTCAGCGCCGGTGTAGCCGCCAGCTCCAATGATGCAGGTGCGAATCAACTTGAATTCCGTTCGAGCGTCTGTCAGGTGCGTGCGATCAGTTGTGTTCAACGAGGTTCTTGAGGCGGCGGGCGAGTTTGGCCGCGGCCATGTTGCCGCGCGTCGCGAGAAAGATCGTGTCGTCGCCCGCGATCGTGCCCAGCACCTCATCGGGCCGGACGCGATCGAGTTCGACGGCGAGAACGCTGGCGTGTCCGACATCGGTGCGGATGACGACGATGTTGCCGCCGACATCGATGCCACGCATCTCTCGGCGGAGCGTTCGTTGCAGCAGCGCCTCGGCGGAATCGCCAGGCACCGCTGCGACGGACGCGGGAGAGCCCGGAAGCACGTAGCCGTTCGGGCCCTTCAGGACGCCCATGGCGGTGAGATCGCGCGACAGCGTGGCCTGCGTGACCTCGACGCCGGCCTCGCGCAGCAGATCCTGAAGTTCCTGCTGGCTGTACACCGCCTGGCTGTGTACCAGGCGGTTGATGCGTTCATGCCGTTGAGCCTTCGTGAGCATGCATGAATATACACCACAATGCATAAGAAGTCAAGCCCCGGGGGCGGGAGTTTCCGAGGCGGGTGTGTGTGACGGCCGTCTTGCAGGGGGCGGCGGCAACTCGCCCAAATCAACACGGCTGAGACCTCGGCCGCCGTGCCTGCCTTGCGGATCTCGCCGATATCCTGCAGTCTCCCATGGCGCTGCATGTATAGTTGGGGTCTTGGGAATCCGCGGCGTTCCACGCCCCGCCGCCGCACCACCCGCGCCGGAGCCATGGCATGCTGAACAAAACCTCATCCGGTCTTCGATCAATTCCGTTCGCAGCGCTCACGGTGGCGCTGCTTGCCACACCCGCGCATGGCCAGGCGACATGCGGCTCCAGCGTCGGCCCCGATGTGATCGTGGGCGACCTGATCGGATGGAGCAAGTTCGGCACTGTCGGCACCATCAGCGGCTACGCCTTCGGCACCACCTCATGCAACATGGGCAACGCCGTGCTGCAGTGGACCGCCAATTCCAATCAGCATCCGGTCATCGCGATGAACGCCTACCGCCTCAAGGGCGGGCGCTTCGAGCAGATCGGGATGAGTTGGGTGAAGCACGGCTGGGGCGCGTCGGCCTTGAACGCCTGCTGCACCTGCATCAATCCCAACAACTTCGAGCAGCTCGGCATCGGCTGCTCGGACCCGTACGACTCGGGGACCAACGGCAACCAGACAGGCTTCATCAACAACGGCCACTGGGTCACCGGGCTGGGCCCGCGCTCGGAAATCAACGCTTTCAACGGAGCGTTTTCCTGGCCGTACGGCACGCAGACGCAGGGCGGCGATGCGATCTACAAGCGCGTGCAGATCCAGATGAGCGATCTTGATCCGGCGCAGAATGCCGGAGCGTTGTATTTCGCCGAGGCTGAGTACATCACGCCGCACGACGCGGCGGTGGGGAACAACTTCAACAACAATGGTTACCGCCAGTTTTTCGTCGGCGCGCTGACCAGCGGGTCGTACACGCTGAGTTTCGGCGTCCCGACTATTCATCGTCAGGAAGCCGCGATCCAGGCATGGGCCGCCAACGATCCGATGGTCATGCTGGTGAACGCCAATGTACCGGGCGAAGGCCGCTTTATCATCGGTTCGCGCGTCTCGAACAACGGCGACGGCACATGGCACTACGAATACGCGGTGTACAACATGAACTCCGACCGCTCGGGGCACGATTTCACGGTCACCTCGCCGCCCGGTGTGACCATCACCAACGTGGGCTTTCATGATGTGCCCTACCACTCGGGCGAGCCGTACGACGGCACCGACTGGCCGCGCGTCCCTACTCCCGCGTCGGTACAGTGGTCGACGACAGACTTTGCGATCAATCCCAACGCCAACGCGTTGCGCTGGGACACCCTCTACAACTTCCGCTTTGACGCCAACACACCGCCCCGGAACGGCGACCTTGTGCTGGGACTGTTCAAGCCCGGATCGCCGACATCGCTGATGGTGAACGGCCGCACGCCCTCGCGACTCGGCGACGCTGACGGCAACAACGTTGTCGATGTCAACGATCTGCTGGCCGTCATCACTCAATGGGGACCATGCCCAGCCCCGCCCGCGCCCTGCACCGGTGACCTCAACGGCGATGGGCAGGACAACATCAACGACCTGCTTCTGGTGATCTCCAACTGGGGCTGATCGCGCCGTCGCTCGCTCAGGCCAGCGGTCACTGCGCCGCGGCCTAGCCGCTCACGGCCGGGCCAAGCACGAACTCGCCCGCGTCCACCTGACGAATGGCAGACACAAGACTCTGCGCATCATCATTCTTCGAAAGGTATCCCCACGCGCCCGCCTCAACCGCCCGATCGAGCAGTTCGGTGCGGACGTGGCCGCTGAGCACCAGCACGCGCACGTCCGGCTGCGTCGATGACAGCGACTCGATGGCGTCAAAGGGGTCCTTGCCCGGCATGTCGAGATCCATGAGGATGACGTCAGGATGGAGTCGCTCAACGACGTCAGACAGCTCATCAGCGCTGTTCTGATGACCCAGCCATTCGAAGCCGCCAACAAGGGCAAGGCGCATGGCGATCGCGTCCGCGACAAGCGGGTTGTCGTCCACACATAGAACGCGGATGCGGCGGGCTGGTCGCCTCGACGGCGCCGGTTCCCGCGAATCAGCTTTATTGGCAATGATCATGCTTCGTGCGTGCGGCGACTCGGTGCGAACTGGCTGGCCAGTCCGGTGATGGCAGCGCGCACCATTGCCGGCGTTGGCTGCTTATCCATAAGAACGACACCTTTCTGATCGGACATATCAGGTCTTCGCCCCAAAACCAGGCAGCGCCGGCCGGGAACCGCCTCCAGGAACGACCGGATCGCGGCAGATGACAAGGAATCGTCGGCAATCAGCAAGTCCGACTCGTCATCGGGTGCGTCGTCGTATTGCACATCAAATCCGCCCGATCGCAGGACCGCGCCGAGATACGTGCGCATGCGGGTGTCCTCGAGCACAACTACTGCCCGGCGGTCCGGGCGCGGGCTCGTTGGTTCGGCTGATTCCGCGCCAGGTAGAGCGAGCATGAACGTTGTGCCCGCGCCCGGGGAGGACGTAATCTCGATTCGGCCTCCGGCCTGGTGGATGATGCCATGCACAAGCGTCAGGCCGAGGCCGGTGGAGATCCCGCGCGACTTGCTCGTGAAGAACGGCTCGAGACATCGAGCCCTGACCTCCGCGCTCATGCCAGTCCCATTGTCGGTCACGCCGAGATTGATCACTCCATTACCGGGGGCGCGCTCCGCCCAGACGCGCACGCGGCCGGTGGTGCCTGGCGCGATCGAATGTCCAGCGTTCTGCACAAGATTGAAGATCGCTTGCGTGAGCAAATGCCGCGAGATTGCCACGGCCTTGAGATCCGCGGGAATGCTGCGTTCGAGTTCCACGCCGCGCGGCAGCGCATTGCGCAGCAGGGGCTCGGCATCCGGCCACCATTCCGCCAGGTTCGTCAAGGCGGGCGCGGCGTCGGCTTGCCGCGGATCGATCGACAGCAATCGAAGGCCATTGGCCAGGCGCTGCAGGTAATCGGTGCACGCCGCGATGGCCTCAACGTCCTCCTTCAACTCCGGCGGCACGCCCTTGGTGCTCATTGAGTCGAGGCGCAGTCGAATGGGAAGCAGCAGGTTGCCCATGTCATGACCAAGGCCGGCCGAGAGCGTGCTCAGGGCCGCCATGCGTTCCGCGAGTCGCGCGCGTGTCATCGAATCATCAAGCGGGGGCTCGGGTTGAGCTGCGGAGTGATCCATCGCGATTTCGGCGTCCTGACCGCGGAAATGGGACGTTGACGGAGGCATCTGAATCAGGAGGTCTCCAGCCGCTAGGAGATCCGTGTCACTGTAGCGGCGAACGCCCCCCACATTGTTGCGTGTGTCGCTGAATCAGGAAAGTACAGGCCACACTTCTCCGGCCGACCGGAGCAGCGTGGCCTGATGCAGTGACGCAACGGCATGACCGATGCGCGACGTGTCCGACATCATGAGGTCAGTCGGCAGCGTCCTGAATGGCATCTCCCGCCTCTTCCATGTCCTCTCCGGCTCCCTCAACGGTGTTGCACGCGGCAACGGCAACCGTGCACAGGCAGGCCAGAACAACCAGCCAGAGAAGTCGACCCGATACTCGCAGATGATTGAACATGTGTCGTACTCCGTGATACGCGGCGTACCCGCCTGCCGCTCATTCGATCATCCGACTGCCGCCCCCATGATCGCGCTGGAAATCCGCCCGAATCGCGCCATCTACTACGCCTCAGCCAGTCCTTCGCGAATCACGTATCTTGTCAGTTCGGCGCGATCGTGAATGTTGAGTTTGCGCATGATGGATGTGTGATGGGCGTCGATCGTCTTCAGGCTGCGATACAGCCGGCGCGCGATTTCGGCTCGTGACAGACCCTGGCCGATGAGCCGCAGCACCTCGAGCTCGCGCGGAGTGAGCGACTGCAGGGGCGTGGCCGGACCATTCGCACCTGCTCGCCGTGAAGTGATCAGGCGCTCCTGTACGGCGGGACTGAACGCCGTGCGGCCCGATGCGATCTCGCGAATGCCTTGGAGAATTTCAGCGGGCGAATCTGTCTTGAGGAAATAGCCAGACGCGCCGCGCTGCACCGCTTGGTCGATCAGGTTGTCCTTCAGGAGCGCGCTGAGAATCATGACCTTCACGCCAGGTGCGGATCGTTGCAGATCGACCAGCGCCTCCATCGGATCGCGGCCGGGCATGTCGAGGTCGAGAAGGACGATGTCAGCATGGCGCGATTGCGCCTCTTCGACGAGCGAATCGGCGGTGGGCAGACGTCCGGCCCATTCCAAGTCGCGCTCCAACGACATGCGGCCGGCGAGTCCGTCGGCCAGCAGCTCGTGGTCATCGACGCACAGAATCCGCGTGGCAGTTGAGGTTCCTGAAGTTCCCATGGGTCACGAACCGTGACGGCGCTTCGCGACGCGGTCGAGAAGGTTGCAGCAACATCGCAGACTTCGCGAGGCGAGCAGGCGGATTGTAGATCGCCAGCGTCTGGAATGGTCTTCCCGCAACGGAATTGGAACATCACCCATGCGCGCCGCCGTGAGAACAAACGTACAGATGTCGCACGTGGGACGGCGACTCAGAAGGGAGTACTCTCATGCTTGGCTGGGCATTGACATTCCTGGTAATCGCGATCATCGCGGCCATTCTCGGCTTCGGCGGCATCGCCGGCGCGTCCGCTGGAATTGCCAAGATCCTGTTCTTCGTCTTCATCGTTTTATTCTTGTTGGGTCTGATCGCCGGCCTGGTCCGTCGAACGACCTGAACCGATCCGAAGCAAAAAGCGAGGTGCGGCCCTGCCAAGGGTCATGCTGAAGTTGCGCCCAGACCCCCGAAAGCGCGAATTCGAGCATTCACCTGATAGGCGCGGCCCGTCGCAGGCGTCAGGCTGGCATGGTTTCCACTATGTGCCTCATGTGAAGGAGCACCAGTATGTTGACCACTCAAGCCCGTCGGAACACTGTGAACGTCCTCTGTGTCGATGATCACGCAGTCGTGGCGGAGGGCCTTCAGGCGTTCCTCGCGTCCGCATTCGACATCACCTGCGTCGGGCGGCTGGCATCAGCCGAGGACTTGGTGAATCAAGTCAAGACGCTGCATGCCGACATCGTGCTGATGGACATCGAAATGTCTGGCGCCGACGTCTTCGAGGCCGTCGAGGACCTTGGGCGACAATGCCCGGACACGAAGGTGATCATCCTCAGCGCCCACGTCCGCGATCACTATATCGACGCCGCGGTGCAGGCAGGCGCATGGGGGTACCTCTGCAAGACCGACGAGCCGGCCTCGATCCTCGAGGCGATCCGAAAGGTCGCGCACAACGAATTCGCCTTCAGCCCGCAGGTGCTGGAGCGCTGCGAGATTCAACAGGATGGTCGCGGCTCGCGCGTTCGCGTGCGTCCGGCGTCGCGCCTGCAGGGTCTGTCGCCGCGCGAGACCCAGGTGCTGCGGATGATCGGCAAGGGACTGTCGCGCATGCAGATCGCCGAGTCCATCTGCCGCAGCCCAAAGACGGTTGACGCCCATCGTGCTGCAATCATGGAGAAGACGGGCATTCACGATCGCGTCGAACTCGCCCGATTCGCGATCCGCGAGGGCCTGGTCGAGGCGTGATGACGTCGGCCATGCGCCGCAGGAAGCAGGCATGGGATTCGGGCAGCTTTCGCACGACTCGCCTTGCATCGCACGCGAATGGAAGTGTCGTGCGGCGATGCGCCCCCCGCAAGAAGGAGGCCTTATGCGACCGAGGCAGAAGTCAGGAACGAGAACGCGATCAAGCCGTGCAGCGACTCGCACCAGCCATGCCCGGCGAACCGCGCCGCCCGCGAGGCGAGGCATGAGCACCGCGTCGAAGGTAGCGCTCGCGTCGGCGGCGGGTGTGCTGGCAGCGACCGCGGCCGGACTCGCCACCACGAAGACAGGCCGGCGACTCACGCGCGATGCCCGGACGCGCCTCACGCCTTACGTGCGCAACCGGCTGTCGGACGTCATCGACACAGTGGAATCCGCTCTCGCGGAAGCGGGGTTGCTGACCATCATTCCCGCCAAGGTCCGGGCGAAGCTGATGCAACGACTTTCGCAGCCGAATGGTGCGAGCAACCGACGGCGCGCGAGTCGGCCGCGTCAATCAACGCGCAGGACGCGACCTTCGCGCAGTGCCCAGACGCCTGCGGCGATGTAACGCGCGGATGGAGATCGGATCGAACGACCCGGGAACCTTCACAGCGCTCGCTCAGTCTTCGGACGGGGCGGGCGCTTTTCTGTTTGCGCAGGCTGGAGGCCGACTACGAGACACAAGCGAAATGCACGGGTCCTACGGCGTCACGCGCTGTTCCGGCAACACCTCGGGAGTAAGCACGAATTCGCCGCTATGGGCCCGCCGCAGTGCGTCGATCACCTCGCTCATGCTTTCATTCTTGGACACGTACCCCCATGCGCCCATCTCGATGGCGCGGTCAATGTAGTCGCGCCGCACATAGCCGCTGAACATGAGGACGCGAATCGCCGGGGCCGTTTCGGCCAGGTCGCGCACGGCCAGAAATGGATCAGGGCCAGGCATGTCGATATCCATCAGCACGACATCCGGCTGAGCGTCGCAGATCTGCTGCACCAGATCAGAAGAGTTCTCGAGCCAGCCGGCCCACGCCAGATCAGCATGGGACTTGAATTGCATGGCCAGCGCATCGGCGAGCATGCGATTGTCGTCCACGCACAGGACGCTGATCACCTCTTTGGTCACGAGTGTACCGCCTCTGCGGGGCGGGGCGTTGCCAATAGGAGTTGCCGCAGCGCGCCACGGATCAATTGCGGCGCTGCGGAACTGTCGAGACAGATCGTCTGCGGATGCGCACCGGCTTCGGGCCACTGGCCGAAGATCAGCGCGAGACGATCCGATCCGCCGTCAAGGAATGTCCGGACATCATCCAACGAGCTGCGGTCGGCCTCGAGGATCAGCAGTCTCGCGGACACGGCGCCGGCCCATGCGCCGGGCCGCGCCTCAAAGCCCATCCCTCGCAGCAATGACGTGAGGTACGCTGCGCGGCGCTTGTCGCGCACGTCGACGACCGCGCTGCCGCGATGCTCGAGTGCCGCCGCGTCTGCGTCAAGAGCGGTGGGGGCCGCCGGAATCGTGAGCCTGAACGTGGTCCCGGACCCGGGCTGTGAATCGATCTCAATCGTGCCGTTGATGCTGCAGACGGCGCCGCGGACCAACGCCAGGCCAAGGCCCGTCGAGATTCGCCTGGTCCGTGTGGTGAAGAACGGCTCCAGGCAATGCTCGCGCACATCGCTGGTCATGCCCGGGCCGTTGTCAGTGACGCAGATCACGACTGAATCAGCTTTGGGAGTCGCCGACGCGGTGACGCGCACCATGCCCTCGTCCTGATTCCGCATGGCGTCGCCGGCGTTTTGCACGAGGTTGAAGATGACCTGGGTGAACGTATGCGGCGGCATGCGGATGGGCGGAAGCGTGTCCCGCATGTCGATCTCAAACGCGACGCCCTTCGGAAGGGCGTTTCGAAGAAGCGGCTCGACGTCAAGTTTCCACGGCCCGAGGGTCGTCACCGCATCCATGCTGGATTCGCCTGGATCAAGCGCCAGCAGGCGAAGACCCTGGCTGAGGCGCTTGAGGTATTCGCCCGCAGTCTTGATGGCGGCAATGTGCTCGCGAGCCGCCGGGGCAAGCTCGAGTGTCTCCAGCGAGGCGATCCGGGCGCGAATCGGCAGCAAGAGGTTGCCCATGTCGTGACCGAGGCCAGCCGCGAGGGTACCGATGGACGCCAGCCGGTCCGACAGGCGCAGGCGCTCGTGCGTTGCCTGCAATTCCGACGTGCGCTCGATGACAAGGTGTTCCAACCGGGCGCGATGTTCGGCGAGTTCCGCCTCGGTCCTCTTGCGAGCCGTGATGTCTCGAGCGATCTTCGAGGCCCCGATGGGGCGGCCCTGCGCATCGCAGGTGGGAGATATTCGCAGCGATACATCAATACGCCGGCCGTCGCGCGCGACTCGAATGCTCTCAAAGGGCGGCACGCGCAGACCCGCGCGCACCTGCTGCAGGATGGCCTGCTCCTCGCTGGCGCGGTCCGGTGGAATCAACATGAGCACCGACTTGCCGATCGCTTCCTCGGCGGTGTAACCAAAGAGGCGCTCGGCTCCAGCGTTCCACGAGGTGATGATGCCGTCCAGATCCTTGCCGACGATGGCATCGTCAGACGACTCGACGATTGCGGCCAAGTGCGCCTGAGCCCGTTCGGCCTGTCGCTTCTCGGTCATGTCGCGGGCCAGCAGCGAGAATGATTCGATGGATCCATCCTCAGACTGGTGGGACAGCAGCAATTGGGAAACTTGTACCCCCCGGCCGCCATTGGTCGTCAGGCTGGATTCGCCGAACCAGACGCCGTTGTCGGCAGCGATCTTCAGCCGCGGATCCCCCGACATGATGCAGCCAATGTGCGATGGGAATACATCGTCCTCGCCGTAGCCGAGCATGCGAAGGCCAGCGGAATTGATCTGCAGCACGCGGCCCTGAGGATCGAGTTGCGCGACGAGGTCGCTGGAGGTCTCGAGCACTGCCGAAAGCCTCGCGCTTTCGCGTTCCGCCCGCGCGACTCGCCGGGCCGCAGCGTCGCGCGTCTGCTCCGTCAGGCGGTGAAGGTCGGCAAATACCTGAACCTTGGTTCGCAGCACATCGGGCACGACCGGCGAGAGAATGTAGTCGACCGCCCCGTAGGAATAGCCCTTGAGAGTGTGCAACTCGTCCGCGAAGGCCGTGATGAAGATGATCGGTGTGTGGGCCGAGCGCTTGCGCCGGCGGATCAGTTGAGCCGCCTCGTAGCCATCCATCCCGGGCATGTTGATATCGAGCAGGATGACCGCGAAGTCCTGGTTGAGCAGGTGGCGCAGGGCCTCAGGTCCGTTGGCCGCGGTGACGACCTCGAGCGCGGGCGACTCGAGGATGGTGCGATAGACCAGTAGCTTCTCCGGCAGATCATCGACCACCAGAATCTTGACTCTTTGAGCCTCGGACATCATTTCAACCATTCGATACAGCGGGGTGCGAATGTCGAGCGATGACGGGGTGTGGCGTGGCTTACCGGTGAAGCCACGCGCGAAGCACCGCGAGCAGTACATCCGTGTCTACCGGCTTGGCAAGATAGTCCCAAGCGCCGGCTTCGATACATTTCTCGCGGTCGCCTTTCATTGCCTTGGCGGTGACGGCGATGATCGGCAGGTCACGCAGGTGCGGCAGCTTACGTAGTTCGCGCATGGTGTCGATGCCGTCCATCTCCGGCATCATAATGTCCATGAGCACGATATCGATGGCCCCATCAGTGCCAGGCTCGCTGAGCATGCGAATGGCGTCGCGACCGTTGTCGGCGGAGGAGATGATCATCTGGTGTTCCTCCAGCACCGTTGCCAGCGCGAAGATGTTTCGCATGTCGTCATCCACGATGAGCACGCGCCGCCCGGCCAGCGGACGGTTACCCTCGTGCAGGTCGCGCAGAAGGCCACGCTGCGTTGCGGGCAGTGTTTCGACATCGCGATGCATCAGCAGCGTCGCCTGATCCAGCAGCCGTTCTGGCGAATGGACGGAGCGCACCGTGGTGTGCTGCGCGAGCGAGCGCCAGCGCGCGGCGGGAGCCTGTTGTTCGAAGGCAATGATGGGCACGGGTTTCGTCGAGTCGCGCGCCTGCATCGTTTGGAGCAGCGCGGCCGGATCGAGAGCGTCGGAGCCGCCGCCGAGGACGACGCAGTCGAAGTCGCGTCCGCTCAGCATGCTCAGCGCGGCGGCGGGCCGGTCGGCGACAACGATCTCGACGTTCGCGCCCGCCAGGGCAGCGAACAGTTCATCGCGGCGCGATGCCTCTGATTCCACCAGGAGCAGCCGACGCACCTCGCGATCGCTGAACTCGTACATCTCCTTCAGCATGGCGTCCAGAACATCTTTCTTCTGGACGGGCTTGGCGACGAATGACGTTGCTCCTGCATCCAGCGCCTGCTTGCGGGCCTCGTCCGTCGAGATCACGCACACCGGCAGATGCCGGGTGGTCAAGTCATTCTTGAGGCGCTCGAGCACGCGCCAGCCCGTGATGTCCGGCAGGAAGATGTCGAGCGCGATCATGTCCGGCTTGTATTCGCGAACCATGTTGAGCGCGGTGGTTCCCAGCGACGTGGCCAGACCCTTGAAGCCGTGTTCGCGCACAGTATCCAGCAGGAAACGCGCGAAGCCCAGATCGTTCTCGACGATCAGCGCAACGCGATCGCCCGGACGAATAATGTCGCGATCGTCGCCTGCTTCGTTGGTTGCCGGCGCCGACACCTCCTCGTGAGGTCGCTCGGCAACGGTGGCATGACCATTGTGAGCCGGCGACGCCGGCACGATCAATCGCGTCACGGTCAGTGCGTTGACCGGCGTTGGCGGTGGCGGTTCGATCGCCGAGGCCGGCGCCTTGCGCGATAGACGCGTTGGCGCATACACGCGAGGCAGGTAGAGGGTGAAGGTGCTGCCGCGGTTGGGCATGCTGGTGAGTTGGATCTCGCCGCCAAGCAGTCGCGAGAGTTCGCGGCTGATGGCCAGCCCCAGTCCGGTGCCGCCGTACTTGCGGCTGGTCGAGCCATCGGCCTGCTGGAAGGCCTCGAAGATGATCTGCTGCTTGTCGTGCGGGATGCCGATGCCGGTATCGCTGACGGTGAAGGCGATCACCTCGGCACGGTTGAGCTCCTCGTTCTCGAGATTCCATCCCGCCGTGGCCGGCTCCACACTGAGCGTCACCTCGCCGTGATGTGTGAACTTGAATGCGTTTGACAGCAGGTTCTTGAGCACCTGCTGCAGGCGCTTGGCGTCGGTGATCATCGCCTTAGGTAGGTGTGGCGCCATTCGGATGACGAAACCGACATTCTTCGATTCTGCGACATGCCGGAACGTGCGCTCGACGTAGCCATCGAGATCGTCCAGCAACACTTCGCTCGCGTCCACGACCACCGTGCCCGATTCGATCTTCGACAGATCGAGAATATCGTTGATCAGCGTCAGCAGATCGTTGCCCGATGAGTGAATCGTCTTCGAAAACTCGGTCTGCTTCGGTGTCAGGTTGCCCTCGGGATTCTTCGACAATTGGTCCGAGAGAATCAGCAGGCTGTTGAGCGGCGTGCGCAACTCGTGCGACATGTTGGCGAGGAACTCGGACTTGTATTTCGAAGTCAGTGCGAGTTGCTTGGCCTTGTCCTCGAGTGCCTGCCGGGCCTGTTCGACCTCCTGATTCTTGCGTTCGACCTCCTGGTTCTGATGGGCCAGGAGGAGCGCCTTCTCCTGCAGCTCCTGGTTGGTCTTCTGCAACTCCTCCTGCCGGCTCTGCAGTTCCTGGGCCAGAGACTGCGACTGGGTCAGCAGGTCCTCGGTGCGCATGTTGGCCTGGATCGTGTTGAGCACGATGCCGATGGATTCGGTCAACTGATCGAGGAAGGCGTGATGCATCGGCGTGAAGCGATCCAGCGATGCGAGTTCCATCACGCCCTTGACCTGGCCCTCGAACACCACCGGCAGCACGAGAATGTCGCGAGGCGGCGCATGGCCCAGACCCGATGCCACGCGCACGTAGCCGTCGGGCAGGTTCTGAAGCACGATCTTCTGCTTCTCGATCGCGCACTGGCCGACAAGTCCTTCTCCAAGCTCAAGTTGCCGGCCGCGTGCATCCTGGCCTTGCGAGGCGTACCCGGCGAGCAGCGCCAGTCGCGGGTTCTCGCCATTGTTCTGCAGCACATAGAACTCGGCATGCTGGGCCGCGACGACGGGAGCGAGTTCCGAGAGGATCAGGCGGCCGACTGTCGAGAGATCGCGCTGGCCCTGCAGCATACGGCTGAACTTGGCGAGGTTGGTCTTCAACCAGTCCTGCTCGGTGTTCTTCTGCGTCGAGTCCTTCAGGTTGCGGATCATCTCATTGATGGTGTCTTTGAGAGCCGCGACCTCGCCCTGCGTCTCGACGGTGATTGAACGAGTCAGATCGCCCTTTGTGACCGATGTTGCGACGTCAGCGATGGCGCGCACCTGCGTTGTGAGATTCGCTGCCAGCTGGTTGACGTTCTCGGTCAGCGCCTTCCACGTGCCCGATGCGCCAGGCACCTTGGCCTGACCGCCGAGTTTGCCTTCGACTCCCACCTCGCGCGCGACGGTCGTCACCTGATCAGCGAACGTCGCGAGCGTGTCGATCATGTTGTTGATCGTGTCGGCCAGCGCGGCGATCTCGCCCTTGGCTTCGACGCTCAACTTGAACTCGAGGTCGCCGTCGGCCACGGCGGTGACGACCTTGGCGATGCCGCGGACCTGCGAGGTGAGATTGCCGGCCATGGAGTTCACCGAATCGGTGAGATCCTTCCACGTGCCCGCGACGCCGGGCACCTGGGCCTGGCCGCCCAGTTTGCCCTCCGTGCCCACTTCGCGCGCGACGCGCGTGACTTCGGCCGCAAACGATCGCAACTGATCCACCATCGTGTTGATGGTGATCTTCAACTCCAGGATCTCGCCCTTGACGTCGACGGTGATCTTCCTCGACAGGTCGCCAGCGGCGACGGCCTTGGTCACGTCGGCGATGTTGCGCACCTGGCTGGTCAGGTTGCCGGCCATCAGGTTGACGTTGTCGGTTAGATCCTTCCACGTGCCGGCCACGCCCTTGACGTCGGCTTGGCCGCCCAGTTTGCCTTCGGTGCCCACCTCGCGTGCCACGCGCGTCACTTCGGCCGCGAACGAACGGAGTTGATCCACCATCGTGTTGATGGTGTCCTTCAACTCGAGAATCTCGCCCTTGACGTCTACCGTGATCTTCTTGGACAAGTCGCCGTTGGCGACAGCCGTGGTCACGTCGGCGATGTTGCGCACCTGGCCGGTGAGGTTGCCAGCCATCGAGTTCACCGAATCGGTCAGGTCCTTCCACGTGCCGGCCACGCCCTGCACATCGGCCTGGCCGCCCAGTTTGCCTTCGGTGCCCACTTCGCGTGCCACGCGCGTCACTTCCGACGCGAATGACGACAACTGATCCACCATCGTGTTGATGGTGTTCTTGAGTTCGAAGATCTCGCCCTTGACATCCACGGTGATCTTCTTCGACAAGTCGCCCTTGGCCACGGCCTTGGTCACGTCGGCGATGTTGCGCACCTGGCCGGTGAGGTTGCCGGCCATCGAGTTCACCGAATCGGTCAGATCCTTCCACGTGCCGGCCACGCCCTTGACGTCGGCCTGTCCGCCGAGTTTGCCTTCGGTGCCCACCTCGCGTGCCACGCGCGTCACTTCCGCAGCGAACGAGTTCAATTGATCCACCATCGTGTTGATGGTGTTCTTCAGTTCCAGAATCTCGCCCTTGACATCGACGGTGATCTTGCGCGACAGGTCGCCGTTGGCCACGGCCGTGGTCACGGTGGCGATGTTGCGCACCTGGCCGGTGAGGTTGCCGGCCATCGAGTTCAC
>Ga0111538_10001430_pt1 | contig 33427 bp, 31 predicted proteins | sample SoiMethybrSBSTD1_FD_79669 | JGI IMG/M metagenome (GOLD analysis project Ga0111538, IMG submission 79669) | Bulk soil microbial communities from a Populus tree surrounding site in Tennessee, USA - Soil MetaG P. TD hybrid SBSTD1 (version 2)... | ecosystem: Environmental > Terrestrial > Soil >...
CGAGCGCCTCGGCCGGAAGCATGCGGCAGGACGACGCGCTGATCCCGCCGGCGGTGAACTCGGGAACCGCCGGTCGCGGCTCCTTCCAGTATCCGCTCGAGAGCTGGAACACCACCGCGGCGCTGAGCCAGAAGAACGCGGGCGCCGCCATCGACACCGCGACCGCGAGCCTGGGCTACAGCCTCGTTCCCGTCGACAAGCTCACGTTGCGCGCGAAGGCGCGCTACGAGGAGACGCGGAACCACACCGACTACACCGCGTTCAACCCGCTCACCGGCCAGTACGGCTACCCGTCCCTCGACGGCGCGCGCGGCACGATCGCCCCGAACGAGAACGGGTTCTACACGCCGGGCAGCGGCCTCAACAGCCAATGGCACTATCGCAGCATCCCGTTCGACTACCGCAAGCTCGACTACGGCCTCGTCGCGGAATACCCGATCGCGCGCCGCACCCAGCTTTCGGGCGAGTACGAGAGGCAGGAAATCGAGCGCGACCATCGCGAGCGCGACCGGACGTGGGAAGACCGGCTGCGGATCGCCCTGAGCTCGCGCGTGGCCAACGGGGCGTCGCTCAACGTCTCGCTCGAGCACGGTGAACGGCGCGGGAGCGAGTACAACTACGATCCCTATCGCGAGTTCTTCACCGCCTCGCTGCCGGGCTATCCGAATCCCTCCCGCGAGCTGCCCCACACCCTCGCGGACCTGCGCAAGTACGATCTCGCCGATCGCAGGCAGGACACGCTGAAAGCCCGATTCAACATGCAGCTGCGCGAGGACCTCGACGGCCTCCTGTCGATGCGGCTGCAGGAGAGCGACTACCCGGCGAGCTACGGGCGCACGGGGCGCGATTCCCGCTCGTCGGTGAGCGCCGAGATCAACTACCAGCCCGCTCCGCTGGTGAACGCGTACCTGTTCTATTCGCACGAGACGTCGCGCATGCAACAGGCCGGGATCAGGGACCGGTCGATCCCGGGCTCCTCTCCCGACGCCGGCGGGAACGACTATCCGCTCGCCAACGCCTGGCGCGTCGAGACGCGCGAGCGCAACGACGCCGTGGGCTTCGGGGTGAAGGTCGACTTCTCGAGGTTCCGGCTCGACTTCCGCTATGCCTACGCCGACGCGCGCTCCCCTGTGAGCTACGAAGCGGCGTCCCAGGGCGCGAGCACGCTGCCCCTGGCCGGCGAGCTGGCGGGCGCCTTCCCCGACATCACCTTCCGCCAGCACCTGGCCGAAACGAGCCTGGTCTTCCCGATCAGCGGCCGTCTCGCCGCTCGCCTCTACCACCGCTACGAGGACACGCGACTCGTCGACTGGCACTACACCGGGCTCGCGGGGAGCCTCCTGCAGGGATCGATCCTCTACCTCGACGCGGGACCCCAGTCCTATCGGGCCAGCGTGTTCGGCGTCTTCCTCCAGTACCGGCTCTGAGCCGGCGAGCGCTCCGGCCCGGCCTCCGTATAATCGGGACCCATCGAGGGAGGGGGAGCGTTTGGGTTTCCTGCTGAAGGTCTCCAAGGCGATCGACTGGCTCAACGACAAGCTGGGCTGGATCGCCAACTGGCTGGTGCTGGCCGCCTGCCTCATCAGCGCCGGCAACGCGATGTCGCGCTATGCCTTCGACCTCTCGTCCAACGCCTGGCTCGAGATCCAGTGGTACCTCTTCGCGGCCATCGTCATGCTGGGCGCCTCCTACACGCTGCGGATGAACGAGCACGTACGCGTCGACATCCTCTATACGCACCTCTCGGAACGCGGCAAGGAGTGGCTGGACCTCATCGGGACGGCCGTCTTCCTCGTGCCCTCGATGCTGGTTATCTCCTGGTACTCGATCCCGTTCTTCATGCAGTCGTGGAACGTGCAGGAAATTTCCGGCAATGCCGGCGGCCTCATCCGCTGGCCGGTGAAGATCCTGGTGCCCCTCGGATTCGCGCTCGTGGCCCTCCAGGGCGTCTCGGAGATCATCAAGCGCGCCGCGGCCCTGCGCGGTTACGTGCGGTTCGAGACGCACTACGAAAGGCCGGTGCAATGATCCCGCTGGAGATGATGCCACCCCTGATGTTCGTGGGGCTCATCCTCTTCATGCTGATCGGGTACCCGGTCGCGTTCACGCTCTCCGCGCTCGGCCTGGCCTTCGGGTTCGTCGCGGTCGAGCTCAACTACTTCCCGGCCGAGTTCCTGCAGGCCATCCCGTCGCGCATCTTCGGGCAGCTGTCCAACGAGCTGCTGCTCGCGATCCCCTTCTTCACCTTCATGGGCGCGATCCTGGAGAAGTGCGGCCTCGCCGAGGACATGCTCGACTCCATGGGCCAGCTCTTCGGGCCGTTGAGGGGCGGCCTCGGGTACTCGGTGATCATCGTGGGCTTCATCCTCGGCGCCATCACCGGCACGGTCGCCGCGCAGGTGATCGCGATGGCGCTCATCGCGCTCCCGGTGATGATGCGATACAAGTACAACATGAAGTACGCGACCGGCATCCTCGCGGCTTCGGGCACGATCACGCAGCTGGTGCCGCCCTCGCTGGTGCTGATCGTGCTCGCCGACCAGCTGGGCAAGTCGGTGGGCGACATGTACCTGGGCGCGTGGGGCCCGTCGCTGCTGCAGGTGGGGCTGTTCGCGCTCTACACGTTCGCCCTTGGCGTCTTCAAGCCCGAATGGGTCCCGGGAGTGCCGAAGGAGGACCGCACGCTGCAAGGCTGGGCGCTGTGGAAGAAATGCCTCGCGGGGATCATCCCGGCCGGCGTGCTGATCTTCCTCGTGCTGGGCACCATGCTGATGGGCCTCGCAACGCCCACGGAGGCGGGAGCCATGGGCACCGTGGGCGCCCTGGTGCTCGCGGTGATCCGGCACCCGAAGGTCGGGACCACAGGCTCGCGCGTCTTCTGGGGCGGGCTCGTCGCCGCGGGCATCGCCGCGATCATCGGCATCTATGCCTTCAAGTCGATGCCGTTCCGGATCGTGATCGCGCTCTTCTACGCCACCGTCGTCTGGATGCTGGTGAGGAGCGCGCAGATCCCGGAGCTGCGCGACCTCATCAAGCGCGCCTTCGAGATGACGATGCGCCTGACCGCCATGGTGATCTTCATCCTCATCGGCTCCACCTGCTTCTCGACTGTCTTCCAGGGCGTGAACGGCGGGCCGTGGCTGGAGCACCTGATGACGAGCATCCCCGGCGGGGTCTGGGGGTTCCTCATCGCGGTGAACCTGTTCATCTTCTTCATCGCCTTCTTCCTCGACTTCTTCGAGATCGTCTTCATCCTGGTGCCGCTGCTGGCGCCCATCGCGAAGACCCTCCTCACGCCGATCGTGGGCGAGGAAGCCGCGCTCATCTGGTTCGGGGTCATGCTGTGCGTGAACCTGCAGACCTCGTTCATGCACCCGCCCTTCGGCTTTGCGCTCTTCTACCTGCGCGGCGTCGCTCCCAAGGAAGTGAAGAGCTCCGACATCTACTGGGGCGCGCTGCCCTTCGTGGGGCTGCAGCTGATCCTCGTCGCCCTCGTGATCGCGTTCCCGAAGCAGGTCACCATGTTCCTCGACGCGCCGCTCAACGTGGACCTCAACAAGGTGAAGATCGAGCTGCAGCAGGAGGCGCCGCCCGACGCCGCGAAGACGCAGGAGAACGAGGACGACATCATGAAGTCGTTCGGCGGGAAGAAGTGACGCCGCGCTAGCGGCACACGGTCGGCGGGGTCGAGATTTCCTGTCGCAGGATGGGCTTGGACTGCGTCACGCCGCCGACGGAGTAGCTGAAGGTGCCGCGGTTCGCGTCGGCGAAGTTGAAGGCGCCCGTTCCCATCGGCGTGGCCGCCACGCCCGTGCCGACCCACGGATTGGCGCTGAAGGCCGGGCCTGTCGTGCGGTAGAGCGTCCCGGAATACGCCCCCGGCCCGGTCCTCGCGCCATTGGGCATCACCAGCCACATGCCGCGCCCGTCGGCGTCGTACGTGAACCAGGTCGCGAAGAGGATATCGCCCTGGTGCGTGACGTTCACGCCCCACCCCGACTCGCCGCCGGGTGGATCGCTCCACCAGAGCGCCTGGTAGTTCGGCGGGGATCCCGCCGCCCCACCCGCTTCGCACACGGGTAGCGCCCCGTACACCTGGCGCGTGATCGGCTTGGCCTGCGAGACCGCGCCCACGACATAGCTGAAGGTCCCGCTATTCGCGTCAGTGAAGGCGAACGTCGCCGTGCCCATTGGCGTCGCGGCGACCTGGCTGGGATTGAACGGCGTGGCGCTGAACGCCGGCCCCGTGGTGCGGTAGAGCGCGCCCGTCCAGGTGTTGCCCGAGCGCGTGCTGGTCGGCATCACCAGCCACATCCCGCGGCCGTCGGCGTCGTAGGTGAACCAGGTCGCGAACAGGATCTCGCCCTGCTGCGTGAGGTTCACGCCCCAGCCCGACTCGCTCTCGGCGGGCGATCTCCACCACAGGCCGTGGACGTTGAGCGCAGCGACCGCGGCCGTAAGGTGGTTGTTGCGCGCGACGATGCCGGCTACCGCTTCGACGAAGGCGGCCTCGGCGCCATTGAAGAGGTGGAAACCACAGCCCACGTCGGCTCCACCCGTGACGCTGACGCGATCGCGCACCGCCGCGGACGTGAGCGCGTTGAACATCAGGCTGCTGAACTGCAGGACGTCGGACGGGTGGTAGACCACACCGGCCGGGCGCCTGATCATGGGCACCGACGGGTTCGGCCGGTCGGGCGAGTAGAAGAGCACGCCCGCGGGGATCTCGGCCGGCAGCGTGGCGGCGGCGAACGCGGTCGCGCTCGTCGAGGAGCTGCCGCCCGACACCCAGACCGGCACGTTGTGACGCTCCCGCACATAGCGAACGATCGCGAGCAGGTTGTCGTAGTTGCGCACCGAGCCGAGCGTGGTCGCGTCGATGAGCGCGAGCCCGATGCCGCGCCCGGCAAAGGCGGCCTGGGTGCGCCCGTAGGGGTTGCAGAGCCCCGTGGTCGCATTCATCGCCCCGTCGCTCGCGATGCCGAGGACGCCGTCGCCGCCGGGATACTGCACGATGAAGGCCGTGGGCGCGTCGGGACGGACGTAGAGGAAACGCTGCATCCCGCCTTCGGCGGCGGGGATGTCGACTACCGTCGTGGTCGTTGCGGCATGCAGGCCCAGGGCCGCGCCCATCCCCAGGACGAACGAAAACGCGCGAGAAGGTTTCATCGCCCATCTAAGCACGCAATGGGCAGCGCAGGTCGTGAAAATCACCCGGACGAAAAGAAAAGCCCCGCCGAGGCGGGGCTTCGCTTGCGCCGGACGTCCCGGGTTCAGGACTTCTTCGGCGCGTCTCCTCCGCCACCGCGGCGTCCCGTCTGCATGAAGGTGTCGAAGTTGCCTTCGGCCACGCGGAACCAGAGCACCTGGTTCTCCATGAACGCCATGTAGTGGTCGTGGACCTTCTTGAACTTCGGGTTCTTCTCCGAGGTTTCCTTGTAGAGCTCGAGCGCCGCCTTGTAGCAGGCTTCCATCACCGGCTTCGAGAACGGGCGCAGCTGCGCGCCGCCGGCGACCAGTCGCTTCAGCGCATCGGGATTGCCCGCGTCGTAGCGCGCCATCATCATCGTGTTGCCCTCGTGGCACGCGGCCTCGAGGATCGCGCGATAGTCGGGCGGCAGCTCGGCGAGCGCCTTCTGGTTGACGATCGTGTGCAGCGCGGGACCGCCCTCCCACCAGCCCGGGTAGTAATAGAACTTGGCGACCTTGTTGAAGCCGAGCTTCTCGTCGTCGTACGGCCCGACCCACTCGGCCGCGTCGATGGTGCCCTTCTCCAGCGCGGGATAGATCTCGCCACCGGCGATCTGCTGCGGCACCACGCCCAGCTTGGCGAGCACCTGGCCCGCGAAGCCGCCGATGCGAAGCTTGAGGCCCTTCAGGTCGGCGACCGTCTTGATCTCCTTGCGGTACCAGCCGCCCATCTGCGCGCCGGTGTTGCCGGAGAGGAAGGCGTGGACGCCGTATTCCTTGAGGAAGTCGTTGTACACCGCGTCGCCGCCGCCCACGTACCACCAGGCGTTGAACTGGCGGCAGTTCATGCCGAACGGGACCGCGGTGCCGAATGCGAAGGTCGGATCCTTGCCCACGTAGTAGTAGGGCGCGGTGTGGCAGGCCTGGACCGTGCCGTTCTGCACCGCGTCGAGCGCCTGCAGGCCCGGCACGATCTCGCCCGAGGCGAAGAGCTGGATCTGGAACTTGTTGTTGGTGGCCGCGGCGACGCGCTTGGAGATGACTTCCGCGGCACCGTAGATGGTGTCGAGGCTCTTGGGAAAGCTGGATGTCAGGCGCCACTTGATCTCGGGGCTCGCCTGGGCAAAGGCGGGGGCGCTGCCTGCGGCCAGAATGCCGGCCATCCCCGCGCCGGCGCTGTTGATGAACTTCCTGCGCTTCATTTTGGGCTCCTCTGCTGGATTTCTGTTCTGGTGGGTGCTTCGGCGGCCAGACTACCTCATTCCCCTGCAATGGTCATTCGGTCCACCAGGATCGATCCACACTGGCGGGAGCCGCGCGACAGGACGTCGTTGCCGACGGCCTGGATGCCGGTGTACATCTCCAGCAGGTTGCCGGCGATGGTGACCTCCTCGACCGGATGGCGGATCTCGCCGCCCTCGACCCAGAAGCCCGAGGCGCCGCGCGAATAGTCGCCGGTGACCGAGTTCACGCCCTGCCCCATGAGCTCGGTGACCAGCAGGCCGCGGCCCATGCGCCTGGCGAGGCCGGCGCGATCGAGCTCGCCGGGGACGACGAGCAGGTTGTGGTTGCCGCCGGCGTTGCCGGTGGTCTCCAGGCCCAGCTTGCGCGCCGAGTGGCTCGAGAGGAACCAGCCTCGCAGCACGCCGTCCTCGACCACCGTTCGCGGCGCGGTCGCCACGCCCTCGGCGTCGAAGGCGCTGGTGGCCATCTCGGCGTATTCATGCGGCTCTTCGCGAATGGTGACGCCGGAGGCGAACACGCGGGTGCCCAGGCGGTCCAGCAGGAAGGAGGACCGGCGGTAAAGGCTCGATCCGCTCGCCGCCGAGACGAAATGACCGATGAGGCTGCCCGCGACGTTGGCGTCGAACAGCACGGGCGCCTCGAGCGTCGCCAGCCGGCGCCCGCCCAGCCGCTGGACGGTGCGCTCGCCCGCGATGCGCCCGACCGCCTCGGGATCCTCGAGCCGCGCTGGATCCCGGTGCGTGGTGTACCAGTAGTCGCGCTGCATGCCGCCCGCGTCCTCGGCCACCACGCTCACGCTGATCGAGGCCTTCGAGGCCGGGAAGCCCGCGCAGAAGCCGAGCGTGTTGGCGAGCACGAAGTCGGAGTCGAAGGCCGAGATGGTCGCGCCCTCGGAATTGGTGATGCGCTTGTCCACGGCCAGGGCGGCGGCCTCCGTGCGCCGCGCGACCTCGATCGCCTCCTCCACCGTGAGGCCCCACGGATGATAGAGGCCGAGGTCGGGAACCTCGCCGCGGAACAGGCGTGCCGCGTCGGGCAGGCCCACGGCGTCGTCCTGGGCGGTATGGCGCGCGATCGCGCACGCCGCCGCCACCGTGCGGTCGATCGCATCGGCCGAGAGGTCCGAGGTGCTCGCGTTGCCGCGACGCTTGCCGATGTAGACGGTGATGCCGAGACCCTTGTCGCGGTTGTACTCGACGGTCTCGACCTCGCCGCGCCGCACGCTGACCGACTGCCCCACCGCCGCGGAGACTTCCACCTCGGCGTCGGTGGCGCCATGGCGTTTCGAGGCATCGAGGGCGCGCTGCGCGGCCGCGCGCATCGCGGTGCCGGAGAGCGGCAGCGGCGCGGAGGCCACGGGATGGTCAGGCATGGGAAAATGACGCGGATGGATGAGCCCGACGAGTTTATCAGCAAGACCCGGCGCAAGAAGGAGATGCGCCAGCTGCAGGACGTGGGCGCGGCGCTCGTGGACCTGTCGCGCGAGCAGCTCGCCCGCATCGACATGCCTGAAATGCTGCGCGAGGCGGTGATGGAGTGCCAGAGCATCACCAGGCACGAGGCCCGGCGGCGCCAGATCCAGTGGATCGGCAAGATCATGCGCAAGGTCGACGCCGCCCCCATCGCCGAGCAGCTCGCCGCCCTCGAGGCGCCGTCGAAGAAGCAGACCGCCCTCTTCCACGTGGCCGAGAAGTGGCGCGACGACCTGCTCGCCGACCCGCTGGCCATGGGGCGCTTCGAGCGCGAGTTCCCGCACGCCGAGCTGCACCGCATCCGCCAGCTGCTCGAGGCGACACGCGCCGAGCGCGCCGCCCACCGGGCGCCCAAGCACCTGCGAGAGCTCTTCCACGCGGTGAACGCGGCCGTCCAGGAAGCGGCACGGCACACATGACCAAGAACCGGGGTCGGACCCCGAACCAGGCAAATGCATAAACCAGGGTCGGACCCCGTTCGGATCGGCCTAGTCGCCGCGAGCGACCGCGCGGCGGCCGGCATCTACAAGGACGAGGGCATCCCGGCGCTCGAGCAGTGGCTCGCGAGCGCGCTGCTGAATCCCATCGAGTTCGCGCGCCGGCTGATCCCCGACGAGCGGCCCGTGATCGAGGCCACGCTCAAGGAGCTGGTCGACGAGCACCGCTGCGACCTCGTGGTCACCACCGGTGGCACCGGGCCCGCGGCGCGCGATGTGACGCCCGAGGCCACGCTCGCGGTGGGCGAGCGCGAGATGCCCGGCTTCGGCGAGCAGATGCGCCGCATCAGCCTGGAGTTCGTGCCGACCGCGATCCTCTCGCGCCAGGTCGCGGTGATCCGCGGCCGCGCGCTGATCCTGAACCTGCCCGGCCAGCCCAAGTCGATCCGCGAGACGCTCGAGGGCCTCAAGTCGCCCGAGGGCAAGCCGCTCGTCGCCGGCATCTTCGCCGCAGTGCCGTACTGCATCGACCTGATCGGCGGCCCGTACCTGGAAACCCGCGAGGAGGTCGTGAAGGCCTTCCGTCCCAAATCCGCCATCCGTCCCCCGAGGAACTGAATTTGACCCTTGCCCATATCGAGCTCGCCACCGGCGCCGACCCGGTCGCCACCGTCATCTGGATGCACGGCCTCGGCGCCGACGGCTGGGACTTCGTCCCGATCGTGCGCGAGCTGCCGCTGCCCGAGGAGCTGGCGCTGCGCTTCATCTTCCCGCACGCGCCGGTGCGACGGGTGACCATCAACGGCGGGATGGAGATGCGCGCCTGGTACGACATCGCGATGAGCGACATTGCGCGGCTCCCCGACGAACGCGGCATCCGCGACTCGCAGAAGCAGGTGGAGGAGCTGATCGCGCGCGAGCGCACGCGCGGAATTCCCTCGAACCGCGTGGTGCTTGCGGGGTTCTCGCAAGGCGGCGCGATCGCCCTGCAGACCGGCTTGCGCTACAGCGAGCCGCTGGCCGGCATCGCGGCGCTCTCGACCTACCTCACGCTCGAGGAATCGCTCCCCACCGAGGCCGCGGCCGCCAACAAGGCCGTACCCATCCTGATGGCCCACGGCACGCAGGACGAGATCATTCCGCTGCGTCTTGCCGAGGCCTCGCGCTCGGCGCTGCAGGCCAGGGGATACGAAGTCGAGTGGCACACGTGGCCGATGCCGCACTCGATTTGCGCCGAGGAGGTCGAGGCCCTTGCGAGCTTCCTCATGCGCGTGGTGGCCGGCGCCCAGACGGCACCCAGGTCGTCGATCCTGCTGCCGGGGCGGTAGGGGCATGCGGAGGCGGTAGGGGTTTTCCCCAATTGCTGCCGGGTGTCCCGCACGGTAAGGTGCGGGCACGCTCACACCCCCGGGAAATCGCCGAACATGCTCCGTGTCGCCTTCCGAGTCCTCGCCGTCACGTTCCTCGTGGCCAGCGCGTTCGCGCTCTCGGCCTGCAGCAATTCTTCGGGCCACACCCGCGGCATGTTCGCCGGCCAGGTGATCGGCAAGTCCGAGGCCGAGATCGTGGACAAGTACGGCCAGCCCGCATCGGCCGATCGCAACCGTCCCGACTTGCAGATCCTCACCTACAAGGGCGCGACGTTCGATCCCGACAACGAGAACAAGCCCGACGCCGAGACGGTCATCTATCTCACCAAGGGCAAGGACGGTCGCGTGGTTGCCAGCGACATCCTGTTCAAGGGTTGACTGGCGTCGCGAGCGGCTTGCCCTTCTCCACCACGTAGATCGCCAGCACTTTCGCCGGCACGTCGCCCACGACCTTCGCGTCGTGAACCTTGCCTGCGCCGATCGCGTAGCTGTCGCCCGCGTTGAGCAGCTTGGGCGCCTCGCCCTCCACCTCGAGCGAGGATTGCCCCGCCAGCGTGTAGCCGGTCTCGATGCCGAAGTGCGTGTGCCGGCCGATCGAGCCCCCGGGCGCGATCTCGGCCACGGCCATGACCAACTCCATGTTGTTGCCCAGGTCCAGGCGCTGCAGCAGCGTGCGCTTGATGCCGGGTGCCTGTGCGCCGGTGGTGCCGGCGGCGAGCACGGCCGCGAGGCCGGCGATGCTGGCAATGCGGGTGAAGGTGTTCATCAAGGTCCCTCCCTGGCTGCGATGCGAATCGGCTCCAGCGACTGGCGCAGCATCGGCGGCAGCTCCACCGGACGGCGCGTTTCACGATCGACGTACACGTGCACGAAGTATCCCTGCGCGGCGGCGAGCTCCGCGCCCTGCTGGAACAGCGCAACCTCGTAGCGCACGCTCGAGCGGCCCAGGTGCGCCACGCGCAGCCCCGCGGTCAGCGTTTCCGGGTACGTGAGCGGCGAGAAGTAGGTGCAGGCGGTCTCGATCACCAGCCCGATCACCGGGCTCGCCTGGATGTCGAGCGCGCCCCTTTCGATCAGGTAGGTGTTCACCACGGTGTCGAAGTACGAGAAGAACACGACGTTGTTCACGTGACCGTACGCGTCGTTGTCCATCCAGCGGGTAGTGATGGACTGCTTGTGCGGGTAGTCGGCGAACCGGTGCGGCGCGGATCGCTCAGCCATCCGCGCGCGCCTTGTCGGCGGGCACCGGCACCATGAACCGCACCGTCCGCGAATAGGCGCCGGGCACGATCGACAAGCCGCCCGAGATGAACGACTCGACCTCCTCGCGCCGCTTGATCGTGTCGTTGTAGCCCAACTCGATCAGCTCCTGGCAGTAGCTGCGCTCGAACAGGAGGTACGACGCCAGGTTGGCGCCGCCGCGTCGCATCGCGCCCACCGACCGCAGCATGAAGCGGATCGTCCACGGCAGGTTGGGCATGTGCTTGATCGCGATCTGGTCGAGCGGCTCGGAGGGTGTCAGCACCAGGACGTCGACGTGGTGCAGCGTGAGCCCCATCTTCTTGAGCGCCTCCGGCGGCACGCAGCTCACGGTCTTGTTGATGCGCTCCAGGCGCTCGATGTCCACGGCGAGGCTGTCGAGGAAGATCGAGTTCATCACGTGGCCGGCGATCTGCGCGAGGGTCGGGAAGTTGTCGCCGCGCAGGCGCTCGGGCGAGTCGCTGCGGATGCGCGCCGTGCCCACTACCATCACGCGGTCGGAGCCCAGGTGCAGCGCCGGGCTCACCGGCGCGATCTGGCGCATCGAGCCGTCGCCGAAGAACTCGCGGTTGACGTGATAGGGCGGGAAGACGAACGGGATGGCGCTCGAAGCCATCAGGTGCTCGACGGTCAGCTTGGTCTTGATCCCGATGCGCGTCGAGCGCTTCCAGCCCTCCAGCGCCGCGGTGCCCTGGAAGAAGCTGCAGCTCTGCCCCGAGGTGTAGCCCGAGCAGGTGATGGCGACCGCGTCGAGGGCGCCCTTGTCGATGTTGCCCTGGATGCGGGAGAAGTCGAGGTACTTCGACAGCAGCCCCTCGAGCGGCCGGTTGTCGAGGAGCGACGTGCGGCGGCGCTTCATGAACGCGCCGAAGAGGAAGCCGCTCATCCAGCGCAGGTTGTTCTTCGTGGCGCCGTACCAGTCCGACCGATAGACATGGTGGGGCTGGAAGTTGCGCCACACGTCCAGGAGCTTCTCGACCGCGTTGCCGAAATCGTCGCAGTTCACGGCGAGCGAGCCGGCGTTCACCGCCCCGGCCGAGGTGCCGCAGATGATCGGGAACGGGTTGACCTTGGGCTCCGGGAGCATCTCCCGGACGGCCTGCAGCACGCCGACCTGGTAGGCCGCGCGGGCACCCCCGCCCGCCAGCACCAGGCCGCACTTGCCAGCCGCCGTAGACTCCATTGCGCCTTCTCCCTGGGGGGCGGTCAAGGTCGCCCTGCAGCCGCCTTCCCCTTGTCCTTCCTTGCTGGTGTACCCGGAGCCCGGGCGTTTTGCAACATTTCGTCCGCGTGGCGCCGCGTGGTCTCCGTGATCCGGATTCCCCCCAACATGCGCGCGACCTCGTCCACGCGCGCCGCCGCATCGAGCGCGTCGACCGTGGCGACGGTGCCACTCTTGGCCGCCTGCTTGGCCACGCGTAGCTGGGTACGGGCGTGCACCGCGACCTGCGGGAGGTGCGTGACCGAGAGCACCTGGTGGTGCCTGCCGAGCGACTGGAGCAGCTGGCCCACCACCTCGGCCACGCCGCCGCCGATGCCCGAATCGACCTCGTCGAAGATGAGCGTGGGCACCGATGCCTGCCCGGAGAGCAGCACCTGCACCGCGAGCGACACGCGCGAAAGCTCGCCGCCCGAGGCCACCTTCGCCAGGGGGGCCAGCGGCTGGCCGGCGTGGCCGGCCACGCGCAGCTCGACCGCCTCGAGGCCGCCCGCGGTGGGAGTCTCGAGCGGCTCCAGCGCGACCTCGAGCTTGCCGCCCGCCATGGCCAGGCGCTGCATCGTGGCCGTGACCTCGGCGCCCAGGCGGCGCCCGGCCTCCCGGCGCTGCTTGCCAAGCTGGGTCGCGCTCTCCCGGTAGGCCTTTTCATTCACGGCTTCCTGGGCGCGCAATGCCTCGAGGCTCTCCTCACCCCCCAGCTCCGCCAGGCGAGCGCGGCGCTCATCGAGCGCGGCCGGCAGCTCCGCCGGGTCGACCCGGTACTTGCGGGCGCTGTCGATCACCGCCTTGATGCGCGAATCGAGCTGGCCCAGGCGTCCCGGATCCACCTCCAGGCGCTGCAGGTAGCGGCGCAGCTGCTGCGCCGCATCGCGAGCCTGCGAGGCGGCGCCTTCGGCATCGCGGCGAGCGTCCTCGAGGGCGGGATCGAGCGCCGCCGCGGCGGCCAGGCGCGCGCTGGCGTGCGCCAGGACATTGGCGGCCGCTTCGTCGGACTCGTCGAGGGCCTCGGCGCATTCCGACACGGTGGCGATCAGCTCCTGCGCGTGTCCCAGGCGGCGATGCTCGGCCTGGTCCTCCTGCCACTGCGCCGGCTCGAAGGCGAGCGCCTCGAGGTCGCGGACCTCGTGCGCGAGGAGCTCCCGCTCGCGCGCGGAGGTCTTCTGCGCGCTCTCGCGCGCGGCGCGCTGCTCGGCGACGCGGCGCCAGGCCGCGTGGCGTTGCGCCACTTCGGCTGCGAGCGCCGTGGCGCCCGCGAAAGCATCGAGGAGCTGGCGCTGGCGCTCGCGCTTCAGCAGCAGCTGGTGGTCGTGCTGGCCGTGGATGTCGACCAGCATCTCACCCAGCTCGCGCAGCTGCGCGACCGTGGCCGGGCGCCCGTTCACGAACGCGCGCGAACGGCCCGAGGCGTCGATCGTGCGGCGCACGATGCAGGCGCCATCGGTTTCATCGAGCTCCTGCGCGGCCAGCCAGGCGCGCACGTCGGCAAGGCTGCCGGCGTCGAAATCGGCACTCACGTCCGCCTTCGCCGCGCCCGATCGGACGACGTTGGCATCGGCGCGCCCGCCCAGCGTGAGAGCCAGCGCATCCACCAGGATGGACTTGCCCGCTCCGGTTTCGCCCGTGAGGGCGGTGAAGCCGTCGGCAAGCTCGAGGTCGAGCCGCTCGACGATGACGTAGTCCCGAATGGAGAGAGCGCGAAGCATCGGAATCAGGCGACAGGAGACAGACTGGAGTCAGGAGGCCCGTTCATGCCACCGCAACTTCTGTCTCAACATCGAGAAATACCGGTAGCCCTTGGGATGCAGCAGCGTGGCCTGCTTGGGCGCGGCCTGGACGGTGACGGCGTCGCCGGGCTCGAGCTCGCAGTGGTCCTGCACGTCGAAGTTGGCGCGTGCGCCCTCGCCGCGGAGCAGCGTGACCTCGATGCGCGAGGTGCTGCGTAGCGCCACCGGGCGGTTGGACAGCGTGTGCGGAGAGATCGGTACCAGGGCGATGGCCGAAAGCGACGGGTGCAGGATCGGGCCGCCCGCGGAGAGCGCATAAGCCGTCGAGCCGGTGGGCGTGGCCACGATGAGGCCGTCGGCGCGCAGGGTGTAGATGAACTCGCCGTCCACGGTGACCGCGAACTCGATCATGCTGCCCACGGCGCCCCGGCTGACGACCACGTCGTTCATCGCGAGCGCGCTGAGCAGCGTCTTGTCCCCGCGCCGGACCGACCCTGAAAGCAGCATGCGGCTCTCCGGCGTGAACTCGCCGGCGACGACCGCCTCGATCGCCGGCGCGGCCGCATCCGCGGGGACGTCGGTGAGGAAGCCCAGCCGGCCCAGGTTCACGCCCACCAGGGGCACTCCGTGCTCGGCCATGATGCGGGCGCAGGAGATGAGCGACCCGTCGCCGCCCACGACGATGCAGAGGTCGGCCTTGGCGGGGAGCCGGGCCACTTCGGCCACCGCATCCGGGGGCGTGCGCGAGACGCCGGCGGTGGCCGGATCCATCGCGATGGTCAGCCCGCGAGCGCGGAGTACAGTCGAGAGCTGGTCCAGGATGTCGGGAAGGCTCGCCGCGTCGCTCTTGCCGACGATGGCCACGGACTTGAACGCGGGAGGCATGGCCGCAATTAAATCACGATCCAACGTAAAATAAGCCCAGCAATGCTCTCCGAACGCGCTCAATCGCTGCTCAAGATCCTCGTCGAGCGCTACATCGCCGACGGGCAGCCCGTGGGTTCGCGGTCGCTGTCGCGTGCCTGCACGCTCGAGCTCTCGCCGGCCACCATCCGCAATGTGATGGCCGACCTCGAGGAGATGGGCTTCGTCGCGAGCCCGCACACCTCCGCCGGGCGGGTACCCACGCCGAAGGGCTACCGCTACTTCGTCGACACGCTGCTCACGGTCCAGCCGATCCAGGAAGGCGAGCGCGAGCAGCTGAGGGCCTCGCTCGCCCCGGACGATCCGCACCGGCTGGTGGCCGCCGCTTCGCAGATGCTCTCGGACCTCACCCACTTCGCCGGCATCGTCGTGGCCCCGCGGCGCCACAGCGTGGTGCTGCGCCACGTCGAATTCCTCGCGCTCACCGAGAAGCGCGTGCTGCTGATCATCGTCTCCTCGGATGGCGAGGTGCAGAACCGCGTGCTCCTCACGGACCGCTCGTATACCGCCTCGCAACTGCAGGAAGCGACCAACTTCGTGAACCAGCACTACGCAGGCCTGGACTTCGACCAGCTGCGTGCCCGGGTGCGCAACGAGCTCATGGACCTGCACCGCGACATCTCCGGCCTCATGCAGGCTGCGATCGCCGTGGGCACCGAGTCGATCCGCCCCTCCGACGGCGTGGTGATCTCGGGCGGACACAACCTCATGGAGCTGCCGGCCGACATGTTGCGGCTGCGCAAGCTCTTCGACATGTTCGAGACCAAGACCCAGCTGCTGGAGCTGCTCGAGCAGAGCGAGCACGCCGAGGGCGTGAAGATCTTCATCGGCGGCGAGTCCCAGCGCGTGCCGCTGGACGAGTGGTCGATGGTGACCGCCCCCTACGAGGTCGATGGCGTGGTGGTCGGCACGGTGGGCGTGATCGGCCCCACGCGCATGGCCTACGAGCGCGTGATTCCGATCGTGGACGTGACCGCGAAGCTGATGTCCACCGCCTTGTCGCAGCATTAGCACCTCTTCCAAGAACAACAACTCCATGGCTGAAACCACCGGCGTGCCCGCCCCGGGCGTGCTGCTCGTCAACCTCGGCACGCCGGAGGCGCCCACCGCCGGCGCGGTGCGCAGCTACCTGCGCGAGTTCCTCTCCGACCCGCGCGTGGTCACCCTGCCGCGGCTGGCCTGGCTGCCGATCCTCTATTTCCTCATCCTGCCGTTCCGGCCCGGCAAGACGGCGAAGAAGTACGCCGCCATCTGGACCAACGATGGTTCCCCCCTTCGGGTGCACCACGAACACCAGGCACAGCTGCTGCGGGGCTCGATCGGCGAGCGGTTACGGGCCAACGTGCCCGTGTTCGCGGCCATGCGCTACGGCAAGCCCTCGGTGCGCGCGGGCCTGGAGGCGCTGCGCGAGAAGGGCTGCGACCGCGTGCTGGTGATTCCGATGTACCCGCAGTTCGCCAACAGCACCACGGCGAGCGTGCAGGACGCGGTCGACCAGGCGCTGCGCAAGTGGAAGCCGGCACCCGAGCTGCGGGTGCTCAAGGACTTCCACGCGCACCGCGCCTACGCCAAGGCGATCGCGAAGAACATCAACGACTACTGGATGAAGCACGGGCGGCCCGACAAGCTGCTGCTCTCGTTCCACGGCATTCCCAAGGCCGTGGTGGAGGCCGGCGATCCCTACCGCGACCAGTGCCTGGAGAGCGCCCGGCTCATCGCCGACGAGCTGGGGTGGATGGACCAGCGCACCGTGGTCACCTTCCAGTCGCGCTTCGGCGCGGCCGAGTGGATCAAGCCCTACACCGCCGACACGCTCGCCAGGCTCGCCCAGGAAGGCGTCGGGCGCGTGGACGTGGCCTGCCCCGGGTTCGCCGCCGACTGCCTCGAGACGCTCGAGGAGGTCGCGATGGAGTGCCGGGACACCTTCCTGAAGGCGGGCGGCAAGGACTTCAACTACATCCCCACGACCAACTCCACCCCGGCCTGGATGACGGCGCTGTCGATCATCGCGCTCGAAAACCTCCAGGGCTGGACCCCGCCACCCCGCCCGAAACCGGAGTTCTGAATGCTCTCCCTGCTCGCCCGCTGGATCATCAACGCCGCCGCGCTGCTGCTGGTGGCCTACCTCTACACCGGCGTCACCGTCGAGAGCTTCTTCGCCGCCGCCATGGCCGCGCTGGTGCTGGGGCTCGTGAACGCCGTGATCCGCCCCCTCCTGGTCCTGCTGACCCTGCCCGTGACCATCGTCACCCTCGGGCTCTTCCTCTTCGTGATCAACGCCCTGCTCTTCTGGCTTGTGGCGGAAATCGTGGAGGGATTCCGGGTCTCAGGCTTCATGGCGGCGCTGATCGGGTCGGTCCTGTACAGCCTCATCACCCTGGTGACGAGCTGGCTGCTGTTCCCACGCAGGAAGTGAGATTGGGCCCCGGCCATGGCCGTCGTAGCCGGGGCTGACGAGGGGTTGAAAACGGGGGTGTGATCCCCATGTACTACCCAAATACCTGTTTTGGAAGGATTTTCCAGTGACTGACGCCGAGATGTCCGGCCCGGGCGCAGGCGCCGCGGGCCAGCCGCCGCTTCCCGAGGGGGAAGAGGGCGGCGCCGAGGCGCGCGTGGCCGAATTGGAGGCCCTGCTGGCCGATGCCAGCGCCGAGGCGAGCAAGGCGCGCGAGGAGTGGCTGCGCGCCAAGGCCGATACCGAGAACGTCCGCCGGCGCAGCCAGGAGGACGTGGCCAAGGCCCACCGCTACGGCCTCGAGGGCTTCGCGGGGGCGCTCCTCGCGGTGAAGGACAGCCTCGATGCCGCGCTCACGGTGGAGAACACCTCGATCGAGTCGTTCAAGGAAGGCGTGGAGCTCACCGCGCGCCAGCTCGAGTCGGTGTTCCAGAAATTCCAGGTCTCGCCCATCGACCCGCAGGGCCAGAAGTTCGACCCGCACCGCCACCAGGCCATCAGCCAGGTCGAGAGCGACCAGGAACCGGGCTCGGTGGTCACGGTGCTGCAGAAGGGCTACCTGCTGCACGACCGGGTGCTCCGGCCGGCACTGGTGATCGTCGCCAAGGCCCTTGAATCGACAGGAAATAACCCAACGTCCCCCGCAGGTACGGAAAACCCCAAATAGGAAGACGGACATGGCAAAAATCATCGGCATCGACCTCGGCACCACGAACTCCTGCGTCGCCATCATGGAAGGCGGCAAGCCCAAGGTCATCGAGAACAGCGAGGGTGCGCGCACCACCCCCTCGATCGTCGCCTATACGGACAACGACGAGATCCTCGTCGGCGCCCCGGCCAAGCGACAGGCGGTGACCAACGCCAAGCACACCCTCTTCGCGGTGAAGCGCCTCATCGGCCGCCGCTTCGAGGAAGGCGAGGTGCAGAAGGACATCAACCTGATGCCCTACAAGATCGTGAAGGCGGACAACGGCGACGCCTGGGTGGAGGTGCGCAGCAACAAGATCGCGCCCCAGCAGGTCTCGGCCGAGGTCCTGCGCAAGATGAAGAAGACGGCCGAGGACTACCTCGGCGAGCCGGTCACCGAAGCCGTGATCACGGTGCCCGCGTACTTCAACGACTCGCAGCGCCAGGCGACCAAGGACGCCGGCCGCATCGCGGGCCTGGAAGTGCGCCGCATCATCAACGAGCCCACGGCCGCGGCGCTCGCCTTCGGCATCGACAAGAAGGAAGGCGACCGCAAGATCGCGGTCTACGACCTCGGCGGCGGCACGTTCGACATCTCGATCATCGAGATCGCCGCGATCGACGGCGAGCACCAGTTCGAGGTGCTCTCGACCAACGGCGACACGTTCCTGGGCGGCGAGGACTTCGACCAGCGCGTGATCGACTACATCGTCACCGAGTTCAAGAAGGAACAGGGCGTGGACCTCTCCAAGGACGTCCTCGCGCTCCAGCGCCTGAAGGAAGCCGCGGAGAAGGCCAAGATCGAGCTGTCCTCCTCGCAGGCCACCGACATCAACCTGCCGTACATCACGGCCGACCAGCAGGGCCCGAGGCACCTGGCGATGAAGCTCACGCGCGCCAAGTTCGAGTCGCTCGTGGACGACCTCATCGAGCGCACCATCAAGCCGTGCGAGATCGCGCTCAAGGACTCGGGCGTGAAGCTCTCCGACATCGGCGACGTGATCCTGGTGGGCGGCATGACGCGCATGCCGAAGGTCCAGGAGAAGGTGAAGGAGTTCTTCGGCAAGGAGCCGCGCAAGGACGTGAACCCGGATGAGGCGGTCGCCGTGGGCGCCGCGATCCAGGGCGGCGTGCTGCAGGGCGAGGTGAAGGACGTGCTGCTGCTCGACGTCACCCCGCTCTCGCTCGGCATCGAGACGCTGGGCGGCGTCATGACCAAGCTCATCCAGAAGAACACCACCATCCCGACCAAGGCGAACCAGGTGTTCTCCACCGCCGAGGACAACCAGGGCGCGGTCACGATCCACGTGCTGCAGGGCGAGCGCGACGTGGCGCGGGGCAACAAGAGCCTCGGCCAGTTCAACCTCGAGGGCATCCCGCCCTCTCCGCGCGGCATGCCGCAGATCGAGGTGACGTTCGACATCGACGCCAACGGGATTCTCCACGTGCACGCCAAGGACAAGGCGACCGGCAAGGAGAACAAGATCCGCATCCAGGCGAGCTCCGGGCTCTCCGAGGACGAGATCCAGCGCATGGTGAAGGACGCCGAGGCGCACGCCGACGAGGACAAGAAGCAGCTGGAGCTGGTCACGGCCCGCAACCAGGCCGAGGCGCTCACGCACTCGATCCGCAAGTCGCTCACCGAGTACGGCGACAAGCTGGACGCGGGCGAGAAGGAGAAGATCGAGTCCGCCATCAAGGACGTCGAGGGCGTGATGAAGGGCGAGGACAAGGCTGCGATCGACGCCAAGGTCCAGGCGCTGGCCACGGCCTCGCAGAAGCTGGGCGAGAAGATCTACGCCGACGCCCAGGCCAAGAACGCGCAGGCGCAAGGCGGCGGTGAGCAGCCTGCCGGTGGCGAGCCGCAACAGGAAAAGACGGTCGACGGCAACGTGGTCGATGCGGAGTACACCGAAGTCAAGGACAAAAAGTCAGCGTAGCGGCGGTTGATGGCAGCGGGGCGATCGTTGGAGCGGACGACGTTGTCGCCGCTCAGCTCCTCGAGCATCGCAACGTAATTCGGGGCCTGGTCGCGAGATCAGGCCCGCTTTCACATTAGCGACCGGAAAAATTGATGGCGACCAAGAAGCGCGATTACTACGAAGTGCTCGGCGTGAACCGCGATGCCTCCGACGAGGACATCAAGAAGGCGTATCGCAAGCTCGCCATGAAGCACCACCCGGACCGCAATCCGGACAGCAAGGACGCCGAGGAGAAGTTCAAGGAAGCGAAGGAGGCCTACGAGGTGCTCTCGGAGGCCGAGAAGCGCCGCGCCTACGACGCGTATGGCCATGCGGGCGTGAACCCGCAGATGGGCATGGGCGGCGCCGGTCCGGGGCAAGAGGGCTTCGGCGGCTTCGCGGAAGCCTTCGGCGACATCTTCAGCGACATCTTCGGCGGCGGCGGCGCGCGCGGGCGCTCGACCGTCTTCCGTGGCGCGGACCTGCGCTACAACATGGAGATCACGCTCGAGCACGCCGCGCGCGGCACCGAGACCAAGATCCGCATCCCGACCATGGAGGCGTGCGAGACCTGCCATGGGTCCGGAGCCAAGCCGGGCACGCAACCCAAGACGTGCGACACCTGCCACGGATCCGGCACCGTGCGCCTGTCGCAGGGCTTCTTCTCGATCCAGCAGACCTGCCCCACCTGCCACGGCAGCGGCAAGGTGATCGCCGATCCGTGCGCGACCTGCCGAGGCGCCGGGCGCGTCAAGAAGCACAAGACGCTCTCGGTGAAGATCCCCGCCGGCGTGGACGAGGGCGACCGCATCCGCCTGTCCGGCGAGGGCGAGTCCGGCGTGAATGGCGGCCCCCCGGGCGACCTGTACGTCGTGATCCACCTGAAGGAGCACTCGGTCTTCCAGCGCGACGGCGACGACCTGCACTGCGAGATGCCGATCAGCTTCTCCCAGGCGGCCCTGGGCGGCGAGATCGAGATCCCCACGCTGGACGGCTCGGCCAAGATCAAGATCCCGCCCGAGACCCAGAGCGGCCAGGTCTTCCGCCTGCGTGGCAAGGGCATCAAGGGGGTGCGCTCGTCCTATCCGGGCGACCTGCTCTGCGAGGTCGTGATCGAGACCCCGGTGCGCCTCACCGACCGGCAGAAGGACCTGCTGCGCGAGCTGGAGGAGATCAACAAGCGCGACGGCAGCCGACACAATCCCCGCGCCAAGGGGTTCATGGACAAGGTGCGGGACTTCTTCGCCGGCTGAACCGCGGTTATCATCCCCCGAGCAGTCAGAACTATATTGGGGGAGAGACCATGAAACGCCTGATCCTCGCCGCCGTGGCGGTTGCGGCCGCCACGTTCGCCTCTGCACAGGGGGTGACGGACAACCAGATTGTCCTCGGCCAGTCGGTGGCACTCACCGGCCCCGCACAGCAGCTCGGGCTCGACATGCAGCTCGGGGCCAATCTCTACTTCAACCGGATCAACGCCCAGGGCGGGGTGAACGGCCGCAAGATCGTCCTGAAGACCCTGGACGACGGCTACGAGCCGCCGAACGCGGTCGCCAACACCAAGAAGCTCATCAACGAGGAGAAGGTCTTCGCCCTCTTCGGCTACGTCGGCACGCCCACGAGCAACGCCGTGCTGCCGATCTTCACCGAGGCGCGCGTGCCGTTCTTCGGCCCCTTCACCGGCGCCGAGTCGCTCCGGGCCCCGCACAACCGCTACATCTTCCATGTGCGCGCGAGCTACTTCGACGAGACCGAGGCGATCGTGCAGCACCTGACCGCCATGAGCGTGAACAAGATCGCGGTCTTCTACCAGAACGACGGGTACGGCCAGGCGGGCCTCGCCGGCGTCGAGCGCGCGCTGAAGAGGCGCAACCTGGAGGTCGCCGCCAAGAGCACCGTCGAACGCAACACGGTCGACGTGAAGAAGGCGGTCGACGAGATGCTCAAGGCGCAGCCGCAGGCCATCGTGATGATCAGCGCCTACAAGTCGTGCGCCGCCTTCATCAAGGAGATGAAGAAGGCGAACTCGAATCCCACCTTCTGGAACGTGTCGTTCGTCGGCTCCAAGGCGCTCGCCAAGGAGCTCGACCGCGAGGGCCGCGGGGTGCAGATCTCGCAGGTGGTGCCCTTCCCCTGGGATGGCACACTGCTTGTGGTGAAGGAATATCGCCGCGCGATGGAGGAAGGCAAGCACGAGCCCGGCTTCGGCACGCTCGAGGGCTGGATCGCCGCCAAGGTGATGGTCGAGGGCCTGCGCCGCGCCGGCCGCAAGCTCGACCGCGAAACGTTCATCAAGGCGATGGAGTCGATCAACGAGTACGACGTCGGCGGCTTCAAGGTGAGCTACGGGCCCACGAACCACGCCGGGTCGAAGTTCGTGGACCTGACGATCATCTCCAAGGATCAACGCTTCGTGCGTTGATCCTAGGCGGGGGCGACGGACTTCTCGATCGCCTTCGGGGCCGTGGCGGGGTCCGCAGTCACCACGGCAACGCGCGGGAGCGTGAAGCGGAAGGAGCAGCCCTCCCCTTCCACGCTTTCGACTTCCACCTTGCCGTCGTGGGCCTCGACGAAGGTCTTCACGATGGCGAGCCCGAGGCCGACTCCATCCCGGTCCGGGTCGGTCTCGAGGGGCTCGAACACCTTGTCGATGCGATCGCGCGGGATTCCGGAGCCGTTATCGGTGACCCAGCATTCCACCAATTCCTCGCCTGGCCGGTCGCGCGCCCCGACGGTCACCTCGCCGCCAGGCGTGTAACCGATCGCGTTCGCCACCAGGTTCTGCAGGACCCGGCGCAGGAGCCCCGCGTCGGCGTTCACGTCCAGATCGTCGGGGATCCTGTTCACGAGCCGCGTCGAGGACTTCGCCGCGATGGGCTGCAGGTCCTGCATCAGGAGCTCCACCACCGGCCAGAGATCGAAGGTGCGCCGCTCGACCTGGACACCGAGCTCCGTAAGGAGGTGCGTGTTCTCCTTGAGCACCTGGCTCACCAACACATCGAGCTGCTTCGCGCCACGGCCGAGCGTGCGCAGCACCCGGCCGGTCTCGGCATCGCCGCCTCCCATGGGCAGCCGCTGCTCGAGGATGTGGATGCAGAACGTGATCGCCGAGAGCGGCGTGCGCAGGTCGTGCGCGACAAAGGCCAGGTGCTCGGCGCGGCGGCGCTGGACCTCGCGCGCCTGGGTCGCCGCGAAAGCCTTCACCGCGCCCGCGATGGCATCGTCGAACTGGCGATCGAGCTCGCGGCGCGCCCGGCCCCGCAGGTCGAGCGCGAGGCGCTCCGACAGGTCGTGAACGCAGTCGCGCAGGATGTTGTACTCGGCGACGACCTCCTCGATGTCGAAGCCGTCCTCGAAGCGCTGCAGGCCGTGGGCGAGCGGCGTCGCGTCCGCCTCCGGATCGTCGGCGGCCGCGCGGGACAGGGCGCCCAGGGCCGCGGCGAGCTCGGCGAGCCAGACCGGCATGTGATCGTTGAGCGTCGGGACATCGAGTCCCCGTGCGGAAGAAAGGACGCGCACGCGGTCGCGCCAGCTCTGCATGACCTCGCCGGATTGCTCGACGAGCGCTCCTGCCAATCGGTCCAGGGTCTTCACGCGGCTACCAGTGCTGGGAGGCCCTGTCGGACACCGCTTACAGGGCCGCGTTCGCCCTCCAGGCTATTTCCGGCGCCACTCGGTCACGCCCCCGGGCTTGTCCTCCAGGATGACCCCAGCCGCCTCGAGTTCCTTGCGAATTCCGTCGGCCCGCGCGTAGTCCTTCGACTTCTTGGCGGCCGCGCGCTCGGCGATCATCGCCTCGACGTCGATGTCGCCCTGCCCAGCCCCGCCCTTGAGGAACGTCTCGGCATCGGCCTGCAGCAGGCCGATGGTGCCGCCCAAGGCGCGGAGCTGGGCCGCGAGCTCCGGCGACTTGGTGCGATTCACCTCGCCGCGCAGCTCGTGCAGCACGGCGAACGCGATGGGCGTGTCGAAGTCCTCGTCCATCGCGTCGCGAAAGCGCTCGCAGAAGGGATTCGACCAGTCGACCGTGGCGTTGGGGGGCGGCGGCACTTCGCGCAGCGTGGTGTAGAACCCGCGCAGCGACTGGCCCGCGTCGGCGAGCGTCTCCCACGTGTAGTTGATCTCGCTGCGGTAGTGGGCGCGCAGGAAGAAGAAGCGCACCGACTCGCCGCCCTGCACCGGATCCAACTTGGCGAGAATCTCGCGCAGGGTGAAGAAGTTGCCGAGCGACTTGGACATCTTCTCGGCGTCCATGTTGAGGAACGCGCCGTGCATCCACAGCTTCGTGAACGGCGCCGCGCCCGCGCCCTCGCTCTGCGCGATCTCGTTCTCGTGGTGCGGGAACTGCAGGTCCACCGCGCCGCCATGGATGTCCACCGGCGTGCCCAGCTCGGAGGCGGCCATCGCCGAGCACTCGATGTGCCAGCCCGGTCGCCCCGCGCCCCACGGTGATGGCCACGACGGCTCGCCGGGCTTCGCCGCCTTCCACAGCGCGAAGTCGAGCGGATCCTTCTTCTTGTCGCCCACCGCCACGCGCTCGCCGGCGCGCATCTCGTCGAGGTTGCGGCGCGAGAGTTTGCCGTAGCCGGGCAGGTCCCGAACCGAGAAGTAGACGCCGTCGTCCGTCCGGTACGCGAGTCCCTTCTTCTCGAGCGTCGAGATGAGTCCCTGCATCGCATCGATGTACTTCGTGGCGCGCGGCTGGCGGTCAGGCGGCAGCAGCGCCAGGCGCGCGCAGTCCTCCTCGAACGCCGTCGTCATCGACTTCGCCAGCGCCTCGAACGTGGTCCCGCTCGCTTTGGCGCGGTCGATGATCTTGTCGTCGATGTCGGTGACGTTGCGGACATACGTCACGTCGTATCCCGTGGTGCGGAGCCATCGCGCCACCATGTCGAAGGTGGTAAAAGTCCGGGCATTGCCGATGTGGATGTAGTCGTAGACGGTCGGGCCGCAGACGTACAAACCGGCCTTGCCGGGGGTGCTGGGGACGAAGGTTTCCTTCTGGCGAGTCAGGGTGTTGTAGATGCTGAGGGCCATGTGGTGCGCGTTGTGATACCCGGGGAACGCGGGTAGAATGTGTTTCTTAATGAATTCAACAGATTATGACACGATGCTGCACCGCACTTCGATGAAGGGCCGAATCGCCGCCGCAGTTTTCGCAGCCCTCGTCGGTACCACCGGAATCGCGTGGGCTGCCCCCGCCGATGACCTGAAGGAAGCGCAGAAGCTTTATGCCGGCGGCAAAGTCCAGCCCGCGATGGACAAGGTCGACGCGGTCCTCAAGGCCCAGCCCAAGGACCCGCAGGCGCGCTTCCTCAAGGGACTCCTGCTCACGGAGCAGAAGAAGGTCACCGAGGCGATCGAAGTCTTCACCGGCCTCACCCAGGACTATCCCGAGTTGCCCGAGCCGTACAACAACCTTGCGGTGCTCTATGCCTCGCAGGGCAACTACGACAAGGCCAAAGCCGCGCTCGAGCTCGCGATCCACACGCACCCCAGCTACGCCACTGCCCACGAGAACCTCGGCGACGTCTACGCCCAGCTCGCGAGCCGCGCCTACGATCGCGCGCTGCAGCTGGACAAGACCAACACCGCCGCACAGGTGAAGCTCTCGATGGTGAAGGATCTCTTCACCTCGTCGAAGGGCTCGAGCGGCAAGGCACCCGCGCCGAAGGTCGACACGACGACGAAGGCGGAGCCCGCGCCCAAGGCGAGCGCTCCGAGGGCCGAGCCGAAGCCTGAGCCGAAGGCGGAGCCGGCGAAGGTCGAGACGCCCGCCAGGACCGAGCCGCCCGCCAAGGTCGCGGCTGCGGAGCCGAAGGCGCCGGTGAAAGCCGCGCCCGCGGATCCGAAGGCCGCCGCAGCCTCGGTCGCCCTGTCCTCGCCCCCGGCCGCGGCCAGCGACGAGAAGGCGAAGATCACGGCCGCCGTCGAGGCCTGGGCGCAGGCCTGGAGCAGCAAGGACATGAAGGGGTATTTCGCCGCCTACGCGCCGGAGTTCGACGCGGGCGCCGAAGGCCGCGCCGCCTGGGAGAAGCAGCGCACCGAGCGCATCGAGAAGCCGAAGTCGATCGAGGTGACCGCGAAGGTCCAGTCGATCGACGTGACGGGCAACCACGCGAAGGTGGTCCTGCGCCAGGCGTACAAGTCGGACACGCTCAAGAACACCACCACGAAGACGCTCGGCATGATCCGTTCGGGCGACCGCTGGCTGATCGCCCAGGAGAAGGTCGGCGGGTGATGGGCCGGCTCTCCATCCGCCCCGTCCTCCGTCTCGCGCCCCGGCTTTTACTCGTCGGCTTCGGCATCAGCGCGCTGGCGCTCGCCGACGGCAGCGGCGGCGGCTCGATTCGCTCCGGTCCCGCGTTCACCAACGATGTCGAGGGCTCGCTGGTGCGCGCGATCGTGAGCCTGCGCGAGCAGGGCCTGAAGCACGCCATGAGCGAGATCGACGGCGTGCTCGACCGCAACCCCAACTTCCGCCTCGGGCACCTGGTGAAGGGCGACATGCTCATGGCCCGGGCCGGCAAGCCCGTGGCCTTCGCCTCGCTCTCGCCGGCGAACGCTTCCGTGGCGCCGCTGCAGGACGAGGCGCGCGTGCGACTCCAGCGCTACCTCGACGCACCGCGTGTCGATGACCCGCCCGCGCCCGTGCTCCAGCTCGGGAGCTCGCAGCCGCACGTGCTGGTAGTGGACATGACCCGCTCGCGCCTCTTCGTCTACGCCAACGACCTGGGGCGGCCGCGCTACGTGACCGACTTCTACGTGAGCCTGGGCCTCAACGGCTCGGAGAAGCGCGCGGAGGGCGACCAGAAGACCCCGCTGGGCGTCTATCGCATCACCGAGAAGCGCGCCAAGCTGCCCGACTTCTACGGCCCCAATGCCTACCCCATCGACTATCCGAACGACTGGGACAAGATGCAGGGCCGCAGGGGCCACGGCATCTGGTTGCATGGCACGCCCTCGACCACCTACAGCCGCGCGCCTCGCGCCACCGACGGCTGCATCGTGCTCACCAACGACGACCTGGCGCGCCTGCACAAGTATGTCGACGTGAGCAAGACGCCGGTAGTCATCGTCGACCGGCTGGAGCTCGCCAAGCGCCCGCGCTGGGACGCCGAGCGCGACGAGTTCCTCGCCACGCTCGACAAGTGGAAGAAGGACTGGGAGAGCCGCGACACCGAGCGCTACTTCACGCACTACTCCACCGAGTTCCGCTCCGAGCGCGGCGGCATGGCCGGGTGGAAGGCGCAGAAGCGCAAGGTCAACGCCGGCAAGGCGTGGATCAAGGTCGGCCTCGAGGACGTGAGCTTCTTCTCCTACCCCGGCGACCGCAAGATGATGGTCGTCACCTTCGAGCAGGACTACCGCTCCAACAACCTCTCCAACAAGACGCACAAGCGCCAGTACTGGATCCGCGAGGACGGGCGCTGGCGCATCCTGCACGAGACCGTCGTTTCCTAACCCCCCAACGCATCCCACCACATGAACCTCACCCGCCGCATCGCCCTCCTCGCCGTCGCCACGCTTCCTGCCGTGGCGCTGGCCCAAACCCCCGCACCCGCCACCGCTCCCAAACCGGAGCCGCAGGGTTGCACCGCAAAAGGAAATGCGCAGATGAAAGTGAAACTCACCACGTCCATGGGCCCCATCGTGATCGAGCTCGACAAGGCCAAGGCCCCCGTGAGCACCGAGAACTTCGTGAAATACGTGGAGTCCGGGCACTACAACGGCACCATCTTCCACCGCGTGATCCCGAACTTCATGGTCCAGGGCGGCGGCTTCACCAAGGACATGCAGCAGAAGCCGACCCAGGCGCCGATCAAGAACGAAGGCACCAACGGCCTGAAGAACGACAACTACACCGTCGCCATGGCGCGCACGGGCGTGCGCGACTCGGCCACCTCGCAGTTCTTCATCAACGTGAAGGACAACGACTTCCTCAACTACACCGGCGAGAACCCGCAGGGCTGGGGCTACGCCGTGTTCGGCAAGGTGGTGGAAGGCAAGGAGGTCGTGGACAAGATCAAGAGCGTCGCCACGAGCAACTCCGGCATGCACCAGAACGTCCCCACCGCACCGGTCGTGATCGAGAAGGCCGAGTGCATCTGAGGTGACGGCAGGAGCGCCGGGGCGAGCCCTCTTCATCTCCGATCTGCACCTCGACGAGTCCCGCCCCGGCATCGTCGAGCAGTTCGAAAAGTTCCTCGAGAAGGTCGCCCCGGGCGCCGATGCGCTCTACATCCTCGGGGACCTCTTCGAGTACTGGGTGGGCGACGACTCGATCGCAATGCCCTTTCCCGCGCGGATCGCGGCGCGCCTGAAGGCGGCCGCCGCCCGCGTTCCCATCCGGTTCATGCACGGTAACCGCGACTTCATCGCCGCCGCCGGCTTTGCCGCCGGGACGGGCGCCTCGCTCATCGCGGACCCCACCGAGATCGACTTGTACGGTGCCCGCACACTGCTCATGCACGGCGACACGCTGTGCACGGACGACGCCGCGTACCAGGCGTTCCGGACCACGGTGCGCGATCCCAGGTGGCAGGCGGCCGCGCTGGCGCGCCCCATCGCCGAGCGCATCGCGATCGCGCAGGACATGCGGTTGAAAAGCGAGGGCGCCAAGCAGGGCAAGGCGATGGCGATCATGGACGTGGCACCCGCGGCCGTGGAGCAGGCGTTCCGCGAGTCCGGCTGCACGCAGATGATCCACGGCCATACCCACCGCCCCGCGCGGCACGTGCACCGCGTGGACGGCACCGATCGCATTCGCTGGGTGCTCGCCGACTGGTACGAGCGGGGCAGCTACCTCGAGGCCACCCCGGCGGGCTTGAGGTCGGTCGAGTCGTTCTGAGCGCGCGGCGCCGTCGCGCGCGCCAATGCAGCCTTGATCGCCGGCAGCTGCGCACGCGTATAGGCTTCGGCGAGCGCAATCACGCGCTTGCGGTATTCCATCGAGTGGCCGGCGTAATAGCCGATGTCGGGATGCAGCAGGACGTCGGCCTGGGGCGCTTCCTGGGCCACCAGGCGGGCGCGGCGCGCGTCCTTGTCGACCCACTCGCGCGGAGCGTTGGCGGGTGTCGTCTCGGGGTATGCGGCCACGTTCACCGCGATGACGAAGCGGGCGCCCAGCTCGCGGGCCGCGCGAATCGGAACAGGGCTCGCATCATCGCCGTCCAGGTAGCTCTCGTCGCCGATGCGCACGGGCTGGAACGTCTCGGGACTCGCGCTCGAAGCACGCGCCGCGAGACCGGTGTCGCCGCGATTGAAGAGCACCAGCTTGCCGTCGCGCTGGCGCACCGCCGTTGCCACGAGCGACTTGCCGAGCGCCTCCATGGGCCTTCCGCCTACGCGCTCGTTGACCCACTCCTGGGTCACGGTGCCCGAGGCGCGGCCGCCAGCCAGCATGCGCACCTCGAAGAACCGCATCACATCGAGCTCGAGGGCCTCACGCTCGAGCTGCGCGGCGCTCATGCCGCCCGCGTACAGGGCACCCACCATCGAGCCCACGCTCGAGCCGACGACGAGGTCGGGCACGATGCCGGCCTCCTCGAGCACCTTGATCACGCCCACGTGGGCGAAGCCGCGCGGCCCCCCACCGCCCAGGACCAGCGCGATACCCGGATGCCCGACGCGCGCGGGATCGAAGGACGGCTGCCTTTCGGGCGGAACCTCCGCGACCTGGCAAGCAGCGAGCAGGAACGCGGCCAGCACCGCGGCCGCGGTTCGCATGCTAGCGGCAGGCCTGGTCGGCCACCTCTTTGGCGCGCGCGATCTCGGCGTCGCGCTGCTTGTCTTCCATGAAGGTGCGCGAGCCGTCGGGGTTGTCCCGGTAGATTATGTGGGTGTTCTGCAGGAAAGAGAGGCGGCTGCGCGCGCGATCGCACAGCTCGGCCTGCTTGGCCGCGTCCTTGGCGCTCGCCTGCTCCTGCTGGCCGCGGTCGACCTGGCGCTTCTTGGCCTCCGCTTCCTTGCTCTTCCAGGCATTGGGGTCGTAGGCGGCCCCGCCGCTAGGGGGAACCACCTTCGGCGTGACCTTGGTCGACTTCTTCTCGGTCTTCTCGTCGGGCGGTGGACTCTCGGAGAAGTGCGTGACGCCCTTCTCATCCACCCACTTGTACATCGTCTGCGCGACCACCGGCAACGTGGCGATCACGGCGGCGAGCGCTAGGGCTCGTCCAATCGCAGGGTGAGGCATTTGGCGGATCCCCCGGCCTTCATGAATTCGGAAAGTGGAGTCTGCACCACCTCGAATTTCTTCGCACCGAGCGCCTTGACGAAATCCTGCGTGGCACGGTTCACGACCACGGTGGAGTCGATGTTGACGGCGTTGCAGGCGAAGTGGAGCGCATCCTCCTCCGAGATGGTGATGCGCCGCGCGGCCGGGACGCGCTTCTCGATCACTGCGCGCGAGGCGTCGTCGAAGGCCGGCGGGAAGTACATCGCGTAGCCGCCTTCGAGCGGGCAGAAACAGGTGTCGAGGTGGTAGAAGCGCTGGTCGACCAGCTTGAGCGTCACGACCTCCACGTCGAGGCGCTGGGCAATCACCTCCTGCGCCGCCGAAATGGAGCGGTGGCCGTGCGCCATCCACAGGATGTCGTCGCCGCGGTCGAAGAGCGCATCGCCCGCACCCTCGAACGGCACGTCGCGCGGCATGAGCGAGACGCTGTAGCCGCGGTCCATGAACCAGTCGGCGAAGTACGGCTCCTCGTACTGGCGCTCGGGGTAGCGGAAGCGCGAGACGATGAAATTATTCTCCTTGACCAGCCCCGCGTTGGCCGTGAACACCATGTCGGGCGAGCCGGGCTGCGGCAGGACCAGGCGCACGGTGGCCAGGTCGGTGAGCGTGTCGTAGAGCGCGCGCCACTGCTGGCGGGCGGCACCGTTGTCGATCTTGCGCAGGTTGCCGTGCATCCACGGGTTGATGACGTAGACCACCGTGAAGTACTCGGGGGGACACATCAGGAAGACGTGGGAAGAGCGGGACATCAGGAATCAGGAATTGGGAATTAGGAAAGGCCGCGTTCCAGGTCAGCGCGGATGTCCGACGGGTCCTCCAGCCCCACGCCCAACCGGATCAGGCCTTCGGCGATCCCCGAGGCCTCGCGCTCGGCTGGCGGGATGCGGCCGTGGGTTGTCGTCGCCGGATGGCAGATGGTGGACTTCACGTCGCCGAAGTTGGCCGTGTTCGAGATCATCTCCACGGCGTCGATCACCTTCCACGCCGCCTCGCGCCCGCCCTTCACCACGAACGAGAGCACGGCGCCGCCGCCGGACTGCTGCTTCTTCGCCAGCGTGTGCTGGGGATGCGACTCGAGCCAGGGGTAGATCACGCGCTCGACCCTGGGGTGCTTCTCCAGCCAGCGCGCGACCTCGAGGGCGTTGGCGCAATGGCCGCGCATGCGCACGCCCAGCGTCTCCATGCCCTTCAGGCACGTCCAGGCGTTGTACGGCGAGATGGCGGGGCCGGCGGTGCGGACGTAGTGGAAGAGCGGGCCGGACACCAGGTCCGCCCGCCCGGCGAGGGCGCCGGCGAGCACCCTGCCCTGGCCCTCGACGTACTTGGTGGCCGAGTGCACGACCAGGTCCGCGCCGAGCTTGATCGGTTGCTGCAGCGCGGGCGAGGCGACGGCATTGTCCACCGCGAGCACCGCGCCGGCCTTCTTCGCGATCGCGGCGAGCCCCGCGATATCGACCACCTCCAGCACGGGGTTCGAGGGTGACTCGGCGTAGAGCAGCTTCGTGCCGGGACGGATCGCCTTCTTCCACTCGTCGAGGCTCGTGGGATCGACCCACGTGGTCTCGATGTCGAATTTCTTCGCGATCTGGTCGAGCAGCGGCACCACGGTGCCGAACACCCCGCGCGCCGTCACCAGGTGGTCGCCTGCCTTCAGCAGCCCGAAGACCATCGTCGTGATGGCGGCCATGCCGGTGGACGTGGCGATGCACGCCTCGGCGCCCTCGAGGGCGGCCAGGCGGTCCTGGAACATGCGCACCGTGGGATTGGTGAAGCGCGAGTAGATGTTGTCCTCGGGCCCGGTGGACGCGAACTTGCGCGCCGCCTCCTCGGCGCTACCGTAGACGAAGCTCGTGGACAGCACGAGCTGCTCGGAATGCTCCTGGAAGTCGCTGCGCACGCCGCCAGCGCGGACACCGAGGGTGTCGGGCTTGTAGTTCTTCTTGTCGGACATCGGTTTGCCGGAAGGAAAGCTCTCTAGTCGACCCGCGAAAGCCCCAGGTCCAGTTGGAAGCTCGACAAGCGGCCACCGCTGCTCTCCCCTTCGCTGCGGCCTTGCGCGATTTGGTCGAGGTACTCGGGCGAGACGTCGCCGGTGATGTAGACGCCGTCGAAGCAGGAGCAGTCGAAGCGCTTGATCGACGGGTTGAGGCGGCGCACGTCGTCGATGAGGGCATCGAGATCCTGGTAGATGACCGCGTCGGCGCCGATGAGCGCGGCGATCTCGGCCTCGGTGCGGCCCGTGGCGATGAGCTCGTTGCGCGTCGGCATGTCGATGCCGTAGACGTTGGGGTAGCGAACGGGTGGCGCGGCCGAGGCGAAGAAGACCTTCTTCGCGCCGCTCTCGCGCGCCATCTGCACGATCTCGCGGCTGGTGGTGCCGCGCACGATCGAGTCGTCCACGAGCAGCACGTTCTTGTCCTTGAACTCGATCGCCATCGCGTTCAGCTTCTGGCGCACGCTCTTCCGGCGCAGCTCCTGGCCCGGCATGATGAAGGTGCGGCCGATGTAGCGGTTCTTGATGAAGCCCTCGGTGTACTGGCGCTTCAGCTTGGCGGCTACCTCCAGCGCGCTCGAGCGGCTCGAGTCGGGAATCGGGATCACGACGTCGATCTGGTCGCGCAGCCCGAGCGCCATGATCTTGTCGGCGAGGCTCCGGCCCATGTTGCGCCGCGCCTCGTAGACCGAGATGCCGTCGATCACCGAGTCCGGGCGCGCGAGGTAGACGAACTCGAAGATGCAGGGCGCGAGCTCGGCATTCGCGGCGCACTGGCGGCTGTGGAAGTTGCCGCTCTCGTCCACGAGGATCGCCTCGCCCGGCGCCACGTCGCGCATCACCTTGAAGCCCAGCGTGTCGAGCGTCACGCTCTCGGAGGCGACCAGGAACTCGACGCCCTTGTCGGTATCGGCGCGGCCGATGATGAGCGGGCGAATGCCGTGCGGGTCGCGGAAGGCGAGCAGGCCATGGCCCGCGACCATCGCCACCACGGCATAGGCGCCCTTCACCCGCCGATGCACACCGGCTACCGCGGTGAACATCACGTCGGGATCGAGGCGTTCACGCCCCGCGCTCGCGTCGTTGATCTCGTGCGCGAGGACGTTCAGCAGGATCTCCGAGTCCGAGCCCGTGTTGACGTGGCGGCGATCCTCCATGAAGAGGTCGCGGCGCAGCTCGTCGGAGTTGATGAGGTTGCCGTTGTGCCCCAGGACGATGCCGTAGGGCGAGTTCACGTAGAACGGCTGCGCCTC
>Ga0111538_10001435_pt1 | contig 33349 bp, 29 predicted proteins | sample SoiMethybrSBSTD1_FD_79669 | JGI IMG/M metagenome (GOLD analysis project Ga0111538, IMG submission 79669) | Bulk soil microbial communities from a Populus tree surrounding site in Tennessee, USA - Soil MetaG P. TD hybrid SBSTD1 (version 2)... | ecosystem: Environmental > Terrestrial > Soil >...
GGCGCTCCGGCACAGTCCACGAGCACGTAGCCGCCGCGGCTGATGGCCGCGAGCTGGCCGGCGTCGCGCGCCTGCTGCGGCAGCGACTGTCGTGTGAGCGCGAGCACCGTGGGCGCCCGGCGGCGGCGGATCGCCGCGCCCCAGGCGACCCAGGTCTCCGCGGTGTCGCAGGGCCGCCAGACTTCCATCCGCGGGATCATCCTGAGCGATGCGACATGCTCGACCGGCTGGTGGGTCGGGCCGTCCTCGCCGAGCCCGATCGAGTCATGCGTCAGCACGAAAATGCTGCCCGCCTCGATGATCGAAGCCATGCGCAAGCTGCTACGCGCGTAATCCGAGAAGACGAGAAAGGTGCCGCCGAACGGGATGTAGCCGCCGTGGAGCACGACGCCGTTCATGATGGCGCCCATGCCGAATTCGCGCACGCCGTAGTGAAGATAGGCGCCGCCCGGCCTGGCGGGCGAATACGGCTCAGTCCCCTTGATGCGCGTGTTGTTGGATCCCGTGAGGTCGGCCGAGCCGCCGAGCAGCTCGGGCAGCTTCGGGCCGAGGCCGTTGATGACGGCCTGCGAGCTCTGGCGCGTCGCAACCGGCTGCGCCGCCGCCTGCGCGGCGGCCGCACCTTCGCCGATCCAGGTTTCGAACGCGTCCGGCAGCGCGGCGTCCATGCGGCGGCGAAATTCTTCCGCGAGCTCGGGGTGTGCCGCCGCGTAAGCCTTGAACTTGCGGCGCCAGCGGGCTTCGGCGCGCTTTCCCGCGGCGTGCGCGTCCCAGGCGGTGCGAATCTCGTCGGGCACGACGAAAGGCTCATACGGCCAGTTGAGAGTCTTGCGCGCGAGCGCGACCTCGTCGGCGCCGAGCGCCGCGCCGTGGCTTTCTTCCTTTCCCTGCTTGTTCGGCGCGCCGTAGCCGATGATCGTCTTGCAGCAGATCAGCGTCGGCTTGCCTTTCTCGCGCTTTGCGCGGCGTATCGCGCGCGCAACCGCGTCCGGGTCGTGGCCGTCCACCGCGCGGATCACCTGCCACCCGTAAGCCTCGAAGCGCTTCGGCGTGTCGTCGGTGAACCAGCCCGCGACCTCGCCGTCGATCGAGATGCCGTTGTCGTCGTAGAAGCAGATCAGCTTGCCCAGCCCCCAGGTACCGGCGATCGAGCAGGCCTCGTGCGAGATGCCTTCCATGAGGCAGCCGTCGCCGAGGAACACCCAGGTGTAGTGGTCGACGATATCGTGGCCGGGGCGGTTGAAGGTCTCGGCGAGCTTCTTCTCCGCAAGCGCCATGCCCACCGCGTTTGCGAGCCCCTGCCCGAGCGGCCCGGTCGTCGTCTCGATGCCGATCTCGATCTCGCGCTCCGGGTGACCCGGGGTGCGCGATCCGAGCTGGCGGAAATTCCGTAGCTCGTCGATGGCGAGCGGGTAGCCAGTGAGGTGCAGCACCGAATACAGGAGCATCGAGCCGTGGCCATTCGAGAGCACGAAGCGGTCGCGGTCGGCCCAGTGCGGGTTGCCGGGATTGTGCTTCAGGAAATCGCGCCAGAGCACTTCGGCGATGTCCGCCATACCCATCGGCATCCCCGGATGGCCGGAGTTGGCGCGTTGCACGGCGTCCATGCTGAGCGCCCGGATGGCGTTGGCGACCTCGCGACGACTCGGCATCTCCACCCTCCGCCGGAAAACCGGCATTGTCGCTGATGGCGTATAATTTTTCGATGTCCGGCGGCTTCCATTTCACTTCCGAATCCGTTTCCGAAGGTCATCCCGACAAGGTCGCGGACCAGATATCGGACGCGGTGCTGGATGCCCTGCTCGCGCGCGATCCAAAGGCACGCGTCGCCTGCGAGACGCTCGTCAAGACCGGCGTCGCGGTGGTTGCTGGCGAGGTCACGACCTCCGCCTGGGTGGACCTCGAGGCGATCGTGCGCGGCGTCATCTGCGACATCGGCTACACCTCTTCGGAAGTCGGGTTCGACGGCAAGACCTGCGGCGTCGTCAACATCATCGGCAAGCAGTCCGGAGACATCGCGCAGGGCGTCGACCGCGCGAAGCCAGAAGACCAGGGCGCCGGCGACCAGGGCCTCATGTTCGGCTACGCGACCGACGAGACGGACGCGCTGATGCCGGCTCCGGTCCATTACGCGCACAAGCTGGTCGAGCGGCAGGCGAAGGTCCGCAAGGGACGCCACCCGAAGCTGCCGTGGCTGCGCCCCGACGCAAAGAGCCAGCTCACGTTCGCTTACGAGGACGACCGGCCCGTCGGCATCGAGGCCGTCGTGCTGTCGACGCAACACGCGCCGGAAGTGAAGCAGAAGGACCTGCGCGAGGCCGTGATGGAGGAAATCATCAAGCCCGTGCTGCCCGCGCGCTGGCTCGGAAAGCGCACGAAGTATCACATCAACCCGACGGGACGATTCGTCATCGGCGGGCCGGTCGGCGACTGCGGCCTCACCGGCCGCAAGATCATCGTCGATACTTACGGTGGCATGGCGCGACACGGGGGCGGCGCCTTTTCGGGCAAGGACCCGTCGAAGGTGGACCGCTCGGCCGCCTACGCGGCGCGATATGTCGCGAAGAACATCGTCGCGGCGGGCCTCGCGAATCGGTGCGAGATCCAGGTGTCCTACGCCATCGGCGTCGCAAAGCCAACCTCGGTTTCAGTGCGGACATTCGGCACGGGCCGGATTCCGGACGCGCGTCTCGAAATGCTGGTCGGCGCGCACTTCGACCTGCGTCCTTACGGCATCATCCGCATGCTCGACCTGATACACCCGATGTACCGCCGAACCGCGTCCTACGGGCATTTCGGGCGCGAGCCGACCGAGATGGAATACGATGTGCAGGATTCTTCAGACGGCGGCGCCCGGCGCCAGCCGGCGTTCACGGCTTTCAGCTGGGAGCGCACTGACCGGGCCGAGGCCCTGAGGAAGGCCGCGGGACTTTGAACTTTCCCCGGCGGGGACACGTCTCTCGAGGAGCGTTGCAACGGGCGCATCGCCCGCCAGGCTCGAGGGTCGCGAATGGCAACGGCGCTCTCGCTCGCAAAGGAGAGAAATGACCATGAATGCCGTGATCAATACCCAGTTCAAGGACTACAGCGTGGCCGACATCGGCCAGGCCGAGTTCGGCCGCCGCGAGATCGCGATCGCCGAGACCGAGATGCCGGGCCTCATGTCGGTGCGCGCGGAATTCGCGAAAGCGCGCCCGCTCGCCGGCGCGCGCATCGCGGGCTCGCTGCACATGACGATCCAGACGGCGGTGCTCATCGAGACGCTCGCTGCCCTCGGCGCAGAGGTGCGCTGGGCCTCCTGCAACATCTTCTCGACGCAGGACCACGCCGCCGCAGCGATCGCTGCTGCCGGCATCCCGGTGTTCGCGCACAAGGGTGAGACGCTCGCCGAGTACTGGGATTTCGCTCACCGCATCTTCGAGTGGCCCGCGGCCAAGCACGCCAACATGATCCTCGATGACGGCGGCGACGCGACGCTGCTCCTGATGCTGGGCGCGCAGGCCGAGAAGGACGCCTCGGTCATCTCGAAGCCGGCCAACGAGGAGGAAACCGCGCTCTACGCCTCGATCAGGAAGCGCCTCGAGTCACAGCCGGGCTGGTACTCGGCGCGCCTCGCCGAGATCCGCGGAGTCACCGAGGAGACGACCACCGGCGTCAAGCGGCTCTACCGCATGGCCGACGACGGCAAGCTTCCCTTCCCCGCCATCAACGTCAACGACTCGGTCACCAAGTCGAAATTCGACAACCTCTACGGCTGCCGCGAGTCGCTCGTTGACGGCATCAAGCGCGCGACTGACGTCATGATCGCGGGCAAGATCGCGCTCGTCGCCGGCTATGGCGACGTCGGCAAGGGCTGCGCGCAGTCGCTGCGCGGCCTCGGCGCGACCGTGTGGGTGACCGAGATCGACCCGATCTGCGCGCTGCAGGCGGCGATGGAGGGGTATCGCGTCGTGACGATGGACGAGGCCTGCGACAAGGCCGACATCTTCGTCTCCGCGACCGGCAACGTGAACGTGATCAGCCACGATCACATGCGGCGGATGAAGCACCAGGCGATCGTGTGCAATATCGGCCACTTCGACAGCGAGATCGACATTGCATCGCTCCGGCAGTACAGGTGGGAGAACATCAAGCCGCAGGTGGACCACGTCGTCTTCCCGGACGGCAAGCGCATCATCGTGCTGGCCGAGGGCCGGCTCGTGAACCTCGGCTGCGGGACCGGCCACCCGTCCTTCGTGATGTCGAACTCGTTCACGAACCAGGTGCTCGCCCAGATCGAGCTCTTCGCGCACGGCGCGAAGTACGAGAACCGCGTGTACGTGCTGCCGAAGGCGCTCGACGAGAAGGTCGCGCGGCTGCACCTCGACCGGATCGGCGTGAAGCTCACGAAGATGACGCCGGAGCAGGAGCGATACCTCGGCATTTCCGCCGCCGGGCCCTTCAAGCCCGACCACTATCGCTACTGACGAACGAGCGGTGCTCGCGCTGCAGTTCACGGACCCGCACCTGACCGGATCGCCGGACATGCGGATCCGTGGCGTCGCCACGGTCCAGACGCTCGCGCGCTGCGTCCGCCATGCGAAGTCGCGGCACCCGCGGCCGGGCGCTGTGCTGCTGACCGGCGACCTCGTGCACGACGACGCAGCCGGGTACCAGGCGCTGCGCGAGCGCTTCGCGGATGCCGGGGCCCCGGTCCACTGCCTCCCGGGCAACCACGACGATCCCGCCGACATCGCGGGCGCGCTCGACGGCCCGCCGTTCGTCCACGACTTTGCGACGCGTTACGACCGCTGGATGGTCGTGATGCTGGACAGCACCGTCGCAGGCGGTCACCACGGCCACCTCGACGCGAGCGAGCTCGCGCGCCTCGACGCCGCGCTCGCGTCTCAGCAAGGCGCGTATGCACTCGTCTGCCTGCACCATCACCCGGTGCCGCACGGGAGCGCCTGGCTCGACCAGCTCATGCTCGACAACGCCGACGAGTTCTTCGGCGTGCTCGCGCGTCACCCGAACGTGCGCGGGCTCGCCTGGGGCCACACTCACCAGCCATTCGAGGGCAGGCGCGAGCAGATCCGGCTCATGGGAACGCCATCGACCTGCATGCAGTTCACGCAGAATGCCGACGAGTTCGCGGTCGACGATAGGCCGCCGGCGTACCGCTGGATGGAGCTCGGCGACGACGGCAGGATCGAGACCGGCGTCGAGTGGGTGGAACAGGATGCCTGACAATCGGACTGCGACAGCGCTTGCCGCGGCGGCCCTGGCGGTGATCGTCGCCGGCAAGGCGGGTGCAGAGCCCGCGCTCTGGCAGGTGACCGGCGGCCAGGGCACGGTCTGGCTCTTCGGCTCCGTGCACCTCCTTCCGGAGGGCGGGTTCTCGGTCGGCGGGGACCTCGCCAAGGCGATCGAAGGCGCCAAGCGCGTCTGTATGGAAATCGACCCCAACGCAAACGACGAGGCAGCAAAGACCTCCATCACGCTGGCGCGTGCCATCGACCCGAAGGGCCGCGACCTTTTCGAGCTGCTCGGCCCCGACGCCGACCGCGCACGCGCAAAGGCCGCGGATGCCGGCGTGCCGCTCGATGCGCTCGCGCCGTTCGAGCCGTGGTTCGCGGGTATCACGGTATCCGTGATGGCGCTCCAGGCGCACGGTTACGACGTCGAGCACGGCGTCGAGCAGGTCATCGAGGCGGCAGCGGCAAAAGGCGGCAAGGGCGGCTGCGGCCTTGAAACGCTCGACGGCCAGCTCGGCCTGCTCGACGGACTGCCCGCGAATCTGCAGGCCGAGATCCTGATGCAGGCGATCGACGAGGCAGCGGACGTCGACGAGCTGATCGGCCCGATGCTCGAGGCCTGGCGCGCCGGCGACGAGGCCGGGCTCGAGAAGAGCCTCGAGGAGGACTTTGACGGCTACCCGGAGCTCGCGGACGCGCTCATCTACCGTCGCAACGCGCTCTGGGCGGACCAGGTGAGCGACATGCTCCGCGACGGCGATGACGTGCTCATCGTCGTCGGCGCAATGCATCTCGTCGGCGACCGGGGCCTGCCGGCGCTGCTGGAGCAGCGCGGTTACAAGGTCGAGCGGCGCTGACCGATCGCATGTCGCATTTCGAGGAAGCCTGCCGCTACATTGCCGGCGGCGTGAATTCGCCGGTGCGCGCGTTCCGGGGCGTCGGGGGCGAACCTGTGTTCATCCGGCGCGCGCGCGGCGCCCACGTCGAGAGCGAGGACGGCCAGCGGCTCATCGACTACGTGGGCTCCTGGGGTCCGATGATCCTCGGCCACGCGGATCCGGACGTGATCGCCGCCGTGATGCGCCGCGCCGCCGACGGACTCTCCTTCGGCGCGCCGACCGTGATCGAGACCGAGCTCGCGCGCCGCATCATCGGGCTCATGCCCTCGATCGAGCTCATCCGCATGGTCAGCTCCGGCACCGAAGCGACGATGAGCGCGATCCGCCTCGCGCGCGGTTTCACCGGGCGCGAACGCATCGTCAAATTCGAGGGCTGCTACCACGGGCATTCGGATGGACTGCTCGTCAAGGCGGGTTCCGGCGCGCTCACGCTCGGCGTCCCCGACTCCGCCGGCGTGCCGGACAGGATCGCGGCCGCGACGACGACTCTCCCATACAACGACGCCGCGGCGCTCGAACGATGCTTCTCCGAGATCGGCCGCGAAGTCGCCTGCGTGATCGTCGAGCCGGTCGCGGGCAACATGGGCTGCGTGCCGCCGCTCCCGGGATTCCTGGAGACGCTGCGCGAGCTCTGCACGCGGCACGGCGCGCTCCTCGTGTTCGACGAAGTGATGACGGGCTTTCGCGTCGCGGCCGGCGGCGCGCAGGCGCTTTACGGCGTGAAACCGGACCTGACGACGCTCGGCAAGATCGTCGGTGGCGGCATGCCGGTCGGCGCCTTCGGCGGGCGTCGCGACATCATGGAGAAGCTCGCCCCGCTCGGCCCCGTCTACCAGGCGGGCACACTGTCGGGCAATCCGGTCGCAATGGCCGCGGGCCTCGCGACGCTCGAGGCCGTCGCGCACGCAGGCTTCCACGAACGGCTCGCGACGTCCACCGCACGCCTCGCCGACGGACTCGCCGCGGCCGCAGGCGATGCGGGCGTTCCGGCCGTCGCAAACCGCGTCTGCGGCATGTTCAGCCTGTTCTTCACGTCAGCCGGCAACGTCACCAACTACCGCGAGGTCATGTCGAGCGACGCGGCACGCTTTCGCAAGTTCTTCCACGGCATGCTCGCGGCCGGCGTCTACCTCGCGCCCTCGCCCTATGAGGCGGGCTTCGTTTCGGCCGCGCACGGGGCCGCGGAGATCGACGCGACCGTCGAGGCCGCGGCACGCGTGCTCTCGACCATTGCCCGGGAGCGCTGATGCGCGCGCTCGCCGCTTTCCTCGCCGCAATTTTCGGCTCGCTCCTCGTCGCCGCCCTGCTCGCCTGGCCCGCCTGGCTCGCAACGCATGCGCTCGTCCCCGAGTGGCAATTTCACCGCGTCGTGAGCCGTTTGTGGCAGCTCTTGCTGCTGGCGGGACTGCTGGTCGCGCTCCGGCGCCTCGGAATCCGCGGCCGCGACGACTGGGGCTACGGCCTGCCGCGCCCGGTGTTCCTGCGCCAGGCAGGCGTCGGTCTCGCGATCGGCATTGCGACCATGCTGCCGATGACGCTCGCGATGGCGGCGCTCGGCATTCTGAGGCTGCGCCCCGAGTTCAGCGCAGTCATGCTCGCTGAGGCCGTCGGCGCCGGTCTCTCTGCAGGCTTCGGGGCTGCGGTCCTCGAGGAAACCTTCTTCCGCGGCGTCATGTACCGCGCCATCGAGCGCGAGTCGGGATTCGCGCTCGCGGCCTGGGGAACGACGCTCGTGTACGCAGCCATTCACTTTTTCGCGCGCAGCAAGATCCCGGCCGACGATGTCGCCATGGACAGCGGGCTGCGCCTGCTCGCCGGCTCGCTCGAGCATTTCGTGCACCCATTGCCGGTCCTGGACTCCTTCCTCACGCTGGTCCTCGTCGGGCTCATGCTCGCGTTCGTGCGGCGCCGGACCGGCGCAATTGCCGCGCCGATCGGCCTGCACATGGGCTGGGTGACCGTAATCAAGGCGACCATCGTCACCACGCACGTGAATGACGACGCGGCCGCATCCTGGCTCGTCGGCGCCACCGACGGTTATACGGGCTGGATGGTCGCCGCCTGGGGAGCGCTGCTCCTCGGGATTGCCTGGGCGCGCGGCTGGCTCGGCAGCCCTGCCGCCGCAGCACGCTAGCTGCGAGTGCGGTTGACGGCGGGCTCGAGAACCGAGAGGCGCTCGAGCGGGTCGGAAAGCTCGAGCAGCGTCTGCTTGTCAGCGAGCGCGAGGGGAAGGAGCTCGGCGAGGCGGTTCGCGATCCAGGCGGCGTCGCCGCGCTGCTCGACGTGGCGATAGGTGTCGCCCGCCTCCGGCAGCACTTGCTTCACGACCTCCGCCAGCCAGGCCTGCTCCGGCGGCACGGGCACGACCGGATCCGCAGCGATGTCGAGCACGCGCCCGCGATTGAGGCCGTCGGGCTCGCGCCAGGCTTCGACGACGCGCACGCGTTCGCGGCCGAGGCAGCTGATCCCGAGAAGACCGTCCTCGAGCCGGTCGAAATCGACGATGTGCGCTTCGGTGCCGGTCGCGGCAAAGCTCGTCGCGATCGAGGCTTCCTCGCCCTCGTTGACGAGCACGACCGCGAAGCCCGACTGCTCGCGCATGCAGCGGCTCACCATGTCGAGGTAGCGCGGCTCGAAGATCTTGAGCGGCAGCGGCCCGCCCGGGAACAGCACCGTGTTCAGCGGAAAGAGCGGAAGCTCGCGGACCTCCGCGTTCATTCCGGCCGCGTCCGCAGGGCGGCGAGCAGGCGCTCGTGCAGGCCGCCGAAGCCGCCGTTGCTCATGATGAGCACGCGGTCGCCGGACTTGAGGTCCTCGACCAGCGCGTCGACGAGCGCCGGCAGCTCGCCTTTCACCGCGGCCTTTTCCCCGAGCGCCGCGGCGACACCATCGAGCTTGAAGTCCTGCCCCGCGGGCTGGTACAGGAACACGCGATCCGCGCCGGCGAGCGACTCGGCGAGCTCCTCGCGGTGAACCCCGAGCCGCATGGTGTTCGAGCGCGGCTCGAGGACGGCGACGATGCGGCCTCGCCCCGGCTGCCTGCGGACGCCGTCGATCGTCAGCGCGACTGCGGTCGGGTGATGCGCGAAATCATCGTAAACGCGGATGCCGCCGACCTCGCCCCGCAGCTCGAGGCGCCGCTTGACGCCGGCGAAGCGGCTGAGCGCGGCGGCGGCCTGGGCCGGCAGCACGGCCATCCCGGCTGCACAGGCGATCGCCGCGAGCCCGTTCTCGACGTTGTGCAGCCCGATCAGCGGCCAGCGCACGACGCCGACGGGCGCGTCGCGGTGCAGGACCTCGAACGCGCCGCCTTCCGGCGTGACGAGCCGCGTGCGCCATTCGGCGGCGGATTCGCGCGCGTATTCGACGAGCGGAGTCCACGCGCCCATCGCGAGCGTCGCCTTTAGGTTTGAGTCTCCCAGATTCCAGGTGATGCGGCCCGAGGCAGGCACCGTACGCACGAGGTGGTGAAACTGTCGCTCGATCGACGCGAGGTCCGGATAGATGTCGGCATGGTCGTATTCGAGGTTGGTCAGCAGCAGGTGACGCGGCCGGTAGTGCACGAACTTCGCGCGCTTGTCGAAGAAGGCGGTGTCGTACTCGTCGGCTTCTATCACGAAGGCGCGTCCCGCACCCGCCCGTGCGGACGTCCCGAAGTTCGACGGGATGCCCCCGATCAGGAAGCCCGGATCGCGCCCGGCGTCCTGCAGGATCCACGCGAGCATCGAGGATGTCGTCGTCTTGCCGTGCGTCCCCGCGACCGCCGCCACCTCACGCCCGCGCAGCACGTTCTCGGCGAGCCATTGCGGCCCCGACGTGAACGGCAGCCCGCTGTCGAGCAGGCGCTCGATCACGGGCTTGCCGCGGCTCATGACGTTGCCGACGACGACGACGTCGGGCTTCAGGTCGAGCTGGCCCGGGTCGTATCCGTCGATCAGCGTGATCCCGAGCGACTCGAGCTGCGTGCTCATCGGCGGGTAGACGTTCGCGTCGGACCCCGTGACGCGATGTCCTGCGGCGCGCGCGAGCGCGGCGATGCCGCCCATGAACGTGCCGCAGATCCCGAGGATGTGGAGGTGCATCAGGCGGCGGAGCCGAACCAGCTCTGGGCCAGCGCGACCGAGAAGATCGCCCAGGTCACGGCAATCGCGAACCCGGTCACGAGGCCGGTGTCGAGGGCCGCCCGCAGGACGTGGCCCACCGCGAGCAGGTACCAGATCACGACGACCGTCGTGCCCGCGGTCATCAGCAGCCAGACACCGTAGTGCGTCTTCGCGAGCCCGCGCAGCAGCATCATCCCGATCATGAGCGGCGCCAGCACGAGGTAACTGCCGAAGATCGCGTTGATCACCTGCGGGAAGCGGTGCGCGCGGCGCGTGATCGTGAGGACCAGCCAGAAGAAGGCGAACGTGAGCACGAGATCGAAGGCGGTACGCTCGAGGATGCGGTCCGAGGCGTCGATGCGGGCCATCAGGAAGTTCACCGCAGCGTAGCCGAGCGTGAAAATCACGACCCACGCGGTCGAGGCGGGCAGGATGCTGGGGTCCTTGCGCAGCAAGGCGATCTGGGCCAGCGAACTCAGCAATGCCGTCATGATGCCTTGGGCCGCGGCGGCGGCATGCGCATAATAAGGTGGCGATGACCGGCGGCGATACTCCAATCCGCGACCCCGCGGCGCTCGCCGGGCGCGTCGCTTCGTGGCCGGCCGCGGCGCCGCTCGCCGTCGATACCGAGTTCGTTCGCGAGCGCACCTACTTCCCGAAGCTCTGCCTGATCCAGGCCGCGATCGGCGGCGAGATCGTCCTCGTCGACACGCTTGCGATCACGGACGGCGGCGCGCTCGCGCGGGAGCTGGCGGACGACCGTCGCCCGAAGCTGCTGCACGCGGCGCGCCAGGACATCGAGGCGCTGCTGCCGCTGACCGGCGCGCCGCTCGCGCCGGCATTCGACACGCAGCAGGCTGCCTCCCTCCTCGGCTACCCGGCGCAGGTCGGCTACGCCGAGCTCGTCCGGCAGGTCCTCGGCGTCGAGCTCGCGAAGGGACATGCGCGCACCGACTGGGCGCGCCGTCCGCTGTCGCCCGAGCAGCTTGCCTACGCCGCGGACGACGTGCGTTACCTGCCCGAGCTCGCCGCTGCGCTCGACGAAAGGCTCGTATCCGCCGGCCGGCGCGCATGGCTGGACGAGGAGTCCGCAACGCTCCGCGACGTTTCGCTCTACCGCGTCCAGCCCGACGAAGCGTGGCGCCGGCTCAAGGGGATCGACCGACTCGACGTGCCGTCGTTCGCCGCCGCGCGCGCTCTCGCCGCCTGGCGCGAACGGCGAGCGATGTCGCGCGACCTCCCGCGCGGCTGGATCCTGCCGGACGCCGCGCTTTATGAGCTGGCCGCGGCGAGGCCCGCGACGCGCGACGCCCTCGCGCGCATCGGCGCCGTACCAAAGGGCACGGCCGCGCGCGCGGGCGAGGAGCTCCTCGCGGCGATCGCCGCTCCGGCACCCGAAGCGGCGCCGCGCAGCGAGGACGCGGGCCGTCCCGGGCCCGAGCAGCTGCGGCGCCAGAAGTCGCTGCAGCAGGCGCTCGCCGCCATTTCGGAGGAGCTTCGCATCGAGCCGGAGGTGCTCGCGACGCGGCGCGAGCTCGCGGCACTCGCGCGCGGCGCGCGCGATTTGCCCGTTCTGAGCGGCTGGCGGAAGGCGACGGTCGGAGAAAAGCTGCTGGCAGTACTCTAGGAGCAGGCGATGGCGCGCTCGATGCGCGCGTCCACGTCCTCCAGGCTGCCTTCGGCATCAATGCGACGCAGCAGGCCTTCCTTCGCGTAGTAGTCGATGAGGGGCTGCGTACGCTCGCGGTATACCGCGAGGCGCTGGCGCACTGTTTCCTCCTTGTCGTCGGGGCGCTGCACGAGGTCGTGCGGGCCGCCGTCGGTGCAGCGGTCGCCCGCGCGTGGCGGGTTCGACTCGACGTGGAACACGCGGCCGCAGCGGCGGCAGGTGCGCCGGCCCGCAAGCCGCTTCTCGAGCACGACGGGATCGATGTCGAAGAGCACCACGGCATCGATCGGCTGGCCGATCTCCGAAAGCAACCCGGCAAGGCCGTCCGCCTGCACGATCGTGCGCGGGAAGCCGTCGAGGATGAAGCCGCGGTTCGCATCGGGTCGCGCAAGCCGCTCGCGGATGATGCCGAGCATCGTCACGTCGTCGACGAGCTGGCCGGCGTCCATCACGGCCCTCGCCTTGCGGCCGAGCTCGGTACCGGCGGCAACGGCCTCGCGCAACAGATCGCCAGTCGACACCTGCGGCACGCCGCTGCGCGACTCGAGTCGCTGCGCCTGCGTGCCCTTCCCCGAGCCGGGAGCACCCAGCAAGACAAGCCTCATTTCAAAGCCTTTTCCGCGCTTCCGGCGCCCCCCGTGGGGCGCCCATCCTGCCCGCGGCGTCAAGTCGCGTCAAACCGCGAGGATCGGCTATGCTTCGCCCCCCGCGGGGCGGTCTCTGCCCCTGGCAAGGGATTTGACAATGCCCGGACGCAGGAGCTTGGAGCTGAAACCGCGGAACGCGCTGTACGCGCAATCGGGCGGCGTGACCGCCGTCATCAACGCGACTGCGGCGGGCGTCATCGAGGCCTGCCGAAAGCACAAGCGCCGCATCGGCAGGCTTTACGCCGGCCGCGACGGCATCGTCGGCGCGCTGACCGAGGACCTCATCGACACGAGCCGCGAGAGCGCGGCGACTGTCCGTGCGCTGAAGCACACGCCGTCGGGCGCGTTCGGATCGGCGCGCTACAAGCTGAAGGACCTCGAGCGCGATCGCGCGAAGTACGAGCGCCTGATCGAGGTATTCCGCGCACACGACATCGGCTACTTCTTCTACAACGGCGGCAACGATTCGATGGACACCGCGCTGAAGCTCAGCCAGCTCGGCACCCAGACCGGCTACCCCATCGCCTGCATCGGCATTCCAAAGACGGTGGACAATGACCTGCCGGTCACGGACTGCTGCCCGGGCTTCGGCTCGGTCGCCAAGTACGTCGCGGTCTCGACGCTCGAGGCCTCGCTCGACGTGGCCTCGATGGCGCGCACGTCGACGCGCGTCTTCATCCTCGAGGTGATGGGCCGCCACGCGGGCTGGATCGCCGCCGCCGGCGGGCTCGCGGCGCGCAAGTCTGGCGACCCGCCGCACATCATCCTGTTCCCGGAAATCGCCTTCGACCGCGAGAGGTTCCTCGCGCGCGTGAAGCAGACGGTCGACGCGAAGGGCTACTGCGTCGTGGTCGCTTCCGAGGGCACGCGCGACGCGGAAGGCAAGTTCCTCGCAGACATGGGCACGAAGGACGCTTTCGGCCACGTGCAGCTCGGCGGCGTCGCGCCGACGCTCGCGCAGATGGTGAAGCAGGCGCACGGCTACAAGTACCACTGGGCGCTGGCGGACTACCTGCAGCGTGCCGCGCGCCACGTCGCGTCGAAGGTGGACGTGGAGCAGGCCTACGCAGTCGGCCGCGCCGCAGTCGAGCTCGCGCTCAAGGGCGAGAATGCCGTGATGCCGGTGATCCGGCGGAAGTCGTCGAAGCCGTATCGCTGGGACATCTCGTCGGTCGCGATCGAGGCGGTCGCCAACAAGGAAAAGATGGTGCCGCGCGACTTCATCACCGAAGACGGCTTCGGAATCACCGCGGCTTGCCGCCGCTACCTCGAGCCGCTGATCGGCGGCGAGCCATATCCGCCGTACAAGGACGGCATCCCGTCGTACGCAACGCTCAAGGGCGCGCGCGTGAAGCGGCGGCTCGGCACGGTTTTCTCGGTATAATTCGGGGTTTCCAGGGGAGTCACTTCATGTTGATGCAGAACGCGCTCTGGCTCGCGATCGCGGCCGGCGTCATCGCCGTGCTCTACGGCGTTTTCATGGCGCGCTGGATACTCGCGCAGCCCGCGGGCAGTGCCCGGATGCAGGAGATCGCGGCGGCGGTACAGCAGGGCGCGCGCGCCTACCTGAACCGGCAGTACTCGACGATCTCGATCGTCGGCGTCGTGCTCTTCATCGTGCTCGGCCTCGCGCTCGACTGGTATACGGCGGTCGGCTTCGCGATCGGTGCGCTTCTCTCCGGCGCCGCGGGCTACATCGGCATGAACGTCTCGGTGCGCGCCAACGTCCGCACCGCGCACGCCGCGAGCATTGGCCTGAACCCCGCGTTGCAGGTCGCATTCCGCGGCGGCGCGATCACGGGCCTGCTCGTCGTCGGTCTCGGCCTCCTCGGCGTCGCGGCCTATTACATGGCGATGCTGCGCCTGACCGGCGACGGCGACCATGCGCTGCATTCGCTGGTCGGCCTCGCCTTCGGCGGATCGCTGATCTCGATCTTTGCGCGCCTCGGCGGCGGCATCTTCACCAAGGGGGCGGATGTCGGAGCAGACCTGGTTGGAAAGGTGGAGGCTGGCATCCCCGAGGACGACCCGCGCAACCCGGCGGTGATCGCGGACAACGTCGGCGACAACGTCGGCGACTGCGCCGGCATGGCGGCTGACCTGTTCGAGACCTACGCGGTCACCGTGGTCGCGACCATGCTGCTCGCGGGCCTCATGATGAAGGACCTCGGCGATGCGGCGGTGCTCTACCCCCTCGTGCTCGGCGCAGTCTCGATCGTCGCCTCGATCGTCGGCACGTTCTTCGTCAAGGTGAGCGAGGGCGGAAAGATCATGGGCGCGCTGTACCGCGGCGTGATCGTCTCCGGCCTCATCGCCGCGATCGCGTACTACCCGATCACCCGGTCGATGCTCGGCGACGCGGCGATGCCGCTCTACGGCTGCGCGCTGATCGGGCTCGGCCTCACGGCGGCCATGATCTGGATCACCGAGTACTACACGGCAACCGAGTTCAAGCCGGTGCGCTACGTAGCCGCGGCCTCGCAGACGGGGCACGGCACGAACGTGATCGCGGGCCTCGCGGTGTCGATGAAGTCGACAGCGCTGCCCGTGCTCTCGATCTGCGCCGCGATCTGGGGTGCATATTCGCTCGACGGGCTCTACGGCATCGCGATCGCCGCGACCGCCATGCTGTCGATGACGGGCATGATCGTCGCGCTCGACGCCTATGGCCCGATCACGGACAACGGCGGAGGCATCGCCGAGATGGCAGGGCTGCCGAAGGACGTGCGCAAGATCACCGACGCGCTCGACGCGGTCGGCAACACGACCAAGGCGGTGACGAAAGGCTATGCGATCGGCTCGGCCGGCCTTGCCGCCCTCGTGCTGTTCGCGGACTACACGCACAACCTCGAGATCGCGGGCAAGCTCGAGTCCTTCAGCCTTTCCGACCCGGCCGTCATCATCGGCCTCTTCATCGGCGGTCTCGTGCCCTACCTTTTCGGTGCGATGGCGATGGAAGCCGTCGGCCGCGCGGCCGGCTCGGTCGTGATCGAGGTGCGCCGCCAGTTCAAGGAGATCAAGGGCATCATGGAGGGAACGGGCAAGCCCGACTACTCCAAGGCCGTGGACCTGCTGACGCGTGCGGCGATCAGGGAGATGATCGTGCCGTCGCTGCTCCCGATCCTGATCCCCGTCGTCGTCGGCTTCGGCATGAACGGGCTGCTCGGCCCCGGCGCGGGCATCCGCGCGCTCGGCGGCGTGCTGATCGGCACGATCGTGACCGGACTCTTCGTCGCGATCTCGATGTGCACGGGTGGCGGCGCCTGGGACAACGCCAAGAAGTACATCGAGGAAGGCAACTTCGGCGGCAAGGGCTCAGAAACGCACAAGGCGGCCGTCACCGGCGACACCGTGGGCGATCCCTACAAGGACACTGCGGGCCCGGCCATCAACCCGCTGATCAAGATCATCAACATCGTCGCGCTGCTGCTCGTGCCGTTGCTTTGAAGGGCTGCCCGCGCCCGCCTCGGTGCCCTCGAGCCTGAGACCTGACGAGCAGTTCGTCCGCTTCGCCGCCGTCGGCGTTGGTGGCCTGTTCGTCGACATGGGCGCGTTGTGGGTTGCCCTGCGGCTGTTCGGGTTGAATCTTTACGCGGGTCGGGTGTTCTCGTACCTGGTCGCCGCCACGTTCACCTGGGCGTGCAATCGAACGCTGACTTTTGCGGGCGTCCCCGCCGACCGCGCGCTGCGCCAGTGGGCGCGGTTCATCCTGTTCAATGCCATCGGCGGAATCGTCAACTTCGCGGTCTATGTCCTTGTCGCAGTCAAGCTCCGCGACGCCTACGCCTGGACCGGACAGGTGAGTGCGATGCTTCCGTACCTGGGAGTCGCATGCGGCTCCGTCTCCGGGCTGGCGTTCAATTTCCTGGCGTCAAAGTTTCTCGTCTTTCGATAGGCTTCCTGCAGTAACCGCGGATTCGCCGTCGGTCTCTTGCACGAGCTGCCGTTCCGACCACCGCATCGGCCGCAATATCTTCTGGATCGGCCGGGTGGGCACGTTGCCGATGTCGAAGCTCAGCGCCGCGAGCAGGAGCTGGAAACCCAGGATGATCGGCAGCGTCGCCAGGATGACGGTTCCCACGGGGGTGTTCTGGTCGAGCGTCGCGTTCCTGATCCAGCTGATGGCTCCAAACGTGATACCGAACATCGTGAGTGCGATACCTGCAAGGAACTGCACCGTCCCGACGCTGAAGTCGCGGACCAGGTAGTTGTATGCGAATCGCTTGAACAGGTTCCTGACGTGCTTGACCGGAAATTCCAGGAGTACGCTGCCGATGGACAGGTTGCTCGTCTCCAGACCGTAAATGGCCGGCATCGGCACGTCCATCACCACCGCTCTTGCGATGGCGAGACGGAAGAGAATGTCCGACTCGAAGAAATAGCGACGGTCCACCTTGAACATGTCGACTTCGCGGGCAGCGACGACGTGAATCGCCGTAAACCCGTTCGTCGGGTCCATGACGTTCCAGTAACCCGTCGACACCTTGGTCATGAGCGACAGGACCGAATTGCCGAACAGGCGGATGGCCGGCATCCTCGCCGCATGCTCGCGCTGATAGAACCGATTGCCTTTCGTGTAATCGGCTTCACGCGCCAGGATCGGCTGAACCAGGTCCTGGATGTACTGCGGATCCATCTGGCCGTCGCCATCGAGCTTGATCGCGATGTCGTAGCCGGCCGCGAAAGCCGCGGCGTAGCCTGTCATGGTTGCGCCGCCGACCCCGAGATTCTTGCGATGCCGCAATACCGTGACGCGGTCGGGCGGGAACGTCGCCTGGACCAGCTCGCCGGTCTGTTCCGGGCAGCAGTCATCGACGACGAAGGCATGGTCAACATGGGGCAATACGCCTTCGACCACGGAGACGATGTGCCTGCGCACGCGGAAACAGGGAATGACGGCAGCGAGCCTCATGCGGGCGCCGGCGTCAATCCGCGTTTTCGGAGGAAAGCGGTCACGCACCCCGCGAATTCGGCGAAACTCACGGCGGATCGCTGTTCGTAGAGCAGCCGGCCCGCTGTCGGGCGCTCCAACAGCCGTCGCAGCGTCATCGGCTGGAGCTTCAGCACGGGGCTCGCAAGCGCGTGCCAGAGGATCGCCGGAGCGAGCCCGACGAAACTGCGCCACTGCGAAGGAAAGTAACGGATGAGGCGCAGCCGGAGCCGCGACTCCCGCCGCGTGAGCGACAGCGGAGAAACCGGTCCGTTGGCCGGCAACGGCGCAAAGAGCGAATAGAAAGGCGGGCCGAGGCCGGCTGCCCGGTAAAACGGCACCTGCCAGGCCCTCTGAACGCGGTCCCGGGCGATCGCGAGCGCCATTGCAAGCACGTGCGCCGCGTCATGGTCCAGGTTGCCACCCTCCCAGCCTAGCGCGTAGACCTCGCCCATCGAAGCGATCGCGCTGCATTCCGCTTCGAGCGCATCGTAGACCCGGGAGAATCTCCGGAACAGCAGCCCGTCCGGCACGGACAAGTCATTTCCGAGGTAGCTGATCTCCGCGGATGTGACTCCGAGCGATGCCAGGGCCCGGGTGCTCTCGGCGCTGCGAACCTCCGGCGTTGCGCGTCCGACCGCGCCATTCGTGAGATAGACGATGCGGACCGGCCGTCGCCTCGACTTGATCCTGGAAATGAGCGGCGCAAAGGCGATTTCGTCGTCCTGATGCCCGAGCAGGAACAGCGTCGTCTCGCCGCCGTCGGCCCTGACACGAGACATCAATGCCGCGAGTCCTCCGATGGAGGGCGTGCCCGATGGCCCGCTGCAATCGCTAGGGAGAACAGCGAGAACCCGGCGGCGACCAACCACACGACAATCCGGTCGATGAACCACGCGTGGATTGCGACCTGGTTCGGGAAGGCCAGGAACCACAATGGTATCGGCAGCACCGACATTGCGAGCAGGACCGCGCGCTGGCGGAGCGCCGGATCCATATTTCGGCGGAGAATCCGGTTCAAGCCATAGATTCCGGCGGAGATGCCGCCCAGCACCGCAGCCGCTGCTAGCATCGTCATGCCACCCGCGAGCACGCCGATCGATCTGCAGATCGACACGGCCGCAGCGATGAAGCCAGGGCCCTCTTCGGACGCCGGCGAATAGTGAATCAGCTGTGCGGCGATGTCGGCGATGACGCCGGTGCCGGCGACGTAGGCAGTGGCAGCGACCTTGATTGCGTAGGTGACGACAGCCGCCCCGGCGTACGCTCCCGCCGCACATGCCGCGAGCGCGTACTCGCCTGGCTGATCGCCGCGTCGGGCGCCGAGTGACGCGAGTCCGATCACCATGGCAAGGCCGAGCGGAATGCCGCCAGTGAAAAGCTCGAATGCGAGCGTGAAAGCCCCGAACAAGGCTGCCGCAAGTATCACGGCGAGCGGACGCGCGGGGGCGAAGACCAGGACGGCGACCACGAGTACGTACAGCGCGGCAACCAGGTCTGCAGGTCCGTGCCCCAGAGACTGGGAAAAGGATTCCAGTCCGAAGAATCGCATCAGCGCGAGGATAACGACCGAAAGGACCACGAATTCCGCGACACGCCGGTCGCGCGCAATGCCGATGAGCGTCAGCGCGAAGCCGCCGACCAGGACGCCGGTGATGGCGACGCGATAGAGCGCACGGATCTGGCCGATCCTGAAATGCGGCAGCAGGTAGCGGAGCAGGACCGTGGCTCCGTGGACGTAGCGATCGTAGTAATAGAGCTCGGCGTCGGGCTGGGAGCCCGAGACCAGAGTCTTGAGAACCCTGCAGGGGTCCGCGTCATCCGCAAGGCCGGGGAAGCCCGCGATGATGGGTGACAAGGCGAGGCGGGCGCGATCGCCGCGCTGGTCGATGGCCATTGCGGTGATGAGGCAGTCGTTCCACTGATGGCTGCCAATCGTCGTCGAACCCTCCTGGTACGGGTCCAGGACCAGTTCGCCGGAACTGAATGCCGCGGCGACGTGCGAAGTCGCCGCTTGCACGCCGCGATCGAGCGCCAGGCTGCTTGCGACGAAGAACAACGCAAATACAAACACGCCTGCCAGCACTGAGACGCACGCCGTCGTGATGACAAGTTTGTACCTCACCCTCGCCCCCAGGGAATGAATGGTAATTCAAGCGTCCGCCGCAATGCATGCGCGTTGCCGGAATCACCGGCCCTATGGCCATGCGATCGTGGGAACGTCCTTCGGCAGCGGCTGGCTCTGCAAGTACGTCACGAGCTGCCAGATGACGGCGTCGGGAAGCATGGCCCCGTAGGCGGGCATGCCGTGAGGGCGACCATCGCGAATCGAGTGGAATATCGCCGCGTCATCGCCTCCGAAGCGCCAGCGGCCGTCAACAAGGCTTGGACCAACGAAACCAAGGCCGCCCGCGCCGTGGCATCCGTCGCAGTTCATGACGTTGAAAAGGACTTCCCCCTGGCCGGCAACTTTCGCATCTCCGCCAGCGGGATTCGTGGGTTCGTCGGCCGATGCAATGCCGGCCAACGCGGTCAGCACGGCCACCATCACGCGGCACATGCCGCTCATAGCGCGAACACCCACACGATGCCGCCCTGGCTCGTGTACCGGGAAAGGTCCGGCGCAAAGTCGGCGCGCGGGCGCACGTCCGCGGGATCGTCGGAGCGAATGTCTCCCGCGATCAAGAACCAGTCACCGCCGATCCCCGCATAGACCGCCACATACTGCTTGCCGTCCGGTCCACGGTAGGTGATCGGGGCGCCAACTACACCAGAGCCCACCTTCGCCTTCCAAAGCGGCTTTCCGGTCTTGGCGTCCGCCGCCTTCAGCCAGCCATCCAGGGTGCCGTAAAAGACGACATTGCCCGCGGTCGCGAGCGCCCCGCTCCACACCGGAAACTTTTCCTTGATCTCCCACACCCTTTTGCCGGCGGCCGGGTCCCACGCAATGAAAGCGCCCAGACTCCCACCCGCACCGGGGTGATAGGGCACGTTGGCGCCGACATAGGGAGTGCCGGGAAGGTAGGCGGTGTCGCGCGCCTCCCAGTCCATGCAGAGGTTGACCGTCGGCACGTAGAAGAGTCCGGTCCGCGGCGAGTATGCCGCCGGCGACGCGGGACTCTTGCCGCCCTCCAGGCTCGGGCAGATGAGCTGCACCATGCCCTTCGACTTGCCCGTCTGCTTGTCAGCGTTCAGCACCGGACGACCGGTCTTGAGATCCACGCGCTGCGCCCAGTTCACGTCGACATATTTCTCCGCGACCAGCACCTCTCCCGTCGCGCGATCGAGCGCATAGGCAAAGCCGTTCTTGTCGAAGTGCACGAGCACCTTGCGCGTGGCTCCGCGAATGACAATTTCAGCCAGGATGTTCTCCGCGTTGGAGTCATAGTCCCAGTTGTCATGCGGCGTGAACTGGTAGGCCCACACCAGCGACCCGTCGCCCGGCCGCCGCGCCAGCACGCTGGAAGTCCACTTGTTGTCGCCCTCGCGCTGCTCGGGGTTGTAGGGCCCCGGGTTGCCAGTGCTGTAATAGACGAGATCGAGCTCGGGATCATAGGAGAGCCAGCCCCATACAGGGGCACCGCCCTGCTTCCAGCTCTCGGCGGCCCAGCTCCTCTCGGCGAGCTCGGTTCCGTGGTCATAAAATGATCTGAAGATGCCGGGCTTCGCCAGCACGGCGCTGTCCGGGCCCAGATTGCGCGCCTCCCACACGAGCTTCCCGGTCGCCAGGTCGAGCGCCTTGAACCAGCCGCGAATTCCGTACTCCCCGCCCGAGGGGCCCACGAACACGCGATCGCCCACGACCAAAGGCGCCATCGTGATCGTCTCGCCGCGCGAGAGATCGGCCACCGTGGCTTTCCACACTTCCTGGCCGGTCTGCGCGTCGACCGCGACCGTGCGCCCGTCCAGCAAGTTGTAAACGATCTTTCCCTCGGCATAGACAGCGCCGCGATTCACCGAATCGCAGCAGGCGATTCCTACCGACGCGGGATTCACATCGGGGCGGTACTTGAAGCGCAGCGGGTAGTCTTCCTTCGTGAGATCGAAGGCGTACAGGACGTTCGGGTAGGGCGTGACCACGTACATCGTGCCGTTCACGACCAGAGGCTGACCCTCGTGGCCGGAAAGGACTCCGGTCGAGAAGTTCCATACTGAGCGCAACTGGCCGACGTTTGCGACGGTGATCTGGTCGAGCTCGCTGAAACGCGTGGCGGCGAAATCCTTGCCGGGCTGCGTCCACTGACCGTCGTCCTCCGCCTGCACGGCACGCGCAGGCAGGCAGGCGAGCATGAGCAGCGCAACAAGCCGCAATCCCGATTGGCGATCTGCAATCTGGGGCAAGTCGGTTCTTCGTGCCGGCTGGGGCATTAAGTAGCGTAACAAGGTACCGGGTCACTGCCAATTGCCCGCGCATGCGCGTGTACAATCGGGCGCATGGTGAAGCGAGGAGGAACCGCGCCATGACCCGGCTCACCCGTCGCCAGTTGCTCCTTCGTTCCCTGCCGCTCGGCTTCGCCGGTATCGCAGTCGCCCGCGCAGCGCGCGCTGCCGATGCCTGCGTCGAGCCAGATTCCGAATCGCTGCGCGCTTCGCTCAACTACGCGGACCCGGCAGCGGATGCCGCCACGGCCTGCGCGCATTGCGCCTTCTTCACCGCCGATCCCGCCGGCGGCTCCTGCGGCACTTGCAAGATGATGGGCGGGCCGGTTGCCAGCACCGGCCACTGCGACTCATTCAGCCCGCTGCCCTGACCTACGGCTCGCGCTGCCGCGCGACCATTTCCCGAGTCACCGGCGCCGCGCGGTTCCCCCAGCTCGCGCGCAGGAAATTGCCGAGCGCGGCGATTTCGACGTCGTCGAGCTTCGACGCGTACGCAGGCATGGCCTCCCAGTTGCCCGAGCCGAGAGCCGCGGGCCGGTCCGAGCCGTACAGGATTACATTGACCAGCGAGGCTGCGTCCTCGCCCTGCACGACCGCGCTGCCCGCGAGCGGCGGACCCTCGAAGATGCCGCCGCGTCCCGACGGCCCGTGGCATTCGCGGCAGTGTTCCTCGTAGAGCGGGCGTCCGGGCGCTGCGGACTCCGCGCTCACGCCCTCCCCCGCGTAGTCGGCGCCCTTGAGACTCTTGAGGTAGGTCGCGATCGCGCGCAGGTCGTCGCTCGTCAGGTGGCTGGTACTGTTCGCGATCACCGGGTTCATGGGACCGAAAGTACCGGCGCGCGTGCTTGCGCCGCTGGCGAGATAGCCGACGATGTCCTCGTGCTTCCACGCGCCGAGGCCCTGCCGCGTCGCGGCCAGGTCGACCGCAAACCAGTCACGCATGCCGCCGTCCGCGACCTCGTCGCGTATCGCCGCGCCCCTGAGCGGCGCGGCGATTTTTCCGGCCAGTGACCAGTCGCGCGGCGTGTGGCAGGCGCCGCAGTGGCCGGGGCCCTGCACGAGATATGCACCGCGATTCCATTCCGCGGATTGCGACGGATCCGGCCGGTAGGGGCCCGGCTCGAGGTTCAGCGAGTTCCAGACTTTCATCGGCCATCGAATCCCGAACGCGCGATCATTTTCGGGCGGGACGTAGCGCACGGGTTTCAGCGTCCGCAGGTACGCGTAGAGGTCCGCGATGTCGCGGTCGGTCAGCCGCGTATAAAAAGGATAGGGAAAGGCCGGGAACAGGTACCGGCCGTCGGCAGCAACGCCTTCGCGCAGCGCACGCTTCAGGTCATCCGCGCTCCAGGACCCGATGCCCGTCTCGCGATCCGGCGTGATGTTGGTCGAGTGGATGGTGCCGAGCGGGGTCGCGATCGCGCGGCCGCCGCTGAATGCTGCACCCCCCGTACGGGTGTGGCAGCTGATGCAGTTCGCGGCCGTCGCGAGGTAGCGGCCGCGCTCGACGGCATCGGAGCTCTCTCCGGCGCTCGCGCCGCACGCGAACGCCGCGAGGAGCCACAGCAGGCGCATGCCGCGCCTATTCGCCGTGTTTCTCCTTCTCCCGGTAGACGTCGTGGCACTGCTTGCAGCTGAGCGCGTCGACCGACTGCGCCAACGCCTCGTCCTTGCCTTTCTCGTGCGCGGTCTTCGCCATCGCCGCCGTCTTGGCGGCGAACTCGTTCATCCGCGCCGAGAAGTCGTCCCACTTGGCCCAGACTTCGGCCTTGGCGTCGCCGCCTTCGACGTGCGGCTCGAAGGCCTTGAGCGCCGTCGCCGCGGTCTCGGCAATGATGTCGATGTGCGCGACGACATTGTCGTCCGGGATGGCGCCCGACATGATCATGCCGAGGGCGGCGGTCTGTGCCTTCAGCGTCTCCATGATGTGCCGGCGGTAGTCGATCACGTCCTGGTCGTCGGCGGTCGAGACCGTCGACAGCAGCGACAGGGTGAGGATCGGCACAGCGAGCGATCGCATCATCAGTGGGTTCCTTGGCGAGTGGCGGATCAGGGCACGTACATCAGGCGCGCGCTGCCGATCTGGAGCCGGTAGCCGTCCGGATCGCGGACGTGGAAGCTCTCGTCCGTGTCGGGCTCCGGATTCAGGCCGCGGCGACGGAGCTCAGCCTCGACCGCGTCCTTGTCCCAATCCTTGATCGTGTAGCAGATGTGGTCCACGAGCGGCCCGCCGCCGGGCGCCTCACTCTTGCGTGCGATCAGGAAACTGTCCTCGCCGATCTTCAGGTAACACTGCTTGCCGTCGTCGCCGCTGACCTCCATGCCGAGCAGGTCCGCATAGAAGTCGCGCGTGCGGGCGTAGTCGGCGACGCCGAACGAGATGTGGTTCACCGCGACGGCCTTGAAGCCGCGCGAGGCCGGTTCCGCGGCGGAGCCCGTCTGAGCGGCCGCCGCCGTCAGTCCGAGCGCCAGCATCTGCACGAGCTGGCGGCGTGAGATCCGTCCGCGTTCGAACTGTCCCAGCAAGTCGTCGACAATACTATCCATGCGTCCCTCGTGTCCCCCTCAGGGATTGCCTGCTACTGATTCGTTCACCGTTTTCGGCGGGCTGCCGCGGGTCTCTGCCAGCTCTTCCGCGGCCGGGCGCGGTGCCGGCATGCCGCGATAGGGAACCCCGGGCTTCGCGGCCGCGATCGCAGCATGCTCGGCGCCGGAAAACGGGAGCACGCGCACCTCGGTGAACTTCGCCGCCAGCGCCGAGGAAATCGCGCGGTTCGCGCCCGTCGCGGGATCGGGCACCCCGTCGGCCAGGCGCCGCATCGCCTTGTAGATCGAAGGACCCGACGACTTGCCGTAGCTCTGGTAGTGCGCGGACCAGTTGCGCAGCATGTGCATGTACCAGGTCTCGACGTCGGTGTAGCCGGCGATGAGACCGTCTGCGCCCTCGGGCGTCAGCGTAAGGTGGAGCCGCGCACCCCACATGTACTGGTCCGTCGGCATGTAGAACGCGTCCCACGGGTAAAGAAGGTTGACCGGCTCGGTCGAGAGCACGCCCTTCTCGATGTGCCCGTGCGTGCGCTGGATGTAGCGGCCGCCCCAGCGAGTGTCGATGCGCTGGGTGCCGCCCGGCAGCGCCTTCAGCCTGCCCGCGTCGACGAGGACCTTGTCGCGCCCGCGGAAGAACATGACGTCGACGTCCGGGTCGTCGACGAGGCTGTCGACGGCGGTCAGCTGCACGATGATGCGGTTGTAGTTCTCGCGCAGCACCATCTCGTCCTCGAAGAAGCGGATAGGGCCGTCCGGCGCGCGATAATTCGCGATGCAGCCGAGCACGCGGTGCATCTGGTTGTCGACGCCGCGGGCGCCGTCCGGGCCCGTGAAGTCCTCCGGACCGACGGTGCCGTCGAGGTCGAGGCCCGGCGCGACGGGGCCCTGGCCCTCGAGGAAGGGCAGCGCGTCCGGCGCCGTGGTCGGCTGGTAACTCTCGACCTGACGCCGCAACTGCGTGTCGACGAGCGTGCGTTTGTTGCCGGCCGCGTCGGGGAACAGCAGCTTGAACTGCTCGCGAACGCCCTCGTTGAGGCCTTGCGGACACTCGGTCATCTCGGGCGTCGATTGCAGCGCCCAGGACAGGTTGGTGACCACGTAGGCGATCGTGCGCCCCGGCGGCGCAGCGTCATCGGCGCGCGCGCCGGCCGCCCCGAGCAGCGAGACCGTCATGATCAGCAGCATTTCATGGACTCGCACTGGCTGGTTACTCTCGGAAGAAGTCGTCCCGCCACCAGAACGCACGGAACCCCTCGCGCTCGGCCTGGAAATCGCCGAGCCCATCGGCGTTGACCTCGCCCGGCTGCACATCGCCGGCGAAGGTGTAGACCGGCCGCTCTCGATACGCCCAGACGCGCAGCGCGCCCGGCTCGCCGTTTGCAGCGAAATGGCCGGTCGCGGGATCGATCTCGACGACGCTCCACAGGCGGCCGCTGCCGCGCGCGCCGGGCCCGGCTTCCACGTACGGGAAATTTCGCTCGCAGCGCTCGGCGCTGCCGGCGCCGCACATCGCGAGGCGATAAACCTGGGTGTCGTCGGGCCGCTCGCAGCTCAGCTGGTCCGGCGCATCGTCGCCGCAGGTATAGCTGTACACCGTGCGGCCGCGCGCATCCGCGAGCACCTGTCCCGACGGCGTGTCCTGCACGGTGAAATCCGCCGGCGGCGGCGCCGTCTCCTGCGTGTAAACGTTGTGCCATCCCGGCACATCGCCGCCACCGAGGCTGTGCACGCGATCGTCTTCGTCGTAGCGATAGAGCGGCTTGCCGCGGAACATCCACTGCCGCTCGCCGCTCTCCCGCGTGAAGATGTCCCAGTCGCCGTGCGCGTTGGCTGTGGCGGGCGCCTGCATCGGCACGAAGACCTTCTCGCAAGCGGCATCGCAGGCGGAGCGCTCCCGCGTGTCGCGGTCGAAGACATAGATGGAAAATCCGCGTGCCGTGTGCAGCAGGCGGCCGCGGAGCGTCGTCGTGACGCCGAAGCCCGGCGGCACGTCGGACTTCGGCTGGATCGGCTCGCGCATCGCGGGCGCATCGCCCTCGTGGCGGTAGCTGTCGCCGGCCAGCACGTCGCCCGGCCGCCGGTCGCGAACGGACGTATAGAGCACCGTCCCGTCGTAAGCCCATTGCTTGCGCCCGTCCCGCCGCGTCACCACGGTCCACTTGCCGACGGCCTTGTCGCCGTCCTTCGCGTACGCCGGCGGCCACATCGCCTGGCAGCTCGGGCGCTTCTCGAGCTCCGGCAGCAGGAGGCCGCCCGGATACGGGCTCATGAGGCCTGCGCTCTCGGTGCTCGCGGCGTCGGCGCAGTTGGATTCGCCCTTGCCGTCGCCGGTCACGCCATTGCGCATGGTCCGGAACGGCCATCGGTACAGCGTGCGGCCCTTCGGGTCGGCGAAGACCGGACCGTCGAGCTCGCTCGGCTCGACGCGGAATCCCGGCGGCATCGCTTCGGGGATGTAGGGCTCGGTGGACGCCGGGCGCGCGGCATTTGCGCCAGTTGCGCAAACGGTCGTCGCGGCCAGCGCGACGGAGGCGGCACCCAGCATCGACCGGCCCGATACCCTCACGCGAGGATCTCCGAGACTTCGCTGGAGGTGGCGTTGCTCTTCGTGCCCCACGAGGCGGCGTCGACGCCGAACACCTTCATGGCGGTGTAACCGACGCGCGTCGCCGCCGTGCCGCCGCCGTCGACGTGCAGGCCGGTGCGCACTCGCCCGCCGGCGCGTCCCGCCGTGAACATCGGGATGCCGTCGATCGAATGGATGCGCGCCCAGTTCGTGTCGGTCGATGCGTAGATGAGGGAATTGTCGAGCAACGTGCCGTCGCCCTCGCGCACCTTCGAGAAGGCGTCGACGAAATAGGCCCATTCCTCCATCGCGCGCCGCGCGAACCACGAGGCGATGGGCTGGTAGCCGGTCGCCTTGTCGATCGGCTCCTCGTGCGTCGTCGTGTGGTGCGGCTTTTCGTATCCCGGCTTGATGGTTGCGGCGAATGCCGCCGAGTACGCCATGTTGAAGACGCGCGTCTGGTCGCAGGCGAGCGCCATCACCATGAGGTCGGTCAGCTGGCGGTGCCGCTGCGCGACGATGTCGGCATCGATCCCGGGCCGCGGGTCCTGCCCCGGCGTTTCGACCTTGTGGCAGGCGGCGATCGGGTCCGGTTTTGTGAGCTGCTGGTCGAACTGGCGCTCGAGGTCCCGGAGTCCCGTGAAATACTGGTCGAGCCGCGCACGGTCCTCGGCGCCGACTGCCTTCTCGAGCTCACGCGTCTGGTCGAGCACGCCGGAGAGCACGCTCTTGCGAGCCATGATGCGCGGGCTCGGCGTGAATCCGTCGGCATTCGGGTCCTGGTAGTCCGGGCCGAAGATGCGCGTGTACAGGTTTAGCGGCGACGGCTCCGCGGCATTGACCGAATTGGCGTTCTCGTAGCTGAAGCTCGTGCGCATGTCGCCGTTCGAGGTGACCATGACCGTCGGGAACCGCGAGGTACGGCCGATGGTGCGCGCGATGGTGACGTCGATGGTCTCGCCGGGCTTGTCCTCGCCAGCGATCGGGGCGATGCCGCTGCGGCAGACGATCCAGCCCGTGTAATGGCATAGGTTCGGTGCCGAGTCCCGGAACGCGTTGAAGTTCGTGTAGACGTTGATGTGCTGCTTGACGCGCTCGAGCGGCAGGAGCTCCTCGGGCAGGTCAAAGCCGGCGCCTGTCTTCTTCGGAATGAAGACGCTCGAGTTGCCGCCGAGTCCCCAGAACCAGGTCACGAAGCGCAATGGCAGCGGCGCACCCGAGGCCAGCGCCTGGCCGCTGTCACACAGCAGGCAGTCGAGCAGCGGGAGCCCGACGGTGACGGCGGCGCCGTTCAACATGCCTTTTAACACGCGGCGGCGACTCAGCCGGGCGAGCCTTGCAGAACGCATCATGGCGATTTCCCTCCTGCCGAATGTGCAGGCAGCTTCGCCGCGGGCGCGGCAGCTTTTAGTTGCGCGGGTGCATCCACGCGCACGGTCGCGAATGCGTTGCTGAGGGCGACCGTGCGCAGCAGATCCGGCAGCCGGTACCCGTCCGCCGCGAATTGCTCGCCCAGCCAGCCCAGCATCGGCTTGTCTGAAGGCTGCGTGGGCCCGCCTGTCGCCCATCCGTATACGCGCTTGACGAGGCAGGCGCTGAGCTGCGGGTGGTCGCGCAGGCTCTGCGACAGGCCTGCGAGGTCGTTGAAGCTCTTTCCGTCGAGCACGCCGCTCGCGTCGATGGGCGCGCCGCGCTCAGTAGCGCGGTACTGGCCCGCCCCGTCGAAATTCTCGAAGGCGAGGCCGATGGGATCGGTCAGCTTGTGACAGCCGCCGCACACCGGGTTCGAACGGTGCAGGTCGAGGCGCTCGCGCGCGGTCTTCAGGCGCGAGTTCGCATCCTCGAGCAGCGAGAAGTCGACGTTTGGCGGCGGCCGCGGCACGGTCTGGCAGAGGAGCAGCTCGCGCAGCGCCTTGCCGCGGAGCGTCGGCGAACTGCGGCCTGGATGGGCATGCGCCGCCAGGAAGCTCACCTGCGTGAGGAGACCCGCACGCGGGCTGTCTGCCGGACTCGTATACGCAGACCACCCCGGGGGCGCGGCCACGCCATAGATGACGGCGAGCGACGGAGAGAGAAAGGTGTCGCGGCTCGTGAACAGGTCGCGGTAGTCGCGCTTCTGGACGATCAGCTGTTCGACCAGCGTGCGCAGGGTCTGCTCGCGGGCGTCCGCGACGGTCTCGGCTCCGAAGGTCGGGTAGATCCCGGGGTCCTTCGCAAGCACCGCGAGATCGTCGAATCGCAGCATGTCGTCGAAGAAGGCGCGCACGCCGCTCTCGAGTCGTGGGCTCGCCAGCATGCGATCGACCTGCTTCGCGCGGCCGGCCGAGTTCTGGAGCTGTCCCTGTTCCGCGGCGCGCAGGAGCTCGTCGTCCGGCGCCGCGTTCCACAGGAAGAAGCTGAGCCGGCTTGCGATCGAGTAGGCGTCGAGGCGCGCATCACCCGGCCGCGCCGGATCGGGCTCGGTGCGATCCACGATGAACAGCGCCTGCGGCGCCATCATCAGTCCTTCGAGGGCGGCGGCGAGACCGCCGTAAAAATCGTGCAGCTGATTCGCTGCCTCGTCGCTCCGTGCGACGATCGCACCCGCCGTCGCCTTGTCGAGCGGACGGCGGAACAGCAGCCGCCCGACCGGCAGCAGGAATTTGCGGGCGCAGGCGTCGTCGGCGCGCGCCTCGTCGCGCGGCGCGCATGGCACGAGGTAAGCGCGGTTGGTGGGGCTCACGACTTGCGCGGCGATCGATGCGGCCGTGCGCTGGAACTCCTGCATCTGCGCGATCGTCACGCCGGCGCTGGCGCTGCCGTTCGCGACGAGCCCGTCGGTGCGCGCGAACGGAGCGAAGTGGGCCGCCACCTGGATGTCCGGGCCGAACACGTAGCCCAGCGAATTGAAGTACTGCTCCTGGGAGATCAGGCGCATTCGGGCGGGCGTGGCGGCATCCGCAGGATCGGTCGCCGACGAGTCGCCGGGCGCGGCGGCCGTTCCGGCGGCGCGGGCGAGCGACGCGAGCGCGAGCAAGAGGACGATGCCGGCGACCTGCGACGCGATTCCCCGCGCCGGCGGGTACCGCCGGCCGGTCCATCGTGCAGGCGGGTACAGCATGTTCAGCACTATACGACAGGGGCGCGGCTCGAACGAGGGTCGGGCGCGGTTCCGATTTTGCGGAAATCTGGACGATTTCGCGCGTGCGCTTGTATAACCGTCGGATGCCGGACACTTCACCGGCCGGCCGCGCACCGGTCGGGCTTGTCTTACTCCTGTCGGTCGCCCTCCTCATCAATTACGCGGATCGCGGCAGCATCTCTGTCGCCGCACCCCTCCTCGGCAAGGAGCTGGACCTCACCGCGAGCGAAATCGGCTGGGTGCTCGGACTCTTTTACTGGGCATACGCGCCCATGCAGCCCGTCATGGGCTGGTGCGCGGACCGCTTCGGGCCCGCACGCGTGCTGGCGGCCGGTTACCTGCTTTGGAGCGCGGCGACCGGGTTCATGGGGCTCGCAAGCGGGTTCGCCGCGCTCATCGCGCTGCGGCTCCTCATGGGCACCGGGGAGGCGACCTTCTACCCGAGCGCGCTTAGCCTGCTGTCGCGCAACGTCCCGGCAACTCAGCGCGCGCGCGCGACGGCGACCATGCAGTTCGGCGCGCTGATCGGTCCGGCGGCAGGCGCGCTGCTCGGCGGCTGGGTGATGGTCCGCTACGGCTGGCGATCCATGTTCCTCGTGATGGGCGTCGCCTCGCTCGCCTGGTTACTGTTATGGCGCAAGTGGATGCGTCGCGCATCCGGCGCGGCGCCCTTGCCCGCCTCCGCCGACGACCCGCCGTACGCGCTCATCCTGAAGCAACGCGCGCTGTGGGGCGGGATGCTCGGCACGTTCTGCGGAAACTACGCCTTTTACTTCGTCTTCTCCTGGCTGCCGCTCTACCTCGTCAACGAGCGCGGGCTCTCGCTCGCGCAGATGACGCCGATGACGAGCGCCTTTTACGTCGTCGATGGCGCGAGCGTGCTCGCGGCCGGTTGGCTGCTCGACCGCTGGGTCTCCCGCGGGGCGAGCCTCAACCGCGCATACAAGACGGCACTCGCCGCAAGCAGCGCAGGCGTCGGCATTTGTCTCATCGCGGCCAGCGTCGTCTCCGGACCGGTCGCCGCAGCCGCCATCCTCATGCTGACCGGCGTCCTCGACGGCCTCAACAGTCCCTCGAATCCTTCAGTCACCCAGACCTTCGCCGGCCCGCGCGCGACAGGACGCTGGATGGGATTGCAGAATGCGGTCGGTAACGTCGCCGGCATGACGGCCCCGGTCGTGACAGGCTACCTCGTGGAACTCGGCGGCAACTACACCACTGCGCTCGTCGTTTCGGGCGCAGTTGCGCTCTGCGGCCTGCTGGGTTGGCTCGTCGTCATGCCCGAAGTGCGCCCCGTGGACTGGGCCGCGCAGGCTTCCCATGCACCGAATCGCTGAGCCCGCGCGCAATACGCCGGTCGTGCACGAGACCGAGGTGCTGGTCGTCGGCAGCGGGCCTGGCGGCCTCGCGGCCGCGCTCGCGGCGGCACGCGCGGGCGCGGAGACGACGCTGCTCGAGCGGAACGGTTGCTTCGGCGGGAACATCACGCAGGTCGGAGTCGAGGGCTTTGCCTGGTATCGCCACGAGAAGACCGTGGACAGCGCCGGTATCGGCATCGAGTTCGAGGAGCGCGCCAAGGCGATGGGCGCCGCGATGCCGGAGCCACAGTCGATCAGCCACGCGCTCGACGCAGAGATGTTCAAGTGGGTCGCGGACGTGCTGGTGGCGGAAGCCGGGATCAGGCCGATGCTGCACCGTGCCTTCGTCGCGCCGATCCTGAAGGACGGCGCCGTCGCCGGCGTCACCACCGAGAGCAAGGCGGGCCGCGAGGCGATCCTCGCAAAGCGCATCGTCGACGGCACGGGCGATGCCGACGTCGCTGCGCGCGCGGGCGCGCCCGTGCGCAAGACGCCGCGCGAGGAAATGATGGCGGCCTCCGTGATGTTCTCGATGTCCGGCGTCAACAAGCGCCGCTTCATCGAGGCCGTGAAGGCGGATCCCCAGACCTACAAGGACTGGGTCGGCGCCGGCGAATGGGATATCGAGACGACGGGCAAGGAAGACGAGATGTTCTCGCCCTTCCTGCGCAAGCCGTTCAAGCAGGCGGCCGCGGCCGGCGTGATCCCGAAATCGCTTGCGACGATCGCCGGCACCTGGGGCGCCGTCAGCGACCAGGGTGACCTCACCTACCTCAACCTGGTGAGCCTGCCCGCCTGCGACGGCACGGACCCAGCCGACCTCACGCGCGGCGAGATGGAAGGCCGCGCGCAGGCGATCCACGCGATCGAGGCGCTGCGGAAGTTCATGCCGGGCTGCGAGAGCGCGAAGCTTCGGAACTTCGGCATGACGCTCGGCGTCCGCGACACGCGCAAGATTGACGCGCTCTACAACCTGACGGCCGCCAATGTGCGCGAACAGGGCCGCTTCGAGGATTCCATCGGCATCTTTCCCGAGTTCATCGACGGCTACGGCCTGCTGATCCTGCCGACGACCGGCCGTTACTTTCACGTCCCGTATCGCTCGCTGGTGCCGCGCAATGTCGGGAACCTGATCGTTGCCGGACGTTGTATCGGCGGAGACAAGATCTCGCACGCGGCCGTGCGTAACATGATGTGCTGCACCGTGAGCGGCCAGGGCGCGGGCACGGCCGCGGCGGTCTCGCTGAAAACCGGTCAGTCGTTTGCCAACCTCGACCTCGCGCTCGTCCAGGCCGAGCTGATACGCCAAGGCGCGCGAATCGCCTGATGCGGCCCTACCGCGTCAGGCGATAGATCAGCACTGCGACCCGCTGCGCGTTCGGCGTCAGCGTTTCGATCCCCGTGAATTCACCCGGGGCGTGGGAATTCCCGCCTCCGTCGCTGCCGAGCCCGTCGAGGCATGGCAGGAGGTGCGCGATGAAGCCGATGTCGCCGGCGCCGCGGTCGCCCGGGTCGAGTGCCGGTACCGGCCCGAGGCCGAGATCGCGGCTTGCGCCGTCGAGGACCTTGAGCAATTCCTCGTTGCCGGGCGTCGGCGCCATCGGCGGGTACGCGGCCTCGTCGAAGCGAAGCGTCGCGTTCGTGCGCGGCAGGTGCTGCGCGACGATCGCCTGCATGCGCTCGGTCGCCGAGCGCTCCTGCTCGAGGCTGATGTAGCGCATGTCGCCGCGCACGGTGGCGGTCGGCGCGATCACGTTGGTCTTGCCCTCTGCAGTGCCGCGGTAGTCGTCGAGCGCCGCCTTCGTGCCGCCAACGATCACGCTCGGGTTGATCGTCAGGTACTTCTCGTGTCCGAGCTCCGACTGGATCTCGGCGAGGATGCGCGCGGCCTCGTA
>Ga0111538_10001436_pt1 | contig 33345 bp, 22 predicted proteins | sample SoiMethybrSBSTD1_FD_79669 | JGI IMG/M metagenome (GOLD analysis project Ga0111538, IMG submission 79669) | Bulk soil microbial communities from a Populus tree surrounding site in Tennessee, USA - Soil MetaG P. TD hybrid SBSTD1 (version 2)... | ecosystem: Environmental > Terrestrial > Soil >...
ACGAAGAAGATCGCGCTGCCGTGCTGCACGACCTCGTTGTCCTCGATCCGGGTGCCGCACAGGTCGAGGGTCATCTGGTTGCCATCGTTGTAGATCGCGCCGCCGCTGCCGCCGCCCGGCGTGCCCGACTCGGCCGGGTTGCCGCCGTTGCCGACGGCCCGGTTGTGCGAGAACAGAGAGTTGATGATCGTCCACGAGACGCCGATGCTGCTCAGGCCGCCGCCGTTGGAGCACTGGTTGCCGAAGTCCGCGGCGCCGCCGAAGGTGCTGTTGACCACGTAGACCGGCAGGCCGCCGGACTGGCTGAACACGCGCAAGCCGGCGCCGCCCACGTCCGGCCCGCTGTCCGCGCAGACGTTGTCGAAGAAGCGGGTATTGACCAGCCGGATGCGGCCGCCGCGCGCCCACACCGCGCCGCCGCCATCGAATTCGCTCTCCGCCTTCGAGTTGCCGCCGAGGAACGTGAGGTTCTGCAGGGTGAGGCGGGGGTGATCCTGATCGTCGCAGTGATCCGTGGTCCAGTGCTGCGCCTCGTCGCAGGTGTTCATGTAGAGGATGCGGCGCTGGCCGGCGCCGCTCAGGGTGACCAGCCCGCCCCCGTCGATCACGATGTCGGGGCCGGTGTCATTGAAGATCCTGGCGGTCTCTTCCAGCGTGATGGTGACCGGGTCGGAGCCGCAGTCGAACACGATGACGCCGCCACCGGCGACCGCCTCCACCACGGCGTCGGAGGTGCAGCTCGCCGGCGTGCCGGTACCGACCACGGTCGTCGGACTCGAGACATCGGCCAGGCCGGCGTCGGCCGGCACGTCGCAGATGGCCTCGGGGTTCGGGTTGCCTGCCGGCGGTCCGTCGGCTGGATCGCCGAGCGGGTTGGGAACCTCGACCGTATCCTCGCTGCCGCACCCCTCCGCGCCGAGTGCGGCCGCCAGCACCCACCATACGCAGTGCTTGCGCCACCCCATCGAACCATCGTAGCGGTCGTTCCCCATGGAGGGCAACGGCCAGCGTCGAACGGCCTGCTTGCTCCTATCCAGGCCGATGATCTGACGCGTAGCGGCGCAGCAGTTCGGCCTCGCGACCCCGCTTTCGTGCTCGCGCGGCGGCCACCGCATGAGCGGCCGCAGCAGCCGCTTCGTAGTACACACGCAGGAACAGCTCGAAATCGGGATGCCCGGGTGTCATCCCGCCGCGTTTCTTCCTGAGCTCCTCGCCGCGTCGGCTGCGTCTAGTCGGGGGAGTACGGCAGCAGATTGGAGCGCGCGAGATCGGCGGAGCTCGCGGCGCGCGCGGCGAGATGTCCGTCGGGCCGGATCAGGAAGACGCCGCCGTCGCGGATGTCGAGGAGCCGCCGATCCTCGTCGGTCGGCTCGCGCAAGGACAGGGGCAGGCAGCGGCCCGGCGCAGTCGCCCCTGGTCCAGCGATGAGGAGCGTGGGCCTGAGCGGGTCGAGCGACTGGTGAAGCCATCGACCGTCGACGAGGATGTCGGGCATGCGATCACCCGGGCGAGGACCTCGATGGAAACGCTTCCAGATCGGATGGGGGCCTGACAGCCGGCTTCGGCGATAGTGAATGGCCAGCTGCGACACGCGTACCACCGCGAACCGGCGCAACGACGGCAGGCGTGCGAGCAGGGAGAGGACGCGAAGGCCGAGCGGGGCGAGCAGGCCGCGCGCGATCTGCGCGAACCACGACGATCCCGAGACCAGGTTGAAGGCGCGATCGGTGGTCCGGATCAGCTGGCGCGCGATCGGGAACCGCTCCTCGTGGTAGCTCTCGACGAGGTCGGCGGCACGGCGGGCGTCGGGGCAGCGAAGCGCCCAGGCGAGCTTCCAGCCCAGGTTCCAGGCGTCGCCGATGCCGGTGTTCATCCCCTGTCCGCCGAACGGGCTGTGGATGTGGGCGGCGTCGCCGACCAGACACACCCTGCCGGCGGCGAACCGCCTGGCGATCCGATGATGGAGGCGAAATCGCGTGATCCAGGTCGGGTTGCTCAGCCGGGTGTCGTAGGGCATCAGCCGGGCGACGACCCGCTCGAAGTCCTCCAGCGTCGGCTCGCTGCTGTCGGCGCGCTGGCCGCCCCCGGCGGTGACCAGGCGGGTGCGGTCTCGCATGGGAAACATGGCCATGAACCCCTTGCGATCGAGAAACGCGAAGAACAGATCGCGGCGCTCGGTCCAGTCGAGGTCGAGGTCGGCCAGCAAGAAGTCCTGCGCGTACTTCGCGCCCTGGAACGGAATGTCCTTCTGTCGGCGAACCGTGCTGTGTGCGCCGTCGCAGCCGACCAGGTATCGACACTCGACCGCATAGGTCCGGCCGCCGTCGTCGCGGCAGACCGCTCGCACCCCGTCGGCTCTCTCCTCGAATTCGACCAGCTCGTGGCCGAAGCGAGCCGCGAACCCCATGCCCGCCAGGCACCGGTCGAGCGCGCGCTCGGTGCGGTCCTGCTCGACGAAGAGAGGGCGCTCGAAGCGGCAACCCTCCAGCTTGTCCTCGAACAGATCGAGCTCGAGTCGCTTCTTGCGGGCCGCGTGGGCCCGAACGCCGGCCACGTCGTTTCCGGCTTCGGCGAGCTCGGAGGCGGCGCCGAGCTGGTCGAGGATCTCGCGGCTGCGCAGGTGAATGACGAGCGCCCGCGAGTGCGGCGATCGCCCGGCGATACGGTCGATGAGATGAAAGGAGACTCCCGCCCGGGCGAGGCTGCACGCGAGCGTGAGTCCGGACGGCCCAGCGCCAACGATGAGGACGTCGGTCTGGACGCTTTCGGTCACGGTGGTCGGGCCCTAGGCGATCGCGAGCGTCAGCTGCAGCGAGCGCACGGGTGTCATGCCGCGATTTTCCGCTCGCGAACGCCGTCAGGCGTGACGACCAGATGAGCCTCTCGCCCGAGCTTGCGCTCGTCACACCAGCGGGCCCGGTAGTCGCGATCCGCGCGTCCCAGCTCGGTCGAGGGCGCGGCGGCCTGCAGGTACTCGCGGTGGATGCGGTGCCAGTTCCCGGTCGCCTCCAGCTTGCCGAGGATCGAATACACGCCCCACTGGATGCGATTGACGAACACGAAGTCGCGCGGCATGTTCATCTGCCGGTGGAGGGGCGCGATCTCGCCTTTCGGCTTGAAGACCATCTCCATCGACCTGGCGTTGTACTCGCGGGTGAACGTGTAGTCGCGGTCGATGCGGAACGGCTCGTAGAAGTACCCGAAGTAGTCGAACAGGGGCTTCTCCGGGAGGACCATCGTGGGCGCGAAGAAGCCCAGCTCGACCACGTGCTGGCAGAACGCCGCGCGATCGCCGTCCAGGTGGGCGCACACGAGCTTGCGCCAGGTCTGCATCATCGGCTCCGGGAAGTACTTGATGCACCCGTAGTCGAGGAAGACGACTCGCCCCTCCGCGTCGAAGATGTAATTACCGGGATGGGGGTCGCCGTTGAACACGCCGAGCTGGATGAGTGACCCGAACACGAAGCGGTACAGGATCTCGCCGTATCGCGACCTGGCCGCCTCTCCGTCGGCGACGATCTCGTCGAAGCGGCGACCGGAGACGTACTCCGACGTCAGCACGAGCCCGCTCGAGTGCGAGGGAAAGACCCGCGGCACCCGGATGAACGGGTGGTCGCGATACAGCTCGTGGAAGAGGGTCTGGTTGGCCGCCTCGCGCTCGTAGTCGAGCTCCTCGCAGAGCCGGCTCCTGAGCTCGTCGACCGCGGCGGTGGTATCCAGTCCCGGATAGAGCATCCCGAGGATCCGGTAGAGCATCCCGGCGTTGGCGAGGTCGGCGCGGATCGCGTCGGCGACCCCCGGGTACTGGATCTTCACCACCACCTCCTCGCCGCCCGGCAGGCGGGCCCGGTGGACCTGCCCGATCGACGCGGCCGCCAGCGGCTCGGCGTCGAAGCGCGAGAACGCGCGCTCGAGCGGCTTGCCCAGGCTGCGCTCGGCGACGTCCCGGATCAGGGGGAAGTCCATCGCCGGCGCCTTCGCCTGGAGCGACTGGAGCGCCGCGCGGTACTCGGGCGGCACATCGTCGCTGACGAACGACAGCACCTGCCCGATCTTCATGAACGCCCCCTTCATCTGCCCCATCGTGCGGGTGACCGCCTCGGCGTCCGCCCGCCGGCGCGCCTCGTCGTAGGCCGCCCGGCGCTCCCTGCTGGTGAACCGCCGGCGCAGCCTGGCTCCCAGCCGGCTGGTCAAGAGGCGCGCGGACAGGCGGCCGATCTGCGCCAGGCGTCCGAGCCGGCCGCGGGTGATGCTGGATCCCCGTCCCAGCAGGGCGAACCCGGCCAGGGCCGCCAGGGCGAGCCCCGCGATGACAGTGGCGATGATCGTCGGCATGGCGTCGATCAGATGCCCCCGAGCGGCTCGGCGCCTGCATCGTAGATCACGCTGCTCTGACCGCAGCCCGACCACTCCACGGCGATCGAAGCCTGGCTCGCCCCGATCGCGAACGCGGCCTCGACACGCCCGGCTGTCACGAGTGACTCGCACCCCGGCGTGAACGTGAGCGGCGTCGGGGTCGACAGGGTCGCCTCTGCCGAGGTTGCATCGACCATGACGTTCCAGGCGCCCTCCACCGCGAGCGTGCCGATCACGACCGGGCCGCCCGGAGTCCACTCCAGGTCGGGCGCATACGAGACCGTCCCGTCGATGGCCTCGGTGACCTCGGTCCGAATTCCGCGGACGTTCGTGATGACGCTGATGACGTCGAGGTCGCTCGTCAGCCGGAAGGGGCCGACCACGCTGCCCTGCGACGCGGCGATGGTACCGTCGGTGTCCACCACCATCGAGCCGCCGAAGGGACCGGTCAGCGAGGCACGGAGGTCTGCGCTGGCAGTGAACGCCCATGCGACCGCGTTCGGTTGCCCGTCGGAGATCGCTTCCGTGCCCGTCAAGGTTCCGGTGTAGCCGAGCCTTCTCTCGCTGCAGTCGAACGTCAGCGTCGCGCTCGCCGGGATCGTGTCGCCGTCGGCATCGGACCCATCGCCGCTCGACGTGACACAGCTCGCATCGACCGCTGCCGCGCGGGCCGCGGCGGCGACCTCGGGCGAGACCGGCCCGTACCTCTTCGCCGCACCTTCGATACCGGCCGCCAGCGCCTCACCGGCGAGCTTCGCCTCCGCCCGGGTGAACGCCACGACCGCCTCACCCCCGTCTGGTGCGCCATGTGTGTCGTTGCTCGCGACGCAGCCCGCCGCTGCCAGGCTCAAACCGATGTACCTCACCCACATGCTCTTGTCCCCCCGGGTTGGACCACGATGAACAGCTGTCTTCACCGTATCCAGTCGATCGACGGTCGACCATTCCGGATCACCGAAGGGAGAGCTCGGTGGTTCTACGCAGCCGCGGACCCCGGCTATCCCACCGCCGCCTACCGGGGCACGCTGACTTCGACCCGCGTGCCGCCACCCGATGCCGGCGTGATGGTGCAGCTGCCACCCAGGATCTCGCAGCGCTCGCGAATGGTCGCCAGGCCGAGCCCCTGCGGAACCTGTGCCGGCAGCCCGCGGCCGTCGTCGGCCACGATCAGGGTGTAGCGATCGCCGACCTCGGCCAGGGTCACCACCACCCGGCGTGCCCCACTGTGCTTGAGACAGTTGGTCAGGCATTCCTGGGCGATGCGGTAGAGCTCATCGCCGACGTCCTCGCTCGGTGGTCCCCGGTAGTCGCCTTCGACCTCGACCTCGATGTCGGTGCGCCGGGCCATGGCGGCGGCGTACTCGCGCACCGCCTCGCCGAGCCCGCGGTCTTGCATCGGGGCTGGACGGAGGTCCTGCGCGATGCGGCGCAGCTCATCGAGTGTGGCGGCAACCTGCTCCGCGCTCTCGTCGAACGCCTGCTGAACCGGCTCGCCTTCGTGCTTGCGGCCCATTCGCTGCATCTGCAGCTTGAGCAGCGCGAGCATCTGTCCCAGGCCGTCGTGCAGGTCGCGCGCCAGGCGGCTGCGCTCTCGCGTGTGCGCATCGAGCGAGTACTGGGTGGCGCGCTGCATCTGGGCGTTCATGTCGTGCACGTGTCGGGTGAGGGCGAGCACCGCCAGGGCGATCGCGGACACCAGACCGTAGTAGACCAGGGGCAACCCGACCAGGAAGGGCCTGCGGAGCAAGAACATGGCGAAGACGGAGACGCCCGGCAGCGCGCAGCCCACCACCAGCGGGATCGCACCGGGCGTTCGCGCGCGCACGGCGCTCACCAGCTGCCAGAGGACCAGGCCGCCCGCGATCTGGCCGACGATCGCCGACACGATGAGCACGACGGCGAACGCGCCGGGGAAGATCAAGAGGACGAGCACCATCGGGGCTCCCGACGCCATCAAGCCCTTGAGCAGCGGCGGCACCGCCCCTTGCGTGATGGTGGCGACGAACGCCCCGTAGGCGCTGGCCGCCAGGATGATCAGCACGATCACGACCGGCGCGGGCACATCGGGGCTCGCTCCGTTCTCGCGAGCGGTCGCGCTCAGGAGCCAGAGCAGCACGAGCGCCACCGTGATCGCCCCCAGGAGGAACAGGGTCGCTCGCCCCGGCCGCCCCCGCCTGGGGAAGAAGGCGACCAGGAGCCAGCTGAGGCCGAGGAACCCGAACAGGAGACCCTCGGCGATCTGCGTGCGGGACAGCGCGCGGGTGCGCGCCCGGGTCAGGGCGAGCTCGTCGCCGATGCCGATCCGCTCGGCGAACAGCCCGCAGGCCCCGAGTGGAGTCCCGCGGACGCGGATGGCGAGGATGTTCGTTCCCGGGTGGAGCACGCCCTCGGGCACCGGGTAGAGCCGCGGCCAGGGGCCGAGGCGGGGGAGGCGATCGAACCTGCCGGTGGCGCCGATGAGCCGCCCGTTGAGGAAGACCTGGTCGGACCAGCCGATCGCCCCGACATCGAGGGCCAGCCGTCCGGACGGCGCCGGATCGGGCAGCTCGAAGTGGAAGCGGTGCCAGCCGATCACCTCGGCGCGGATGGTCCGTTCCCGCCAGGCGGCGGGCAGTGCGACCTTGTCCCAGCCGGAGTCGTCGTAGTCGGGCGCAGCGAACCCTGCATCGTCGCCGATGTGAAGGCGCTGCTCGCCGCCGAGGTCGACCAGGTAGTGCGGCGGATCGCCGCTGCACCCCGCCGCCACGGCCGCAGCCAGCCCGAGAGCGAGCGCCCCGGCGACCCACCCGGTCTCTCTGCGTTCGGTCGCCGTCCGGCGATCTTACAACGAGCGGCGCAGCCAACGTCTCCGCAGAAACACGTAGGCCCCGCCGCGCTCTGCGGTGGATCGTGGCCTCCGCCGGGTGCTAGCGTGAAGCTGACGATGCCGACGAGGGTGCTGGTGGCCGACGACCACGCGATGTTCCGGCAGGGGCTGGTTGCCATGCTCGACGACGCCGACGGAATCGAGGTCGTCGGTCAGGCCAGCCGCGGCGACGAGGCGCTGCGACTCATCCGCGAGCTCGGCCCCGAGGTTGCCATCCTCGACATCAGCATGCCGGGTACCAGCGGAATCGAGGTGGCCCAGGCGCTGACCGAGGCAAGCTCGCCGACCCGGGTGGTCCTGCTCACCATGCACGCCGACGCCACCCACGCCCGCCAGGCAGTCGACGCCGGCGCCGGGGGGTACGTCCTCAAGAGCGCGGTCTTCGACGAGCTCCTGCACGCCATCGCCACCGCGCTCGAGGGTGGCCTGTTCCTCACCGCATCGCTCACCGCCAAGGTGATACGCGGCGCTCACCGCCCGGTGCTCACCGCGCGCGAGCTGGAGATCCTGGCGCTGATCGCCGACGGCAAGACGAGCCGGGACATCGCCCGCAAGCTGGGAATCAAGCTGCGCACCGTGGAGACCCACCGCGCCAACATGATGGCCAAGCTCGACGTCGACAACGCGGCCGCACTGGTCCGCTATGCGGTCGAGCACGGATTCACCAGCTGAGCCCAGCGCGGGCGAATCTCGGCTAGAGCGCGAGGGCCTCGATCCGGCGGTTCTTCTGCCGACCCTCGGCGGTGTCGTTGGGAGCGATCGGTTTCTCGTCGCCGTAGCCCACCGCCTTGATGCGGTCCGGTTCGACCCCCTTGGAGACCAGATAGTCGCGAACCGCGTCAGCCCGCTCCTGTGACAGCTTCTTGTTCGCCGACTTCTTTCCGGTGGTGTCGGTGTGGCCCGAGATCTCGATACGCGCGGCCTTCCTGTGCATCATGTATTCGACGACGGTGTCGAGGCGCTCGTACGATTCAGGCTTGAGCTTCGCCCTTCCCGTCGCGAACTGGACGTCGAGCACGAACGCCTTGCTGGGCTCTTCACGCTCGTAGCGCATGGTGAGCTTCAGGTTGAGGCGCGGCTCGTTCTTCACCTGGACCTTCGCCGCGACATTGCGACGACCGAGGCTGAGGTAGACGAGATCGTACGTCTGGCCGATGGGAACCAGGAGCTCGGCAAACCCCTCCTTGTCGGTCTCCTCGGTGTAGTAGACCTTCCCGGTCGGCGAGGTCAGCGACACCACGATGCCTTCGATCGGTCCCTTCTGCTTGTCGATGACGAAGAACCGAAGAGCAGCCTCGGTATCCGTCGCCTGGAGCTTCGCTTGCTTCGGGCGGGATGACTTGTCCGCCTCGTTGATCGCGAACTCGCCCGCATCGCTCGGTTTGCCGCCGCCCGCCTCGGTCGAGGGCTGTGGCTTACCGGCGCTCGCCCCATCGTCACCTGTCCCGGTCGCTGTCGCTGGCGTCGATTCGCTCCGCTGCGACCCACCACAGGCAGACACACCGATCGTCATGGCGACGATGAAAGATCGCTTCGTCATGCTTTCGGGTCATACCCGGAAGCGATTGCAACGTCCAGCTCCCGCACCCGCGATCGCCGCGAGGTCGACGGCGGCACCGTCCGCGCGGCCCAGCATTTCCCGGACGATCGAAGCGCGGCCTATTCGTTCTTCTCCCACGACCCGTACATCGGGTTGGGGAGGACGATGAACGCGTCGCCGAAGGCGGCGAAGGCGTCGTCGCCTTCGTGGCGGATGTCCTGGGAGAGCTCGGGGAAGTCGAGGATGTTGTCGCCGACGAACAGGACGATCGACAGCGCGGGCAGACCCGTCTTCGCGGTGCCGGCCTCGATCGCCTGGAAGCGCGGATTCTTGTCGCTCGAGTCGGTCTTGCAGAGGATGGCGTCGTAGTCGAGCCCGACCGCGTGGAGGTTGTCCTCGGTCGGCTGGCACTCGCCCGCCGCCTTGCGGTTGGTCACGATGATGGCGGTGCCGCCGGCCGCGTGGACGTGATCGAGGAACGCGGCCGCGCCCGGCATGGCACTCGCCTGCCGGCGCTCCACCCAGGCCGACCAGCTCGCGGTCGAGAAGCCGACCCCGAGCGCGGCGCGCTCGGCCTGGTACTGCGCGTTCGACAGCACGGTCTCGTCGGCGTCGAGGACCACCGCGAAGTCGCCGTCGAGCCCGCCCTCGACGAGGTCGTCGAGCCGGCGCGAAGCCACCTGGTACGCCTGGTGTGCCAGCGCCTGGTACTCGGCGGATCGCTGGGTCCAGCGGACGTCGTTGCCGTAGCTCACCGGGCCGGGCCGGTCGCACGCGCCGGTCGGACAGGTCAAGGCCAGACGGAAATTCTTGCTGGTCGTCGGCGCGGTGGCGACGGCCACCTCGGCCAGGTAGAAGCCATCGGCCGGGATGCTCACGTCGCGCAGGCGCGACAGCTTGCCGAAGCCATCGTCGTCGTCCTCCGCCAGCGTGACGTCGTAGGTGCCCTTGAAGCTGCGCGGGCCGTGGATCTTGAGCACGGTGTCGAGCCCGCTCGCGGTCCCCGACTGGGTCACCTCGACGCCGACCTCGGTGCCCTCGGTGGCGAAGAAGATGAACCCGCGGCGCGTGGTGGCCGCCGTGAATGCGCTCGCCCCCGGCTGCTGGGTGGTCAGCCAGTCGGTCACCTCGACGCCGTCCATGATGGCGTCTCCCTTGTCCTCGTCGCCATCGATGACGTCGGCCCCCCCACCGGTCGGCCCCGCCGTGGAGTCACAGGCGCCGGCGAGGACAAGCAAGAGGAGCGGTCGGGCGTGGCGGACAGAGCGCATTGCCAGGAGAGCGAAGGCAATTGACGAGCCACTCGCAGCCGAGCTCGTTGCGCCTCTTTGGCCAGCGAATCCGGTCATGTGGCTGCGGCGGACCCACCGTGCCCCGGCCACACCGCAAGCCAGTGGCGCCGGCGGCCGCCGCCGGCGATCAGCGCGTGGTGAGCTCGAAGTTGTAGGTCCCGGCGAGGCTGCCCCAGCCGGACTCGGGGAAGATGAAGAACGAGTATTCGATGTCCTCCCCGCGCAGGCCCTTGAAGGGGACCGTCGCCTCTCCGGTGCGTCCCTCGAAGGAGAGGGTCTGGCCTGCCGGATCCATGTCAATCCACTCGAAGTAGTTGATCGTGATCGGGTAGGGGTCGCCGATCAGCGGATCCACGGTTCCCTGGAGCTCGATGGCGGTCCACTTGCCCCCGCTGGCCGGGCGGACCAGCGCGACGAAGCGGAGGGCGGTGAAGAAGTCGAGACTGTCAGCGCTCTCGACGGTGGCGAAGAGCGTCCGGTCGACGCCTGCCGGGACGACGACCCGCGGTCCGTGCACCTCGATGACGCGGTCGCCGATCGTCTTGACGTCGATGGTCCCCTGGTAGGGATCCCCGCCGGGCTCGATGGTCACCTCCTCGGTGATGATCGGGTCCAGCCGCTTGCCGCTGATGCTGTCGGCCTTGCCGTCGTCGGCCGAGTTCGCCAGGTCGATGGGATCCTCGGCGATCTCTTCTTCAGGAGCAGCGCAGCCGAGCGCATGGAGAGCAGTGACGAGGAACGCCGAGGTCAGGATTCGCATGGCCGGCGCGCTTTGCAGCTCCCAGGCCAGTGCCTCGCGAAGTCCGTCCCGCTACTTCGGTCACACACCGTCCGGGCGGCAACTGTTCCTGCCGGCTAGCCTCCCTTCTTGGCCGCAGGGAGAACAGGTGCCGGGCGCCGCGCCGCCGCTCATGGGCCGCTCTGCGCGGGGTTCTCGGCGGTGACGAGGCGGGCGAAGAGGTCGACGTACTGGATGAGGTGGCGATCGCCGAGGAAATCACTCTGCACGCGCTGCCGGGCGGCAGCCCCGAGTCGCGCGGCCAGCGCCGGGTCGCTGACCAGTCGAACCAGCGCCTCGCCGAATGCCTCCAGGTCGGACGGCTCGTCGAGCAGCAGGCCGTCTCGCCCTTCGACGATCTGATCCTGGATGCCGCCGATCCGGGAGGCGATCACCGGTCGGCCCTTCCACATCGCCTCGGTCACGGTGAGGCCAAAGCCCTCGACCAGGCTCTTCTGCACCACCGCGTAGGCGTGCCGCTGAAGGGCGTTGACCAGGATGGCATTCTCGTCGACGTCGTCCATCGGCAAGGAGGCCAGGTGCACGCGGGTCCGCACCGGCTCCGGCAGCGCCCGCCACATCGCTCGGCATTCGGCGAAGACGTCGGCGCCTTCGGGATCGTCGGCGACGCCCGAGACGTCCGGCCCGGCGAGGACGAGCTGGACGTCGGCCGGCAAGATACCCAGCCTGGCGACGAAACCGCGCAGGACGCCGGCCATGTCCTTCAGGCGATCCCAGCGGCTGACCTGGACGATGAGCCGCGCATCGACCGGTGGCGGGACAGCGCCTCCCAGCAGGCCTCGGTGCTGTCGGCACAGGCCGGTCGAGCCATCACGACGGGTGAAGCTGACGGCGGGCGGCGTCTCTCGGCTGCTCAGCAGGCCGGAGCGGATCAGGATGTGGAGGGCCACATCGTCGGTCATGTCGATGTTCTTGGCCGTGAACGGGTCGATCGATGGCGGAATCACCCACGAGCGCTCGCGCGCCGCCACGCCGGGAATGTAGCTGGCCCGGGAGAAGATCAGCGCCTCGGCGGCCTGCAGGTAGGGGCGAAGGAACGCCCAGCCACTGGCGGTGAGCTCGTTCGCGGTGTCGCGGCCGACGTGACAGCGCCAGACGACCCGGGCGCCGTGATGCCGGAGGCTTTCGGCCAGCCCGGCGGTCTGCGGGTCGTGCAAGAGGACGATGTCGCCGGCACGGATCTCGCCGATGCAGGTCGCCAGGTTGTCGGCGAGGACCTGCTGGTACAGCGACCGCTCCGCCTCGCCCAGCGGGCCGCCGTCGCCCGGCACGCCGTGCAAGACGTTGTGGATCCGCTTGGTCACCGCGAAGAACGCGGGTGTCCCGCCCAGCACCAGCCAGCGGGTGTCGACCCCGGCGCCGCGCGCGTACGCCAGCAGCGTCTGCAACATCTCGGCGACCCCGCCGCCCTGTGCGGTGGCGTTGATGTTCCACACGATGCGTCCGGCCAGCCGCCGGCGGGCATCATCGGCCTTCTCCTGGAAGACGAGCACCCGCTCGGGCGGTAGCAGCGCCTCGAACCGGGCGAGCGACCGGGCCTCTATCTCCACATGACGCACGGCTCCATTGTTTCACAGGCGCCGGTGGGATGAACGCTCCGAGGTGAGCCGCACACTGATAGTGTTCCACGATGCGCGTTCACCTCCTCCTCCTGATCGCTCTCGGATCGACGGCTCTCGCCTGCTCGTCTCTCGAGACGGGCGAGGCCAGCCAGGCCCTCACCGGGGACGCCGGGATCGGCGCGGACGGAGGCGGCAACCGGCCGCCGGTCGCCATCGACGACGCGGTGACGACCGACATGGGCATGCCGGTCGGCGTCTACGTCCTGGGCAACGACTCCGACCCGGATGGCGACGCGCTCACGGTGTCGTTGACCGGCGCCTCGGACTGGCCGTTCTCGCGCACGACCTTCGACTGCTGGAGCGACGGCAACTGCTGGATCGAGGCCTATCCGCACGAGCACGGCACCGGTTCGTTCGGCTACCAGGCGTGCGATCCGGGCGGCCTGTGCGCCGAGGCGATGGTGACCGTGACGATCAACCACATCCTGGTGAACGCCTACGCCGAGGACGACACCGCCACCACGGAGGTCGATACCGCGGTGGACATCGACGTGCTCGCAAACGACACCGACAACGACGCCGGCTGGGACTTCAGCTCGCTGTGGTTTCCGCACGAGCCGTTCTATGGGACCGCGACCGCCGGCTGGGACGGCTGGGTGACCTACACGCCCGGCGAGGGGTACCGCGGCAGCGACGTCTTCCAGTACGAGATCTGCAACCGCGACGGGCGGTGCGACCGGGCATGGGTCTACCTGTTCGTCGACCCGGGCTCGCCGCTGGTGGCGCGCGCCGATAGCGCCACGGTCTACGCCGGCTACCAGAAGTACCTCACGCCGACGGAGAACGACAGCAGCCCGCCGGTGATGACGTCCGTGCAGCTCCTCGTGCCCCCCGAGCACGGCACCGCATCCACCGACGGCTACGCGATCTACTACGACTCGGAGCCCGATTACCTCGGACCGGACTTCATGGTCTACGCGATCTGCCTCGAGGACGGGAGCTGCGCGGCGTCCACCATCCAGCTCACGGTGCGCGGCAACCAGGAACCGGTCGTGGTGCCAGACTTCGTCCACACCAACGAGGACACCCCGGTCGACTTCAACGCCCTGGCGAACGACTACGACCCCGATGGCGATCCGCTCCACCTGCAGGGACCGTGCGAGGAGTGGGAGTGGCCGTGGCGGAACACCCGGCTGTCCTGCTCGGAGCAGGGGCTCTGCTACCTCGAGACCCAGCCGCTCGAGATCGGCTACGGCAGCGCCCGCTGCGTCGTGTGCGACGAGCTCTACTGCGTCGAGGAGATCGTCCCGATCCAGATCGATCGCGTCCCCAATCCGCCGGAGGCCTACGACGACGCCGGCCAGACCGACGAGGACACGCCGGTCGAGCTCAACGTCCTCGCGAACGACGCATTCAACGGCGGGCGGCCGGTTCCGGACACGATGACGTTCACCGGGCCGTCGCACGGCAGTGCGGTGGTCGACGTCGACACCGGCTGGGTCACCTACACGCCGGCGGCGAACTACGCCGGACCGGACAGCTTCGTCTATCACATCTGCGACATCTGGGCCCTCTGCGCGTCCGCAACCGTCACGATGTCGGTGACCGCCGTCGAGGATCCCCCGGCCTATACCTCCGCCGCGACCAATACCTACCAGCGGATCGGCAAGAACGGCACGCCGGTCGCGCTCCAGGCCGTCGACCCGGACGGCCCGGCGAGCCTGACGTTCTCACGCGTCGGCGGCGCCCTGCCGAACAACCTGACCCTGAACGCGAACGGCACGTTTGCCAGTTCCGCTGGCCACCACAAGGGCACCTACACCAGCACGATCCAGGTCACCGACCCGACCGGGCTCTCCGCACAGACCACGCTGGTGATCGTCGTGCAGTGATCGCGGCCTACGGGCACGAGTAGGTCAACGGGTCGATGTCGTGCCCGATGCAGGTCGACGAGGGATCGATCTCGGCTCCGACCCCATCCGGGCAGACGGCACTCGTGAAGGTCGCGCCGGTGAACACGGCGGTGTCGGGGCTCTGCTGAACCAGTCCCGTCCGGGCGCCGGTGAGATCAGCGCCGGCGAAGTTGGCGCCGTTGAATCGCCCCGCGTCCATCCGGGCGCCTGTCAGGTTCGCGCCGGTGAAGTTGGCGCCCGTGAACTGTGTGGCGCTCGAATGATCGCTCATGATGACGCACTTCAATGTCGCGTCGGTGAAGTTGGCCTGCTGGAACAGCGACCCGGACATGTCGACGCCGTCGCCGAAGTACGCGCCCGTGAAGTCGGCGTTGCTGAAGTCGCTGGTGCCGGCCGAGCTCACGTTGATGGAGAGATTGAGACGTGACAGGTTGGCGCCCACGTAGTCGCTGGCCGGGCTGATGAGCACCGTGCCGGGGGGAGAGCTCGCCGGCCAGTCGGTACCCAGCGAGTAGAACGCCCCGGGCCGCGTGAGATTGGCCGCCCAGACGGTGCCGCCGTTGATCAGGGCACCGGAGAGGTCGGCATCGATCAGGGTCGAACCGGACATCGTGGCGGCGGTGAGGTCGGCGTTGGTCAGGTCCGTGTCGTTCAGCCAGGCGCCCTCGAGGTCGGCGCCGAAGAAGCTCACTCGTGCGACGGCGGAATCGTCGGTGCCGTCGAGATCGATGAGGCGAAGGTCCGCATCCTGGAGATTGGCATTGGCGAAGCTCGCCCGGGTCGATGCGGTTTCCGACAAGAGGGCTCCGGAGAGGTTGGCTCCCTGCAGGTTCGCAAAGATGTAGTTGCCACCGTGCAGGTCCAGCCCGCTCAGGTCTCGACCAGACAGGTTGCCGGCCGTCGACGCCGAGGCACCGCTGAAGTCGTGACCGGACATGGCGGCGATGCCGACGCCCTCGTACGTCGTCCACGCCTTGATGTCGCACTGGCTCCAGTCCTTGCCGGTCTGCGCCGCGGCGTTCATGTCGATCGCCGACGCCGGCCAGGTGAATCCCCCCGGCACGGTCGTCGCGCCCACGCCGGTCACGTGATAGGTGTTGTCGAACAATCCGGCGTTGGCCGAGCTCGCGTTGGTTCCAGCCAGCGGAATCGCCACCAGCGTCGCGAAGCTGAAGTTGGCGTTGCTCACGCTGAAGGACGGCGTTGGAGTCTCGGGGCCCGGAATCGCCATCGTCCAGTGGCGCAGACTGGCGCGCTGGAAGCTCGCGTTGTCGAAGACGGTGCCCTCGACGATGACGTGCCACAACCTGGCGTCGCTGAAGTCGGCCCCGCTGGCCGTCGCATGGTCGAAGGCGAAGGTCCCGGTGCTCGGGTCGTACGCGCCCAGGAGCTCTGCGGCGACGAAGCTGGCCCCGGTGAGGTTGGCTTCGGTGAAGCCGACATACTCCGAACCACATACGTCGTTCGTGATGATCGCGCCGTCGAACGTGGCCGCCGTCAGACGCGCGCTGTGGAACGAAACGCAGGACAGCCGCGAATCGTCGAACGCGGCCGAGGTCATCTCCGCGTTCCGGAAGTCCAGGATGTCACCTCCCGAACCGCTGCCACGAACGTGGGCGAAGACGGCGCCGGTCAGGTTGGCACCCGAAAAGTCGGTGCGGTCGAGAATGGCCCAGCTCAGGTCGGCTCCGGACAGGTCGATGCCCGACAGGTCCCGGCCGGTCAAATCGACGCCCCGCAGATCGCCATCCACACACCGCCCGTTCTTCTCGATGGTGCACCGGTCGCCGTCCACGCCGTTGGTGCCGTCGGTGCCGTTGCAGGCGTAGACCGAGCTGTCGACCTCGTCCGCCTCCAGCGTACCGTTGGAGTTGTCATCGACGCCGGTCTGGATGAGCAAGCCGCCCGCCGGGCAATTCTCACCGGGGGGTTCGTTGCTCACCACTGCCAGCGACCCCAGACCATCGCCACCGGCAGCGCCGTCCGCACCGTCTTCACCACCCCCACAGGCAGCCAGCGCGACGCACGCCAGTGGTCCGAGAACGACGCGACTCGCCCGCATGCTTCACTCCTTTTCTTTTTGCTCTGCGCGCCCCAGGCGCCGGGTGCGCCGCGGCGGGCCGTTGCCGGCAACAGCGCGAAAGCACGGGCGACGCTCACCTTCCATGCACCGGTCCTGACCGTCTTACGCGCAAACGGCGGCCATTTCGGTTCAGCTTTTCGCAGGCTGCACCAGTTCTCGCAGCCGACGTGCCATCGCGACCGCCTCCTGCACGTCCTTTCGCTTCTCCTCACTCAGCGAGAACCAGCTGTGTATGAGGGTATCGAGGCGATCGTTGAGACCGAACAGCCGATCGCCTTTCTGGAAGGCCTCATGGATGGCTTCGCACACGGCGTCGGGGAAGATCTCGGCGAGCGCCAGGGCGCGCTCGAGCTCGTCGCCTATCTTCGCTCGGAGATCGGTGTCGTGCTTGATGAGCACTCCCCGCTGAGAGACGAACGCCAGAGAGTCGAGATACTTGTCGAGCCCTTCACAGGCCTGGCGATTTCGCGCCGCCCCCTCTTGCGACAGGAGCTCACGGAAGTGCTCGAACTCTTTTCGGTCGTGGGAGCGGACGTAGTAGAACACGTCGGCGTCGATGAAGCCGACCAGGGACTGAACCACGAGCTTGTAGCTCGTCTCCACCACGAGAGGATTGCTCTCTGGATCCTGGATCGACCGGTTGAGCTCCTGCACCTCTCGGCGCAACTCGGCCATGGCCCGCCGCACCGCCAGGGCCTTGCCCAGGGTGTCGCGGTGCCCCGGGATCATCCGCTCGGGCTCGGCGTACCCCAGAAAGCACTCGTAGACGGTCGTCATGACCGCGAAGACGCCATCCATGAGCGAGGTCGTCGCATCGTTGAGATCACGAACGGCCTGCTCCTTTCGATCGTGCTTGAGGGCGTCCGAGAAGCGCCGATCGAATTCTCCGATCTCTGATCCCAGTCCGTACTGCAGAGAATCCATTCCCCCCGCGAGCGCGCGCCACTTGTCGTCGTCCGTCTTCTCTCGATCGGTCAGGATGACGAGTGCTTCGGTCGCGCCGCCGGTACCTGCGGAGCGAGTGCTGCTCGCGCGCTCCGCCTCCAGCGAATCTCCAGCGGAAAACTCGAAATCGTCCTCCCGGGGGACCGCCTCGCCGCTCGCGTCGACCGTGGCCGCGACCATGCCGAGAAACTCCAGGAGCCGGCGGACGTGACTCAGCACCGCGTCGGCGACGATCTGAAGCTGCGCCTCGCCGCCTTCCCGGAGGTAGAGCGCCGAATCCAGCTCTCCGAGCGACCGCACCGCTTCCTCTCCGAGCTGGAGGAGCCTCTGGACCTTCCGGCGAATTCGGCGATCCGAGATCGCGCCGAGAAGCTGGGCGAGTGCGACGTTTTCGGGCGTTTCAGACACTGAATCGAGCGAGGCGGGCCCGATCGAGGAGGTGGCGCACGCAGACGCCGGCGCGCACGCGATCGGGCGAGGCCATGCGCCACGCATCGTATCACTCGCGGCTGGAGATCGGGCTAGAGGGTGAGCTCGAGGAAGACGGCGCCGTCGATGGGATTGTGGCGGTAGGGGGCGATGGCGGCGAAGCCGAGCGAGCGGTACAGCGCGAGCGCACCGGTCATCGAGGGCACGGTGTCGAGCCGGATGGCGCGGTAGCCGAGCCGGCGTGCCTCGGCGATGATCGCCTCGGCCAGCAGCCGGCCGAGCCCGCGACCGCGCCACTCGGGTCGGATGTAGAGGCGCTTCATCTCGCACGTCTCGGCGTCGATCGCCCGGAGCGCGACGCAACCGGCCACGGCACCGGCGTCGTGCGCGAGGAGGAGCGCGCCGCCCGGCTCGGCGTAGTCGCCCGGCAGGCCGGCCAGCTCATCGCGAAAGCCCTGGAACTCGAGATCGAAGCCGAGCGAGCCGGCGTACTCCTCGAACAACGCGCGCACCTCGGCCAGGTCGTCCGGGATGTGGGCGGCCGCGATCGCCGGCGGCAGCCGGCAGGTGATGTGACTTCCGGCCGGCAGCGGCCCGGCCGACTCGTCGACCAGGACGACGCCTTGCCAGCGCGACCCGCCGCCGGTCGCGTGCAGGTGTTGCACCAGGAAGCGACCGGCCAGCGCGCGGGCGGTGCCGCCCGGCTCGACCACCTCGATCGCGAGGCGGGCGTCGGCGGGAAACCGATCCACCGCCAGCGACGGGGCGAGGACCCAGCCGCGGCGCTGCAGGTGGAAGCAATCCTCCACCACGAGGGCGAGCGGTTCGGCCGTGCGGCGCATCAAGCCTGCAGCGGCTCGCCGCCCTCCGTCTCCTCAGCCATACCCAACAGAGCGGGTTTGCACCGCTCGACAGTGCCACGCGCCGCACTCCTCCCCAACTCGAAAAGTGAGGTCGTTTCAGCACCGGCGGGTTGCAGCTCGGTGGCTACGGCTACTCTCCCTTCGAAGCGGAGAACCTCACGCCCCAGCGGGCGTGTGCAGCTTCGCCGCACCGCGGCCGCCGTGATCCAGCCGAGCGCGGGCGGCAAGGCCCGGAAAGCTCCGGCAAGGCCGTGTGGGGCGGTGGCCGGAGCCAGGTCTGGCGTGCTGACCAGGCATGAAGACGCCCCGTTCCCCCCACCTCCTCCTCTGCTTCCTCTTCCTCCTGCCCGGACCGGCCTGCTCGGCCGATGGCGGCGACGGCTCGGCCGATGACGGCGAGGGCGGCGGCTCCCCCGACGCCGCCGTCGCGACCGCACCGGATGCCGCCGACCACCCCGCGCCGGACGCGGCGCCGTCCGCTGCCTTCACGCTCGAGGGCGACGTCGTCGGCCCGGAGATCCCGGCCGACGGGGAGGTGATCGTCGTCTGGGTGGTCTCGGCGACCAGCCCCGACCACGCGTACAAGTACGGCGACGGCTCGTCGACCGGTCCGCGCTACGTCTTCTCGCTGGCCGATGAGCCGCCGCCGGCTCTGGCGGTCAACGACTACGGCGGCGGCCGGCGGCTGGCGGTCGGCTACGTGCTCCTGCTCCCGACCGGCACCGACCTCCCCGACGGAATCCTCGACCCGGAGAGCGGGCCGACGGTGCTCGGCGCTTCGCCGACGCCGATCATCTGGCGAGAGGGCACCCTCGGGGGCGAGTTCACCTGGCCCAACGCGTTCGAGGAGGCGACCTATCAGTGCGGACGCTGCGTTCCGGCCGCCGAGGGCGAGACCTTCGACAGCTTCGAGCCGGGCGACTGCGGCGAGCTCGTCATCGAGGCGCCCGTGGTGGAAGGGCACGGCTGCAACTGGACCTGAGCGAGCGCCGTGGCATCAGTCATCGCCGGCGCCGCCGTCGAGCAGGTCGATGTTGTCGATGTCGGCCGGCTCGCCGCCGCCTCCCGCTCCATAGATGACGTCGTTGCCGTCGCCGCCGTAGAGGGTGTCGGAGCCCGATTCGCCCATGAGCAGGTCGTCTCCCGGGCCGCCGTGGATCCAGTCGGGACCCTTGCCGCCCTGGATGCAGTCGCTCCCCCCGTATCCGCGCACGGTGTCGGCGCCCTCACCGGCGCCGACGACCTGGTTGCTGTCGGAGCCGAAGAGCATGTCGGCGTTTCCGGTGGCGCCGGGGAGCAGGACGGCCGAGTCGACGAAGGTGTCGTCGCCATCCTGCCCGTAGCAGATGTCGTAGCCGGGCCCGCCGTTGATGACGTCGTCTGCGATGCCGCCGTAGATGACGTCGTCTCCGTCCTCGCCGTAGAGGTAGTCCTTCTCGGCGCCGCCGTAGATCCAGTCGCGGTCCTTTCCCCCATACACCCGGTCGACACCCTTGCCGGCAAACAGCACGTCCTCGCCGTCGCTGCCGGCCAGGCAATCGTTTTCGAAGAAGCCGTCGATGCGATCGAGGCCGGCGCCACCGGAGATGCGGTCGACCGTGAGGCCGGCGAGGTCGCCGCGCAGGTACTCGGAGGCCGCCGTACCGACCTGGGTGGCCGTACAGGGATCCACCGCCGAGGCCTCCGAGCTGCCCGGATCGGGCACACCTCCGTCACCGTTGGTGGGATCGGCGGGCGAATCGCCGCCATCGCGGTTGGAGGGATCGACCGGCGAATCGCCGACGTCGACCGCACATGCGCTCGCCAGCACGAGGGCGGCGAGCACCGTTCCGCCAGCAGAGATGCGCACGGCGTCACGCTCAGCAAGCCCGAGGCCAGACGCAAGCAGGCGGATGCCGCAGCGTGGGTTGGGAGTGTCCGCCCCACCGCGCCGAACGGGATGGGGCTCATGACCACGCGGCGCGGACTGCGCGTCAGCGGAGCTGATGCGGGCCGCCTGCACCGGCGCTCGCGCGGTGCGCGCCGGAGCCGACCACGAACAGCCGGTAGTGGCCGCTGAGAGGCGAAAAGACGAAGTTCTCGACCGACCAGCTCGAGCGCATGGTGACGCGAGCGGTGAGGCTGGCACCGGCGGGTACCCGCAGCTGGATCCAGTCGCCGACCGCCAGCTCGTCCGAGCGCGCTATCACCAGGCCGTCGCCGTCGGCCATCTCGAGGTCGAAGTCGTCGGTCAGACGCTTCCAGGTCGGGGCGAGCGCCGGGGTGTCGAAGCCGATCGCCGAGGCCGCGAACAGGACCGACATCGCCTGCGGGAAGAACAGCACCGCCGACTCGGGCACCACCAGCACGGTGACGAACTGGGTCTCCGCCGAGGAGAACGCGTACTCGTCGCTGCCGTCGATCCACAGGTCGCCGGCGACCATGAAGGAGGTGTCGTTGTCCTCCATCGACTGCGCGGCCTCCTCGCTGTAGCGCTCGAACAGCTCGTAGCGGCGGGTCTCGGACCGGTTCCACGCGACGTCGATGGTGCGGACCACCGCGCCGACCGCGTCGACGTAGTCGCCGTCGCCGTCGCGGACGAAGCCGTGCGCGCCGACCGGACCGAGCGGGCCGAGCGGGCCGAGCGGACCGAGCGGACCGACCGGCCCCAGCACCGCGAACAGCCCGGCCGGCGCCAGCTGCGGCCCGAAATCGCCGAGCGCCGCCAGCGCCTCCTGCGCGGCCGGACCGAGCGGACCGCTCTCGCCGAGCGGACCGTCCTCGCCGAGCGGACCGCCGCTGTCGGCCAGCTGCTCGGCCCACGCGTGCCAGCCGATCGCCGAGTCGCCGGAGACGTACGCATCCGGGCTCCACGCGCCGCTGCCGATCGGGCCGAGCAGCGCGAGCGGGCCCCACGGTCCGATCGGGCCGTAGAAGCCGAGCGCGCTCATCGGTTTCAGGTAGTCCTCCGGCGCGAGGGCGTCGCCGGCGAACATCTCCTCCACCGCGGGCTCGACGCCGGCGAGGTCTCCCTCGAGCGCGGCGACGCTCGACGCGGTCACCGCGACGAAGCCGTCCGAGCCGGGCCCGAGATCGTCCGCCTTGCCGCCGGCCCCGCCGGCCGACTCCGACTCCGTCGCCGCACAACCCACCGCCGCGACCGCCAGGAGCAGCGCTGCGGGCACGACCCCTCGACCGGGCACCCTCATGATCCGTCCCCTCGAGCATTCTCCGTGCCTCTCGCTGGCAGCCCAGGCCGCTGAAATTGGTACCTCCGCGGCGGCGCCTCGAGGCGCCTGGCCACCCGGGCAGCCATGGTTGCGGTCCCTTTGTGCCACGTGGTTCTGCACCACTCCGGACCCGAGGTGGACAGCTACCGAACGGGCATGCAAAGAAGACCGGGTGGCATTCGCTCGGCGATGGGCCACCGCGTCCAGTCTCCTCGCGCTGTTTCTGGCGGGGGCCCTCCTGGCCGCGTGGTTCTCGAAGGTCCCGGAGCTGGTTCGGTTCGCCAGCCGGCTCGTCGAGACGAATTCGTGCGCCTGCCTCGTCCTCGCCGGACTCGCGCTCCTGGTGCTCGCGCGTGGCGACCGGCGATGGCGCAGATGGTCGTCGATCGTGCTGGCCCTGGTGGCAGGCGGGATCGCTGCCGCGACCCTCGCGCAGTACGCGCTCAGCATCGATCTGGGGATCGACCAGCTGCTGGCGACGAGCGCCCATTCGATCGAGAGCATGAGCTTCCCGAACAGGATGTCCCCGACCGCGGGCGTGGCGGTCGTGCAGGTGTCGGCGGCCCTCCTCCTCTTGCCGTGCCGGCGGACATCGCTCGCCCTGATCGGTCAGGGACTGGCGCTGCAGACCGCCGCGATGAGCGCCCTGGCGCTGATCGGGTTCCTGTACCAGGAACCGGCGCTCTATCAGACCGTGTTCCTCGGGCTCTCGCCGGCGATCGCGTCCACCCTGCTCGCGATCGGGCTCGGCGCCATGGCGCTGCGACCCGAGATCGGGGTCGCCGAGTTCATCGCCGGCCCGCGAACCGGGAGCTACATGTCGCGCCGGCTGCTCGGGCCGGTCCTGGTCCTGCCCGTCCTTCTCGGCTGGCTGACCCTCGAGCTGGAAAGGGAGCACGTCGTGTCGCACACCGGCGGCGCCGTGCTCAATGCCGTGGCCATCATCGTCGTGCTGGTGGTGGTCCTCCATCGCGTCGTGCGCTCGCTCGACGCGCTCGATGCCCGGCGCCGCGCAAGCGAGGAGGAGCTCGTGCGCGCCAATCGGCTGGTGTCCTCGCTCGCGCTGGCCCGGACCGTGGATGATGTCGGGCGCGCGACCATCGATGACGGGCTGCCGGCGCTCGGCGCCGCCTCGGGCGCCTTCTTCCAGACCGCGCCGGATGGGACCGCGCTCGTGCTCGTCGCCAGCACCGGCCTGCCGGCCGACGTCCCCGCCCTGTATCGCACACTGCCGATCGAGGAGTCGTTCCCCGCCACCGATGCGGTCCGCGGCCGTGAGCCGATCTTCCTGCCGTCGCTGCACGAGTTCCTCGCGATGTACCCGTCCGTTCCGTCCGGACTGCACAGCGACGGTTCCTGGGCCGCCCTCCCGCTCGCCGTCGGCGATCGCGTCATCGGGGTCATCGCGCTCGGCTACGACCAGCCCCAGGACTTCACAGCCGACGTGCGCGAGCGTCTCGGCCAGCTCGCGCGCCAGTGCGGCCAGGCGCTCGATCGCGCGCTCCTGTTCGACTCCGAGCAGGTGGCGCGGCAGGAGGCTCGCGCCGCCGCCGCCGGGCTGCAGGCCGCGAGCGACCGCCTGCGCGCGACGCTCGACGCGGCGGCCATCGGCACCTACACCTGGGACGTGCAGACGGGCGCGGCGCAGCACGACCGCGGCGTTCGGACGATCTTCGGATTCGACAGAGACGACGAGCCCGCGATCTCGGCGTATCGGGCCCGGGTTCACCCGGACGACCGCGCGACCTGGCTGGAGGCGGTCTCCGCCAGCCTGTCCGACGGCCGCGACTTCGAGCTGCGCTACCGCCTGCTCCTGCCAGACGGAGAGATCCGCCGGGTGCTCGACAAGGGAAGCGTGAGCTACGACGAGGCCGGGCACCCGGCGATGCTGACCGGTGCGATCGTCGACGTCACATCGGAGCACGAGGCGCGCGAGGCTGCCGAGAACGCCAGCCGCGCGAAGGACGAGTTCCTGGCCATGCTCGGTCACGAGCTGCGCAACCCGCTGTCGCCGATCATGACGTCGCTCGAGCTCATGCGACTGCGCGCGCCGGACAGCCTGACCCGCGAGCGCGAGATCGTGGAGCGCCAGGTCCAGCACATGCTGCGGCTGGTGGACGACCTCCTCGAAGTGTCGCGCATCGCGCGCGGGCGCATCGAGCTTCGCCGCCGGCGCGTCGAGCTGGCCGACATCGTCGCGGCGGCGATCGAGATCGTGAGCCCGCTGCTCGAGGAGCGGAACCACCACCTCACGCGCGACGTCTCGCCGAAGGGGTTGGTGGTGGACGGCGACCCGGCGCGGCTCACGCAGGTGCTGGCCAACATCCTCAGCAACGCAGCCAAGTACACCGATCCAGGCGGCCACGTGCGAATCTCGGCGGAGCGATCCGGCGGAAAGGCGACCGTGCGTGTCTCCGACACCGGCGCCGGGATCGCGCCCGAGCTACTTCCGGTCGTGTTCGATCTGTTCGTGCAGGGCGGCCGCACCATCGACCGATCGCAGGGCGGCATGGGTCTCGGCCTGGCGATCGTGAAGAACCTGATCGTCCTGCACGGCGGCAGCGTCACGGCGAAGAGCGATGGCGTCGGCCAGGGCAGCGAGTTCGTCGTCACCCTGCCGCTGGTCTCCGCCGACGCGCCCGTCCCCCGCGCGCAAGGATCCATCGCCCCGCCGCTCGGCCGCCTCGCCACCCGCCCGCGCAACGTCCTGGTGGTCGACGACAACCAGGACGCGGCGGAGCTCATCGCCGAGGCGCTCAGCGCGGCGGGCCACGACGTGCGCACCGCCTTCGACGGTCCGGCGGCGCTCGCCATCAGCCAGGCGTTCGATCCTGACGTGGTGTTCCTCGACATCGGCCTGCCCGTGATGGACGGTTACGAGGTGGCGCGCCGCATGCGAGCGCTCGACGGCAAGCGCATGACCCTGGTCGCCATCACCGGGTACGGCCAGGAGGCCGACCGCAAGCGAGCCCTGGATGCCGGCTTCGACACCCACCTGGTCAAGCCGGTCCCGATCGAGGTCACGCTGGCGATCGCCTCGTCGGGGGTCGACCCGGCGGAGTCGTCGCCGGCGTCGCCGCGCACCATCGCGGGAAAGACCAGGCGGCCGCGCCCCAGCTAGACCTCGGGCACCGTCCCCCTGACAGCGTCTTCGGCTGCTCGAGCCGGCGCACGGCAACCCGGATAGCCAGCGCGCCGGGCCAACCGGGTGGAATCGCGCAACGGGTTCCTCGCACCCGGCTTGCTAGTGAAGATCGTCGATGCACCGGGCGACCGGATCCTCGCGATGGCAGCGCGCCGCCGCCGGCCTGCTCGTGCTCGTCGTCCTGGGCGCCGCCGGAGTCCGATCGGCGGCGGCCGCCCCTGCTCCCATCGCCGGTCCGGCCGCGCCGCCGACCACGTTCGTCCTGTTCGGAGCTTCCGGCGACCTGGCCAGGCGCAAGATCTTTCCCTCGCTCAAGGCGCTGTGGGAAGGCGGCAAGCTGCCGGCCGACTTCAAGATCGTTGCAGCCTCGCGCGATCGGATGAGCCGCGCCGAGTTCGTCGCCAAGCTGCGCGAGGGGGTGACCTCGGTCGGCAAGATCGACGTGGACGACCCTGCCTGGAAGGAGATCGAGTCGCGCATCGAGTACCGCCGGGTCGATCTCGGCAACACCGCCTCGGTCCGCTCGCTGCGCGGCCGGCTCGACGCGATCGATCGCGAATCGAACGGCACCCCGCGGCAGCGGCTGATCTATCTGGCGGTGACCCCGTCGGTGCTCGATCGCGCGATCGACAACCTCGGCAAGACCAGGCTGCTATCGGACGGAGCGGGCGGCGGACCGAGGCTCCTGGTCGAGAAGCCGTTCGGCCGCGACTTCGAGAGCGCGCGCAAGCTCGATGGCCTGCTGTCCGGCCGCATCCGGCCCGAGCAGGTCCTCAGGATGGACCACTACCTCGGCAAGCCGGCCATCGACGACCTGCGCCAGCTGCGCAAGGGCGACCAGGCGCTCGACGCCATCTGGAATCGCGACTACATCGATCGCGTCGAGATCTCCGCCCGCGAGGAGATCGGCATCGAAGGGCGCGGCGAGTTCTACGAGGAGACCGGCGCGCTGCGCGACTTCGTCCAGGGCCACCTGGTGCAGATGCTCGAGGTGACCGCGATGGACGCGCGCGCCGACGGCCCAGGGGCTCGCGCGGCCAAGACCGAGGTGGTCGACCGGTTGCGCCCTCTGAGCCGGACGGCGATCGCCCGCGACGTGGTCCGCATGCAGTACCAGGGCTACCGAGCCGAGCCGGGGGTCTCACCCACGTCGACCGTCGAGACCTACGTGGCGCTGACCGCGCACGTGGACAACCAGCGGTGGCGCGGGGTCCCGTTCCTGCTCGAGAGCGGCAAGGGCCTGGGCGAGAAGCGGTCGGCGATCACCGTCCACTTCAAGAAGCTGTCGCCCGAACTGGCCCCTGGCGCGCACCTCCGGCCGCCGATGATCGGCGCTTGACAGCGATCGAACATGTGGTCGAGGTTGGACCGATGAACCGGATCGCGTTCGTGCTGCTGCTGCTGGCCGGCTGCTCGTCGTCGAAGGGGCGAAAGCCCGAGGGCACGCCGACGGATCCGGTCGAGGTGTGCGAACGCGCCGCCGACGTGTGTCGGCTCGAGGGAGCCAAGCTCGGGGTGTGCATCGAGGCGCCCTCGCCCGAGCCGTGCAAGGGGCGTGTGCCCTGCTTCACCTGCATGTCGCAGCACTAGCCGGGCGAGGTCTAGAGTAGACCGCTTTCACGTCGACGTGGTCGTAGACGTAGACGGCGACCTGGACGTTGACCGTCCCCCTTGACGAGGGGGTGCAACCAGCGCGTCAACGAGTTCGTCAAGGTCCACGTTCACGTCGCCGACAACGATCACGACAACGTAAAAACCCTCTAGCGAATTCCGGGGTGGGCCAGCTGGACCCGGTACAGCCCCTGCCGGGCGGTGATGTAGAGCGTGCGCGAGTCGGCGTCGCCGAAGCCGACGTTGGCCGGCTGCCGCGGGACCGCGAGCGTGCCCCAGAGCGCGCCGTCGGGCGCGTAGACCCGCACGCCGTCGGCCGCAGCGACGTACAGGTTGCCCCCGGTGTCGACCGCGAGGCCGTCGCCATTGGGAACCGTCGGGACGAAGGAGCGCTCGTCCGACAGCGAGCCGTCCGACTCGACGGTGAAGGCGGTCAGCCCCGCCGTCGTGTCGGCGAGGTAGAGCGTGCGCTGGTCGGGGGACAGCGCGACCCCGTTGGGCCGCGATTCGAGCGCCCCGCGCCACTCCGCCGTGACCGCGCCGTCGGGATCGACCCGGAACAGCCCGTTGAAGTCGAGCTCCCGGTCGGCGGGATCGATTCCGTAGGGCGGGTCGCTGAAGTAGATCGTTCCGTCCGCGCGCACCGCGATGTCGTTGGGCGAGTTGAGCCGCATCCCTTGGTACCGATCCACCAGGGTCTCGACCACCCCGCCCGCCAGAGTGCGCGACACGCGACGCGCACCGTGCTCGGCCGCCAGGAGGAGGCCGTCCGGATCGGACGCGAGCCCGTTCGAGCGCCCGCTGTCGGCGCGGAACACGTCGATCGCCAGGGGCGGAGAGAGGCGGTGGATGCAGTTGCCGTCGATGTCGGAGAAGAGAAGAACGCCGTCAGCGGACCGCCAGGCCGGTCCCTCGGTGAAGAGGAAGTCCTCGGAGACCAGCTCGACCTCGCCGGCGCCGTCGAGCGGATCGAACGCGGGCGCGGCGTCTCCCGCGGCCGAGCCATCGCCGTCCGCCGCCGCGCCGTCGGCCGGGCCGCCCCCGCCTCCGTCTCCGCCGCCGCCGCACGCGCCCAGCGCGGCGCACACCGCGATCGCCCACCAGGCCTCGCCCCGGGTCCGCACCTCGGCAGCATACCGCGTCACGGCAGGAGCCGGACGCGGACAACGGCGTCCGGGTGGCCGCGGGTGATCGTGAGGGTGCCGCCGCCGGCAAAGGCGAGCACGCCGTCGCCGACCACCTCCACCCGGATGGCGCCGTCCTCGGCGGAGAGCGCGACCGGATCGCCGTTCCAGGTGGCCGACGCCGGGGTGCCGGGGCCGCGTCCGCTCCAGTCCCAGGTGGGCGGGGCAGCCGGGCCGTTCTCGTCGTTCCACTGGCCGGCGCTGCCGGTCGGCTGGCCGGGCCAGAGCCACACCTCGCGGTCGTGTCCGACCTCGGCGGCGGTCAGGAGCTCGGGCGCGCCGGGCGCGGCCTCGACGGTGTCGACGCCGTCGGGATACAGCACCAGGAGCGCGCCGTCCGGCACGAAGGCGGGGATCTCGGTCGCCGGCGCCAGGGCCGTGACGGCGCGGCCGCCCTCGATGGCCGGCCCGCCGAGGAGCGGGTGCCAGCCCCCGGGCGGCAGCTCGACCGAACGCTCGCGCGCGCCCTCCACCACCACCGGCGCGACCAGGATCCGGTCGCCGAGCAGGTACTCGTCGACCACCGTCCAGGCCCACGCCTCGGCCGGCCACTCGAGCGCGAGCAGGCGAAAGAGCGGCAGGCCGTCGCGCTCGAACGAACCGATCGATCCCCAGAGGTACGGCACCAGTTGCATGTGCAGTCGCGACCAGCGCCGCATGTGGGCGACCGCCGCGTCGTCGCTCTCCCAGTTGTGATTCTCCTCGATGGACCGCCCGTGGTGGGTGCGCATCACCGGCGACAGGGCGCCCATCGTGACCCAGCGCTGCCACAGCTCCTCGCTGGTCGGATCGGTCCCCTGGCTCATGTAGCCGGCGATGTCGTGGCCGAAGTAGGGAAAGCCGGTCACGCCGAGACCGACCCCGATGGGGATCACCGAGGGATAACCGTCTCCCGGACTGAAGTCGGTCTGCTGATCGCCGGCCCAGACCACCGACACCAGCGGCTGTGAACCGAGCCAGGCGGCGCGCACGAAGAAGAGCCGGGCGACTCCATCGCGCTCGCTCTCGGCAGCCAGGAGATCGCGGTTGAGGCGCGCCCACTCGACCGGGTAGCGGTTGTGGTACCCGAGCGCGTCGGCCCCGCCGCCGAGGCTGGCGTCGGTCGGCAGCCACTCGGCGAAATCGGCCATCCAGCCGTCGACTCCCATCGCGACGCCCTCCCGGTAGACGTCCTGCGCCCATTTGACGGCGTCCCGGTTGCTGAGATCGAGCAAGGTGCTCGGTTCGAACCTGACTCCGTCGAACAGGTAGGGATCGCCCTCCTGGTCCTCGATGACATACCCGCCGGACACTGCCTCGTCGAACAGGTCGGCGGCCTGGTCGAGGAAGCTGTTCTGGTAGGTCAAGAACGCGAAGCCACGATCCTCGAGCTCCGCCGCCAGTCCTTCGAAGTCGGGATACAGCGCGCGGTCGACCCGCCAGTCCTCCTCGAGGGCAAACCCGGTCGCGCTGACGGCGCCCCCGCGCCAGTCCTCGGTCCACAGCACGGAGGCGGCGATCCCCTCGGCGCGCAGCCGGGCGGCGACCCGCCGGACGTTGTCCTCGCCGCCGACGGCGTCGAGCCAGGGGGCAAAGGCGAACAGCGCGGGTCGCTCGGGTCGCCCGACCCAGTCGATCATCGAGCCGAGCGCGGCCTTGAGCTCGGGCGCGCCCGCCCGGCTGCCGGCGCCGGCACCGACGAACAGGCGCAGATCGAGGACCGGCGACCAGACCTCGTAACGCGACACGTCGTCGGCTTCCGAGCAGAGCGCGAAGACCGTCCGGGCGTCGGTGTCCACCGCCATGGCGTACCCGCGGGACGACAGCAGCATCGGCATCGGCGTATGCGTCGAGTGGCGACGTCCGCTCAGGAACCAGATGCCGGTGTAGTCGTCGTCCGGCAGCGGCTCCTTGCCGATGCCATCCTCCTGGACCCAGAGCGGCACGGTCTGGCCCCGGTGGTCGATGTCGAAGGACTGGCCGCCCAGGCCGACGAAGTGCTCGTCTTCCGCGCATGGGGTGGCAAATGACAGCCGATTGCCGGCCTCCTCGGCGCTCAGGCGGATCCGCACCGAGTGGGTGCGGACGGCTCCGGCGACCTCCGCCGGGGCCTCGATGGTCAGCTCCCCGGTGCCGACCGCGCTGGTACCGGAGAGGAGCGTGAAGGTGACACCGGCCGAGGTCGCCGCCACGTCGGCCAGGCGATCCACGCCCCGCCATGGCTCGCCATCGTCCTCGCCGAAGCGAAACGAGCCGTACATCATCTCGATCTCGCTGCTGGCCGAGCGGACCGCCGCGAAACCGTGCGGCGGCCCGTCGCCGGTCGCGGCTCGGCCAGCGAGGGATGACCACACCAGCTCGTCGCCGGCGACCAGCTCGATCCTCGCCGGATCGGACCAGACGATCGCGCGCAGGCCGGAGACCGTGACCTCGACGGGCGGAGGCGCCAGATCGTCGCCGCACCCGGCGCCGGCGACTGCCTGCCAGAGCAAGACCGCGAGCCAGGGCATGACGGAATGTCTCACGTGAGCTCCTCAACGACGCCGCGGCTGCATCACGATGGCGAACGCGATCGACGCCAGGACCGAGACGGTGAAGGCGATGAGGCCGGCGGCCGGGACCAGCGCGCCGACGAGCGCACCGGCGCCGACCAGCGCCGCGCAGACCCACACCCAGCGAAAGATGTAGATGGCGCCGGTCGCGAGGAGAACCGCCAGCAGCACGGAGTCGAGCACGTGCTGCCGCGACGCCGGATGCCCCATCGAGACGCCGACCAGCCGGTTGAGGAGCAGCGCAACGCTGAGGAGGACGAACCACGCCGCGAGGCGGCGGTTGAATGCATTGACCAGGAAGCGCCGTCGAATCGCGGCGATGGTCGCGAGCAGCGCGCCCAGGATGAGGGCCGGGGGCGCGATGAGCTGCATGCGCGCACCGAGGTCGGGGTCGATGTCGCGGGCCAGCCGGCGCAGGCGATCGCGCTCGGCGCGTTCGGCCGCCAGCTCGACCTCGAGCGCGGCGACCGCCGCGACCAGCTCGTCCGGCGGATCCGCCAGGCGGTCGAGAGCTGCGCGTGCGGCACCGGCGTTGCGGCGGAGGAGCTCGACGGCGATCAGCGCCTCGCCCGCACGCGCGAGTCCGCGCGCGCCACGCGGGTTCTCCGGCCAGGCTCGCAGAGCCAGCATGAAGCCGATGCGACACTCCTCGATCCAGCGCTCGATCGGGAGCTCGGTCGCCTGCTGGCGGATGGCATCGGCGACCTCGGCGAGGCGCTCCTCGGCGGCGACGTACAGGCCGAGCGAACCGCGGTGGCGCAGGTGTTCGAGGAGCGCCTGGCGGAAGGCGATTACGCTCGGCGGGCGCTGCTCGGGATCGCGCGCCGTGGCGCGGTTGGCCAGCTCCGCCAGCTCCTCCGGTATCTCCTCGCTGTAGCCGACCGGCGCCGAGACGAAGGCCGACATCGTCACGGCGTACAGGTCCTGGCCGGCATGTCGAGCGCGGCGGGTCAGGATCTCGTGGAGCGTGGCCCCCAGGAGGTAGATGTCGGTCCGCTGGTCGACCGCCTCGCCGCGCACCATCTCCGGCGCCATGTAGGCCGGCGTGCCGACCAGCACGGGGCGACCATCCGGCGAGCAGGCCCGTTCGCCGGCCCTGATCGCGACACCCCAGTCGAGCTGATAGACCTCGCCGAACTCGCCGATCATGACGTTGTCCGGCTTGATGTCGCGGTGGATCACCCCGCGGCTGTGGGCGAACGCGATCGCGTTGCACAGCTGCGCGAGCGTCTGCAGGTGCCAGGCGAGACGCGCGTCGAGCGACGGTTCGTGCTTGCTCCACCCCGGGTGCTCGTCGTCCTGCAAGAGATCGCGCCACGACACCCCCTCGACGCGCTTCATGACGATGAGCGGCTGTCCCTGATCGTCTCGGCCGAGCGCGTGCACCGGGATGATGTTCGGGTGCTCGAGGTGCCCGGTGAGCAGGGCCTCCTGGCGGATGGCTCGCGCGCTGGCATCGCTGGCGCCGGCGTGCGGCCGCTTGAGCGCGACGTCTCGGTCGAGGGACCGCTGGCGGGCGAGCAGGACCCGCCCCATCCCACCCTCGCCGAGCGTGCGGATGACCACCAGATCGGGCCCGAGATGGGCCGGCAGCGTGACCAGGTCGTCGCCTTCGCGCTGACTCTCGCCGACGTCGATGGAGGGCAGGACTCTCGGCGGCTCGGTGCCGGGGACGGCGACGATGGTGACATCCGGCGGCAGGGTCCGGCCGTCGTGTGGCAGGTTGAGCATCTGCCAGGTCTGCTCGAACGCGAGCTCGTCGGTGCTGATCCCTTGCCGACTCATCGACCCGGTTGCACCAGTATACAGCGCCGGGGTGCTGGCCGCGGTCACGCCGGCGGCGTCAGCGGTGAGAACGGAGCCACGCGTCGATCTCGGCGAGGCGGGCGGACTGCTCGGCGCGGACGTGCGCGGCGGCGATGCCGTCGGCGGGGAGCGAATCGATGTCGGCCTGGATGTCGACGCGGGCCGCGTAGGCGAGCTCGCGAGCTCTCTTGCGCTCGCCCCGCTCGAGAGCCGTCGCCAGGAGGTAGCGGGTTCGGCCCCGGAACCGTCCCGCCTCGCGCAGTTTCTCGCGCAGGCGGAGTGCGCGCGCCAGATGCGTCCGCGCCTCGGCGCGCTGGCCGGTCGCGAGCAGAACGGAGCCGAGCACCGTGAGCGCAGACCCGATCTCGGCCTCGGCCCCGAGCTCCTCCGCCAGCGCCGCGGCGCGGCGAGCATGGCCGACACCTTCGCCCGGGCGACCGAGCTCGGCCTCGATCGAGGCCGCCTGGGCCAGGGCGCCGGCCAGCCGGGCATCGCGCACCCCGAGCCGCTCGCCGACCTCGATGCCGCGCAGGTAGTGCTCGAGCGCGCGCGGCTCTTCGCCCTGCACCGTGAGGGCGTCGGCGAGGTTGCACTCCGAGCGAAACACCAGCTCGCTGTCGGGCCGGCGGGCAATCGCCTGCGCCAGGAGGATCTCGGTCGCCTCGATCATCTGAACGGGGTCGTCGGCCTCGGCCGGAACCGGCATGAATACGCCGGCTCGTTCGTACATCGCCCCCGACTCTCTCATCAGCTCGCGCCCCTTCGAGCGGGCGCCGTCGCGCCCCATGTACGCGCCTGCCAGCGCGTAGAGGGCCACGGCCTCGTAGAGGTTGCCGGGTCCGAACGCCGTGCGGAATCCCCGCCTCGACCGATCATAGGCGGCGATCGTCTGATCGCTATCGCGCCGCGCCGACCAGATGGTTCCCAGGTAATAGTCGAGCTGCGCCTCGAGTGCGGGATCGCCGCCGAGGGCGGCGAGCTCGGTGCGCGTCTCCTCGGCCAGCGACGCGGCGTCGGATGCGACATCGCCGCCGAGCACCGCCAGGAGCTGGAGCGAGGCGAGGATCCGCGCGTAGTGGTCCTCGCCGGCGGCGTCGACCGCCTGGCGGAGAATGCGTCTCGCCGCCGCCTGGTCCGTCATCGCAACCAGCCCGGCCTGGACCTCCAGCGCGTCGACGATGAGCGGCGCGTAACCGAGCTGACGCGCCCGG
>Ga0111538_10001437_pt1 | contig 33325 bp, 35 predicted proteins | sample SoiMethybrSBSTD1_FD_79669 | JGI IMG/M metagenome (GOLD analysis project Ga0111538, IMG submission 79669) | Bulk soil microbial communities from a Populus tree surrounding site in Tennessee, USA - Soil MetaG P. TD hybrid SBSTD1 (version 2)... | ecosystem: Environmental > Terrestrial > Soil >...
AGAACTGCCGCCGCAAAGTGGGGATATCTGAATGGCGGCACGCCCGAGGAATGGGGCGCAGACTGGCTGTTGGAGAAACCACAGGACATCCTGCGGTTTCTCTAAGATTCAGAAGTCGGAATTCGGCCTCTCAGGAGTACGATTCCTCTCTATTCGACGCGAACAGACCGTCCGTCAGTTGAACTCCGTGGCATCGGCCATATCTGAGATAATGCCTGTGCCTCTTCAGGAAGCGGGTGTTGCTGAATCCCGACTCCCGACTCCTGAATCCCGGTTTTGGGGGCGACTTGGTTTCGACGTGGGTATCGAAGCTGTACAGGGCATGCCAAGGTCCAGTTACCTTGTAAATCCGCTGGAAATCCTTAAACGCCAACGACGAGCGTTTCGCTCTAGCCGCCTAACACCGGCTAGACGCTGCACTGGCTTGCTGATGGGCCAGGCCTGAAGTGAGGAGCGGCGCAAGCCGCTTCTTTCGACGGGTGCAGCGTCATTTACATCAGCCCCTCTGCGCGGCTTGGTCACTTGGCCGTGCGGATCCGTCGAAGTGACTGGCTGAGCGTCAGCCTGCCGGCCGGCGGGCGCAAGGCGAGACCCAAACGACCGTGATAAGCATGTAGTCCTGGCAGTGTAGGACTTGCGGACGCGGGTTCGATTCCCGCCGCCTCCACCAACTTGAACGGCCACCCTCGGGTGGCCGTTTTTTCGTGTACTGCAGACGCTCAGATCGCCTGGATGTTGCTCGCCTGCTTCTTGCCCTTGTTGCCGCTGGTGACCTCGAAGGAGACCTTCTGGCCTTCCTTCAGGGTCTTGAACCCCGGCATGTTGATCGCGGAGAAATGAGCGAAGAGATCCTCGCCGCCGCCGTCAGGCGTGATGAAGCCGTAGCCTTTCGAATCGTTGAACCACTTGACCGTACCAGTTGCCATAAAACGCCCCCAGAATGTTTGACGATACCGGGCTCAAGCCCGACTGATGTTCGTTCGAAGCGCCCCAAGCATCAGAGGACTGAACATCCACATTCTCAAGGGCTTGAAACCAAACACTGGGGCGTTTTATACGCCACTCAATGTGGAGCGGTCAAGAGTAAAAATCACCCCAGGATCAAGGCCCCCAGCTGCTCGCGCTTAGGCAACGCCTTCGGGTCGATCGTCACCAGCCTGATACCGGCGGCCGCGAGGTTTCGCTCCACCCGCACGCTGTTCGGTCCTGTCAGCCGGCCGGCCAGCTGGATCGCGGCGACGATGCGCATGCTCTTGTCACACACCACGAAATCCAGGTCGTGCGCACCCGCGGACGCGGTGACGCCAGAATGTCCGGGAACGCTCGACGCAGCGGCGACCACGGAAGCGAGGCTGGCGCGCGGGAAAACCTCGTAACCCGCCATTCCGGTCCGCAGTAGGTAATAGATCAGTGTTTCGGGCTGGCTCAGGAAGCGCTCGCGCCGCGTGGCGGTCACCGTGGCCGCAGGCGCGGAAGCCGGAGCAACCGAGGACGCGCCGGCCTTCTCGCCCGCGACCGGCCGCGGCGCCCTGTCGGTCTGGATCAGCCCGACCAGCGCCATCTCGCGTTCCCGGCTCCGGGCCTCCTTCTCTCCCACCTTGCGTCGATAGGTCCGGACGATCCAGACGACGGCGACAACCGGCAGCAGCAGGAACAGATAGCTGAGCGCGGTACTCATGCTGTTGCTTCGCGGGGGGCGCGGAGCGGCCCACTGCCCTCCGGCACTACCCCGCCGCCGGCGCCGCCGGCCGCTTGCGATTGCGGCGCCGGTCCAGCCACCACGCGAGTGCCGGCAGTATGAAGAAGCCGCCGGGCATCACGATGATGACGAGGTACGGACTGATACGGGAGAGCCGCTGCATGTGAACGACCAGCTCCCCCTTGTCTTCCGTCGTCCAGCGCTGCTTGTTCCGCGGCTTCATGAGCAAGGGCATCAGCCCCCGCACCTGCAGAATCTCGGCAGTCAGGGCCTGCTTTTCCCGGTTGGTCAGGTCGCGTACGGTCCTGATGAACGCCAGCGAGTTCACGCTCATCTGCTTGATACGGGACATCTCAGCGACCTCCCGGGCTGGCGGCCCGGCGCAAACCCGGCCCCAACCGGTCCAGCCACGGAGCTATGGCCCGCCACATGCGCCATGCAGCAAGACCGCGCGTCAGCAAGCCCAGAAAGCTGCGCCGCCGGAATACGATCAGGCCGGCGACGGCTGCGGCGACCACCACCGGGTGAGCGCGCAGGAAACCGGCGACCGAAAGCGCGCGATCCACCACCGCTATCGGCTGCCGCAAGTCGCGGAACACCTCAGCAATGATGCCGCGTTGCGCTTCGCAACGGGCGATCAGCCGCTCCTTGCGGCGGGCAATCTCGTTCAAGTCATCCATGTTGCCCGGTCACGCTCACACCAGCCCGTCGCGGTCTTTTCTCAGCTCCTCGAGGCTCGCGGAGAACAGCCTGGTCTTGGTGTTGATGATGTTGCGCGCCTTGACGGCAAGGACCACGCCTACCCCCAGATAGGTCGCCGTGAGCAATCCGGCTATCAGTATAGGATGCGTTTCCCAGGCGATGAGTATGATGAAAAACGTGAGCGAGACGATGCCGAGCGCAAGGAGAAATCCGGCGCTCAACGCCAGCACGAGGAAGTGGACGATCCTGCCGCGCTCCTCTTCCAGCTCGGTGGCGAGGAGCCCGAGTCGCGTCCGCAGCAGGTCCACCACGGTCGTGGCAAGCCTGCGCAGCACCGCCAGCAAACCGGAGTCGCTCGATGTGCCGGGCTGGCTTTCGTCCACGACGGGCCCTGTCAGCTAGCGGCCCGTCGGACCCGAAGTCTCGACGAAGTCCGACATGCTTTTTTTAGTGCCGTGACAGCCCGATTTTGAAACGATACCGTCCATGGGCAAAGCGTCGCGAAACTAATGCGGCCGGTACTAACGCCGGCCGATCAGCAGGCCGACGATGAGACCGATGCCCGCGGCCACGCCGACCGCGCGCCACGGATGATCGTGCACGTATTCGTCGGTCATGCGGGCAGCCTGCTTGCCTTTGTCGACCAGGACGTCCTCCGCTTCCGCCAGCTTGATCTTGGCGCGTTGCAGGCTGTCCTGCACCTTCTCGCGCACGGCGGACACCCTCTCGCCCGCCTGGCTGGCGGTCGCGCGCAGCAACTCCTCCGCGTCGGCGACCACGACTTTCAAGTCCTGCACGAGCTTGTCCTTGGTGATTGCGGATTCGTTAGGCATGAGATCCCCCGGGATGTAAAAGGTGACGCGTTCGATCAGAATGAACAGGGACCGTTAGGCTACCGATTAATCCCGCTAGAATCAAGCAGTTTGGGCAGAGGACCGCGTATCGAAGCCATCGCGCGACGGTCCCGCTGCCGTCTCCGGTTCAACCCGCGGACAGTCGGCAGCGTCCCGAGACCGGGATTCAGCTGGGAACGGGCCGGATCGCAAACTCCAGTGTCTGCAGGTCGCCGAACACGTAGGTGGCCGGCGCGCTCACGCCCGCGACCGTGCCCGGGTCGATGCGCAGCGTTTCCTCCCCCCTCACGTTCCGGATGCGTTCCACGACAGCGCGGTGCTCGTGGCCGTTGCACACGAGGTCGTAGTCGCCCGTCAGCGCCAGCGCTCGCGCGTAGTGGGGATAGTGCACGATGAATATCCGCCTCTGCCCCAGCGTGAACGACCCGTCCTGGCCATAGTAATGCACCCGGTTCTCCGCGGCCTGCGCGAACCTGTGAAGGTTGAACACGTCGCCCGAGTTGTTGCCATGAATGAGGTGGATCGGCAATCCCAGGGGGACGATCGCGTGCAGGGTCGAAGGCGCCACCAGATCGCCGCAATGCAGCACAGCCTGCGCGCCCATCGATCTGGCCTCCGCAACGGCCGCGGCGAGAGGCTCGCGATGGTCGTGACTGTCTGAGACGATGCAGACTTTCAGGTTGCTGCTTCCCTTGTTGGGCGAATGCCAGGCGGTACCGCACCGCGTCATCGCCACGGGGCATTGTGCCTGATGGATCGCGGATGTAAAAGCGGGGTGAAGTACTTTCTATGGGGGCATAGCCCTTTTTTTGCGTCCGCGCCACCGCGCGCCGCTTAGAATCGGCGCAGTAAGAGGGAGGGTGGTGATGCTTACCAGCAATCCGTTTGCCGAACTCTCGGCGTCCATACCGCCTGCCGTCATGCAGGGCTATGTCTTAATCATGATCGTCCTGGTCGCGGCAGGGACGCTGTTCGACATCGTGCACAAGGGCAGCGCGAGGTATTTTTTCGATAACTGGCGCAAATCGAAAACCAAAGCGCCGAAGCAGATCGGTGGCGTCGAACTCGTGTCGATCGCCGTACAAAGCGGACTCGTGGACGTCCTGACATCCGGGGAGTTCTGCAACGCGCGTCGCCGCGCCGCCCACCTGCTGACCATGTACGGTTTCGTGATCTACGTCGTGACCACCGCCGTGATGGTGTTCAACTACCCGACGCCCGCGAAGCCGACGCCCGGTATCCTGCCGCTCGCCTGGTGGGCGGGCGGCCTAATGATATGCATCGGCGGATACTGGTTCTGGTTCTTCATTCGCGCCGATGTCGCCGCCGAGGGCGGCTCGCCCTTCCGCGTCATGCGCGCGGATCTCTTCATCCTGTCGCTCCTCTCCAGCGTGACCCTGGGTCTGATCTGGGCCTTTCTGCAGGCGGGGGGCGGGCCCGGGACGAGCGTGGTCTTCGGCCTGTACGTGATTGCCACGACGGTGCTCTTCGGATCGGTACCTTGGTCCAAGTTCGCCCACATGTTTTTCAAGCCCGCCGCGGCGTTCGAAAAGCGGGTTTCCGAGGCCAATGGCACGGTCCAGAATCTGCCGACACTGACCCGAGACGATCCCGCACAGCGGGAAAGACACTCGATGGAACTGTTACGAGACGCCCCGATGGACATGGGGCTTGGCATCAAGCGCGAACCACCGCGCCACTATTAGAAGACAGCCCGTAGGTTCTAGCGAACTGACCAGGAAGCGAACTCATGCCTACCTTCGTTTACATGACGAGATGCGACGGATGCGGACATTGCGTGGACATCTGCCCCTCGGACATCATGCACATCGACAAGACCTATCGGCGCGCCTATAACATCGAGCCGAACATGTGCTGGGAGTGCTACTCCTGCGTGAAGGCTTGCCCCCAGAACGCGATCGACATGCGCGGGTACGCCGACTTTGCCCCCCTGGGCCACAGCGTTCGCGTCCAGCGCGACGAAAAGAAAGGCACGATCGCCTGGAGGATCAAATTCCGCAACGGCACGGAAAAGAGCTTCCTGTCGCCGATCACCACCAAGCCCTGGGGACAGGCCATCCCCAAGCTCGCGGATGTTCCCGGACCCAGCAAGGAAATGCGGGACGGCCAGCTGCTGTACAACGAGCCGAAATGGATCCGCATGGATGACGGCGGTCTGCATACGCTCGAGGCGGCAGGTCTCAAGCTGAAGAAAGGCATCTACTACTAATGGCCGACACGATCATCGAAGACGGCATTGACGTTCTGGTCGTCGGTGCGGGCCTTGGCGGCAGCGGTGCCGCATGGGAAGCGAGATTCTGGGGCCAGAACAAGAAGATCGTCATTGCCGAGAAGGCCAATATCGATCGCTCGGGTGCGGTCGCCCAGGGTCTGTACGCCATCAACTGCTACATGGGCACCCGCTGGGGGGAAAATAACCCGGAGGACCATGTCCGCTACGCCCGCATCGACCTGATGGGTCTGGTGCGGGAAGACCTGCTGTTCGATATGGCCCGTCACGTCGACTCCACGGTGCATCAGTTCGAGGAGTGGGGCCTGCCCATCATGAAGGACCCGAAAACCGGGCGCTATCTGCGTGAAGGACGATGGCAGATCATGATTCACGGCGAGTCCTACAAGCCCATCGTGGCCGAGGCCGCCAAGAAATCGGCGGACAAGGTCTTCAACCGCATCTGCGTCACCCACCTGCTGATGGACGACAGCCGGGAGAACCGGGTTGCCGGTGCCGTCGGCTTCAACGTCCGCACCGGCAACTACCACGTCTTCAAGTCCAAGACCGTGATCTGCGGCGCGGGCGGCGCCTCCAACATCTTCAAGCCGCGTTCGGTAGGCGAAGGTTCCGGCCGGACCTGGTATGCGCCCTGGTCGTCCGCATCTGCCTACGGCCTGATGATCAATGCCGGCGCCAAGATGACGCAGATGGAAAATCGCATCGTGCTGGCGCGTTTCAAGGACGGCTACGGCCCGGTCGGCGCCTACTTCCTGCACCTGAAGACCTATACGCAAAATTGCTTGGGGGAGGAATACGAATCCAAGTGGTTCCCTGACCTGCAGAAAATGGTCGGCAAGGAATACCTGGATCCGGAAGTTTCGCACCTGACGCACCGGCCGATCCCGACCTGTCTGCGCAACCATTGCATAATCAGTGAAGTGAATGCCGGCCGCGGACCCATTCACATGGTGACCATGCGCGCCTTCCAGGATCCCCATCTGGAAGAGGTCGGCTGGGAAAACTTCCTCGGCATGACCGTCGGCCAGGCGGTTCTGTGGGCCGCAACCGATGTGGATCCCAAGAACGAGAATCCCGAGCTGACCACCTCCGAGCCCTACGTCATGGGCTCCCATGCGACCTGTTCGGGCGCCTGGTGCTCGGGCCCCGAGGACGTTTCGCCCCCCGAGTATTTCTGGGGTTACAACCGCATGACGACGATCGAAGGGCTGTTCGGCGCCGGTGACGCGGTCGGCGGCACGCCGCACGCCTTCTCGTCGGGGTCGTTCACCGAAGGCCGTCTCGCGGCGAAGGCCGCCTGCAAGTACATCGACGACGGCAAGGCCGAAGGCATCGTCGTATCCAACGAGCAGATCAGCCGCCGCAAGGCAGAGATCTTCAAGCCCCTGGAGCATTACCGGATCTACCGGAATGCGATCGTGGCGGGCGATGTCAATCCGCACTACATCAATCCCAAGCAGGGCCTGGAGCGTCTGCAGAAGCTGATGGACGAGTACTGCGGCGGCGTGACCGTCAGCTACATGACCAACGAGAAGCTCCTGAGCATCGGCCTCAAGAAGCTCAAGATCATGGAGGAAGACCTCGACAGCTTGGCCGCCAAGGACATTCACGAGCTGTTGCGGGCGTGGGAATTGAAGCACCGTCACCGCGCTGCCGAGTGCGTCACGCAGCACACGCTATTCCGCAAGGAGACCCGCTGGCCGGGCTACTACTACCGGGGTGACGCCATGAAGGTGGACGACGCGAACTGGCACGTGCTGACGGTTTCGCGCCGCGATCCGAAGAGCGGCGAATACACCATGGAGAAGGCGCCGTGCTATCACCTGGTCGGGGACGAGAACTAGCATGCCGACGTCGCGATCCCTATAAAGCCGATCTCGTCCGCCCGCGCAGACGCGCCCGTGAGCATCACTGAAAAATCCGATGAAGAGATTCTGGCCATCGCCGCACCGCTGTGGCGCGACCTGGTCAAATCTTCGAACGAAGGCAAGTACGGAGAATTCGCAAGGAGCTTTTCCAGTGCCATGGCGCTGGCCCTGAATCAGGTCGTTGCAGGCCATCAGTTCGCGAACAGCGAGCTGGCGAGGAATCTGTCTGAAGAAGTCGAGTCGCTCGGCATCATCCGCCGGGGCGAGCATGTGACGGTTCTCTACCGGCAGCGGAGCACCAAGAAGCCAGGCGAGTGGCTTGGCAGGCTTGTCCTCGGCTATGAGGATGGAAAGGTCAGGATCTTCGGTGCGACCATCTTCTGAAGCTGCGCGCGACGTTATCCGGACGGGCAAGTTCGTCGAGCTGACCTACAAGGTGACCGACCGGAAGTCAGGGCATGTCGTCACCAGGGTCGAGTTCCCGTTGAGCTATGTTCACGGACACAATGAAATTCTGGCTCCGTCCGTCCATAGGGAGCTCGAGGGCAAGTCCGCCGGCGACACCATCGATGTGGTGATCGATGGCAACCAGATCTTCGGCCCCAGGGACGAGTCGCTGGTTTTTGCCGATCAGATCGAGAACGTCCCCGAGGAGTATCGTAGGATCGGCACCTCCATCCTCATGGAGAACGACAAGGGCCAGACCCGCAGTTTTCTCGTGACGCACATGGACGACGAGACACTGACGGTCGATGGTAACAATCCGCTCTGCGGGAGAGAGGTCGTCTTCACGCTCGAAATATTGACCGTGCGCGACGCAACCGATGCAGAGACAAGGGCGGGCGGGGCGATCCATGCGGGCGTGGACATCGACCCGTCGCGCTTGAGACCGATTTGAGCTTCAATTCACGGAAGGTAGGTGACGTATGAGCGAGCAGAAGCCGAAGCAGCCCCCTCCCAAGGTTCCTGACGGTCAGGCGCGTTATCTGACCACGCGCCAGATGCCGCCGAACGAAAAGGGGTTCATCGGTTTCCAGACGGTCTGGGAACCGTTCCACAAGGAAGTCGAATACAAGACGCCGAAGAAGCCGTAGGCGTCATGGTGACGGACGATGGAGAAGGCAAACACACCTGGGAGCTGCACCACCGGCTCCTCGCCTCGGAGTCCGTGACGCGCCACACGCTCTACCGTGAAGAAACGCGGTGGCCGGGGTATTACTACCGGGGCGACCACATGAAGCTGGACGATCAGAACTGGCATTGCTTCACCCTGTCGCCCTACGACCGCAATACCGGAAGCTGGGCGATGGAAAAGGCGCCGGTCTACCACATCATCGACTGAGCTTCGCGGTGATGAGCGCTGCGGTGATGCGGTAGCCTCCCTCGCCCCTCGACCGTCGTCCCGCGCTTTCTTCCCCACGGAAGCACACCGACAAGTCGAAATTCCCCTCCGCCCGGGAAGGGTGCCTGAGAAGCAGGCGGGGTGGTACAGGAACCCCGATCGGACGCGGTGGCGGGTGTGCTGAGCAGCCGTTACTGTGCTTCAATAGCCCATGGCCGACCGGCGCCTTCAGATATTCCATGCGGTGGCGAAGCACCTGTCCTTCACCAGGGCCGCAGAAACGCTGTTCATGACGCAGCCGGCGGTCACCTTCCAGGTGAAGCAGCTCGAGGAACAACTGAACACGCGCCTCTTCGACCGCGCCCAAGGGCGGATCTCCCTCACGCCGGCGGGCCAGCTGGCGTTCGAGTACGCCGAGCGCATTCTTGCGTTGTCGGCGGAACTCGACACGCGCCTGAAGGAAATGGGCGGCCAGACCGCGGGGCCGCTCCTGATCGGCGCGAGCATGACGGTCGGCGAGTACGTGCTGCCTCAGCTGATCGGCAGATTCAAGGCGCGCTTCCCGGCCGTGGTGCCGAACCTGTTCGTGGGCAATTCCGTAGCGGTCCAGGAGCGCGTCGCCGAGCGCATGCTCGACCTGGGCTTCATCGAAGGCGATTCGCACCTGTCCTCGCTCCAGAACGAAGTCTGCTGCCAGGACGAGTTGCAGGTCGTGTGCGCGCCCTCCCACACCCTGGCAAACGCGGCCCGCGCGCTGCCCGCGTCCCTCACCCAGCATCCCTACATCAGCCGCGAGGCAGGCTCGGGCACCCGCGCGGTCCTCGACCGCTACCTCCAGCAGGCCGGCGTCTCGCCCGAATCGATGAACGTGGTCGTCGAACTCGGCAGCCCCGAGGCGATCAAGGGCCTCGTCGCCACCGGTCTCGGTTTCGCGATCATGTCGCGCGTTATCGCCGCCAAGGAGCTGCAGCTCGGGCAGCTCGTCCAGGTCCCACTCGAGCCTCCGTTGATCCGCAATTTCTCGGTGGTATACCCGAAGGAGCGGTTCCATTCGAAGCTGGTGGCCGCCTTCCTGCAGTTCGCGAAGGACGAGCTGGCGGAGAACTCAGCCGCCAGGGGACACGACAGGCCCGCATGATGACCCGCCCCGCCACTTCGGGGGAACCGTCGAGCGGAGGGAACGTTACTGCGACCGGCGCGTTTTGAGCCCGGCGTAGTAATCCCGCAGAATTTCCAGCACCTCCGGGCGCGAGAACTCCGGAGGCACGTCGCTACCCTCCTCGAGCCATTTGCGAAGCTGCGTGCCCGATACCTGCAGCTGGTCGCCGGCGCCGTGCGGGCAGGTGCGCCCCGACGCCATCCCGGCGCACCGGTAGCACCAGAAGGTCACGTCCATCTTGAGCGGTCGCGTCGCCAGCGCGTCCGCAGGGATCTCGTCGAATATGCGGTGCGCGTCGAAGGGTCCGTAGTAGCTGCCGACACCGGCGTGGTCGCGCCCCACGATCAGGTGCGAGCAGCCGTAGTTCTGCCGGAACAGGGCGTGCAGCAGCGCTTCGCGCGGCCCCGCATAGCGCATATCGAGGGGATATCCCGCCTGGACCACCGTGCCGAGACGAAAGTACTTCTCGATCAGCACCGCGATCACGCGGGTGCGCACGTCGGCCGGGATGTCGCCCGCCTTGAGGTTGCCGAGGAGCGAGTGCACCAGCACCCCGTCGCACACCTCGATCGCCACCTTGGCGAGATACTCGTGCGAACGATGCATCGGGTTGCGCGTCTGGAACGCGGCGACGCGCGACCAGCCGAGGCGCTCGAACGCCGCGCGCGTCTCCGCCGGCGTCATGAACAATGCCCCGTAGCGCGCCCGGAAGCCGCCGTCGGACAGCACCCTCACGGGACCGGCGAGGTTCACCTCGCCCTGCGCCATGACCATCTGCACGCCGGGGTGCGCGGGATCGACGGTGCGGAATACCGACAAGCATTCGTGCGCCTTGTCGATGGCAAATTTTTCGCTGACCTTCATCGACGCGAGAAGCGAGCCGTCGTCGGGATCGGCCAGCGCAATCTCGGCTCCGACGGCGATCGAGTCCGCCCTTGCGGCGTCCACCGACAGCGTGATCGGAATCGGCCAGAACAGCCCGGCGGCCGTGCGGCAGCCGTCGCACACACCCTCCCAGTCGGCGCGCGTCATGAATCCGCTGAGCGGCGTGAACCCGCCGATCCCGAGCATGATGAGATCGCCGCGCTCGCGCGAGGAAATCGTGAGTCTGGGCAGCGACTGGGCGCCGTGGCGGGCCGCCGCCAGCTCGTCGCCCTGCAGCAGCAAGGGCCGCAGTCCTCCGCCCCCGTGGGGTCTTACCAGACCGTCCATAAGTCTCCTCAGGTTTCCCCGCGCCCTATCCACTTCGATACTTGCGGCAGGCGGGCGCTCTTCAGGGATTCGATCATCAGGTCCGGATCGTCCGCGACGACCAGCATGTTGCGATGCTCGCGAGTGAGGAAGCTCTCCGCGAGCGCGTGATCGAGGTGGCTGGCGAGCCGGTCGAAGAAACCGGCGACGTTCAGCAATCCGCACGGCTTGCGGTGGTATCCGAGCTGCGTCCAGGTGAGCGCCTCGAACAGCTCGTCGAGCGTGCCGTAGCCACCGGGCAGCGCGATGAAGGCGTCGGACAGCTCGGCCATCTTCGCCTTGCGCTCGTGCATCGATTCGACCACGTGGAGCCTGGTGAGGTTTCCGTGCACCACCTCCCGCTCGAGCAGGCGCCGCGGCGCGACGCCCGTGACGTCCACGCCATCGGCAAGCGCCGCCTCCGCCAGCACCCCCATCAATCCGATGCTGCCGCCCCCGTACACCAGCCGCAGCCCGGAGCGCGCGAATGCGCGGGCAAGCGACCGCGCGGCGTCGGCGTAGACGGCGCTCGAGCCCTTGTTCGATCCACAGAAAACACAGATGTTTTGCAAGCTCGCCTCCATCGCAACTCCCATTCTAAGAGAACATGACGGCTGAGGGGATGGTATAGAATCGTTCTCGGGAGTTCGTAATCGGGGGGAGAGCAATGGAATTCTGGATTTTTATCGCGATCGTCGTCGTGCTGGCATTCTGGGCGATCTCCATCTACAACGGGCTGGTGCAGCTCAGGAACCGCTTCAAGAACGCATTCGCGCAGATCGACGTGCAACTGAAGCGCCGCTACGACCTGATTCCCAACCTGGTCGAGACCGTCAAGGGCTACATCAAGCACGAGCGCGAGACGCTCGAGGCCGTCATCAAGGCGCGCAACCAGGCGGTCGGAGCTGCGCAGGCGGCGAGCGCCGCGCCGGGCAACCCGGCCGCCATGCAGGCGCTGGGGCAGGCCGAGGGCGCGCTGACCGGCGTGCTCGGACGGATGTTCGCGCTGGCGGAGGCTTATCCCGATCTGAAAGCGAACCAGAACATGCTCTCGCTGCAGGAAGAACTCACCAGCACCGAGAACAAGGTCTCTTTCGCCCGCCAAGGCTACAACGACTCGGTGATGGAGTACAACACCAAGCGCGAATCGTTTCCTGACAACATCTTCGCCGGAATGTTCGGCTTCGGGCCCGCCGAGCTGCTGCAGGCGACCGAATCGGCCGAGGAGCGCAAGGCGCCGCAAGTCAAGTTCTAGGGAACCTAGCTCAGCGGCACGCCGGGCGCGATGAATTTCTTCGAGCACCAGGATGCCGCGCGGCGCAGCACGCGCCGCCTGGTGCTGTTCTATGCACTCGCGGTGCTCGGCGTGGTGATCGCCGTGGATCTTGTCCTCGCCGGGGTCTACGTGTGGGGATTCGCCGAGCTCTACGCTCCTCAGGGCGCAGCGCCCGGCCTGTGGTCGCAGCTCGCGGCCGTTCCGCGCGGCCTTTATGTCTGGGGCGCGCTCGGCACGGTCGCGGTGATTCTCATCGTCAGCCTGGTCCACATGGCAAAGTTGAGCTCCGGGGGCGACGCGGTGGCGCGCATGGTGGGCGCGCGGCCGGTCGATCCCGGCACCCGCGATCCCCTGGAACGGCGCCTGGTCAACGTCGTCGAGGAGATGGCGATCGCGTCGGGCGTGCGCGTTCCCAGGGTCTACGTCATGGATCAGGAGAGCGGCATCAACGCCTTCGCGGCGGGCTGGGACGTGTCGAACTCGGTCGTGGCCGTCACCCGGGGCACGCTCGAGACCCTGAACCGCGACGAGCTCCAGGGCGTGGTGGCCCACGAGTTCAGCCACATCCTGAACGGCGACATGCGGCTCAACATCCGGATGATGGGCGTGCTCGCGGGCATCGTGTTCATCGGCGCCGTCGGCGAGTTCTTCATGCGCGGCACATCGCGCAGCGATAGCAGCAAGGAAGCGGGCGGCATTATCGCGGCCGGCCTGGCGCTCTTCCTGATCGGCTATATCGGGCTGTTCTTTGCGCGCCTCATCAAGGCCGCGGTATCCCGCCAGCGCGAGTTTCTCGCCGATGCCTCGAGCGTGCAGTTCACGCGCAACCCCGAGGGAATTGCCGGTGCGCTCGATCAGATCCGCGCTTCCACCCACGGCGCCTTGATCGCCGACCGTCACGCCGAAGACATGTCGCACATGCTGTTCGGCCAGGGTATCCGGTTGAGGTTGAGTCTGGCGGGGCTGCTGGATACGCACCCGCCCCTCGATGAGCGCATCCGGCGCGTCAATCCCCGTTTCCAGCCGGCAAGCTACCGCGGCCGCCGCCCGGTCGACGCACCCTCGGCGGCGGGACTGCCGCAAGGCGCAGCCGGTTTCGCCGGCGGCGCGGCAGCGGCGCCCGCCGCCGAAGGCCAGCGCCCCGGCGACGTCAGCTACGCCTGGGGCCGCACCGCCGGCGAGAGCGTGGCGCTGGTGGGCGCGCTCGACGGCGGCAAGCTGGATTTCGCTCAGCGCCTGCTTCGGGCGCTGCCGCCGGGGCTGCACGAGCGGCTCGGTCAGTCCGACGGCGCCTGCGCCGCCATCGTTGCGCTGCTGCTCGCGGGCAAGGACAGCGTGATGGAAGAGCAACTCGCCGCCGCCAAAGCGGCCGGCGCGGGTGATCTCGCCGAGGCGGCCCGTGCGCTGGTTCCGTCCGTGCGCCCGCTGGGCCCGGCATTTCACCTGCCGGTCATCGACCTCGCGTTGCCGGCGGTCAAGGCCGCAACAAAGGAAGCTCAGCGTAAGTTCCTGGCCGCGCTCGAAGCGGTAATCTACGCCGACCGGCGCGTGTCGCTGCACGAATTCGTGGTGCTCTCACTGGTGCGTGCGCAGCTCACGCCGGCCGGGAGGCCGCCGCCCATCAAGTACCGGGCGCTCGCCGAGGTGCGGGACGAGGCGCTCGCCCTGCTCTCCCTCATCGCCTACGCCGGGCAGCGGCCGGGACCCGAAGGCGAACGCGACTTTGCGGCAGCGTTCGAGGCCGGGGCAAAGGAAATGGCATTGGCCGGGGGCGCCGCTCCTGGACGCGACGCGCTCAAGCTCGACGGTATCGGCGCAGCGCTCGGGAAGTTGAAGAGCGTCTCCCCGCTCGCCAAACCGGCACTGGTGAAAGGCCTCTTTGCCGCGGTGTCGGTCGACGGCACGATCCGTATCATGGAGGCGGAGCTGATGCGGCTGGTAGGCGCCGCGGTCGACTGCCCGCTGCCGCCGCTCTTTGACAACCTCGACCCCGCCGATCTCGTTACCTAGGGAACCTCCTCTGCACAAATGCCTGACCTTGCGATGACGATGACGAGGTTCCCCCTGAAGTCGGGGGAGTACGAGGGGGGCCGCTGCGACTCGGCGTGCGCAGCAGGGTGCGGGAGCAGTGAGCAGCCCCCGGAAAGTCGGAGTGTCCAGCGCAGCGGCTTCCGCCCCGTCCCGCACCACTCTTCGAGAGACCGAGGCCGGGGCGGGCCCCCTTGTTTAGTGGTTACGTAGCGGCGAGCCGCCCTGGAGATTCATCATGCGCGAGCAAACGGTCAAGTGCCTCTCGGCTGAGGGCTTCCACTCCATGCACTACGTGGAATGGGGCGATCCCACCGCCTCCCGCGTGGTCATCTGCGTGCACGGGCTGACGCGCAATGGCCGGGATTTCGACGAGCTGGCACAAGCGCTGGCGCCCGTTTGCCGCGTGATATGCCCCGACATCGTGGGTCGCGGCAAAAGCGACTGGCTCCGCGCGAAGACCGGCTACGGCTACCCCCAGTACTGCGCGGACCTGACCGTTCTCCTCGCTCGCGTCACCGGCGCGGACGGCGGTACGCCCCCGCGCATCTACTGGGTAGGCACCTCCATGGGCGGCATCCTCGGCATGCTTCTGGCAGCGAGCCCGAAGACGCCGATCGAGAAGCTGGTGGTGAACGATGTGGGCGCGCATATACCCGCGGCCTCCCTCGAACGCCTCGGCACCTACGTGGGGAAAGACCCGCGCTTCAAGACCTGGCGCGAGCTGGACACCTATATGCGCGTGGTCTGCGCGCCGTTCGGTCCCCTGACGGACGCGCAGTGGCGCCACCTGACGGAGCACAGCGCAAAGCAGCACGCGGACGGCTCGTGGGGCATGTCGTACGACCCCGGCATCGGCATCCCCTTCCAGAAGGAAGACCCGCTGGAAGACGTGGACCTCTGGCGGCCCTACGAGGCCATCCGCTGCCCGACGCTGCTCCTGCGCGGCGCGCAATCCGATCTCCTGCTCGAGGACACGGCGGCGCAGATGACGCAACGCGGTCCGAAGGCGCGGCTCGTCGTATTCGACGGCATCGGGCACGCGCCCATGCTGATGGCCCGGGACCAGATCGACACCGTGCGGGATTTTCTGCTGGCCACCTGAGCGAGGACAGTCCGCATGCTGCTGCTGTTGCGTTTCCTGCGAAAACTCATCGGCTGGGTGGACTTCGTTCTGTTCACTGCGCTGGTGTACCTGCTCGCGTGGCTGCCGTGGCCCGGCGCCCATCCCGTCGCCCGGTTGTTCCCCGCGTGGTGCCGGTGTTTCGTACGGGCGCTCGACGTCGACCTGCGGTTGCACCAGAAGAACCGCAAGCGCCTGCCGTCGCGGTTCATCCTGATCGCCAACCACCCCGCGGCGTTCGAGGACATAGGGATTCCGGCGCTGTTCGACGTGGTGTCGCTCGCCAAGATCCAGGTGCAGGACTGGTTCGTCGTCGGGAAAATCAGCAGGGCGGCCGGCACGCTGTACGTGGACCGCGACGATCCCGAATCGCGGGATGAGGTCATCGAAACCATGGTGAAGGCCGTCAACGCGGGGCAGAACATCTGCCTGTATCCGGAGGGGGGCTGCAAGGGACGGCGGCTGTACCACGAGTTCAGATCAGGCGCCTTCGAGGTGTCGATACGCACGGGAATCCCGATCCTGCCGGTTTTCCTGCACTACGAGGCGCAGGACGATTTCGAATGGCAGCCGCCGTACACCCTGCCGCAGAAGATCCGGCACATGATGAGCACCGTGAACAACCGCGCCAACTACTACGTGCACGATCCGCTGGACCCGAAGGACTATGCGGACAAGTACGCCATGAAGGCGGCGGCGTACGAGATGTACGTCGGCTGGAATGCCCGGTACCTGGAATAGGCTCCTTACGATTGCGTAACCATACTGCGGCCCCGCTTTTTTAGCGGAGAATTCCGCGAACGGCTTCACTGTGGAGCGCCGATGGGGCAAACCCTGCTCCTCCTTGGCCTCGTTCTTGCTGCCTGCTCGCCTCTGGCATATGCGAACGCGGTGCCATCAACAACAGGTGCAGTCGCCGCCGAATCGCGTGACGTCCTGACGGGCCGCGAAGATCTGGTTCCCCGTCACGAACCGGTGCCCTCGAGATCCTCGCTTTTCCCGTCCTCGACCACCCGCGCCCTGCTCGCAGCCGTGGACGCACGGATGCTCGTGCTGGCGTCGACCCGGCCGCGGCGCGCCAGCGCGGAGGTGAAGGCGAAGACTCCAGGCGGCAGCAGCCAACGTCCATCGAGCTCCGGCGGCAAGGCCGCTGACATTTCCCCCACCGCCAGAGCGAGCGCGCCGGTGGAAGCCGTGGACGGGCCAGGGCCGGGACAAGCGGGCTACGTCCATTTCTTTTTGCTCGAGACACCGGAGCGCGAAGCGGAGATCCAGATCGGCATCGAGCTGCCCGACGGCAGGATCGCGTGGTCGTTTCCGGAAGCCGGTGCGGGCGTCATGCCGTTCATCCGTTCGGGCTCGGTCGAGGTCAGCGGCCGCATCTACGGTGTCGAGCATCTCTACGGGTTGCGCCCCTTCCCCGACGACGCGTCGATGGTCGCGCTGCGTGCGGCACTGTGGGATCGCATTTCGCCGCTGGTCGAGGGCAGGATCCCGTATTGCAACCCGTTCCTTCGCTCCCAGGCGCTCTGCCTCTCCTGCCTCGGGTTCGTGCAGGATGCCTTGTTCCCCGGGCGCATGCCGGGCAGCCCGGCGATGCCGGCGGACTTTCCGCGCACGAGATCGCGGCTCTACTACACGACGGACGATCTGCTCCTGTACCTCACGGGATTTCACGAGATCGCCACGGCCGAAGCGCGCGCCCGGCGCATCGAGGAGCTGAAGCTTCCGCCGTACTTGAGGGAGGAGCTATGGCAGCTCGTCGACGCCGCGGATCTGAAAGACGCCGCGGGAGCCATCGACACCAGCAAGCTCAAGAACGGCGACGGAAAGCCTCCCGCCGCCGGGCGCTCATACACGCGGACTCCGCCGCAGCGGAAACGTTTGTAGGTGCTCTCTTTGGTCAGTGAAAGCGAAATCGCGCGGTCGCCCTGGTCGGGAAGGGTCTCACTGAAAGTGACGGGGAGGGGTAGGACGAATTACTCGACCACGCCCGACCAAGCATGCGCGCTTCAGAAGCACGGCGCGCGCTACCGGATCACACGTCGTCGCACGAGCCAAGAAGCTCCGTCCCGTAGGCATAGGTCGTCTGCGACACCCGCCGGAAGCTTAAGACGAGCCTAGCTCATCAGATCTCCAGGCGCTATTGATTCGAATGTTCTTGGCAATGGCAAGCGCAGGTACGGGCGCGCAATAACCAGGAGCATCCATATTACTTCCAATGAACAACCCAGATGGTCAGCGGCGGGTTGAGGCCGAAACGGCTTTCCTGATGAAGTTCTTGCGCTCCACCGGATCCCTGATCTCGTCGGAGATGAGGAGGTAGAGCTCGGCTTCGTCGCGCGCCTTCGCCGCGGCGCGCTGCACCACCACGCGCGCGATCGCGCCGATGTGCTGCGCGAGCGCCGTCTCCGCCTGCTTGAGGACCGCCGCGGAGAACTTCGCCGAGATCGACAGCTCCCGCACGCTCTGCGTCTGCGCCCTGGCCGTCGCGCCGGATGCTCCTTCACTCGGGGCGAACTTCCTGAGGAACGCGGTGCGCTCCTTCTCGTCGGCTACTTCTCCCGCCACCGCCTCGACGAGCGCCGCGATCGATTGCGCTTTCTTCGCCGCGTTGCGCACGACCATCGCCGCGATGGGACCGATGCGCTGCGCCAGCTCGGTCTCGACGCGCTTCAACTCGCCCCGGTCGAGCGCCACGCTCGTGAGTCCTGGCATGCTCGTGTCGCCGGCTGCCGGCGCGGGACGCACCGCGGCAGGGGACGCGAGCGGCGCGCCCACCGGCACCGTGCGGTCGGACCCCGCGGGCCGCGTGACGGTGGCGAGCGCGCGTCTGAACTCCCCGACGCTCTGCGGACGCTCGTCCTCGTTCGGCTTCAACGCCCAGTCGATCGCGGCTAACAGCTGGTTGCTGTAGCTCGCGACCGCCACCTGCGCGGCCGGCGCCATGATGTCCTTTCTCACGCGCGCGGCGGCTTCCACCGGCCTCTGCGCGCTCACCATCCAGTACAGCACGCCGCCGAGCGCATAGAGGTCGGTCCACGGCCCCTGCTTGCCCTGCGTGTGGTATTGCTCGAAGGGCGCATAGCCCGGCGAGACGACCGCCGTAAGCTCCTTGTTACTCCCCATCAGCTGCCGCGCAGACCCGAAATCCAGCAGGACCGGCGAGCCGTCGCTGCGGATGAAGACGTTCGCCGGCTTGATGTCACGGTGCAGGTAGCCCGTCTTGTGGATCACCTCCAGCCCATCGAGCACCGGACCCGCGAGCTCGAGCACCATGGCCTGCGGCAGCGGGCGGCGCGACTCGATCCAGTCCGGGAGCGCCGTTCCTTCCACGAACTCCATCACCATGTAGCCGGTCTGATTCGCCTCGAAGAAGCGCATGACACGCACGATGTTGGGGTGGCGAAAGGAAGCGAGCGTGCGCGCTTCCTCCATGAAGCGCTGCAGTCCCCATTTGAACGAATCCGACGCGGTCGCCGACTTCGGCTGTACCGTGCTGTCTTCTCCCCGCACGGCGACATCGGCCGGCAGGTACTCCTTCAACGCGACCTTGAGGTTCAGGTTCGCGTCGGTCGCCAGATAGGTGAGCCCGAAGCCCCCCGCCCCGAGGAGGGAATCTATGCGGTATTCGTGCAACGAATACCCGCTCGGCAGCGCGTTCGCGACTTCAGGCATGGGAGGACGTGGCGGCGGTTCCGTTTCTACTTCCTTTCGATCATCTCTATGGCCTTCTCCAGGCTGCGGCGCATGCGGTTGAAGGACCGGGCGAGCAGGGAGATTTCGTCGCCACCTTTTTCGGAGAACTCGGGAATATCCATGTTGCCGGTGGAGATCTCGTTCGCCGCCTCCGACATCCTGGTGATCGGCCGCACGATCAGCGCGCTCATCATGACGTTCAGTATGATGAAGAGCGCCACGAATACCGCGGAGAGCGAGCCCATGAACGTGTAAAACGCGCGATTCGCGTTCTTTATCGGCAGCGACATCGGCACCGAAACGATCTGCGCGCCAATGACCTCCATGTGCTTCCAGCCGAAACCGTTATTCGGGCCGTAGATCTTGACCATCGCGGGCGGCGCCTCGGCCGCGGTCGTATGGCAGGCGAGACAGGCCTTGTCCTTGATCTGGAAGGGGCGCGCGAGGTACAGCGAGCTCCCGGTCGGCGTGTCGCGCGTGCCGCTGATCTCGCCGCGCTCGGGATTGTTGCGGAACGCGTTCACGATGTCGGTTTCCCACTCCACGGCCTTGTTGCGGGGATTGGTGGGATTCAGGGTCGCTTCCTTGTAGAAATAGTCGGAGTACTTCTCCCGCAGCGCGGTCATGATCTCCGTCGCCGAATAGGCCGGGACGCTCTGCGGATGGAAAACGGTTTCGCTGTAAGGAATCAGCGGGCGGATCTGCTTGTTCGTGTAAACGCGCATCGAGAGCGCCGCTTCCATCATCACGCCGGCGTTACGCAGTACCTCGTCGCGCGCGTTCTTGTGCAGGAGGTCGTATGAAAGCCAGCCGGTGACGCCCAGGCCCAGCGCAAAGACCACCAGCAACACCAGGTTGAACTTGAGTCGTAGTCCCATAGCCAGCCCCTCCCCGGGCGTTCAGTATAACGGCAGCGGCAACCCTGCGCGCAACTATACGACCCCGTGCCGTCCTCGGATGCGTCAAGGCTTTTGCCGGCGCAGGTAGCTCTGCAGCTCTTCCGTCGTGACGTAGCCGCTGCGGTCGGTGTCGATCTCGAGGAACCTGGGCGCAAGGTGCGGCAGGTTCTGCGTGAACTCTTCCCGAGTCAGCCCGGCCGCATGCGACGGGACGGGACGCTGGCCCGGGACCGACCTGGCCGTAGTACGTGCCGCTGACTGCTCGGCGGACGGCGCCGCCATCCTGGCCATCCGTTGCTGCTCCGCACGCTGCTCCAATATGTCGGCCCCGGCGATGAACAGAAAGAAAATCAGCATCCCGAGCGACATCCACACGTACTTCCTGGTGCGGTCGGCCATGGCCGCAGCCGGGCGCGCCAAGCCGTCGTTAACCGGCGCTCCACGCAGTAACGCGCCGCGCCACTGCTGCACGCTCTGGGGCCGCTTGCCCTCCTCGATCGCGAGGCCCCATTGGATCGCGGCGAGGAACGCCGCGCTGTATCGCAGCCGCGCGGCATTGAGCATCTTGGCGACGGGGTCCATCCGCAGCCTGCTCAGGGCATCGGAAGGCGGCTCGCCCGTGACAATCCAGAAGAGGACGGCAGCGACCGAGTAGATATCCGACCACGGCCCCTGCCCGCCGCTCCTGATGTACTGCTCGACCGGCGCATAGCCCGGCGTCAGGATGGGGATGATGTCCTGTATCGCGTCGCGGCTGGCCAGGCGCGCCGCGCCGAAATCGAAAAGCACCGGCGACCCGTCGCTTCGCACGAAAACGTTGCCGGGCTTGATGTCCCGATGCAGCACTCCCGCGCGATGGACGGCCTGCAGCCCATCGAGCAGGGGCGCGAGGATCGCCTTCAGCGCCGCTTCGTCCGGCCGTGGGCCGCGCGTGAATTTCCGCGAGAGGGACTCCCCCTTCTCGAACTCTCTCAGCATGTAGGCGGTGCCGTTCGCCTCGAAGTAACGGTCCACGCGCCCGATGTTCGGGTGTACGAAGCGCGCGAGAGTCCGGGCCTCGACCAGGAACTGGTTCAGGCCCTTGCGGAAGTTGGCCTCGGTACCGGCGCCGACCGGCGCGACGTTTCCGTCCGGCGCGCGCAGCGCCAGGTCGGAGGGAAAATATTCCTTGATCGCGACTTCGCGGCGGAGGATCGTGTCCTGCGCCCGGTACGAGATGCCGAACCCGTCCTCCCCGAGCACGGACCCGATCCGGTACTCCAGCAGCTCCCTGCCGGCAGGCAGCGCGTTGGGGTGCGCGTTGGGTTGGTTGGATCCGGCGCCCACGGCCATGGTCTAGTACCGAGCCGCAGTAGTTTCGCAAGATCCTGTCATTGGGCAGAAGCGTTTCGAAACGGCGGTGTCGCGGCATAGTACCGGGCCGCATTAGTTTCGCAACATCGTGTCATTGGGCAGAAGCGTTTCGAAACGGCGGTGTCGCGGCACTAGTTTACCCGATTCATCCCGGCGGCTTCTTCGGCCCCTGCATGCGGCGCAACTTGACGAATTCCTGGGTGGAGATGCGTCCGTCCCCATCGGCGTCGACGCGTGCAAATTCCTTCGCAATGTACGGAAACCGCCGCACCTCGTCCGGCGACAGAAAGCCGTCGCCATTGGTGTCCGCCGCCTGGAATTCACGAAGGGCCCACAGGCGCACCTGCTCGGGGTCCGCGTCCTCGATTCCCGGCCGCTCTATTCGTTCGCGCGGCGGGCGATCCCGCGCGGCGCCGGGGCCCTCCGCCTTTTGCGCCGGCCTGACCGCTCCGTCCGAAGTCTGCGGCGAAGCTGCCTTCTCCGGCGGCCGCGCCGTCTTCCAGCTTGCCATCCACGCGACCGCCACCGTCAGCAGGAGCCCGATGACCACCCATCGCCACGCGAAGAGGGCCGGTTTTTCCACTTCCCGGCGCAGTGGACGGGACGGCGCACGTTCCACTTTTGGCGCGACAGTCGAAGCGGGTAGCGCAACGGGCACTTCTCCCAGGATGGCGCGCTTCCACTCGGCGACGCTCTGGGGACGCTTACTTTCATCGAGCACAAGCGCCCATTCCACCGACCTGATGAGCGGCTCGCTCGCCCGCCCTCGGGCGCCGGCGAGCTTTTGCCGAACGACATCCTGCCGCATGCGGCTTACCGCATCGGGCGGATTCTCGTTGACGAGCACCCGGTACACCACGCCGGCGAGCGCGTAGATATCCGACCACGGGCCCTGATGTCCGTCGCTCGAATACTGCTCGAGCGGAGCATAGCCGGGCGTCAGAATGGAGGTGAGACTTTTCGTCGTCCCGCTGACCGCCTGCCGTGCAGCGCCGAAGTCGAGCAGCACCGGCACGCCGTTCGCGCGAACGAACACGTTGGCAGGCTTGATGTCACGATGGAGGAAACCCGCCGCATGAACCGCCTCGAGTCCGTCGAGGAGAGGCAGGATGAGCGCCCGCAGGCGCGCCTCGGCGGGCGGCGACTGATCCCTCAGCAACTGCGCCAGCGACGAGCCCTGCTCGTAGTCCATCACCATGTAGCCGGTGCCGTTGGCCTCGAAGTAGCGGTTGACGCGGACGATGTTGGGGTGGCTGAACTTTGCGAGCGTGCGCGCTTCCTGTATGAAGCGGTCGAGTCCCCACTGGTAGTTGTAGCCGTGGTCGGTGGTGATCGGCACCACGCTGCCGTCGAGCGCGCGCACCGCCAGATCGGTGGGCAGGTATTCCTTGATCGCGACCTGCTTGTCGAGGTGAGTGTCCCGAGCGAGATACGTCATGCCGAACGCGCCTGCTCCGAGCACCGACTCCAGCCGGTACTCCAGCAGCATGGACGCCAGCGGGAGCGCGTTTTGGTAGGTGGTGGGAACGGGCATCGGACTATGAAACTCCGACCTTTCGACGGGCGGCGGGTTCCGGTCCCCCGATGACCGGACTCGACGCGAGTCGCTCACTGGACTATCTTCCGTTGTCAGCATGGTAAATGAGTGTGCGGGATCACGCAGTGTTTTCGGCACGCGGAATCGTTAACTTGAGACCACCCGTGTGGAGGGTCGGCAGCACCTGGCCGATGCTGGCCGCCATCGTACTGGTTCTGCTGCTTGCCGCGGGATGCAGCGACCCGTCGTGGCGCGAGGTTGCCTCGCCCGATGGCGGATTCCGCATCCGGATGCGCGGCGACCCGCGCGTCGAGCAGCGCAATGTCGATACCCCCGCCGGCAAGATCACGGGACATTGGTACTCGCTGGACGGAGAGGATTCGGTATTCGGCGTCGGCTTCGCGGACTATCCGCGCCAGATGCTGCAGCGCACGCCCTCGCGCAATATGTTCTCGGGCATACGCGACAGCTGGTTGAAGCGCATCGGCGGGCAGCTGGACGGAAACGCCACGGACATCAAGCTCGACGGCAAGTGGATCGGCATGGAATTCAGCGCCCGGGGCAAGCTCGATGGCCGGGACGCCTGGATGCGGGGACGCCTCTACCTCGTCGACAACCGCCTCTACCAGCTCATCGTCTTCGGCAACAAGGAGACGATACCGGTGTCCGACATCAATCGGTTCATGGGATCGTTCAAGGTCGCGCAACCCAAGGAGTCGGCGACCCTGACGATCGATGCCGCGCCCGACAAGAAGAAGTGAACCGTCACCCGTGACTGGTGACCCGTCGAGAGCTTCTACCGGTCACCGGTCACGCGCTTCGGTCTCAACGGGCTTCGTCGCCTGCTCCATCGCGTCCAGCAGCGTGTCCGGGTCCTGCGCGCCCGAAACGCCGATCCTGCGATTGAAGATGAAGAAGGGCACGCCGCCGATGCCCGCGGAGCGGGCTTCCACGTCTCCCCGCTCGACGACGTCGCGGTCCGCGTCTCCGGCAAGATAGGCGAGCACCTCATCGCGAGCCATGCCCGCGCGCACCGCCACGTCGGCCAGGGTGCTCCGGTCGGTCAGGTTCGCGCCCTCGAGGAAATGGGCCTTGAACAGCTCCTCGGCCACGGCGTCCTGCTTCCCGGCACGCTCTCCGTAGTGCAGCAACCGGTGCGCGTTCAGCGTGTTGGGTTGCACCTGCATCTTCTCGTACGCAAACGGAATATCGACCTGGGCGCCGGCGGCGGCGACACGGGCGTTGACGCCCTTGCCGCGGGAGCCGAACTTGCGCGCGACGTATTCCTCGCGCGGTATGCCGTTCTCCGGCAGATCGGGATTCAACTGGAATGGCAGCCAGCGCACGGCCGGCCGGGGCTCATCGGGATGGCGCTCGCGGTAGCGTTCCAGCGCGCGCTCGAGCTTGCGCTTCCCGATGAAGCACCAGGGTCAGACTACGTCGGAGACGATGTCGATTTGCAGCGGTTTGTCGCTCATGTCATTCACGCCTTTGCCAAGTCTGGAACTGCTCCCGCAGTTTAGCCTTCAACATCTTCCCCGTCGAGGTACGCGGGATCTCCGGCACGAAAACAAACCCGTCCGGGAGCCAGATTTTCGCGAAGTTCGGAGCCAGGAAATCCCGCAACTCGTCTTCGGTCGCGGCCTGTCCCGTTTTCAATACCACCACGGCCAGGGGCCGCTCGCCCCATTTCGCATCCGCCACCGCGATCACCGCCGCTTCCGCCACCTTGGGATGGCCGACGAGCGCGTTTTCGAGGTCCACCGAGCTGATCCACTCCCCACCCGACTTCACGAGGTCCTTGATGCGGTCGGTGATCTTGATATAGCCGTGCGCGTCCATCGTCACGACGTCGCCGGTGCGGAACCAGCCGTCCGGGCTCCACTTGTCGGACTCCCCTGAGAGATCGTGATACGCCGCCGCGACCCACGGGCCGCGCACTTCCAGCTCGCCCATCGCCTCGCCGTCCCACGGGGCCTCGCCTTGCGGCGTCATCGCGCGGACCTCCACGAAGGGCAGCGGCACCCCTTGCTTCGCCCGGAACGCGTACTGCGCGTCGGCCCCGGCGACGTCCAGCCCGCGCTTCAGATAGTTCACCGCGGCGACCGGGGACGTCTCGGTCATCCCCCAGCCGTGGATCACCCGCAAGCCGTGCCGGTCGAAGGCGCGGATCATGGACTCGGGCGCCGCCGAGCCGCCGACCACCATCCGCATGCCGGCCGCGAGCTTCCAGCGCGACGGCTCCTGCTCCAGCGCCTGGAGTATCCCGGCCCAGATCGTCGGCACGCCCGCGCTCAACGTCACCTGCTCCGATTGATAGAGATCGAGGAGGCTCACGGCGTCCAGGTGCGGGCCGGGAAACGCGAACTTCGCGCCGGTCATCACTGTCGTGAACGGCAGGCCCCACGCGTTGACGTGGAACATCGGCACGACGGGGCACACGGTATCGGCGTTGCGCAGGTCCATCACGTCGGGCAGCGCGGATGCGAGCGAGTGCAGCACCAGCGCGCGATGGGTGTAGACGACGCCCTTCGGTCGGCCGGTGGTGCCCGAGGTGTAGCACATTCCCGCCGGATCGTCCTCGGCAAGCGCCGGCGCGACGAACGACGACGGCCGCGCGATAAATGCTTCGTAGTCCCCGTACTCTGCGGCGACGGACGATCCGGTCAGTGGCACCACTATGACTTTCTCGAATTTCGTGTCCGCGCGAAACTTCTCGTAGAGCGGAAGCAGCACGTCGTCCACGATCAGGAAGCGGTCGGCCGCGTGGTTGGCGATGTACGCGATGTCGTCGGGATGAAGGCGCAGGTTCAACGTATGCACCACGGCGCCGGAGCACGGGACGGCGAAATAGGCTTCGAGGTGCGCGTAGTGATTCCACATGAGCGTGGCGACGCGGTCGCCGCGCTTCAGCCCCAGGCGCTGCAGCGCCCCGGCCAGCGCGCGCGCACGGCGATGGAAATCGGCATACCGGTAGCGGTGCAAGGACTTGTCGGGGAGGCGCGAGACGATCTCCGAATCGGGGAACAGCCTGCCCGCGCGCTCGAAAATGTGGGCGAGCGTGAGGGGAAAGTTCATCATGGTCGCTTGCATGTGGTGAATATTAGCTATGATGCGTGGCAGTACTCAATACGGCGGGAGAAGTCGGGTGGATTTGGGAATCAGGGGGCGGCTGGCGCTGGTGACGGGGTCCACACAGGGGATAGGGCGCGCCATCGCCGGGGCCCTCGTCGCGGAGGGCGCGAGGGTGATCGTCAACGGGCGCCGGGATGCGGCCGTCCGGGAGACCGTGGCGGCGCTGTCGAAGAGCGGCGAGGCGCATGGCATCGCGGCCGACATGGCGACGGCGGCAGGCGCGCAGACCGTCCTCGACGGAGCGTCGAGGATCGGTGCCGTCGATATCCTGGTGAACAACGTCGGGTTCTTCGAGGTCCGGAAGTTTGCCGAGATCCCGGACCGGGAATGGACGGACATGTTCGAGCTGAACGTGATGAGCGGCGTGCGCCTCGCCCGCGCGCTGTTTCCCGGCATGCTGGAGCGGAACCGCGGCCGTATCGTGTTCATCGCCAGCGAGCAGAGCGTCAAGCCGAATCCGGAGATGATTCACTACGCGATGACGAAAACCGCCCAGGTCTCGATCGCGCGGGGGCTGGCCGATCTGACGAAGGGCACCGCGGTAACGGTCAACAGCGTGCTCGCCGCGCCCACCTGGTCGGAAGGCGTGGAAACCTTTCTCGCCAAGGCCGCCCCGGCGGAGGGCAAGACATTGGACGAGATGCGCGCCGCCTACTTCGACGGCCCGGGCCTTTCATCGCTGCTGCAGCGCTGGGCGACGCCCGAGGAAATCGCGGCGCAGGTCGTGTTTCTGTGCTCCGAACGCGCCTCGGCCATCAATGGGGCGGCGCAGCGGGTGGATGGGGGCGTCATCCGCTCGCTCTTCTAGGAAAAGCTCATGCCGTCGCCGTTCGTTCTGGAAGTTACCGCCGAAACGTTCGAGCAGGACGTCCTGGAGGCGTCGAAGCAGGCGCCAGTCGTGGTGGACTTCTGGGCGCCGTGGTGCGGCCCGTGCCGGACGCTGGGACCGATGCTCGAAAAGCTCGCCGCGGAGTACTCCGGCCGCTTCCGGCTCGCGAAGGTCAATACCGAGGAAAACGTCGAGCTCGCTCAAGCCTTCAACGTGCGCTCCATCCCGGACGTGCGCGCGTTCCGCGAGGGACGGCAGGTCGACCAGTTCACCGGCGCTCTGCCAGAGAGACAGCTGCGCGCCTTCATCGAAGACGTCGTTCCATCGCCCGCGGAACTCGAGTGGCTGCGCGCCGCAGAGCTGCGCCTCGCCGGTGACCCGGCCGCGGCGACGGCCGCTTTGCGCAAGGCGCTGCAGCTGGATCCGGCGCTTCAGCTTGCCCGCATCGACCTTGCTGAGGTCCTGATGGAAACCGGGCAGCACGAGGAAGCTTCCACGCAGCTCGACGCGGTGCCCGACGATCCGGATTGGAACGCGCGGGTCGCGGCGCTGAGGCAGGCAGTCGGGTTCGCGCGCGCAGGCGGCAGCGAGAGCGATCTGTCGGCGCGCGTCGCGGCCGACCCCGCCGATTTCGAAGCGCGCCTCGCGCTGGCCGGCGCCCTGGCCGCGCGCAAGGCCTGGCGCGACGCGCTGGATCAGCTGCTGGAAATCGTCCGGCGCGACAAGTCCTGGCGCGACGGCGAGGCGCGCAAGCAGATGATCGCGATCTTCAACCTCGCCGCCGATGAAGATCTGGTCGGCGAGTACCGGCGGAAGCTCGCGAGCGTACTCTTCTAATCGCGGTAGGAGGGATCCGTCGCGTCCAGCAGCTTCATCTGCGCCGGCCAGTCGAGATCGCCCAGCCGCCGGCCGCTCCTCCAATATTGCGCGGCGGTTTTCTCGCAGATCTCGCGCGGCGGCATGCTGTAGGGCTGTCCGGTACCGAGCACGAGCAGCTGCGTCTCGCACGACCGTACCAGGTGGTACATGAGGTGGAACGCTTCGCCGCAATCCGCGCCCGCGGTCAAGAGCCCGTGGTTGCGCATGATCAGGCACTTGTGCGGGCCGAGGTCCGCGACGATCCGCTCCCGCTCGTCCAGGTCCTGCGCGATGCCTTCGAAGTCATGATAGCCGATGTGGTTGTAGAACCGCATCGCGGCCTGGTTGAGGGGCAGGAGTCCGCAATCGAGCGCGGAAACCGCCTGCCCGGGCACCGTGTGCGTATGCAGCACGCAATGCAGGTCCTTGCGCGCCATGTGGATCGCGCTGTGTATGACGAATCCGGCCCGGTTCACGCTGTAGGGCGAGCCGTCGAGGCTGTTCCCCTCCACGTCGATCTTGACCAGGCTCGACGCGGTGATCTGCTCGTACAGGAGTCCGTACGGATTGATGAGGAACTGATCCTCGGTGCCCGGAACGCGCAGCGAAATATGGTTGTTCACGAGGTTCGTCCAGCCATGCTGCGCGACCAGCCGGTAGGCGGCCGCGAGCTCGACGCGGGCCTGCCACTCCTCTTCCCCGACCTGCTGGCGTTTGGATGGCGTTTCGAGCGCCTTGATGACGGTCATGCGGTCCTCCATTTGGTTCTCGTGTATACCCGGGATCGGGTCCTGCGACCCAAAACGTTCATTCTAACGCCCCGCCACAATAGAACCACTTCCGCGCTACTTCATCGCCGCATCCAGGAACGCGAGCACCTCCGGCCCCCAGGCTTCGACGCCCGAAAAGCAGAACTTGCCGTGACCGTCCTGGTTCGTGCTCCCGTAGGCGGGCAGAACCGCCAGCTTGTGCGGCCTGCCGGAACGTTCCATCTCGTCGGCCAGCACCCGCGTGGGAGCGAGGTCGTAGTCGTTCTGCGCCTGTATCAGCAGCACGGGAACCGTGGCCTTGCGTGCCGCCGCGATCAGGCGCGAACGCAATTCCGGCGAACCTGCCCACGTCATCGCGCCCGGGGCGAAAGCGACCGCGACGCGCAGGCCGACGTTCTTCTCCGCCGCGAGCACCGTCTGTATACCACCGAAAGAGCAGCCGGCCACGGCGGTCCTCGACCTGTCCACGTAGGGGAGCCCTTGCAGGTAGGACAAAGCAGCCAGCACGTCCAGTTGATGCTGTTCCTGCAGCTCGACGAGTCTTGCGTCGCGGGACGATGCAGGCGCCGCCTTGAGGGCGTCCATGATGTACGTGCCCTGCGCCTGGGAGCGACCCTGCCCGCGCCGATGCGGAACGAACAGCACGTACCCCTTCCCGGCGAAGAGCGCTCCGATCTCGGGCTTGCTGCCCGGAAGCCTCTCGCTCCCGTGGTTGTACAGCACGGCCGGAAACGGACCGTCTCCCGCCGGCTTGAAGACGAAACCGCGCAGCGTCGCGCCACCGCTCGGAAAGCTCACCTCCTCCGGCTCCGCGGCTGCAGCGCCCGGGATCGACCACGCAATGGCGAGCCACAGGAGTACCCGCATCTCAGCCATCCCGCCCCAGCAGCCGTGAATCATCCACATCCACCGCCGCGAGCAGGCTCACCCCATTCGCCGCAAAGCGCCGCGCCGCCGCCAGCGCCCTCCGGTCCTGCTCGTGCTCGAGCGACCATTGCGCATGCCGCGCGAGGAGCGCGAGCGACACCGCGCGGCCCAGCGTCATCGCAAACCGCCGCGCTCCCGCCTCCGTTTGCGCGGTTCCCGCTTGCGCGGCCTGCGCGAGCCACGACTGCGCCTGCTCCAGCGTTTTTTCCACGCGGGCGGAGATCCTGACGAGATCCGGTTCGCGCACTCCCTGAAGAAGGAAGCCCGTCTCGCGGCCGATCACGGCAAGGCCGCCTCCCGATTCCAGCGCGCGCAGCGCATCCAGCGACAGCACGTTGGTGGTCCCTTCCCAGATCGGCAGCACCTGCGCGTCGCGGAGCAGCACGGGCAGACCCGTGTCCTCGACGTAACCCGCGCCGCCGAACGACTCGATCACCTCGGACAGGACTTGCACCGCCTGCCTGCCGGTGAGGAGCTTGGCCACCGGGGTCAGGATGCGCAGGAGCTGCTCGTGCTGCTCGCTCGCCTGCCCGGCGTCGCTGCGCCCGAGGAGCTCGACCACGAAAAACGTGATATGGAACGCGCCGAGGAACTCGGCCTGCAGTCCCGCGAGCGTATCCAGGTGCAGCGGCTTTTCCGCGAGCGGCGCGCCAAAGACGACGCGCTTGCGGGCGAAGTCGCGCGCGAGGGCGAGCCCGCGGCGCATCAGCGCGCAGGCGCTCACGCTGTTCCAGGCGCGGGTCACGTTGAGCATGGGCGCGATTTGCCGTACGCCGTCTCCGGTGCCGGCAACCAGCTCCGCCGGCGTGCCATCCAGCGTCAGCTCCGCCGTCGGGACCTTGCGCGTGCCGAGCTTGTCTTTCAACCGGTTCACGAAGATGCGATTCGGGCGGCCCTGCGCATCGCGCGTCTCCACGTAGTAGAGCGCGAGTCCCCTGCCCCCGGCGGGATTGCCTTCGGGACGCGCGAGCGTGAGCGCCATCTGCGAGGTAATCGCGGAGGTGAACCACTTGCGTCCGTAGAGCCGCCAGCCGCCGTTTTCCTGCCGCGCGGCGGTTTCCGTGAGCCCGACGTCGGACCCGCCGGCCGTCTCCGTCATCCACTGGCCGCTGGTCCAGAAGCGCTTCGGATCCCTGCTCGTCAACCGCGCCACCGCCCGCCCGATCAGCCGCTCGTTCCCCGCCGCGAGCAGCGCCCGCGCCGCACCGTCGGTCATGGCGAGCGGGCAGCTGTAGAGATCCGTCGAGGGAGTGAACAGGTAGGCGAGCGCGAACTGGTGCACGCGGGAGAAAGCGGCGTGCCTGCGCTCGTAGGCCGCCGCCACGAGCCCCTGCTCCGCGGCGAGGCGCTCGGCGCGCTTCCAGACCGGCGTCACCTCGATACGGTCGACGCGATTGCCCCATGCGTCCCACTGCGTGAGCGCCGGCTCGCTCGCCCGGTCGGCAAGCTGCAGGCGGTAAAGCTCGCCGCCCGCGCGCTCTCCCATGTGCGTCAGGCCGGGCACGACCTCCGCGAGCACGTCCGCGGGCAACACGCGGGAGAGATACGAACGCAGCGCGAAATCGTCTTCGTACTGGTTGCCGAGCTCGGGCTGCTGCTGCGTGAAAGGCATCGGGCAACTTTACCGCCAAGACGCCAAGACCGCCAAGGAAACGAAAAGCCTCACCGCGGAGGACGCGGAGGGACGCAAAGGAAGGCGAAAAAGCTTCACCGCGGAGGACACGAAGGCCGCGAAGGAAGAAATTCCAGAATTAGAACCGAAGAACGCGAAGACAACGCCAAGGGAGGCTCATGGTTGCGATTCTGGTCGGGCGATCGGGTGGGCCTCTCGCCTTCCGCCTTCCGCCGTCAGGCGAAGACCTCCCACCGCCCCTGGCTCCACAGGTACAGCTTGCGCGACACAGCATCGTTGCCCGCCGAGCCATGGACTTCCGCTACGAGGCGCCTCAGCGTGTCGACGTGCCAGGTCACTGTCCGCGCGGTGAAAACCAGGCTGTCGCGCGCTGGAACCCCGGCGATGATATCGCCGCCCGCGCGCTGCCGCTCCAGGTCCCAGAACCCCGTATCCAGCATGAGACACGGCTCGAGCTCTCCGGCGTTCGTCACCGAGCCAAGAAAGCCCTGCATGCGCTCGACCTTGAATTTCGGGTAGCGACGCCGGAAGTTGGAGATCGCGAGCGGCAGCAGCTCCTCGCGCTTCAACTTGAGGCGCTTGAGATCGGAGTCGCTTACGCTCGAGATGTACCGGGGATCGTCGAAGGAATATCGAAGCTGAAGGTCGCCGACGAAGTAATCGATCAACGGGACCTGGTCCGGCTGCACCTTGATGCCCGGAAGATCGACATCGGTGAAGGGCTTGATCGCCTGGACGCTGGGCAGGGGCTTGGCATAGCCCTGCTCGAAGGCGCGCACCACCGCCACGATTTTTTCCCGCGTGCGGTCGGCGTCGCGAAACTGGGGGCTTTGAGGTTGCGCCGACGCGCGGTTCAACCCCGCCCCCGCCGCCACGGCCGCCAGGCCCAGTTTCAGCAGGCTGCGACGCCCGGTCCTGTACATGGTCCGATGTCCCCGGGGTCGGGCTCAGCCGCGCAGCGGCGCAAGGTCGAGCGAGCCGTCGAAGAACCTCGGCACGCCGTCGAGGAAGCGCTGCGCGCGCTCGCGGCTCCACCCGCCGTATTCGCAGTTGCCGTGGAACTTCGCCTCGATGTCCGCGCGCGTCAGCGGTTCGTGCGCGCCGCCCCGGATGTGCGGCTGGCGCTCCTCGATCACCCGTCCATCCTTGAGGGTCATGCGGACATGGCCCGTATAGGCCTTCGGGTATGGATTGTTCGGGTCCACCACGTAGCGGACCTTGGAAGCGAGGCCGAGTATGCGCTCGTCGCGCACGGTCTCTTCGGTGAACGCGCCGAGTCCCGCGCCGCCGGTCACGAACGCCACCGCGATGTTGAACGGGGCGCTGAACTTGGCGATGTACGCGTTCGGCGGCCGGTGCTTCGCGGGCAACGGATCCCACAGCCGGTGCACGTAGCCCTCGGCGGTCTCGCACAGCACTTCCTTGACGTCCTCGGCGCTGAAGCCTTTCCGGGCAAGCCGCAGCGCGCAGTCTATGTACGGCTGGTTCATGGTCCCGGTCGCGTACGGTTTGAACGTGATGCCGCTCATGTGCCAGTGCGCGCCGAAATCCCCCGTCAGGACGTCGTAGTTGCCCTCCGCGGTGCGCGCGAACCCGTTGAAGAGCCCGTGTATGCCTTCGAAAACCGTGCGCGGTCCGAGCACCCCTCTCGCCGCGATACGCGCCGCCTGCAGGCCGGCCTGGGCGGCCCATCCGGGGTGGATGCGCTTGGTCGAAGCGCCTTCGGCGAGGTACTCGATGATGCCGCTCGCGAAGCTGCCGGCATGGCCCAGCGCGTCCACGGTCTGCTGCCGGTTCAACCCCAGGGTCGCCGCTACCGCCAGCGCCGCCGCGGGAGCGCCCAGCACGCCGGTCGGATGGAACCCGGACCGGTGGACCGCTTTCGGCGTCACCATGGACAGCCGGCACAATGTCTCGATCCCGGCGACGATGCCGGTCAGTGCGGCGCGCCCGTCGCGTCCGAAGCGCTCGCACGCCGCGAGCACCGCCGGCACGATCACCGCACTGCTGTGGACTGGACCGCCCTCGAAGGTGTCGTCGAAATCCTCGCCGTGCGCGGCGGTCCCGTTCACGAGCGCGGCGTTTTCCGCGCTGAAGGAAGCAGCGTGCCCGATCGCCGTGCACGGGCCGCCACTGTCCACGGCATCCACGAG
>Ga0111538_10001445_pt1 | contig 33257 bp, 20 predicted proteins | sample SoiMethybrSBSTD1_FD_79669 | JGI IMG/M metagenome (GOLD analysis project Ga0111538, IMG submission 79669) | Bulk soil microbial communities from a Populus tree surrounding site in Tennessee, USA - Soil MetaG P. TD hybrid SBSTD1 (version 2)... | ecosystem: Environmental > Terrestrial > Soil >...
CCGGGTCTCCACGGGCCGTCCGTATAGCTCCTGCACTCGCACTACAATCTCATCTGAGTCTTCCGCCTTCTTCAGCGCCCGGACTGCCACCTGATTGTTCGAATCATCGAGTGACAGGACGGACACAGTCCGACCCAGCCGTCCTGCGTGCGCGTCGGTTTGAAACGCCAAGAGCGGCTGGTTGAGCGCGTCTGCTCGGGCTGGCACCTGACCGGTTCGCCAATCGCCAACGTGACCAGCAACCGAATAAGTGAAGTGATGATGACCCAGATCGTTGCTGCTTTGATACGGATACGCGCGTGCCTTCGCGGTGTGGATCAGGGTAAGGCGAAGCACGTTGTCGGCAGGTTTGTCCCACCCATACTTACTATCGTTCAGGATTGCTGCGCCAAATGCGCCGTTGTTGTCGGTTACATCAGCCCACTTTTGCGCCGGCACTTCGTAATGATCGGGTGTGTTATTGCCGCGTTGAATCGTGCCGAGCCCCAGGTCATAAGTTGCTTTTGGATTCGAGGCGGCAAAAGGAAATGACGCCTTCAGCAAACTGTTCGGCGATTTCCAATCCACTGTATTCTCGACATCGACCCGATCGCCTCCGTCAACAAGCATTACGCGCTGAACGAAGATTGAGCCGGCGGCTTTCCTGGTTATCTCCAGTGCAATTCGCACTGGTCCTCGCTCAACTACGCGAACTTGTGGCGTAATCACATATTCTCGAGCAGATGAGTTAATTGTGTCCCAGAGGATCCGCCATGCCGGCTTATCCGGTGAAGGGTCGTTCCGAAGCTCAAGCCGAACGGGCGCTTTCAGCAGTTCATGTCGCGCTTGCTTGTCTAAGATTGATTCAATGTCGCCATTCGCATCGATTTTTATTTTGTAGCGTGCGTTCTCCAGTGAAGATGGTGTCACACTAAGCGATGAACTCGCGCGTGAGTGCGGTGCGCCCGTTGATACTTCGAAGACTTTGAATCCGATAGAGGGCATGTCTGCAAGAAAGAGAATTCTCGCCTTGTTGCCCTGTCTCCAGAGAATCTGCGCAAGGACTTCACGTTGCGTGACGCGATCAACAATATGAATTGCCGGAGGTGCAAGACCTTTAAACTCCACCGTGGCCTCCACCGGATCGCGTCGAGCCATCGATAATGGATTGTAGACAACCAGCGGAATGCCCAAACCACTAGTGTCAAGGAGTCCCGCCAGTGCGGAAGTTGAACTGGTCAGCACACTGCCGAACTGATTTGCGGAGACCAACTCATCGTTCCACGAAAACTGATATGCCTGCGGAATGCACGTGCCCGTTAAGTCATCGTGAAACTGATGCCACAATACGCGGACCCATGCATCGCGTAAACGCTCGCTTGGATAAGGAAAACCCGCGAACAGTCCGGCGGCGACGCCGGCGTGTTCCGCGGCGTCGGCAAGCAGTTCGTTCTCGCGGTTGAAGCGCTTCATCGCCGCCTGGGATGTGTAGCAGCCGACGCCATGCGTTTTCATCGTTAGCTCGCCTTCATACTCAGGCAGCACGGCTGTCTCTTCAGCGGTCAAGTCCCGGGAAAGCTGATCCGCCGACGTATTGCGTACCTCTACTGTTCCAGATTTGTTCGCGATCGATTTCTCCAACCAGTCAACAGATTCCGTGTCAGGTGCGCCGCCAATGTCACCGGTGCCGAAATAGCGAAATCCTATTTGCCGGCCATTGCCCAGGGGCGTCAGACGTTCGCTGGCCCATTTGGGATCGATTGAAATATCGCTGCGGATCTTCGTGACATAGTCGCCCGGATTCAATGCCGCGACCACCGATTTACCATCCACACCTTTCCAACGGCCGACTGGAAACGGGATTCCGTACGATGATCCCCACGTCAGTTTTTGGGTGGAAAATGCCGAGAGTCCGGAGTGCGTCGCGATCGATGGAAGTGCAAAGCCAAACCCGAAACAATCAGGCAGGTAAACGTCCTGACTGACCTTGCCAAACTCCTGTTTGAAGAACCGTTTTCCGTACAGGGCTTGCCGCATCAACGATTCCGGCGACGGCACGTTCACATCAACGGCATTGATCCATGATCCCGCCAACCGCCAACGTCCTGACGCAACATACTTCTGCAGAGTGGGCCAGGCTTCCGGGTGATACTCCTTAAACCACATGTAGTGAATCGCCCCTTCGTAGTTGAAGGTGTAGTTTGGGTACTGCTCGAGCCGTTTGAAATTATCGAAGAAAGTGTTGGGCACAAACTCGCGAATTGTGTCTTGCACCGTCCAGTTCCACTGCGAGTCAAGGTGCGACGTGCTAACAACGTAGAGAACTGGTTTGGAAGTCGGCTGGCTTTGGCCGGAGAGGAAACTCAAACAGAGGACAGCTAATGCCGGGACATGCCGTCGAGCTGTGTGAAACGCAGAAGATCGCATTGTGATCAGTTTGTGCACCGAGCTAATTGCGTTCCAGCGTGTCATAGAGCGGCTGCACAGGTGTTACAACCCATGGCTCATCAGTTATTGTGACAGCCAGAATTCTAATTCTGTCATTATTGGGCAGCGTTAGTGTTCGTGCGCCTGGCGGCATATCGAGGGCATAAGCGAATAGATAGGAGTAAGCGTATGGCTCGGCACTGCCATCGGCTGCGCGCCGTTGCGAGCTGAACCAGGCGATGTCTGCCCGTTTTATGAAGCCCGGTCGCAAGCCGAGCATTTCACCGTATGGATTCGTGCGCGTTCTTACGGGAGTCCCTGCGGGCGGCGCGGGCGCACCTGGTCGCGGCTGGATTATCTCTTCCGTGACCTTCCAGATTCGATTGTCCCACTGTCCGATAAAACCGGTCCATTCCTGGATCGTCAGGTCAACCGATTTATCGCCGACGCCAAACGTTGCTTTCTGATCACCATTAGCGGAGGCGGCGAGCAGATAGACTCGATTGTATTTTCCAGATGGCAACGCGATCGTTTGACCATGAGGCACAACCGCATTCGGTTTTGCATCTCCGGATCGAGCCAGATTGAAACGGACGCCTTTAAACTCGAGCTCGCGCGGCAGCATCTCGGCAGGCAATGCCTTGCCTTGGTTAGCGCTCTGGTTGTTTGGATTCCAATCGAAGCTGCCATCGGCGGGCCTACCCAATCGTGAAGCGACCGAGAGATCGTAATCCAATATGACAGACCGCGATTGAGGCGCGGTGGTTTTTGTTTGGGGTGGATTGAGCTTCAGAGCAAACGTCCGCGGTTGATAGGCAGAGAAGGATGTCACCAGGTTGCCGGCTGTGATTGTCGCTGGTCCAACTGGCTGTTCCTGGCCATTGACTTCGCGAGCAGCGATAACTGGACCCGCAAAAGAAATTCGGACACTCTCAGCGGGCTTTCCGTCCATTTCCACCAAGCGAACAATCACTTCATCACTCAGTTCTGCCTTCTTAAGGGCCAGAACACGAATTCTGTCGTTGTTCAATTTTAATAAGGAGAAATCCCTGCCGAGCTCTCCCGGATGCGACGGACTTTGAAAAGCGATTAGCGGCTGATTCAGCCTGTAAGCATGCCAGTCGGTTTGCGCTTGTCGCCAACCTCCGACGTGTCCCGCCACACCGAACACGATTTCGTGATGGCCCAAATCCTGAGTGCCCTGGTCTGCATAAGCACCACGGGTTCCGGGTGTTCGCAACAAAGTCAACCGCAGGGTTTTGTCGTCAGGCTTATCTGAAGCGTTCTTGCAATCCGTCAGCACCGTAACCCCGTAAGACCCACTCTCATCGGTAAGATCGATCCACTGATGCGAAGCAACCTCGAATTGTCGCTCCTCAGCACTGGGTCTCTGAATTGTGCCGATGTCCCAGTTATATGTCGCCATCTTATTCGCCGAAGTAAACGGGAATGTTGCCTTCAGGTTTGCCTGTTTGGTATTCCAGTCGATCACATTACTGAATTCCACCCGGTTGCCCGCATCGCCGGCGGAGAGACTGATCCTTTGAACGAATTTTGAATCTTCAGTTTCACGCACAACTTCCACAGCCACGCGAACAGGACCGTTCTCAACGACACGGACCTTTGCGGGGCCGGTCACGAACGCTCGCGGGGCTCGCTGCTCGTCTTCAAAATCCATGTTCCATGCAGGCCACTGACGCGGGTTATCAGTCGAAATAGCAAGGCGGATTGGAGCAGACAGAAGCTCGCGGTTGATTTTCTTGTCGAATATACTGGACACATCGCCAGTCACGTTCACACTCACGCGATAGCGATTGTTCTCCAGTGATGATTCGCTCACTTTGAGTGTTGATGCGCTCGGCGCTGCTGCGGTTTGAACATCGTAAACCGCAAAACCCACCGAAGGCGCCTGCGCCAAAAACAACACCTTGCCGTCAGTCAACTGCGCCGGCACATCGTTTCCGTCTGGTCCAACTACACGAACGGCTTTCGGCATTCCATTTGGAAAAGAGACAGTAGCTTCAACTACATCTTCACGCGGAATATTCAACGGATTGAAGACGACGATCGCCGTTCCTTTAGTTTGCGTGTTCAAGCCCGATGCGACTGCACTCGTGGCACTCGTCATGATACCGGCGAATTGATTCATCGCAATTACGTCGTCGTTCCACGCAAACTCAAACGCTTTTGGAGTAGCAGTTCCAGGCAGGATGTCGTGAAACTGACCTCCCATCACAAGCGTCCAGGCATTATTTAGTCGTTCAAGCGGATATGGACGGCCGCCGAGCCATGCGGCGGCGACAGATGCTTTCTCAGCCGCATCAGCCAGCAGTTCGTTCTTACGCATCCAGCGCTTTTGGTAGGCTTGGGAAGTAAGCGAACCGGCGGAGTGATTTATTAACTCCAAGTCACCCTTGTAGCGAGGCAGACGATCGGTAGGACAACATTTCATGATGTCCTGGAAGATCTCATCGGCTCTGGACCAGACAACACGTACAGGTCCGTCTCCAACCTGAGTGGGCGCGCCGCTTGGCGCACTCGATTGCTGCTGGCTGGATTGAAATGGAGCTGGTAGAACCGTTTTACTCTTCGTGGTGATCGCCTCCATCAATTTAACTGACGTCTCATTCGGCGAGCCTCCGACGTCGCCAGTGCCGACATAATGATAGTCAGCGTAGATTCCAGTCAGCTCGCCGTTAACTTGAATTCGCTTCTGCCAATCTTCCAGGGCTCTCGTTCGCGTTTGGTTCTGCTGTGGCGCTGGATTTGGATCGGGTTGGAGTGGCGGGGGCGGAGTCTTGCTTATGTCGTAGGTTACCTGGCTGCCATAACTGAGTGGATTCAACGCTGCAATGACCGTTTTCCCATCCGGACCTTCCCAGATGCCGACATTGAAGGGAATGCCCACTGGAGTTTTTTCAGGTGAGTCTGGTCCCCCAACGTGAGGCGCAGGCTGCCACGCCGACGATAACTTCTGCGTGGAGAAACCTCTTATGCCGGAATGGGCCAGGATACTTGGCAGTGATGCGGGAAATCCGAAACAGTCGGGCAGCATGTATTCATCGCTCGCAATCCCAAATTCTCGTCGAAACCAGTTGTTACCGTAGAGTATCTGGCGAATGATGGATTCGGCGTTGGGAGAGTTAACATCGCCCTCTTCCATCGACGACCCGGCGGGAAACCAGCGTCCCGCAGCCACATACTGCTTCAGCCTTTCGAAATCAGAGGGGTAATAGTCCTTCATCAAGCGATAGCGGTTCGCGCCGGTAAAATTGAAAACGTAATGCGGGTACTTTTCGAACAAGGCAAAGTTATTGCGCATTGTTTTGGTGAGGTATTCCTGGATAACTTGCGGATACTCCCAACGCCACTCGGTGTCGAGATGCGCGTAGCCAACAACATAAAGAGTTGGTTCGTTCGCAAGATTCGGTGCGCGTGGCTTTACCGCTGGCCCATGTGCCTCGCGCTTGGCTAAGGTTCGAGCAGTTTCGCGCTTAGGGCCCGTACTTCTAACCTTTGACTTTGGCGTCTGGCTCAATACTCCGCTGGCTAGAAGACATACAAACACTAACAACAGAGAACGGCGCATAGTTTGCCTCGTAGAGTTCGTTCCGAAAGTATTTTTATTCATCCACAAATTGCGCCGATTATCTGCGTAATCGGCGTAATCTGTGGATAACTTCTTTATGCTTAAAAGAGGAACTTCAATGAAAGCTGTGCCTGCCTGGGAACATTCGCTTGAGTAGAACCAATGCATCCGTAGCCTGAGCACGAGCCTGGTTCGCCAGGTTTTATATTTGCAACGGGCTGCGGAGCTACCGTTGGATTTGCCGTGCTCGGCCCGCCAAATATGCGCGTATTAGTTACATTAAAAACTTCGGCCTTAATTTGTAGGAATTTTCCTTCACCCCAGAGGCCAAATTTCTTTCCTAGCGATAAGGCAAGTTGCGGTCTATTTGCCGGACCACGTATGTAGCTGACTCTCGGTATAACGGTCACGGGAGTGAATTGAGGGAAGTTCTTGAAACAACCCGGGTTGTTTTCGTTATAGAGCCATTGCGTGTACGACTGTTTGCCCTCATCCGGCAAGTAGCTCGGGTGGCCGGGGCAATTAAAGGTGACACCGTTGGGGAGCCCGATAGGTGTCCCCGAATCCGCAGTCAGAATCCAGCTAAGATCCCAATTGTTTAGCAATTGTCCGCGCAGACCGCTGGCATTGCTCCCTACTACGCCACCTTTCCCTATGGGCAGTCCCCACGTGCCGGCAAAGGCAAGATCAAACGGTCGATCGGAACCTGTCACCGCGTAGAAAAGATCTTTGTCACGAAGCCCTGCACCGCCATTGTTGAGGTAACCATTAGCTGCCATGGTCCTGGACCATGTAAAAGAGGTGAGCACACTCAGACCCCTAATCAATGCGCCCCCGCCCGAGATCCGCTTCTCCAACCTCACGGCGAGCGAGTTGTAGTTGGAACTGCCAATCGGTTCGGTATTCGAGAACAGGCTATTATTAAAGAGAGGGAAGGGAATCATGAGAGCGCTAACCTGGACCGCTGACGCCGCACCCAACGAAGTGTTCCTGTAACTGTCCAGAAAACCCGGTGGCAACCCCGCAGGATTCAGATTTTGCCAGAAGTACGGATTACGCACCTGTGTCGTGCAGAATGTTGGGTCTTGAGTGCACTTGTTGAAGATCTCGGTTGGTAGAGCATTGAACTGTGTTCCAACGCGTAGCCGGCTGGTGCGCGTGCCAACGTAGGAGACATCCAAAACAACTGAGCCGGGAAGTTCGCGCTGAACGCCAAATGAGAATTGCTGCACAAATGGGATCTGACGATCTCTTTGGTCAAACGACTGTCCGTTACCGACGCCCGATAAGAGACCGAAGCTACTACCTGGTGGCACCACCAATCCTGTCGGATACGGATTCCCCGTGTTGAACTGAGTGCTCGGCGTCGTGCCAACCTGGTTGTAATTTGTATTCTGTGTCCACGTCGTATTGCCACCGAGCTCTATCGCGAAGGCATAACCGAGTCCCCAGCCGCCTCGTAGCACAGTCTTATCATTTATGGCCCAGGAGATACCGAATTTGGGCTGCCAGTGATTTTTTTGAGTATCGTAAGGCGCTAGTTCGTCGCTTGAGAAATTGAAACCACCAACGAGGTTGCTGGTGATTACCTGTCCGCCGGTGACGGGTAGACCTGTCGCGTTATTTATAGGCACGTTGTTCGCCGGAAAAGTTACTGCGGACTGGAGTGGATTCTTGACGGCATAATCAAATCCGGCGTTCAACTTGTGAAAGCGCTCCCTTGGTGAAGTCTCAATGTCCCAACGCAGTCCCAGGTTAAGTGTCAGGTTCCTCCGGATTTTGAAATCATCTTGCAGGTACAATCCGAAGTAGCGATAGCTTTCATAAACATCATAGCTGAACGGTATGAAGCCGGCACTGGGAATGCCAAGTAGCAAGCTGGCAACTCCAGCTCCATCGTTGTTCCCGGTGTTGGGGTTCTGCTGAGTGAAAGTCCCTGTAAAAGTGAACCGCCCACCGGGTCCAACACCAATACCGCTAGCATCTGCGGCACCACAACAGGGAATTGCATGAAGCTGCATAACCTGTGCGCCATAACGAAGTGTGTGCTGGCCTATTGTGTGTGTGAGTGTCGGCGACAACTCATAGACCTCGTTCATTGGAGGATGGCCGAAGTCTCCATACTTATTGTTACCGATAATATCGGGATAACCTCCGCCCACCTGAATTGTTGGCGCTTCAACCTCTGTGGTGGTTGGTGGCAACGGATAGTTGGTGAAGCCCAGGTCTGCAGGCGTTAGTTTCACTGTGCCAGCTGCCACGGCGCCATTCGGCGCACGATCAACCGAACGCCCAAAGGAAAAGCGCAGATCGCCGAACAGAGTGGGACTGAAGGTGTGCGTGAGATCCAGGATCTGGTGAATAAATGAGCGATAGCTATTGATGTTCCCCCTGACAATGGCAAGCGAGGTGGGCTCTGTATAACCGGTGTTGTTCTGGAATTGAATGCCAGACCAGTAGCTGAACATGCCATAAAAGCGAGTCTTGTCGCTGAAGCTGTGATCGATGCGAATTATCGGTTGGTTGAACCTTAGCGAGCCCGGAGCATTGGCGATGTAGTTGTTGAATTCGCCGGCAGCAGGATTGTTGGGCAACGGATACAAGGACAGGATTTTCTTTCCTATTGCGCTCACCATATTGGGTGGAATCACGTCTAGTTGTCCGTTGTAGGTAAAACGGTTTCGCGTTCTGCAGGTCCCATCTGCATTGGTGGTTGCACAACTAAAGGGGTTGAAGATTCCGCCCCTCGATGTTGGGCCGTTGGGGTTGTATTGCGAACCCAACAGGTTAGTGAAGTATGGTCGGAAATCAACGCTACCATCTGCTTGTGGTCGCACATCCACCCGAGGAGCACTAGTAAGGATGCTCTGCGGAGCGGACTCGCGCCAACCTTCGAAGCTAAAGAAGAAAAAAGTCTTGTCTTTGCCCAGGCCCGGAATTGGACCACCAACCGTTCCGCCGAAGTCATGTTGGTTGTGGAATGGCTTCGTAACGCCACGCTGATTGTTTTGGAACGTATTCGCTTCGAGAGAAGAGCCACGCCAGAAATCAAAAGCCGTACCGTGATAGTTTTTCGTGCCGGCTTTAGTCACGACATTTACGGTCCCGCCACCAGATCTTCCATAACTTGCGTCGTAGGTATTGGTTTGAATCTTTACTTCCTGCACCGAATCGACATTGGGAGCGATGAACCATGTGCCCCGTCCCGTGCTGATTTGTTGCGAGATGGGCGCACCGTTAAGGGTGAACTGATTGTAGTTATTCTGGACACCATTGATCACGTAAGCGTTTGTCTGGTCCCAACCGCGAGTTGTATTGCCGCCGGTATATCTGACACCTGGCGCATACAACATCAGGGTGTAAATCTGCCGGCCATTCAAAGGTAGGTTTTGAGTATTTTGTGCGTCGATGACGGTCCCGCCTGAGGCGTCTCCAGTACTGAGCAATGACGGTGCCTCCTGCACCGTAACGGTTTCGGAAATCGAGCCGACCTCAAGCACAATGTTCAAATTGAGTTTCTGAGCCACATCAAGGTTCACTGCTTGACGAATCGCCTTCTTAAATCCAGTGGCTTCCACTCTAATTTCATACGAACCGGGTAAGACGTAAGGAATGGAATAAGCTCCACTGCTGTTTGTTTGCACCGTGTAAGGCTGCTGAGTTCCTTCTCGGAGGGCAGTGATGGTGGCATTGGGAATAGCGGCACCTGAGGAATCAACTACCTGGCCGGTAATCAGGCCACGAAACTCCTGGGCCTGAAGGGACACCGCAAACAGCAAGGTCACCAATACAGCCCCGGAAATCCCGGACATCGAAATGTGTTTTATTTTGCTCATAATCATCTCCTCAGCAGTGGAAGCAAAGACGCAAAGGGCTTTAATCTGAGAACCTGAATTAGGCCGCAAGTAGGCAAATACTTAGCCCAGACCAGCACTACCCGACATCTAGTTCTTTGTTGAAATGCTGGTGCAGGAATAGCTTCTGAGCTAGAATGATGCCCACCTCAACGGTTTTTCTTCCGCGGTAAGAGCAAATATGAATGCAAGATCTAGTCGTGCGCAGCAGTGTAGAGTCGCGCGCTACCGCTGTGCCAACCCTGCTTGGGTCGCGCAGTCTGGGTTCCTGGTACTCGCACCCTCCGCTCTTGACGGTTCGTTACCCTTTATGTTCTCCAATGAGGTGAAAAGTCTTTCCGAAGTTTTGGGAAATTCTTGGGAAATTCTTGGGGGCGTCCAGCCACAAAGGTTGTGACATTAATGCACCACAATTCATGAGCGAACAGGTCAGACATCTCTACGAATTTGGCCCCTTTCGCCTCGACGCTACGGAGCGTCTCCTTCTTCGTGACCAGCAACATATTCCGCTCACCCCTAAGGCTTTCGAAACGCTGTTAGTACTCGTGGAGCACGGCGGGCACGTAATTGACAAAACTGAGCTAATGAAGAAGGTTTGGCCGGATACTTTTGTAGAAGAGGTCAATCTAGCGAAGAATGTTTCGTCCCTGAGAAAGATCCTGGGGTCAGAACGATCGGAACACTACATTGAGACGATTCCAAAGCGCGGGTACCGTTTTGTCGCGTCCGTGCGAGAGCTGTGGTCGGAAGAGAGTTCATCAATCGTGGAACCACCCGACCTCCCTTCTGGGGACAGGTGGGAAGATCACGGGAAAGCCGCGGCAAAAGCTGAGACCAAATCGAACGCACTGACGGACCTCAAACCGGCGGAGTCTATTAGCGGCAAATCCGATGCACCGGCGCATGACAAACGATCCCTCACGAGTCGCCTTGGCCTGCCAATAGCGTTTCTTGCATCGGGCGTGTTAGTTGCTCTTGGCTTGTGGTCACTAGTGTTACGTCCAAATCGGGCGCCTGCGGCATCGCTTCTGAAAATCAGTCCGGTGACAAGCTTCCTCGGCAACGAAGATCATGCTGCCTTCTCACCGGATGGCAAACAGATCGCTTTCGTCTGGAATGGCGACAAAGAAGATAACAGTGACATTTACGTCAAGATGATCGGCGCTGAGAAGCCATTACGTCTGACATCCAACCCCGCGCCTGACACCGATCCGGCGTGGTCACCTGACGGACGCCATATTGCTTTTCTGCGCCAGTCAGCCGAAGAGGGCGGCGTATTCCTGGTTCCTGCATTAGGTGGGTCGGAACGCAAACTTGTGGATGTTTTTCCATATCGACCTGTCGTAATCGGCAACACGCTCAGCTATTCGCCAGACGGTAAATTGCTTGCGGCTCCGGACAAGAATTCACAGCAACAGCCCTTTAGCATCTTCTCGATCTCGATTGAAACGGGTGAGAAGACAAAACTCACTTCGCCGTCGGCTGGAACAGTGGGTGATTTTTTCCCAGCTTTCTCACCAGACCAAAAGACACTTGCTTTTGTTCGGTCTGTCAGCATCGCTGCCGCTGATATCTATCTCCTTCCCCTTACAGGTGGCGAGCCGACGAGGCTGACCTATGACAACACTTCTATTCGTGGCCTGAGTTGGACATCGGATGGAAAAGAGATCGTCTTTGCGTCGAGACGGGCGGGCAGCACCTACAACCTCTGGAAGATTTCCACTCAGGGAAACGGAAGCCAGCCTGAGCGTCTGACAACGGCCGACCGCGATGTCTACAGTCCAACCATCTCGCGGCTGGGAAACCAACTCGCGTATACGCAATCAATGATGGACGGCAACATCTGGCGGATTAGATCGCACAGCTCAAAGTTACAAGAAAACCCTCCCCTAAAACTTATCTCTTCAACACAGGAAGACAACGGTCCGCAGTATTCGGCAGATGGGCAGAGAATTGTATTTGCCTCTCGACGGTCCGGAACGTTCGAGATCTGGGTGTGCGACAGCGATGGCTCCAATCCTCGTCCTTTGACAAACATTGGTGGACCGCTCACAGGCACACCACGTTGGTCGCCAGATGGCCGACAGATCGCGTTTGACTCATGGATCGAAGGTAACGCAGACATCTACGTCATCAATGCCGACGGAGGCAAGCCTCGCCGACTGACGTTTGACGCCGATGAAGACATCACTCCAAGTTGGTCTCAAGATGGTCGCTGGGTATATTTTGGATGCACACGCAGCGGCACGATGCAGATTTGGAAAGTGCCTGCCGCAGGTGGTGATGCTGTTCAAGTAACAAAGCAGGGTGGCTTCGAAGGTTTCGAATCTGCGAATGGAAAGTATTTTTATTATTCAAAGGGACGAGCGATTCCGGGCATCTGGCGCGTACCAGTCGGCGGCGGCGATGAGATCTCACTGCTCGAACAACACCGTGCAGGCTTGTGGCGCTATTGGGCCGTAACCGAGCAAGGCATTTACTTTGCAACCGCGGACATAGCCTCGCATCCGTCGATTGATTTCTTCAACTTTACAACGGGCAAGATCACCCCGGTCACAAAACTCGACGCGCCTTTATCCAAAACCGATCCTGGATTGGCCGTGACTCCAGATGGGCAGGCTCTACTCGTTGTGCAAATGGATCAGAGTGGCAGCGATATCGTAATGGCCCACGACTTTCGTTAATCCCGCAATGCAATCTGGATTGAGACGGAGCGAACGATTCAAAACGAGTGCGACGTCGTTTCCCACCACTACAGCACTAGGTCCCAAAGATGAGGCGTGCCTTATTGAATACCTGCCCAAATTAAATGCCCGAAACAAATATCGACGATTCCCACCGAACTTTAGTCCGCAGCCAGTGTTGTGACTGAAAAAAGGAAAACGAGAAGCAGAGAAGCAAATGGACTCATTGTGGGAGCTCCTACCGAAGGCGATCGGTATAGCGTCCGAACTTTTATTTCAAAACCTTGCATTGGTCAATTCCAATTACCGTAGTATCAACCTTGACTTCTACGACGCACCCGAATGATCTCCGTCCGTTTTGATGAAGGCTGATCCTGAGCCTCTGTGTCCTCGTACACTCTTTAATCAGTCTTTCAATCGCTGCTCGAAAGACAATTACCCCAACTTAGTTAGGTGCCCGCGCGCGGGTGCATGTCTAAATAAAATCGACACAACTTTACCGCCTTCCAACATGCTCGCTGACCGGTCTCACTTAACGGCGGATCTACGATCATTACGCGGCAGATGATGTGTGCCGATGTCGCTCTTTTTGCATAAGGGATCGAGGTGTTAATCTCGCTTTCGGTTTATTCAGATCAGAATATACAGTGTAGATGAGATCGTTGGACGCGAGCGGCGGAAGCACCTTTCTCTTCTTGAATGGCCCGGCGATGCTTGATGAAATCGTGCCGCCGCGTCAGCACCGGACTGTTAGACAGACCAGCAGACAAAATCATGGCGCGATTTGGACCCCGGACGATGTCGTCAACCCCCGCAGCTCCTTCTCCCACAGCTCAGTTGCGGGAATTTATTGCCAAGTTTGATTCGGTGCATCAGAAATTGATTCGTGCGGTGCGAAAGGAATTACGGAGGAGGTTTCCGGGTGCATACGAGCTCGTTTACGACAATTACAATTTCTTTGTCATAGGGTACTCGGCCAGTGAAAAGCCATCAGATGCGATTATTTCATTGACCGCGAATTCCAGCGGTGTCGGCTTGTGCTTTATTCGCGGTGCCGGGCTGCACGATCCGGATAAGATTCTTCTTGGTTCAGGAAACCAAACGCGATTCATTCGTCTGCCAGCGGTGGATATTCTGAAAGCCAGATCTGTGGTGCGGTTGCTCAAGGCGGCTGAAGCGCAGTCTCGGATCCCGTTCCCGAATACCCGGTCCGGCCGCGTAATCGTGCGATCGATCTCAGCGAAGCAGCGACCGCGGCGGAAGCCTGCGAGCTGACGACAAAAAGTTTGAGGGCCAATTTGAACGACCCGTGAAGGCGCTGCAGACAGACGGTGGAAATAGAAGATCTTCTCCAGCAATACTGCTTTAGAATCAATCATCCCATCCGTTAGGCAGGACGCGGAAATCCACTGTGAGTGAAATACCCAGCACCGCTTACAGTTAGCATTCTCAGCCCGCGGAAGAACTCCACGTTTAGCTACGGTAGTAATGTGACTCTTGTTGCGCAGGCAACGACTTCAAAGAGCCGTATTGCGAGAGTTACATTTAATGCGAATACTACGCCATTGACTACAGTTTCGGCCCCACCACCTGGGCAAGCAATAGCCAACAGCGCGCTTATTTGGTCTACCAGTTCTCGATCCCTTCTTTATCGTAACGTTCCCGAAGTTGTTCCTTACTCCAACCAATCCCGGCGGCGGGTGAGGGCCTACACGCTCTCATGGCCCTTCATGAACATGCCCTTGGATTGGATCCCCCAGAAAACAGCGACCCTTGACAGTCGACCTACCACACCATACCGTCACGTCATCAAGTTCCCGATTACACGTTCATGCCTGTACACGAAGGCGATCTCTTTTCTCACTACAAGATCCACTCCCAGATTGGGGCGGGTGGTATGGGCGAAGTCTATCTAGCTACCGATACCGTTCTTGACCGGAAAGTTGCTCTGAAGCTTCTTCCGAGTGACGCCACTGCAGACCAAAACCGTGTTCGCCGCTTTCTGCAAGAAGCGAAGGCAGCATCCTCACTCAATCACCCGCACATCATAACGATCCATGAGGTCGGGAGCACAAATTCGACTTACTTCATTGCCACGGAATTCATTGACGGAGTGAGTTTGCGCGAGGCCATCAATCGTGGCCAGCTCGAGATTGGCAGGATTATTGAGATCGCTACCCAAGTAGCGTTAGCTCTCACGGCAGCGCATGAGGTGAACATCATCCATCGAGACATAAAACCCGAAAACATTATGATGCGCGACGATGGTTTCGTGAAGGTGCTCGATTTCGGACTCGCTAAGTTGCTTCCGCAAGGACTCGTTGAGCCCGAGGCGTCCACTCTTGTAAATACCGCCTCTGGAGTAGTTTTAGGGACGCTCAGTTACATGTCACCCGAGCAAGCTCGTGGGCAAGAGGTTGACGCAAGGACCGACGTTTGGAGTCTCGGCGTCGTTCTCTATGAAATGGTGTCAGGAAGACGACCGTTTGAAGGCACAACTCAGAGTGACGTGTTAGCGTCGCTACTGGACCGCGAACCAACGCCCTTGGCTCGCTACTCGCCCTCAGTTCCAGCTGATTTAGAGCGCATTATCAGAAAAACCCTGGCGAAAGATCCCAACGAACGTTACCAAACTGCGAGAGGATTGCTTGTCGACCTAAAGACCCTAAACCACGATCTGCAGCGTCAGAAACTGGCATCGGAAGTGGTTCCACCTACCGCTCCGGCCGATCAAAGACCGGTTGCACGCATTTCGCGAAGGCATTTGTATATCAGTGCCAGTGTGTTGCTGCTGCTGACTTGTGGCTTAGTCGTATTTTTGCGGCAACGATTACAGTCGGCGCCAACGGCCGCGGGCGAAACAATAACTTTGGCAGTCTTGCCATTCCGTCCGCTGAATGCAAACGAAGATACAGCTTTCCTCACAACGGGACTCGCCGACGCGATTACTACACGATTGGCTAACCTTCATCAAATTCGGGTTCGCCCAACAAATGCGATCCTCAAGTATGAAGGACAGCCTGTAAGTGCAAAGAGAGTGGGTGAAGAGTTGTCCTGCAATTACGTAGTGCTCGGCACATTGCAGAAGTTGGGCGAGCGTTTGCAAGTTAACGTGCAACTGGTACGCACGAGTGACGAGGCACTGATATGGGGAGAACAGTTCGATAAAGTGCGGACGGACATTTTGAGTTTGCAGGATGCGGTTGCGACACAGATCGCTGATGCACTCAGAATCAAGATGACCGCAGCCGAGCAATCCCGCGTTTATCGGCGCTATACGGAAAACGTCGCGGCGTACGAATTGTACTTATTAGGTCGGTCGAAACTCGTGCGCTACACCAGAGAAGATACACTCGCGGCAGTAAAAGCGTTCGAAGATGCGTTGCGTCTCGACAGGAATTACGCGCTTGCGCACGCCGGCCTCGCTGAAGCTAGTGCTCAAATGCGGATTCGTTTCGCACGACCGGAAGAGGTGCAAAGTTGGGACGAGCGTGCTAAGGAAGCTGCTAATCGGGCGCTTGGCTTAGATGCCAACCTGGCGGAAGCTCATGAAGCTCTGGCCGCTGTTTATCGCAACTCCGAATTCAATTGGGAGCAAACTATAGTCGAGAGCGACCGAGCTCTCCTTTTAAATCCGAATCTGGAGCAGCCGCGCTATTATCGTGCCGCCGCCTTCTACCATCTGGGTTTACTGGAGTTAGTTGAAGCTGAAGTTAGTGAGGGTTTACGAATCAATCCTCTGAACAAGCTCGAAGCATTGCGCATGCGGGGTACGACAGCCTTTCTCAGCGGTCTATATTCCGAAGCTGTCGCCTTGCTGGAGGAAGCGCGTGGTGTTGGTTCGCCCTCGGTGACAGATTGGTATCTGGCCCAGGCTTACTACTATCAAAGTGGACCAGAGCGAGCCGAGAAACTCCTTGTAGACCTTCGCGGCAGTGCACAGGTTGAGCAGCGCGCGAAGGCGACTCTTGCTAGTTTTCTAGCGGCGCGTCATGAGAAGGGACGTGCCGAAAAACTCCTCGAAGAGGTGCTCGCAGGTTCATATCAGGACCATCACGTTCATTACAGTGTCGGGGTAGCTTATGCACAACTGGGTGATAAAGCTAAGGCGCGGCAATGGTTAGCGCGGGCTATTGCAACTGGGTTTCCGTGTTATCCGTGGTTTCAGCGGGATCCGCTTCTCCAACCTCTACGCGGTGACGTGGAGTACGAACGTATGCTTGGAGAGCTGAAGAAAGGTTCGGAGGCGGTGAAAGCAAAATACGAGTGAGTTTATGTCTCCTAAAAGAGATTTTGCGCCCAAAAACTCAACTCAATTAAAGGTCATAACAGCTCCAACCCTTACGGTCAGCTTTTCCGCTGGGGATTGCTTGATGAAGCGGCTTATTTGGCCTCTACCGTCAAAAGTTCCTTGGGGCCAGTAATAATCAGTCTTATAGCAAACGCAACACGTAAGCCTTAGTGGGCAAGAAAGGGGGTGTGCACGAGTACACCTCCGAAAGTTCCAAATCTCTGCCTATCCACAGATTACACAATTTCATTTATCGAATCTGTGTAATCTGTGGATTCCGAATCAATCTGTCCAGTTGAGAGAACGGCTGACGGCTTTTTTCCACTCAGCGAAAAGAGTTTCGCGAGTCTTTGCGTCCATACATGGCTTCCAGGTGCGATCGATGCGCCACTGTTCCTTCAGTTGGGCGAGGTCTTTGTAGAAGCCCACGGCAAGAGCAGCGGCGTAGGCGGCGCCGAGTGCAGTCGTTTCCTTAACAAGCGGTCGAATTACATCGCGACCGAGAATATCAGCCTGAAATTGCATTAGTAGATCGTCTACTACCATCCCGCCGTCGGTGCGGAGAACATCGATCTTGGTTTTCATATCGAGTTCCATGGCTTCGAGGATTTCGCGGGTTTGATAGGCTGTGGCTTCCAGGGCGGCGCGCGCAAGATGGCCTTTGTTGGCGTAACGCGTGAGACCGACGATGACGCCACGCGCGGACGATTGCCAGTAAGGAGCAAAGAGGCCGGAGAACGCCGGGACGATATACACGCCGCCGTTATCTTTAACTGTGCGCGCCAGTGTTTCGACATCAGAGCTCAAGGAGATGAGACCGAGATTGTCGCGCAGCCACTGAACGAGAGCGCCGGTGATCGCAATGCTGCCTTCAAGAGCGTAGCATGTAGGCTGCTCTCCAAATTTGAAGGCGACGGTGGAGATTAGTCCATGTCTGGACTGAACAGGTCTTTCGCCGGCGTTCATGAGCAGAAAACAACCGGTGCCATACGTATTCTTGGCCTGACCACGATCGAAGCAGGTTTGACCAACAAGCGCGGCCTGTTGATCCCCGAGAATTCCGGCGACTGGAACGCCAGCTACTAAAGGTAGTTTCGCATGTCCATAAACTTCACTACTGGAAACTATTTTGGGGAGCAGGGAAGCGGGAATGTTAAATGCTTCGAGAAGATCGTTGCTCCACTCCAAAGTTTCGAGGTTCATGAGTTGGGTTCGGCTGGCGTTGGTGACATCGGTAACATGAATGCCGCCGTTTACGCCGCCGGTGAGCTTCCAAACGAGGTAGCTGTCGATGTTGCCGAAGGCAAGTTCGCCAGCTTCGGCGAGTTCACGGGCACCGTAAACGTTGTCGAGTATCCAACGGATTTTGAGGCCGCTGAAATAGGTGGCTAGGGGAAGACCGGTTTGGTCCCGGAAGCGGTCCTGACCTCCTTGTGCAGCGAAAGATGCGACGTCAGATTCAACGCGTGTGTCCTGCCACACAATGGCGTTGTAAATCGCATGGCCAGTCTTGCGATTCCAGACCACCGTGGTTTCGCGCTGATTGGTGATGCCGATCGCAGCAAGGTCTTTAGGTTGCAGACCTTTTTGCTGCATTGCTTCTTCAATGACTTCCGTTGTTCGCCGCCAGATTTCGTTAGGATCATGCTCAACCCAGCCAGGCTTCGGAAAAATCTGTTCGTGCTCTTTCTGCGCGAAAGCCGAGATGCGGCCGGAGCGATCGAAAACGATGAAGCGAGTGCTGGTAGTGCCTTGATCGATTGCGCCAATATAATTGGACATGAGGGCGTCACACACCTGTTTGTTATTCGCGTCTACCAGGCCGTTACTAACGGACTGGGTTAAATCGAAAGTAGCAATTCACGATTTATGAGATAACCAACAAGCCAATAAATAAAGCACAGCGCAGGACGGATCTTTTCACGCCTGGCCGGTATTCATTTTTCGTTTAAGAAGTTCAAGATTGCGTTGTTAAAGTCATTCGGTCTTTCCACCGGCGGGTGGTGGCTCACACCCGGGATAACGACTTTGCGCGCGCCGGCAATCCCAGCCGCGAGGGTATCGGCGATGTTCTTTAGAGATTGTGCGTCCTCGTTGCCAATGACGATAAGCGTTGGAGCGCGGATACTCCCGAGTCGCTCGATTGTCGGCGGCTCGGGGTATTTGAGGAAGCCCGGCCGAAAGGTGGGGACCGCCTTGAAATTCTCAAGCATCATCTGTCGGAGACGGGCGTAGGCCGGCGTACCTTCGCGGACTGCAGCGTATAACTTCGACTTCATGGTAACGTCCACGAACTCTTCGGCCACGCCTTTGCTCGCCACTTCGTAAGCCTTTATCGCATCCTTATCCGGCGGCTGTTTGTCACCGCGCAGGCCCGGCCCGACCAGCACGAGACGCTCAACCCTCTTGGGGTATTCGAGCGCGAAATCCGCGGCGACGATCCCACCCAGGGAAAGGCCAACTATCGTGCCTCGATCGATCTTAAGGAAGTCCATTAAGGCACGCAGATCTTCGATATGCGAGAATGGCTCAGGCGCCGCAGCGGACCTGCCGAAGCCTCGCAGATCGTAGCGCAAGACGCGTTGGTGTTTCGAAAATGCTTTCATCTGGTCGTTCCAGAGACGGCTGTCAACCAGCCCGCCATGTACGAGGACGATTGTGGGCCCTTTACCCATCATCTCGTAGTACAGTCTTGTGCCGTTGACTTCTGCCATTCCTGTTTGGGAATTCTCTTTAGCCAACGCTTGACCACCTCCACACAAAAGACTCAACGCCGTTAAGGCCAGGCACTTTGCCAAGTACCCTCGCTTAATTACTCGCTCTGTTCGTTCCATTCTCATAACTCCTCGTTACTGTCTTGTGACATCAGACACGACTGTTGATACAGGCTAGTAAGGTGGCACGCCGCAGTGTGAGGACTTGGCGACATTCTAGTCTCCTGCCGGGCCTCGCTACCGATTTTGAATGACCTTTCCAAGCAATCGTTGTCAGAAGTGGCCCTGACCTTGGGTATTTCGATCAAAGTCATTTCTGTCGGACATTTAAACAAGCTATGGGGATAACGCGGGCTGAGTACCCTCTGAAATAGTTCTATAAGTAACTTCTCACTTCGCAGGCATCATGGTGTACGCAAAGACATATCTACCTGAGCCAACTTCGACAACTACTGCATCACCGGATTCGTTAATAGCGGTAATCCCGTTTCCCACAGCTAGCGGCTTTCCACTTTCGTTCACTTTCCCGAGCACAGCTTTTGGCAAGCGTACAGTCGCACGAGTGTTGGGTGGGACCTGAACAATAAGTTGCAGCTCTCGGTTGTTTAGCTCCCACGCGGAACTAACTGTGCCGTACAGCGATTCGTGACTAGCGCGGGCCCGCGTGAAACCTCCTCCGGGCTGTGGCTGAATCAAGATATGTTTGTAAGCCGGCTCTAACTCATCGATCTCGATACCCGCACCGACGCGATACATCCAATCACCAACCGCGCCGTAGGCATAGTGATTGAATGAATTCATGCCGCGGTCCTGAAAAGTTCCATCAGGCTTTTGCCCGTCCCAGCGTTCCCAGATTGTTGTCGCTCCCTGCTTAACGGCATAAAGCCAGGAGGGATACTGTTCCCGGTTCAGCAATAGATAGGCTTCATCAAGATATCCAAAACGAGTGAGGACATGGCAGATATATGGAGTCCCCAGAAAGCCGGTCGTAAGATGCCCGCGCGACCGTACGTCTGCCACGAGACGTGCCGCCGCTGCTGCTCGCAATTCTTCCGGTAAGAGATCGAAATGTAACGCTAAGACGTAAGCTGTCTGTGTGTCTTCGCCTACGCGTCCCGCCCGCGTAACGAATTCTTTCTGGAAAGCATCTTTAATTTTTGCGAATAGCTCGCCGTATCGCACCGCATCATTTTCTTTTCCGAGAATTCGCGCAATGCGCTGCATCAAATCCGTCGAGTGTGCAAAGAAGGCGGTCGCGATAAATTCTTTGCTGGTAGTAGCGCCGGGATAGTCTGGCCGTGTTGTTGCGAAAGCGAGCCAATCGCCAAAATGGTAATCCCCATCCCAGATGTAATCGTTGCCTGCGCGCCGCCGCATGTAGTCGATCCACTTAGCCATGCTATCGTATTGGTTTTCGAGCACGCGCTTATCGCCATAGGTCAGATAAACCGTCCAGGGAATGATTACGATTGCATCGGCCCAACCAGCGGCACCACCGGCATTTCTACGCTGTGTTGACAAAACATCCGGGATGACGTGTGGTACGCTGCCGCTCTCTAATTGATCTGCGGCCATATCTTTTAACCACTTCGTGTAGAAGCCAACCACTTCCATGTTGAAGGCCGCGGTTCGCGCGAATACCTGAGCATCGCCGGTCCATCCCAGTCGCTCGTCTCGCTGGGGACAGTCAGTTGGAACATCGAGAAAATTCCCCTTTTGTCCCCAGATGATGTTGTGTTGAAGTTGATTAATGAGCGAACTGGAGGTTTCGAACTCGCCAGTGCGCGCCATGTCTGAGTGAATGACCACACCCGTCAAGCTGTCGCGTGCCAATTCACCGGGGTAACCATCGACAGCAACGTAGCGAAAGCCCTGGAAGGTAAAATGCGGCTCAAACGTTTCGATGCCGCCGCCTTTAAGTGTGTACTTGATCGTCTGTTTCGCGGCCCGCAAGTTCTCCACATAAAAATTGCCGTTCTTGTCCAGCACTTCTGCATGTCGCAGAGTGATTGTTGCGCCAGCCGGCCCGCGAACTGTGAATCGCACCCAGCCAACCATGTTCTGGCCCATGTCAACAACAGTTTCTCCGGCCGGTGTCTTAAGAATCCTGACAGGTTTAACTTCTTCAGTTCGCCGAACGGGTGGCCCTTGAGGTGCCACAAGAAGATCTTTTGGATGGTTCACCACTTTCACTTGCGACCAGGTGCTGTCATCAAATGCCGCACTTGCCCAACCGGATTTCTCCAATCGTGCATCGTAGATTTCGCCGTGATAAATCTCCGACATCCGTATGGGCCCAATAGCTGCTCTCCATTTGTCGCTGGTTCCAAAAGTTTCCTGCCGGCCGTCGGTGTAAAGGACATTGATCTGCAGTAATAGCGCCAATCGATCACCGTAGAAATTCCTCTGTCCACTGAAGCCGATGTTTCCGCGATACCAACCGTTACCAAGTATTGCGCCGGCCACGTTGTCCCCATTCTGGAGAAGGCTGGTTACGTCATAAGTTTGGTATTGGAGACGTTTGTTGTAGCTGGTCCAGCCGGGAGTGAAGAGCTGATCTCCGACGCGCTGTCCATTCAAATGCAGTTCATAGAGACCGTGACTCGTCACGTATGCTCGCGCTTCTTTGACTTTGCCTGTGGTTTTGAAGCTTCCGCGTAGCATCGGTGATGGTCCGGGCTGCGAAACGTCCTCGTTTAACTCTGGCTCGATCCAACTCGCTTTCCAATCCACAGGTCGCAACAGGCCCATTTCCCAGTATGACGGTTCGCTCCAGGACGACGCCTGACTCATATCGTCCCAAACACGCACGTGCCAGTAATATCTTTGACTTGACTGCAACGGAGGACCTTCATAAACGCGCTGGATGGATGCCGCAGAACGGACTTTTCCGGAATCCCAAACTAATCGACTCGCGCGAAGCTCTCGCTCAGTGCGAGCCACCTGTACTTGATAACTCGTCTGAACAGTTCCGCGCCGGTCATCTTGAATCTGCCAACTGAATCGCGGGTTGGGACTATCGATGCCCACGGGGTTAGTCATGTACTCGACGCGAAGGGCAATCACAGAGACTGGGTGCTGCCCTGCAGCGCGTGTGGCGAGCAGCGGGAAGAATGTGGTGCAGTAAGATAAAGAACTGAGTATCAATAAGCAGTGCACGAGAGCTTTAGGCAGTTTGTTGTTCATGGACTTAGTGACGCAGTAACGGAACATCGTTAGGTTTGGCTGGCCCATGTGGTCTCCGAGCGTTATAGTCCTGACAGACAATGGAGTGAACTCCGCATGTTTAGATAGTGAGGAATGCGGCAGGTTATATCACAACCAAAGCAATGGTTAGAAGCTTACCGTTGTTGCCGAACACGCACTATCGGCTGTCGAATGTCAAACGAGTGGGACGAAAGAGTTTTGGCGGTGTGATGAGTCTGACTCCGCGGCGTTTAAAGCCTCTGCAAGTCGCTTGACACCTACTTCAATCTTTCCTGCAGGAATGGATGTGAAGCACAGCCGAAAATTCGTGTCGACCTGCTTCCACTATCGGCATTAGTGATGGCAGGAATGTTGTGTGTAATTAAAACTGGTCAGGCGGACGTTCCGCTTGCCAGGTGATCGCCTTCGGGTGTACCCTTTACTACCAATACCGCAGATTTTACAACCTGTTCGGAACTCTCCCGGTTTACGTTCCCCCTTATTAACGCCCCTTACTTAAGTGCAAGCCAGAACGAGTAAACGGCCAGAGACCGTTTGCTGAATCAGCATTTAGTCCTGGCCCATATTGGATTCAGGCGCCGGCGCCACAATCTGAGGAATCGAATCATGAAAAAGGTGATTTTTGCTTTCTTGATTTCTTTGGCTACGGTTTCACTAGCTGCGGCCGACACTATCTATTTACGCAGCGGAACTACTGTACGTGGCACTGTGCTTGGCTTCATTAACGGCCGATTTGCCATCCAGTTAACGGCCAGCGCCACTTTGCCGGTACGTCCCAATGACAATCGCAACCAGACAGGATCTTCCGTCACAACGCGAACGGCAAGTGCAGGCGAAGTTATTTTCGTGCGCCCGCGCGATATTGAGAGAATTGAAATTGATGGGCGGTCGCTCGATGAGGCGAGGTATCAAACGCGTGTTGTGGATGTCTCGCTTGGTCCAAATTGGATTGATAGCGGCGTTGATGTCCGGCGGGGCCAGCGAATAAGAATTGACGCCTCGGGTACTATTTATGCGAATCGCATGCGGATTACTCCCGCCGGCTTAAGCGGCGTAGATCCGAGTGCGCCATTACCGAGTGCGGCGGAAGGAAAACTGATCGGGGTGATAGGAAATGATTTTGATTCTCCTATTATCGAGATCGGCTCGGGCGGTGAATTTACGGCAGACCGCGATGGTCGTCTCCATTTAACGATTAACCGAGGTAACTACACGGATGCACGCGGAGCGTTCAACGTTAGGATCCGAAAGGAAATTGATTTCGCGGCGATGGCGCGCGCCGATGAGAATCGAAATCCAAACGAGAACAACTACGATCCTTTTGGACTGCCGGACGATTCAGGGATTGGACCAGCTACCACGCGTTCGCGCCAGCCCGGTGACGTTGGCCGAAACAGGGACACGCGGGACACACGTCGCAATAATCGAACATTAGAGAGCGTTGTTGCAGTGCCTGGCAACGAACCGCGCGGGATGGATACAGGAATCACTCTGCGAGCCGGAGATCAAGTAACAGTCACGGCGACCGGGAATATAACCGCGGGTCAACGCGCTGGCGTAGTTTCACCGGATGGCGGCCGCCCGGGTGCAAGCTCCGTATTTGGTGTAAGCAGACGTCCACTGCCTACCGTGGGAGTCGGAGCACTCATCGGGTACATAGTTCAACCAAACGGCCAGTCGACACAACCTTTCTTGATCGGCAGCCAGTCAACCTTTACCGCTCAGGTTGACGGAAGATTGTACCTGGTGGTGAATGACGACAATTACACTGATAACAGCGGTAGTTTTAGTGTCCGAATCGTCTATCCCGAGAATCGTTAGCCCGACGTTGAATTGAACCCATTCCTACGAAACGCTACCGAACTTCTCGTTGATTGAGGTGCCGGTAGGGTATTTCGTAACTTTGATTGAACGGCGAAGCGATGGGTGAAATCGCGTCGCCCCGCCAACTTTGACGGCTGGACATCCGCCCGCGCGTTTTGCGACATCGGAGGTGATGCTTCCGACAAAGTTCGCTCAGCAGTTAACTGTTCTCACCCTGAAAAACCAAATTCAGCCAGTGGTTCCCCTATGCCCCTATCGTTTGCGAACCCTTCGCGTGGTATCTCGTGGTCGCGTGTAAACGCTGTGGCACTCGTGATCGAGCGTTGGCCCTCAGGCTAGTCGTGCAAGGCGGCATCCAACAAGCTCCTGGAGTGGACTCGCCATGAGCGGGCTTATTTAGTGAGTTTCGGGCGAGCCGCTGAAGCACAGTCGTTATGCTGCCTGGTTAAGCCAGTTGATTTGGAAAAGATTAAAGAACTGCTAATTAAGTAACAAAGCGGCGGTACAATGTAATTGCTCACGGCTGGCTGCGATTGACTTCGGTTCGGCAGTGTTCTACAAGAGCGGATGCTGGCGTCCTTTTCTGTAAGACAGATTCAAACAGGTTCCCCTATGGCCCCAATTGCGAGTCTTGCCGATTTAGGCGAACTGATCGAGAGCCACCAAGACGAACTGCTATCAGACTGGCATCGTGAAGTTGCTTTCCTCCCTGGAGCCGAAAAGCTGGATGGTCCAACTATTACCGATCACATACCGCAACTACTCACAGAGCTAAGCGAGAACCTGAAATGTGATCGAAGCGAAGCCAGTCTCATCTTGAGTCCGGCAGAGCACGGTGTTCAACGATGGAGAGTAGGGTTTGATATTACTGAAGTCGTGGCTGAATACGGCATTTTGCGGACGTGTCTTTATCGTCTCGCGGAGACGAATAATCTGCCTCTCACAAACCAAGCTGCCCACATCGTCAATACCGTTTTTGATAATGCAATTGCGCAAGCCATAAAGGCATACGCGACTCATATGACCGTAGAGCTTCAGAAGCGCCGCGAGGAGCATTTGAGCTTTGTCATTCATGATTTGCGCACGCCGTTACAAGCCATCTCGTTGGCAACTACAATGCTTGAACGCTCCCTGTCAGACGATTCGAAGATCGAACTCACCGAAACGTCCCTCTCGACCTTACGGCGGAATATAAACAGGCTCGACGCTCTAATTAAACGCGTGCTGCAAGAAGAGGCCAATCTTCAGCTCACGGATTCTCCCAAACTTGAAAAGCGCGAGTTTGACTTATGGCCCCTGGTGGAGAGCACCATTCGAGATCTAGATCCCATTGCGACCGATTCGCACACGACTCTTATAAACAGCGTTCCATCTAACATGACGATTTTTGCTGACGCTCGGTTGCTGGGCCAGGTTTTCCAGAATCTGCTCTCCAACGCTATGAAGTTCACACCTAATGGAGAGATCATCGTCGGAGCGCGGCAGCCTGATGGAGACGGTGCGGTGCAATGTTGGGTCCGGGATACCGGCGCGGGGATTGAATCCGAACGGCTAGATAAGATTTTTGAAAAGCTGGAAACAGATCAACAGCCAGGAAAACGTGGAGTCGGATTAGGATTGGCAATAGTTAAGCAGATTGTCGAACTTCACTGCGGGACGATCGCAGTTGAAAGCCGCGTAGGTGAAGGTTCTACATTTACTTTTGAAATCCCGCAACGAATCAGTTAATGGTCCAGCAGCGAACTTCGCGGCTTACGTGCGGCAGTGGAGTGTTGTTAATGACTGCGCGATGCGCCGCCGAGCGGCTATATTTCGGACTTCTGCTATTCCCATCAACCAGGATTTGCTCCAGAAGGCCTGCGAGCTCGTCAAAATCAATCGGTTTAGCCATGAAATAGTTGGCACCCGCCCGGAGTGCATTTTCGTAAGTCGATCGTCCGGTGTATGCAGTGAGAACAATTATCTGAGTGTTCTGAAAGCCGTCGATCTTGCGGATGCGGCGAATGGTTTCGAATCCATCAAATCCTGGAAGAGCCAGATCCATCAGGATGACGTCAGGAAATCCGTTCCTCACGGCAGTTAGAGCCTCGGCGCCGGTTGCGGCTTCCAAAACATGGAAGTGCTCGGATTCCAACAGAATCTTTAGCATTCCCCGAACATCTTCATGGTCCTCAACAACCAGGATTGTTCTCATGTCCTTGCCCATCCGGTTCATATACTCATTGCCGCTGCTCGCTACACTTACCTATCCTAAGCGAAGTAACGTAGCAACTGATGTACCGTCCAGATGCGCAACACGGAGGACTTGAATCACCGAGCGATAAACCAGGGTTTAAAATGCGGTTCAAACTTTACCCATGAAGGAGGGAATGCCGGAGCGTCTTTTTCATAGAAAGCTTCACCGGAAACACCATCAGGAAAACGCTTCAGAGTTATTCACAAGCTGCATGTTCACCGTACCAATCAAGTTTAAAAACTACGCTCTTGCCGCTCCAGTTCAACGAGTTGTTGAATGCCGCCGTTACCGAAACACGTGTTCGCGTGTTGGAATCCAGACGGCGACTGTGATGAAAAGGATCGTCCATTTGCGTTTGGCAGACATGAGAGGCTTGGCAGATTCATGGCATCCAACGCCCGAATTAACCGGGCAGGAAACATCTACCCAAGCATTCAAATCTTGCGGATGACATCGGAGCTGATTCCGCTCCGGTTGAATAAGTTGTTAGACTACTCACCTTGTGGCCAACCAACCCTTTTCACTTCGCTCTTTGGTTTGTCTGTTTGTTTTCTTCACGTAGAGCATCCTGCTGACCAAGCCGGTATGCGCTTTTTAATACAAAGGCAATTACCGCTAGCATGATAAGGATACCGATGATGAGAAGAATGATCTTATGAGACTTCTTCAAGCTAATTCTCCCTCCATGGGTTATTAATCTCCATTTGAATGGAGCAGCATAACGTGCGTCTGGGGCCTTGTCGACGTTGAGTTCGCATACCAACGGACCTTTACACTCACGTGCCGTAGACTAATCGGTGAGGAGTCTTTATCGTAGTCGCCGGAGTGGTGCCGCTCAGGGGCCGATTTGCATGGTTGGACCAGATTTGTCTCCATGCAGCCGCATTACAATCTTTTGTATCGCGAAGAAGAACCGAGATGTTACGTCTATGCGCGGCCGAAGGTATTGGCGTCGTGCCGTCTAGAAGAAGCGGTGGAATCGCTGTTAGTAAATTTGTCTGACTCGGAAATTGAGGCATTTTATAGGACAAGGTCGGGTTACGTTAAAAAGCGGATGAGTTCGTCCGCCGTTCGTTCTGAATCTTCCTCTGGCAAAAAATGACCGCAATCGAGAGCAACGCCTTGTACGTTTTCTGCCCGCGATCTCCATACTTCCAGCATGTCAAATCTGGTCCAACTGGCTTTACTCCACAACAGCAGCAATGGACACTTGATCTTACGTTCCTGGTCAGCTTTGTCATGTATTAGGTCAATGGTCGCTGCGGCGCGAAACTCCTCATTGGTGGCGAGAATTGCCGCCGCATCGAAACAACGTTGGTATTCTGCGACTGCTTCTTTGGCCAATACGCCCTTCTTGCCGCTCCAATGGTCGAGGATCCAATGTAAGTAGAAGGCAGCTTCAGCGCCGATTAAACGCTCCGGTAACCCATCAGGTTGAATCGAAAAGAACCAGTTGAAAGCGGCAGTCGCCATGTCTTTATCAACATTGGCGAAAGCGGTGCGGGTCGGAATAATATCAAGCAGGGCAAGCTTCGTGATTAGCTCTGCATGGTCAAGGGCCATTCGATGGGCAACGCGAGCGCCCCGGTCATGTCCGACAACTGCAAACTCTGTGAAGCCTAAGCTTTTCATGATCTCAACCTGATCCTGAGCCATCACGCGCTTTGAATACGTCAGGTGTTCAGAATCGCTGGCCGGTTTAGCGCTGTCACCGAAACCGCGGAGGTCGGCGCAGACTACAGTAAATCGCTCGGCAAGTATTGGCGCGACACGATGCCAGCAGACGTGAGTTTGCGGATAGCCGTGCAAAAACAAGACTGGATAACCGTGGCCACCTTGAACCAGGTTGATTGTTGTTTCCAGTGTTTTAATCTGCTTGCGAGTGAAACCGTCAAACATCTTTCTTCGAAATAGCTGCTGAATAGTTCGTCATTGCCACAAGGATAGCACGTGATAAAGTGACTGGCTTTCCAGGCATTCAGGTAATGGGGTTTCGGTTTCTTGATAAAGCCGAAGTACAAGCAAATCAAATATAGAAGAAAGGGAATACGGGGAACGCAGTCCACCGCCCGCGATGGCCGCAGGAGTCAGTCAGACGCTATGGTCCATCGAAGATATTGTTGCTTTGCGAGACTACTTCTAACATGATCAACGAGCGTTCAGTCTATCTTCGCGGAAAAGATCGTCGCGATCTGCGAGGCGATCTTGCATGAAGAAATGGGAGCTATTCCCGGCTCTCGCCTATTGAATAAGTTGGAACTTGACTTGCTCCATGACGCCACAGTTGGATCGTTTGATCGGGATGATGATTTCTCGACCTTTATAGCAATAGATTCCGCGACTGATCATCTTCCGACCGATCTTGAACTACTTAAAGCTCGCCGGATGCTCCGTGGATCAAATTCTTGACGATGATTTGGAAGTCGAATTTAGAGATTGAAATCCTTGGCGTCTATAGACTCAACCTTTCCGTAGCGAGGCTCCTGACGATATAGTCTCCCGGAAGTCTGGTTTTAACTGGCAGGAAATGTGCGGGATTTCAACCTCGGAGGTAGTCAGTGATTACGCGCCTTATTAGTTTCACATTGTCTCTATCGATCCTATGTACGCTCCTGACGACAAATTCTCTCGCCCATATGAATTTGCTTGCGCAGCGTACTGTGGTGCGCACAAATGTCCAACAAATTATCCGCAATCTCGAAACTGACACTGACACCTTCAAGACATCTCTCGATCGAGCGCTGGATCACAGCCCACTCGACGGGACGCGCTCGGAGGATGAGATCAACGAATACGTCAAGCAGTTCGAGCAGGCGACGGATAAATTGAAAGATAAGGCCGAGGATCAAAAATATGCGCCAAACCTGGCCCGCGAAGTCTTAGTCCGTGGACGATCGATAAATGGCTTCATGCGGAAACATCAACTGGGCCAGGATGCTGACAACGATTGGGCCAGAGTGAGAGGCGATCTGACCCTGTTAGCGCACGGCTACAGAATCAACTGGCGCTGGTGAACGAACCTTCAATGAAAAGCCAATAGTCGCCGTCTGCCTCTTCAAACAAATTTGAATCGACGCCACGCATGATGCGCGCTTGGAGCGGACTCGCCGGTGAGTAGCCTTTATTCGTAGTTGCGTGGGCGCTCAAGCACAACGTTATACGCTTCTTCTTCTCAGTTGATTAATAGATGCCCTTGCAACGCACTGCGTTACGATCGGGATTCGCAGCCGTCACCATTCTTGTAGTTCTCGTGGCTACGGCTATCGTTGGACTGCAGTTTGTGAGGAACTATATTTTTGGCTATGTGCTGATAGCCATATTATTGGAAATGGGTTACCTGGCTATACACTTTCTTCTCAATGTGCTATTCGCTACCAAACCGACGGTTGCGCGAACTGTAAGCCGCTCTATCGCCGGGGTCGTCGCATTAGCCGAGACATTAATTATTGCGGTGTTGACCATTCTGATTCTGCAGTCGCTGGCGACCACCGTCGATACGCCATCACTAATTTTTACGGGCGTTGTTGTGATTACAATTGTGATTCCAACGGTCTCGCTCTGGTGCTATGCGATAGGCGTGCTCCGTAGACGCGCGTATAACGACTCGTTGGACCGGAGCGGCGGTAGCGTGTTTCTCAAGTAGCGTATTCATCCGACGTTCTTCGAATCGCGCGCCGCTCGGTCAACGGTCGATTCCGAGTGTCGTATGATCAGCGCCTTACCAATCGCGAACACATTGGTTATGAGTTTGACTTAGCCTGTTATTGACCCGTCATATCCTTCCGAGTAGCAAAAGGATGAGAACTATCAAGAGAATTGTTCCTATACCTCCGCTGGGCCAGTAACCCCAATTCCTGCTGTACGGCCATCGCGGTACAGCACCAACTAACAACAGAATGAGAATGATTAGGAGAACAATGCCCATCTTGACCTCCGGTTTCTAACGTTTTCTCGCGGAAGAACATGGCTTAAACAATCCGCTTTATCCCGCCGCACCAATTGTTTGCTTTCTGCCGAATATACGCATCGCAATCGGAATCGTGCTTGCAAGGCCTGATATAAACAGCGTCCATCCCAGGAGCTTTCTGTGTTCGCGTTTGAATTTGCTTGCCAGTAACAGTCCGGCGCCGAATCCGATCGCTCCGCGCGTCGCAGCAATTAATGCAATTTCCGGTACGGTGACGCTTTTTGCACCTGAGATATTCATGTCCATTCTCCTAACTCAATCGTGGGTCATGAAGCCGCAGGGCATTTTACCATAATCGTTTTCGATCTCTCCTCGTATCTCTAGCTGCTCAAAACCACCGGCGGTGTATTGAAGCAACGCTTTATTTGCTTTTGACCAGGCGCTTCCATTATCTCAACAATGCAGACTTTTCGTTCCTTGAGATTCTTCATTGGCCAGCTTGACCCTTTCTTACTCAAGAGGTTGTCTTGACATCCTATTAGGACCAGGGTCGTCCTAACTCTGCAAGTAACGACTGCGCAAGACGCCTATGTGATGCAGTTCGTGTCCGGGAATAATGTAGGCTCATTTGAGGTAATCAGACATACGTTGGATTTGCAGGTGCTGACTCTCCGTTAGCTTGTACTCGTGTGTGTTGAGCTTAATCGTGACAGTGTTGCCGGACGAAATCTCCCGAAACACCGCAGCGGGAACCTTGAGATACAAGAACTCAGTGTATGTCTCACCCGCTATTTTCGACGTCGAGAACTGACCTTCGGTTTGATAGACGATCTTGTTATCTGATAGAAAAACGAGTTTCGTGATATTCGGAAACTTCGGTTTCTCAGAAAACGCGGCAAAATCCAGTGATACTTCGTCGGGGGGCTTTGGCGTGATCTTGTTGATGTTTCCCGCGACTGAGAAATGGGAAACAAGAATCACACCCTTTTCTGTTGTTCCCTCAAGCTGAATACCACTGCTTGAGATCTCTGTTTTATTTTGACTTGCCGAGTATCGAACCTCGGGTTGACTTGGATCTAAAGGAGCGATGCCGCGATCACGTAGCGCTCGCGCTTCATTGTCAAAGCCGTAGGCCTCGAGCATCTCAGACCAGTGAAATATCACCAGCCGAGTTTTAGCGCGCATAAACCCAACCCAGATCTCGCCAACGTTTTTAATAGAAGGATACTGCTGCTTTACGATTTCTGCGGTTTCCTGTGCCCGCTCTGCACGTTCTTCCGTCGACTTTTGATTCAATGGTGAGTTGACGTATACAACAGATAGAGTCGTCCGATTCTGGAAGGTATTGACGCGTAAATTGACATCTTGCTCACCATACTTCTTTATCAGTTCAGCGCGAACCGTTGCCAGGTTGCCCAGTGTCTTACCAAGGTCTTTAGCGGTGCTACAGCCATAGACCAGCAGACAACTCGTCAGCACTATGCAGAGGAAGTATTTATACATAGCAAGTCTCGTGAGTGAAGGATCAATCAGGAGGTTGAGCGGCTGCAAACCATCATACTTAAGTGCAGCCCTTTCTGCCAGGTATTAGCGAGGCGGCGTGTTAGCTTAAACGGACTTGGACCCTCGGCACCCTAAAACAGCCGCACAAGGTTCCAAGCTATGCGTCCTAGCGTAATAACAATGATGGCTACGGCAAACATGATAATGTTCTGGGCCGTTCCGGTTACATGAGAAGTATTCAGCTGCTTGAGGTTTGCTGACTCTTTCAAGAGGTACGATTGTTGCGGACGGAACTGATTAGTTTTCCAAATCAAGAAGGCAAGATTCCGTTCGCCAAGATCACCTGCCGATGCCGAAAGCATGGTTATGGTCCACTCGGCCTCTAAATCTAACAGTGAGTCAAATAGGGCCACAAGCAAAAGCACGGTCACAGCCAAAGCTACCGGCTCGTGAAGAGGTGGAACCCAACTCCTGGGAAGAGTAGCTCCAATTACTCCCAGAATCACTGTCATCACACCGTAAAGCTTCACATTGCACCATCTAGCATGTTCAAGTACGTCCTTAAGGTCCAATGGCGCGGGGTTCTTAGGATTTTGCCGCAGTGCATCGAGTCCAGCTTCGAGTCTTGCTAGATAGTCCAGGGTCACTGCGGGATAGGTTGACAGGCCTGCGACAACAATCATCAAGAGATCTGCGAGTAACAAATATGGTCTGCTCCAAGTAATTATCTGCTCCAAAACATTCGGAATAGGAATCAAACCACTCTCATAACGTGCCATGTAATAAAAGGTTATGAAGGCGACACACAATCCCCAGCGATACCGCACTACACGATCCCACCAAGGTATCGCTTCGCTGGACCCAGACTTTGAAGATGCACCTTTCTCTGCCTGATTGTGAGTTTTAGGGGTGGACATACGTTGCTATGTAGAGCGAGGAACTAGCCGCTTATATCACACTCAAGGCGGACGTAGAAGCATGAAAGCGGACGATGCTTTCGAGTAGGCCGATGCGACCACGCTGGACGTTCCTGGACGCACGG
>Ga0111538_10001446_pt1 | contig 33228 bp, 27 predicted proteins | sample SoiMethybrSBSTD1_FD_79669 | JGI IMG/M metagenome (GOLD analysis project Ga0111538, IMG submission 79669) | Bulk soil microbial communities from a Populus tree surrounding site in Tennessee, USA - Soil MetaG P. TD hybrid SBSTD1 (version 2)... | ecosystem: Environmental > Terrestrial > Soil >...
ATCTTGTTGAACTCTTCGGCCTCGGTGTCGGCCGTGCCGGTCATGCCGGAGAGCTTGTTGTACTTGCGGAAGTAGTTCTGGAAAGTGATGGTCGCGAGCGTCTGGTTCTCGCGCTCGATCTTGACCTTCTCCTTGGCCTCGACGGCCTGGTGCAGCCCGTCGCTCCACCGGCGGCCCGGCATCAGGCGGCCGGTGAACTCGTCAACGATGACGATCTGGCCGTCCTTGATCATGTACTCGACGTCGAGCTTGAACAGCGTGTGCGCCCGCAGCGCCTGATGGATGTGGTGGAGCAGGGGCATGTTCGTCGGGTCGTACAACCCGGAGGACCCGGGCACGAGCCGATGCGCGAGCATCTTCTCGGACTTGATCATGCCGCTCTCGGTCAGCTGCGCGGTCTTGTGCTTCTCGTCGACGAGGTAGTCGCCGGTCGTCTCGAGCCGCTCGCGATCTTCCGCCTTGACGTTGCCCTGCGTGACGGCGCCGGGCGCGAGCTTGGGAATGATCCGATCGACCTCGTAATAGAGGTCGGTGGACTCTTCGGCCGGACCGGAAATGATCAACGGGGTCCGCGCCTCGTCGATGAGGATGCTGTCCACCTCGTCGACGATGGCGAACCGGTGCCCGCGCTGCACGAACTGCGCGAGATCGAACTTCATGTTGTCGCGCAGGTAGTCGAACCCGAACTCGTTGTTGGTCCCGTACGTGATGTCGGAGCCGTACGCGACCTGCCGTTCGGCGTCGTTGAGCTCGTGCTGGATCACGCCCACCGACATGCCGAGGTAGCGGTAGATCTTGCCCATCCACTCGGAGTCGCGCCGCGCCAGGTAATCGTTGACCGTGACGACGTGGACGCCCTTGCCTTCGAGCGCGTTGAGATACGCCGGCAGCGTCGCGACGAGCGTCTTGCCCTCGCCGGTCTTCATTTCCGCGATCTTCCCGCCGTGGAGCACCATCCCGCCGATGAGCTGCACGTCGAAGTGGCGCATGTTCAGCACACGTCGGCCGGCTTCGCGCACGATGGCGAACGCCTCGGGCAGGACCTCGTCGAGCGTGCCGCCGCCCCCGACCCGCGCGCGCAGTTCCTGGGTCTTTTCGCGGATCTGCACGTCGGAGAACGCCTTGACCGACGTTTCGAGCGCGTTGATTTGGGCGACAACCGGCCGCAGCCGCTTCAGCTCGCGCTCGTTCTGCGTGCCGATGACCTTGGCGAGGAGAGTGTTGATCATGCCGCTATCAGCAGGACCCGCCGCCGGCACGCCCTAGGACAGGGCCGCGGCCGGGAGGGGATTCCATCAATACTACATGATTCCGGAATTAACATCGATCGAAGGACAATCGATCAAAGTACGAACGTGCCGGCTCTGGCGGACGGCCGGTTCTACGCCATTCGATCGATTGATCGGTTCGTACTTCGATCGATTGATCGATCGTCCTTTGATCGATGCGCCGGCTTCTTCCCGCGTCAGCGGGCGAGAAGCCGTAACGGATTGATTGGCTGGCCGTTCAGGAGAATCTCGTAGTGCAGGTGCGAGCTGGTGGCCCGGCCGGTCGCGCCGACGTATCCGATGACCTCGCCGCGCTTGATCTTCTGGCCGGCGCCGACGGCAAAGCGTGACATGTGGCCGAACCGGGTGCCGATCCCGAAGCCGTGGTCGACCACGACGGCGTTGCCGTAGTTGCCGCTATAGCCGGCCGACTCAACCGTGCCGTCTGCCGTCGCACGGACCGGCGTGCCGTACTGCGCCGAGATGTCGAGCCCGGTGTGGAAGTCGGGCTGACCGGTGAACGGGTCCTTGCGGTTGCCGTAGAGCGACGTCAACCAGCCGACGATTGGCCAAGCGGACGGGGTCGCGCGGCCCAGGGCCTGCTGGCTCTCGATCTGCGACTTGACTGTCGCGAGCCGGTTTTCGAGGGATCCCAGCAGGTCGCGCAGGATGCCGAACGTGCTTTCCGGCGCCGTTCTGGTCACCGCCGCTGCCACGACCGCGCTGCTGCCGACCGAGCCGCCCGCCGCCTTCGACCGGGTCACAGTCGGCAGGTTTTCCATGGCCCGGCGCGTGGCCGGGTCGAGCTCGGTCTGCTCGCCCAGCTGGGACAGGGCGGTCTGAAGTGACGAAATCTGCTCGGTGAGCTCGCCGGTGGCTTCGCGGTAGCTCTCGTTTTCGAGCCTGAGCGTCTCATTGGCCACGCGGAGGATGTCCACCTCGGCCTGGCTGGCGCCCCCGGAGCCCAGGCCGACCAGCAGGGGGAGCGCCAGGACCGACAGCCCGGCGAACAGACCCAGCCGGCGCGAGAGGGTCAGGCGGCGTACAGCCCCCGTTTTTCGGTTGGCGATGAGAATTGTGTAACGCGTCGAGCTCATTCAATATCTCGCCGCCCTCTCCCGAACACCAGGGAAAGTCGGCCAAAAACTCACGAAATGTAACACAAGGCGGTAGCCGAGGCTACCAGGTTTTTACATTTTTGCAGCAACAACCGCCGCGTCGGGGAGTCTAAACTGCAAGGCTTCTGCCACGTGCCGGACCTCGAGCGGGGGAGAACCCTCGAGGTCTGCAACGGTGCGGGCTACTCGTAATACGCGCGCCACGCCCCGGACGCTTAATCCCAATTTCACTACCCCTTGTTCGAGGAGCCTCTCGGTGGCGTTATCGGCCGGCCGGCAGAACCGCTGCAGCGCCCGTCCTTCCAGCGTGCCGTTGAGCGACTGCTGCCGCTCGAGCTGCCGCGCGCGCGCCGCTTCGACGCGTGCCCGCACTTCCCGGGTGGACTCCGACGACGTGGTGGAACGGATGTCGCGCCACGGCACCGCCGGCAGCGGCACGCTCAGATCGAACCGATCCTGCAGCGGTCCCGACAGGCGGCGCTGATACCGATCGACTGCGCCCGGCGGGCAGCGGCACGTGCGCGTGGCGCTCCCGGCGAATCCGCACGGACACGGGTTCATCGCGCCGACCAGCATGACCCGCGCGGGAAACGTGACGGAACGGGCGGCGCGCGCGATGTGCACGATCCCCTGTTCAAGAGGCTGGCGCAGCGTCTCGAGGACGCGGCGGCTGAACTCCGGCAGCTCGTCGAGGAACAAGACGCCGCAGTGCGCGAGGCTGAGCTCACCGGGCCGCGGCGCGCTGCCGCCGCCGACGAGCGCCACGTCCGAGCAGGTGTGGTGGGGCGCGCGAAAAGGCCGCGTCCGAATCAGGCCGCAGCCGGGCGCCAGGAGTCCGGCGACCGAGTGGATGGCCGTGATGGCGAGCGCCTCGTCGAACGTCGGCGCCGGCAGGAGCCCGGGCAGCCGCCGCGCCAGCATCGTCTTGCCCGCGCCAGGCGGCCCGCTGAAGAGCAGATGGTGCGCGCCGGCGGCGGCAATCTCGAGCGCGCGCCGGCCGAGCAATTGCCCCCGGACGTCGGCGAGATCGTCGCCGGCCATCGGGCCGGAGGATTCGAGCGTGGCCGGCGGCAATGCAGGGCGGGGCGCCGCCGCACTCAGGACGCGTGCGGCCTCCATCAACGACCCCACCGGGAAGAGCCGCAGCCCGTCGACGATGCCGGCCTCCTGCAGATTTCCGGTCGGGAACATCAGACCGGCCGGCGACGATCGCGCCGCCACGGCGATGGGCAGCAATCCGCGCATCGGCGGGATGCCGCCGTCGAGCGACACGCCGCCGACCACCACGTATCCCTGCGGCTCCCGATAGGGCAGCACTCCCGACGCCGCGAGAATACCCATTGCGATCGGCAGGTCGAACGCCGCGCCGACCTTGCGCACATCGGCCGGCGCGAGGCTGACGGTCACCCGCGAGCCTGGAAACGGAAACCCCGCGTTGCGGATCGCCGTCCGGACACGCTCGCGGCTCTCGCGTACCGTCGCATCCGGCAGCCCCACCATCGTCACGCCCGGCAATCCGCCGGAGGAGACGTCGACTTCAACGGAAACTGGGATGGCGTCCACCCCCACGACGGCGGCCGCCGAGATTCGCGCGAGCACGGGACGGGCTGGAGCAAGCGCGCCGCCAGCGCGCGCGCGCGAAAAATCAGCGCTTTTCAGGGGCGCGTTGCAGAAATTGCGATCGGGTGAGCCTCAGAGGATTGAAAAATTTTCGGCGGCCGGAGGGGCCGGCTTCAGCCGGCCCAGCGAGGAGCGGGCTTCAGCCCGCCCCTCCATCTGCATTTGCCACGCGCCCTCAGGACCTCGCGAGTCGCAGTCCCGTGCTATCGCCGGATGGTGAGCCGGTCGCCGATCTTGATGCGGTCGTCGGAGAGTTGGTTCAGGCGCCGGAGGTCGCCGATGGAGGTGCCGAACTGGCGGGCGATGCTGTAGAGCGTGTCGCCCTGCCGGACGCGGTAGGTCTGCGGACCGGAGGCGGTGGATGTGCTCGCCGTGGCCATCGTGCGGGTCGCCGCGGATGGCCGCGCCGCCGAAGTGGGCAGCGCCGCGGCGGGCCGCTGCGGAATCATCAGCGTCTGGTTGCGCGACACCTTCGACGACGCCAGTTCGTTCGCATCGCGCAGTTGCTTGGTCGTCAGGCTGTATCGCCGTGCAATCGTCGCGAGGGTCTCGCCCTTCTTGACGGAGTGGAACCGGAACGTCCGGTACTCCGAGGCGTCGAGCGCGGCGATCTTCTGCTGAATGGTCGCCGACGTACCGACCGGCACCTTCAACTGGTGCGTCGTCATCGGCGTCGTCGTGCGCCGCAGTTCCGGGTTGAGATCCTGCAGGTGTTCGACCTCGAGGTCGACCCATTCGGCAATCGTCGCCAGCGGCAGCGCGCCGGGCACGGTCACCGACTCGTAGGCCAGCGGCGCGGCGGCGCCGATCTCGAAGCCATAGAGGGTGGGGTTCCTGGCGATGAGAATCGCGGCGAGAATCATGGGCACGTACTCGCGCGTTTCACGCGGCAGGTAGCGCGTCGACGCCGTGATTTCCCAGTAGTCGGTTTTCTTGGAGCGCCGCACCGCGCCCTGGAGCCGGCCGGGGCCGGCGTTGTAGCTGGCCAGCGCGAAATACCAGTCGCCGTCGAACATGCGGTTCAGCGTCTTGAGATACTGCGCCGCCGCGCGCGTCGCCTTCTCCGGTTCGGCGCGCTCATCGACGAACCACGTGTGATCGAGGCCGTGCTCGAGCCCCGTGCCGAGCATGAATTGCCACATGCCGCGCGCGCTCACCCGCGACAGGGCGTTGTTCTTGAACGCGCTTTCCACGAGCGGGACGTACGCCAAATCGAGCGGCAGCCCCTCGCTCTTGAAGACGTTCTGGATCATCGGCAGGTAGCGCTGCCCGCGGTCGAGCCCGGCCTGCATGAAATCGCGCAGCCGGCCCTGAAAGAGCTCGACGTACGAGAGCACTTTGCTGTTCACCGTGATCGGCAGGTCGTGTGGAGTGCGCTGCAAATCCGCGGCGACGATTTCGGCCGTCGTGGCCGCCGGCGCCGGCGTGTCGAACATGCCCGCGCTCAAGAGCTCGTCGATGGCGGCCGGCTCGGATCGCGACTCGGCCAGGCCATCGGCATCGCGAAAGCTCAGCAGCTCGAGGGCGCTGATGCGATCGAGGAGCTGCTCGAAGGCCCTCTGCAACCGCGGTTCGCCGCGTGCTCCCTCGGGCAGATTGAGCATGATCTCGACGGCGCCGTCGAAGTGCTCCCGCGCGGCCGCAAATCGTCCGCGTTCCCACTCTGCGCGCCCTTCCTGGAATCGCTGCTCGACCTTCGCGATGATCCCCGCGATGCGATCGGGCACGATCGCCACCTCGGAGGTCACGGGCAGGCCCTTGAACGGCTCGACGGGAAGCGGCTGCGGAATGTGGGACGACGGGGGAAGAACAGGAGGAGGAACGCGAGCGCCACACCCGATGAGCCAGCCGGAAAGCGACACGACAAGCAGTCGGGCAGTGTATTTCATCGTTTTTCTAAGGCCGGGGCACCAGAACTGCAAACACGGTGCCGCAGGTTACCGGGGTCCGGATAGCAATTGCAACCTTGTTCTTTGCCTGTCCGTTCACGACCGGGCCCCGCTCGAGAACGACGCCTGGACGAAGACGCGCTGTGCTTCGGCGAGATCGCGGGCCGCGGGGGTGACGATCGTGCGCTCTCCGATTACGATCTTGCGTCCCAGCCGGATCGCCTGCTTCACGTCGTCCTCACACACGAATTCGACGACAGAACCCGCCGCGGGGTTTGCGGGCGGCGCGGCCGCCGAGGGCGCAGGGCGCCCGCCGAGAAACGCGTCCACATGCCGCGCCATGGTCGACGCATCGACACCCTGCGCCGGTTCACCGGCCGGAGCTTTGGGAAGCGCGGGCGCGCCGGCGGTCGCTGCCGGCGGAGCCGCCGCTCTGCTCTCGCGGCTCCCGACGGCAGGCCGCGTCTCGTACGCGAGCCGTTTGATATTGAGCAGATGGCGCGGCGAGATGTTGTCCGAGGTGATGTTTCCGCCGAACCCGCCGCAGCCCAGCGTCATCGCCGGATCGAGACCGGTCGTGAGCCCGATCGATCCGTGCGTCGTCGGCGTGTTCACCACGATCCGATACGCCGGCTTCTTCAACCCGAATTCCAGGATGATCTGCTCGTTGCGCGAATGGATCGACATCGTGTGGCCCATGCCGCCATAGCGCAGGATCTGGATGCACCGCTCGCACCCTTCGCGCCAGTCGGCGACGACGTAGTACGAGAGGACCGGACAGAGTTTCTCAATCGAAAGGGGATAGTCGCGGCCGACGCCCTTGAGCTCGGCGATCAGCACGCGTGTCGTGGGCGGCACCGAGAAGCCCGCCTGCTCGGCCACGTAGGTGGCGGGCTTCCCGACGAGTTTTGGATTCGGCAGCCGCTGCGGCGATACCAGGGCGGTCGCGAGCTTGTCGGCCTCGCCGGCCGAGAGGAAGTGCGCGCCCTGTTTGACGAACTCGCGCTTGACCTCGTCGGCGACCGTGGTCTCGACGACGACTGAATTCGGCGACGAGCAGAGGACCCCGTTGTCGAACGACTTCCCGATCACGATGTCGCTCACGGCTTTCGGCAAGTCGGCAGTCCGCTCGATGAAGCACGGCGCGTTGCCGGGGCCCACCCCATACGCCGGTTTGCCGGCGCTGTAGGCGGCCCGCACCAGCCCCATGCCTCCGGTCGCGAGAATCACCGCGACATCGCGGTGCTTCATCAGCTCCTGCGTGCCTTCGAGCGTCACCGTGGTCATCCACCCGATCGATCCGTCCGGGGCGCCGGCCTTGACGGCAGCGTCGGCCATCACTTCGGCGACGCGGGTAATGCACCGGGCCGCAGCGGGATGCGGGCTGATGACGATGGGGCAGCGCGCCTTGAGCGCGATGAGGATCTTGTAGATCGCCGTGGACGTCGGATTGGTGGACGGCACGATCGCGGCGACGACGCCGAAGGGCTCGGCGATCTCGATGATCTTCCGTTCGTCGTCCCGGCGGATGACGCCGACCGTACGCATCGGCCGGATGAACTCGTACACGCGCTCGGACGAGAACAGGTTCTTCTGAATCTTGTCGGCGACGACGCCGTAGCCGGTCTCTTCGACCGCCAGGCGGGCGAATTCCTCGGCGCGCAGCCGGGTCGCGGCCGCCATCGCGTCGATGATGCGATCGATTTGATCCTGCGTGAACTCGGCGAGGAGCGGCGCCGTCTGTTTGGCGCGCTGCGCGAGCCGGCGCGCTTCCTGAATGGAAGTGAGGTCGCGGTCAGTCGGGGCGGAAGCGGTGGCGGCCATTCATCCTAACCACGCGCATTGGCGCCGCCCGCGCGGGGCAGCACACGCTCCACCTCGCTGTGCGGACGGGGAATCACGTGCACCGACACGAGCTCACCCACGCGGCGGGCGGCCGCAGCGCCGGCGTCGGTCGCGGCCTTGACGGCGCCGACATCGCCGCGCGCGAGGACCGTCACGTAGCCGGCGCCGATGTACTCCTTGCCGATCAGGACGACGTTGGCGGTCTTGACCATCGCATCGGCCGCCTCGATGGCGCCGATGAGGCCGCGTGTTTCGATCATGCCGAGGGCGTCTGAGCTCATCGAGGGGTCGTCAGGAAAACGAGAGTGAAAATCGCCGCAAGGCTAACATATTGAACACCATGCGGCAATACAGTTACGATGGCGCGGTTATGAGAGTGAGAACTGCGCGCGCTGTGGGACGCTTGGTGATCCCGGCGCTTCTGGTCATGGCCGCAGGGTGTTCGAAAGGCGATTCGGCGGCGCCGGTCGCCATGGTGTCGTTCACGACGAACAAGACGCGCATCCCGCTCGGCAGCCCGATCGAGCTGACCTATCGTTTCGACGTCGCTCCGGGCGCGAAAATCGACGGCGACTACAAAGTGTTCGTGCACGTCGTCCGCGACGACGGGGTGGCGATGTGGAACGACGACCACGAGCCCACGATTCCGACGTCGCAGTGGAAGCCCGGACAGCAGATTCAATATACCCGCACCCGGTTCGTGCCGGTGTTCCCGTTCCTCGGCGAGGCGGCCGTCGAGATCGGACTCTACCGGGATCAGGAGCGCCTGCCTCTCCAGGCGAGCGATCCGGCCAAGAGCGAGTCGAATAACCGCGCCTATCGCGTCGGCACGCTCCAACTCCTGCCCTCGTCCGAGAATGTGTTCATCATGTTCCGCAGCGGGTGGCATCCGATCGAGTTCGCCCAGGACGAGCCGACGCTCACGTGGCAGTGGACCCAGAAACAGGCGGTTTTCTCGTTCAAGAACCCGAAGAAAGACGTCACGCTCTATATGGAGTTCGACGCCCGCGGCGACCTCTTCCCCGACAAAAAGCAGACGGTCAGCGTCTCATCAGGGGATCAGCCGGTCGCGACGTTCGAGGCGGAGAACAGCCTGAAAACGCTCCAGCGGATCCCCATCACGGCCGCCCAGCTCGGCGGGAACGATGTGGCCGAGATTCGCGTCGATGTCGATAAGACCTTTGTTCCCGCGAAGTTGCCGGGCGGCGGACGGGACGCCCGTGAGCTGGGCATCCGGGTCTATCACACGTTCATCGAAGTCCGATAAATAGGACGGAGGCCAACTGGGCGCCGCTGGTCGGCGTCAGAGGCCAGCAAGACCAGGTCACCAAATGATCGCGACCTTGACGCGTGCCACAGAACGGCCGGGGAGCGTGAGCTTGCTCCGCGGTTTCGCCCTGTACGCCGGCTGGTCGCTCCTGGCGCTGGTGGTGCCGGGCACGGCCGGCGCCGATATCGTGCGGTTGACCAACGGCCGGACGATGACCGTCGAGTCGTGCGTGTTCGAGGGCGACACCGTCATCTTCAAGATGCCGAATGGCGGCGAGATCAAGGCGCCGAGGAGCCTGCTCGACGAGGTCCTGCCCGACGAGATCCCGTTCGCGCGGGTCGTGGCGATCGAGGCGCTGGCGGCGTCGCCTTCGGCGACCCGGCCCCAGCTCGGTCCCGAGGCGTTGCGGGCGCTGGTCGATACGGTCGCCGCGCGCGTCGGGCTGGATCGAAAGCTGGCGCACGCGGTCGTGAGCGTGGAGTCGAACTACGACCCGCGCGCCATTTCTCCGAAGGGCGCCATGGGGCTGATGCAGATCATGCCGAGCATCGTCCGGCAGTACGAGCTGGGGGACCCATTCGATCCAGAGAAGAACCTGGAAGTCGGGATGAAGCATCTGCGGACGTTGCTGGCCCGGTTCGATCCGTCGCGCGCGCTGGCCGCCTACAACGCGGGGATCGGCGCGGTCACGAAGTACGGCCGGGTGCCGCCGTACCGGGAGACGCAGGACTACGTCCGGCGCATCCTGGCGCTTGTTAAATAAATGTTCCACACCGGCCTGCGACGGTGTCTTACGGTCTAAAGGCGCGGGAGGAACGGTCATCCGGACCAGCGGGAGGCAATCGAGCGCGTGGAATTTCAATGTCGGGTAGCAACGGCGAGCGGGCAGATCATGGAGGCGACGTACGTCTCCGAAAGCGAAGCCCGCTTGCGCATGGAACTTGAGGAGAAGGGACTCTACCTTCTCACGGTTCAAGGCGGGGGCGGACTGCGAGTCGGGCGGTTCAACCTCGGCATGCGGCGGCGCCGCCGCATCGGCACCTCCGAGTTTCTCGTCTTCAATCAGGAACTCGCGACGCTCCTGAAGGCGGGCTTACCGCTGGTGCAGTCGCTCGACATCCTCCGCAAGCGCGTGCCCAACCCGACGTTCAAGCTCGCGCTCGACGACATCTATGAGAAGGTGCGGTCGGGGAGTGCGCTCTCGGATGCCTTCGAGGCGCAGCGTCTCTTTCCGGGCGTCTACACGGCGTCGCTGATGGCCGGGGAGAAGAGCGGCAGCCTCGAGACCGTCATCCGGCGCTACGTCCACCACATCAAGGTCCTCAACAGCGTCAAGTCGCGCGTCGTGTCCGCTCTGATCTACCCGGCGGTGCTCGTGGCGCTGTCGATCGCGGTCGTCGGCCTGATCGTGTTCAAGGTGGTGCCGGAGTTCGCCGCGTTCTACCAGCAGTACGGCGAGGGAGCGGCGCTGCCGATGTCCACGCGCATCGTGGTCGCCTTCTCGAACAACCTCGTCGGGAGCGGCGGCATCATCCTGGCCGCGCTCATCGTCGGGATCGTCGGGGTGATTCTGTGGTTCCGGCAACCGGGACAACGCAGGCGGCTGCACGCGGCGATCCTGCGCCTGCCGTACTTCGGACCGCTCGCCCGCACGCTGGCCGTCGCGCAGGTGTCGCGCACCCTCTCGACGCTGCTCTCGGGCGGCATCCCGCTGGTCAATTCGCTCGACATCGCCGCCAAATCGGTCGGCAATCAGGCGATTGCCGAACACCTCGCCGTCGTCGCGCGGCAGGTGCGCGAAGGCGGCAGCCTGGCGCAGGCGCTGTCCGACCGGAAGGCGTTTCCGAACGTCTCGGTCGAGATGGTGGAGGTCGGCGAATCCACGGGCGCCCTGGCGGAGATGCTCAACAGCGTGGCAGATTTCTACGACGAGGCGAACGAGACCAGCCTCACGCGCTTCTCGAACCTGATCCAGCCGCTCCTGCTCATCGGCATGGGCTTTGTGATTGCGGGGCTGCTGATGTCGCTCTACATGCCTCTGTTCAATCTCTCTTCGTTGGGGCGCGGATAGACCATGGCCGAACGCGTTGCTCAGCCCACCGAACCGCTCTACGCCGAACCGGAAGCGGCGCCGCCGATCGATCACGCGGCGGAAGTGGTCGAGGCGCGCCGGCTGGCGCGGCGCTACCAGCTCGAGTTCGTCGATCTCGAGCACTTCCATCCGGACCACGCGCTCTTTCGCAGCATTCCGGCCGACCTGATGCTGCGGTACGGCTTCGTGCCCTACCGGCGCGACGGCCAGACGCTGCTGATCGTCGTGTCGGATCCGAGCGATCTGCAGACGATCGACGAGGTCGGCGTCCAGCTGAGCGCGCCGATCCGGGTATGCGTCGGCACGCCGTCGGCGATCCAGTCGATTCTCAAGAAGAGCGAAAGCTCGCAGCGCGTGCTCGAGGAGGCCACCGAAGGCTTCCAGATGCAGATCCTGCGCGAGGACGACACGGGCGAGGAGAACCTCACCGTCGACAAGCTCACGTCGGACGCGAGCCCGCTCATCCGACTCGTGGACTCGATGGTGTTCACGGCGCTCCAGCGCCGCGCGTCCGACATTCACATCGAGACGCAGGACGATGCCGTCCACGTGAAGTACCGGATCGACGGCGTGCTGCAGCCGGCGATGAAGCCGATCGACAAACGGCACCACAGCACGATCATCTCGCGCATCAAGGTCATGGCCGAGCTCGACATCGCGGAGAAGCGCGTGCCGCAGGACGGCCGCTTCAAGCTCCGCGTGCGCGGCAAGACCATCGACTTCCGCGTCTCGATCATGCCGAGCGTGCACGGCGAGGACTCGGTCATCCGGATTCTCGACAAGGAGTCGATGAGCGAGCAGTTCACCGAGCTGCGCCTCGACATCCTCGGCTGGCCGGAGACCGAGATGCGGCGCTTCCGGAAGTACATCCGCGAGCCGTACGGCATGGTGCTCGTGACCGGGCCGACGGGCAGCGGCAAGACCACGACCCTCTATGCGGCGCTCTCGGAGATCAAGTCGGTCGAAGACAAGATCGTCACCATCGAGGATCCGGTCGAGTATCAGCTCCGCGGCATCACGCAGATTCCGATCAATGAGAAGAAGGGGCTGACGTTCGCGCGCGGCCTGCGATCGATCCTGCGCCACGACCCGGACAAGATCATGGTGGGCGAGATCCGCGACCCGGAGACCGCGCAGATCGCGATCCAGTCTGCGCTCACGGGCCACCTCGTGTTCACGACCGTCCACGCCAACAACGTCATCGACGTGCTCGGCCGCTTCCTCAACATGGGCGTCGAGGCCTACCAGTTCGTGTCGGCGCTCAACTGCGTCCTGGCCCAGCGGCTGGTGCGGCGCATCTGCGTGGACTGCAAGCGGCCCGCCGCCATGTCGCGGGAGCAGCTCGTCGAATCGGCCATGGATCCCGTGCTCGCCACGACCCACACGTTCTACGAGGGCGCGGGCTGTATCGAGTGCGGCGGCACCGGGTTCAAGGGGCGCACCGCGATCTGCGAACTGATGGACCTGACCGATCGCATCCGTGACATGATCCTGGAACGACGTCCGACATCGGAAATCAAGCGCGCCGCACGTGACGAAGGGATGACGTTCCTGCGTCAGTGCGCCGTGGACCGCGTTCTCGACGGCACGACCACGCTGCGCGAGATCAACAAGGTCACGTTCGTCGAGTGACGCGAGAGCCGAGGAGCCTGGTGCGTTCATCTTCCTGGTTTGCGCCGACGCCCCCGTCGGTGGCCATCGAGATCGCGAGCCGCCGCGTCACCGTGGCGGAGCTCGGCCGATCGGGTGGCACCGAGATGGTCGCCGGCTATGCCACCGAGCCGTTGCCGGCCGAGGCGGTCACGCCGGCGCTGACCGGCGTCAACGTGACGCAGCCGACGGTCGTGGCCGACGCCCTGCGCCGGGCGCTCGACAAGGCCGGCATCCGCGGCGCCGGGCGCGCCGCGCTCGTCGTCCCTGACAGCATCGCGCGCGTGTCGCTCCTGCACTTCGAGCAGTTGCCGGCGAAGGCCGCCGACCTCGAGCAGCTCATCCGCTGGCAGATCCGCAAGGCGACGCCGTTCCCGATCGACGAAGCCCAGGTCACCTCGTTCAAGGCGCACGTCGCCGAGAACGGCCCGACCGTCGCCGCCGTCGTGGCGCGGCGCGACGTGGTTGCGCAGTACGAGGCGGTGGCCGCCTCCGCCGGCATTGACGCCGGGCTCGTGGACCTCGCCAGCTTCAACGTGATGAACGCGGTCATCAGCGCCGGCGCGTCGTCGCCCGGCGACTGGCTGGTCGTCACGCTGGCGGCCGAAGGCACGACGCTGGCCATCATGCGCGGCCACGACCTGATGTTCTACCGGCATCGCGCCGCGGTGGATGAGGAATCGCTCAGCGTCCTGGTGCACCAGACGGCGATGTATCACGAAGATCGGCTCGGCGGCACGCGCTTCACCCGCGTCTGGCTCTGCGGCTCGTCGTTCATGCAGGACAGCGCCGACGAAGTGCGCCGCGAGATCACCGATCGGCTGGGCGTCCCGGCCGAGGCGGTGGACATCCGGCCCGCCGCCGGGCTGCGCGACCGGACGAGCGTCCCGCTCGAAGTGCTCGACGTGCTGGCCGCCCCCGTGGGTATGCTGCTGCGCGAGAGAAAGGCGGCCTGAAGCGTCATGCTGCGCGGCAATCTCTCGACGCGTCCTTTCTACAACGAGCGGCTGGTGACGCTCGTGCTGGTGCTCGTGGCGCTGGGCACCGCCGCGCTCGCGGCGTTCAACGTGACGCAGGTCGCGTCGCTCTCTTCAGTACGATCCGGCTATCAGGCGAACAAGACGCGCGACGACGCGGAGGCCAGGCGCATCCGCAACGAGGCGGCGAACCTGGTGAAGACCGTCGATCCGTCCCGCTTGCGCTACCTCTCGTCGGCGACGCGCGAAGCCAACTATCTGATCGATCAGCGCACGTTCTCGTGGACCGCGTTCTTCGGCCACGTCGAGAAGACGCTGCCGCTCGACGCGAGGCTCATCGCCGTCTCGCCGCGCGTTGAAAAAGGGCAGTTCCAGGTCGCGATGATCGTCGTGGGCAAGAAGCGGAGCGACTTGAAAGACTTCCGGGATCGCCTCGCCGCGACCGGCGCGTTCGCCGAGATCGGCCCCTCCCAACAGGGGCAGAACGACGACGGGACGTTCACCGCGACGCTCGTCGGCACGTATCTGATGGCCCCGCCGCTTCCGGGCCAGAAGCCCGCCACGACCGGACGCCGCGCCGGGGCAGGCCGCCGGGGACAGCCATGAGCCTCTGGCGCCGGGTGTTCAACGAACGCCGCAGAGTGGTGCTGCCGCTGGTCTTCGCGCTCGTCGCGAACGTGGCGGTGCTGGCGCTGGTGGTGCTGCCGCTCAAGCGCGGCGTCTCCGGCTCGCAGCAGGCGGCGCTCGACGCCGCCATGAATCTCGCCAAGGCGCGCAAGGAGGACGTGGACGCGAAGACGGCGCGCACGAGCCTCGAGCGCGGCGACGTCGAGCTCAAGAAGTTCTACGCGGAGATCCTCCCGCACGACTACTCCGGGTCGATCGACCTGCTCAGCGACCTGCTCGGTGACGCCGCCGACGAAGCGCACCTGCGATACCAGGCGGGCTCGTGGGATCGCGAAGATGTGCGCGAGAGCTCGCTCACCAAGATCACCGGCCAGATCACGCTCACCGGCGACTACAACAACATCCGTCAGTTTCTCTACAACCTCGAGACCGCCAAGGAATTCGTCGTTGTCGAGAAGGTGGAGTTGTCGCAGGCCAACACGGTGCGGGCCAACAACGCGTTGGAAGTGTCCTTGAACGTCGCGACCTACTATCTGGCTGAGCCGCAGCAGAAGGCGGGCGGGAAATGAATCTGCTTCCGCCTCCCGGTCCGCAGCGGCGACGGCAGCTCATGATGCTCGGGCTGTTGCTCGTCGTGCTGACGGTCGTCGGCTGGCGGTATTTCGCGAGCGCGAATCCCGGGCCGGCGCCGCAGGCCGCCGCGGCCGGTCCGCAGGCGGCGCCGACGTCGCCGGTGCCCGTCGGTCAAGGCCTGCTGCCGGCGCCCGTGTCGCTCGGCAAGCTCGAGGCCGTACCCGAAGTGCCGGAGAACGGCCGCAACCTGTTCCGTTTCGGTGAACGTCCGGCGCCGCCGCCGGTGCAGCGGCCGGCACCCGTCGTGACGCCACCGCCGCCCGCGCCTCCGCCGCAGCCGGTGGGACCGCCGCCGATCAGCTTGAAGCTCATCGGCATTACGAACGGCGGCGACGGCCGCGCCGTGGCCGTGTTGAAGGATCCGCGGACCGGCGCGACCTTCATGGGCAGCGACGGGATGATCGTGGACGGGCAGTACAAGATCGTTCGCGTGGCGGTGACGTCGGTGCAGATCTCGTATGCCGACGGCACTGGACTGAGAACGATTCCGCTTGGATCGTGAGCGGCCGCGCCGACGAGTGAAGTCTGAATCGTGGCAGCGTCCGTCTGAAGGGTGACGAATCGGGTGGCCGGCGATCGATGAGGGCCATCGGACAGCAGGGACGAGGAGACGTGTGATCAAGCGAGTGCTGCCGTGGGGCGCGATGGGATTGCTGCTGGTGCTGATCGCCGGCTGCGCGACGGGACGCGCGGTCGCCAACGGTCAGGCCGCGGCAAAGCGGGGCGACTGGGACGCCGCCGTGGCGTACTACCGCCAGGCGCTGGCCGGCGATCCGGACCGCATCGACGTCAGGATCTCGCTCGAGCGGGCCACCCGCGAAGCGGCGACCGCGCACCTGGCGCGCGCGCGGACCCTGGAGGCGCAGGATCAGCTCGCCGGGGCGCTGGCGGAATACCGGCTGGCCGCCGACCTCGAACCGAGCAACACGCTGGCGATCACCAAGGCGCTCGAGACCGAGCGCAAGATTCGCGATCAGATCGAGGCCAGCCGGCCGCGCCCGCGGATCGACGAGATGCGCCAGCAGGCCCAGTCGGCCTCGCCGATTCCGCGCCTGGATCCGCGCACGCGCGTCCCGCTCGTGAACTATCCGAGCGCGAGCGTGCGCGACATCCTCACCACGATCAGCACGCTCACCGGCATCAACTTCACCTACGACCAGGGGCTCGACGGCCCGCTGCAGCGGCCCTACTCGATCAACGTGCAGGATGTGCCGCTCGAAGAAGTGTTGAACCAGGTGCTCACGGCCAACACCCTGACGTTCAAGGTCCTCAACCAGAAGACCATCTTCATCTACGCCGACAACGGCACGAACCGGCAGAAGTACGAGGACCAGTACACGCAGACGTTCTATCTCTCGCACGCGGACATCCAGGAAATGGTGCAGATCATCAACACGATGCTCACCACCGGTCCGTCCGTGCGCCCGGTCGTGACCCAGAACAAGTCCACCAACTCGATCGTCGTGCGCGCCACGGCGCCGGTCATGGGCGTCGTCGAGAACATCATCAAGGCGAACGACAAGCCGCGCGCCGAAGTGCTGATCGACGTCGAGATCCTGGAAGTCTCACGCGTCCGGATGAAACAGCTGGGGATCGACCTGAGCGCCTACGCGCTCGGGTTCACCTTCTCGCCGGAGCTGGCGCCGCCGAACGTGAGCGGCACGCTGCCGCCCACGGTGCCGCCGCCCTTCAATGTGAACACCATCACCCGCGGGGTGAGCGCCAGCGACTTCTACATGACCGTGCCGACGGCGGTGATCCGGGCCATGGAGACCGATTCGAAGACGAAGCTCCTGGCCAAGCCGCAGTTGCGAGGCCGTGAGCTCGCCCAGCTCACGCTCAACCTGGGCGATCAGATTCCGGTGCTGCGCCAGTCGAACGTGCCGATTGCCGCCGGCGGCGCGCCAGTCCAGCAGCAGATTTCGTACGACTACAAGCCGGTGGGCGTCAACCTCTCGATCACGCCGCGCGTGACGTATCAGGACGAGATCATCCTCGACCCGATCCTGGTGGACAAGAGCGCGCTCGGCCCCAACATCGACGTGCTCGGCCAGTCGATTCCGAGCTTCGTGAGCCGCACGGCGCAGGTCTCGATGCGGCTGCGTGACGGCGAGTCCAACCTGCTCGCGGGGCTGGTCAAAGACGAGGAGCGCGCCAGCCTGACCGGCGTGCCGGGCATCAACAGCATCCCGATTCTGCGCTCGCTCTTCGGATTCAACGACACGGCGCGCGAGCAGAGCGATCTGGTCATCATCGTGACGCCGCACATCATCCGGTCGCGCGAGATCACGGCCGAAGACCTGAAGCCCTTCTACATCGGCACGGGCCAGAACTTCGGCGCCGGGTCCACGCCGACGCTGATTTCCGTCGACGCGCCGCCGCCGCCGCAGCTGGCCGCGCCGGGACAGCCGGCGACCGGCGCGCCCCCGGCCGGGGCCGGGCAGCCGCCGCCCGGGACGCCGCCGGCGACCGGCGCCGCGCCCCCGCCGACCACGACGCCGCCACCGGCTGGACCGCCGCCGGGTGGAGCGCGTCCGCAGGTCGTCCCGATTCAGCCGGTCGAGGCCGTTCCGACCGCGCCGGCCCCGCCCAGCACTCCGGCCCAGGTCGTGCTCAACACGCCGGGGAACGAATTCATGGTCGGCAGCTCGCCCTATTCGGTCCCGATCCGCATGGCGAGCATCGTGTCGCAGCTGGGGACGATCACGCTGACCGTCACCTACGATCCGAAGGTCTTGCGCGCGACGGCGGTCAATCAGGGGTCGTTCATGGCGGGCGGCGGCGTGACGCCGACGTTCTCGCAGAAGATCGACGCCGCGGCCGGCCGGGTCGACATCGTCATGATGCGGAACGACAAGACGGGCGCCTCGGGGACGGGCCTGCTGGCCGCGATCGTGTTCGAGGCGATCGCCCCTGGCCAGTCGCGGATCGGCCTGACGGCCGTGGCCACGAGCGCGACCGGCGCGCCGCTCCCGGTCCAGACCGTCGGGGCAACGGTCACCGTCAAATAAGACGGGCTGTTCTTGGTGGCGGGAGTGACGACGGGGGAGGGGATATGAGGCGCTTTCGAACGTCCTCCGGCGGGTTCACGTTCATCGAGCTGATCGTCGCGGCCGCGCTGATGATGATCCTGGCGTCGGCGGCGATGCCCCTGGCGCGCGTCTCGATGAAGCGCCAGAAAGAGGCGCAGCTGAAATACAACCTCAAGGAAGTGCGCGAGGCGATCGACACCTTCCACGACTGGGCCGAGCGCGGCGCGATCGCGCAGTTCGAGCTCGCCGCGGGCAACGACAACTATCCGACCTCGCTCGACATCCTGGTTCAGGGCGTGACGCTCGCCAACGACGCCACCGGCAAGAAGAAGAAGTTCCTGCGCCGGATTCCCGTCGATCCGATGACCGGCCGCGCCGAGTGGGGGTTGCGATCGTTCCAGGACGCGCCGGATTCGAAGGCGTGGGGCGGACAGAACGTCTACGACATCTACACCAAATACGACGGCGTCGCGCTCGACGGGTCGAAATACAAAGACTGGTAGACGGAAATGACAATCGATCAAATGACAATCGATCGAATGAGAATCGATCAAAGTACGGAGATCGGCGGCCGTCGCATTTCGATCGATCGATCGATGGTACTTCGATCGATGCAACGGTCGGGCGAAGCCCAGGGCGCGAATGGTTGGACGCTCGTCGAGCTGCTCATCGTCATCACCCTGATCATGATTCTCGCGTCGCTCGCGCTGACGCAGTATCGCAACTCGATCACGTCCACGAAGGAAGCCGCCCTGAAGTCCGATCTGTTCCTGATGCGCGACGCGATCGATCAGTACTACGCCGACAAGGGGAAGTACCCGGAGTCGCTGCAGACGCTGGTGTCGGAGAGTTACCTCCGGACGATTCCCAAGGATCCCTTCACGCAGTCAGCCGACACGTGGCAGACCGAGATGGCCGACCCCGAGCCGGGCAGCACCTCCGCTGCGACCGGCATCTACGATGTCAAGAGCGGCCACGACGGCACCGCCCTCGACGGCAGTCGTTACGCTGATTGGTAACTGGGAATTACCATCGATCGAAGTACCATCGATCGAAGTACGGGCAAGATCGCGGAGCGCAGGACGAGCCGCTTCCGTCCTTTCCGTACTTCGATCGATAGCTCGATTGTACTTAGAGCGATGCAAGTGTCATCAGCTGACGTTCACCTGGATGATGACCGTCACAGCCGGGCCTTTCGTCGGTCGGACTCTGACGACGACGGTTTTGGTGCCCGTCGAGTTGTACACGTGGCTGACCTGCCGGCTCTGCGTGGTCTGCTGTGACCCGTCGCCGAAATCCCAGTCGTACGCGGCGACCGACACCCCTGTGGGCTCGACAGTGACCGTGAAGACGAGTGCGTCGCCCACCTTCGCGCCGCCGGTGGGGACGGCGACCGTTCCGGTCGCGTTAAAGGGCAAGACCGCGATCTGCGACGTGACCGGCGTCGAGACGCCATCCGAGTCGGTGGCCGTGGCCGTCACGGTGAACGTGCCGACGTCGCCGTACAGGTGGATGGCGTTGGTGTTCGCGGAGAGCGCCCCGAGATTGACGAATTCGCCGTCGCCGAACTCGAGCTTGACGTTGGTCACGATGGTGTTGGCGCCCACGCCGACGGTGATGCTCGCGGGCACGCTGACCGTTGCCGTGCCCGGCACGGTGAGCGTGACGGTCGTGCGCGGCTTGATCGTGATGGCGACGGTATTGGTCAGTGTGCCGCTCGTGCCGCCGCCCGCGCTGGCCGTCACCGTGGCCGCCGCGGTCGTCGCGAGCGTCGTCGCGGCCACGCCGCCCTCGGCCGAGATGACCGAGGTACTGGCGAGCGTGCCCGCAGTGGTCGAAAAGCTGACGGGGACGCCGAGCAGGCCGTTACCCTGCTGGTCTTCGACGCGCGCGGTGATCGACGCGGTGCCGCCAGTCGGCGGCAGCGACTGCGGCGACGCCGTGACGAGGACGCGCGCGGCGCCGGCCGCACCGATCTTCACTTCGAGCGTGTTCTTGGCCGCGCCGGAGAATGCCGTGATGGTCGCCGTCCCGGAGCGGCCGTCGGCGAAGAGCTTGGCCGTCGCGCGGCCGTTCTGCGTCTGCGCCTCGGCCGGTTCAATCCGCCCGAGCGTCGTCAGGAAGGTGACGTGCGTGCCGTCGTGCACCGGTGTACCAGTCGCGGTCGTCGTGGCGGGAGGAGTGGTGCCGCCATTGCCGGCCTGCTGGGCGCCCTCGACGATGAACGCGACGATCTCGGTGTTGCCGTTGACCGGCAGCACGTTCGTCGTCGAGACCAGCGACAGCGAACTGCCGCCCGGGGCAACGAGCGGGAGCCTGTCGCAGGCCGAGAAGGCCCCGCCGATCGTCAGAAGGACGGCGGCCGTGGTGACGGCGCGCCCGAGCGCGTAGAATCGGAGTGTGGCCATGCGACCCAAGGATCCTAGAGTCATGAGGTTAGCCGGTCAAGACAATGCGGCAGTGAATGACCCGTCCGCGCGCTCTGGATTGGACGACCACGGATACATTCTGGTCGTGCTCCTCGTGGGGATGGCGATCACCGCCATCTGGATGAGTGCCGCCCTGCCGGCCTGGCGCCACCAGGTACAACGCCAGCGTGAAGACGACCTCGTCTTCCGCGGCGAGCAGTACGCCCGCGCCATCGTCAGCTACCAGAAGAAGAACCAGGGCGTCCTTCCCCCTGATATCGACATCCTGGTGAACCAGCATTACCTGCGCAAGAAGTGGAAAGACCCGATTTCGAAAGAGGAGTTCTTTCCAGTGGGCTCAGGCATCCTGACGCCCGGACGCAGTGGCGGGGCGCCGGCCCCGGCGGGACAAGCTCCCGGCGGCGGTCAGCCGGGTGGGCAGCCAGGCGCGGGGCAGCCGGGCGCCGGGCAACCGGGCGCCGGGCAGCCCAGCCAGACGCCCGGCATTACCGGCGTCCGCAGCCGAAGCACGGCGACGTCGATCAAGATCTACCGCGGCCAGCAGCAGTACAACCTCTGGGAGTTCGACGCGCGCTATTTCTACGGCGTAATGGGTTACAACCCGAACCCGCAGCAGCCGGGGGGCCAACCGGGCCGGGGGCAGCAGCCCGGCCGCGGCGTACCTGACGGCCGCGGCGCACCTGGCACCGGGGCTCCCGGCGTTCGGCCCGGTCCGGACGGGCGTGGCGTGCCAGGGCAGCCACCTCCACCCGGCGCACCGGGCGGGCGTGGACGCGTGGGCGGGGGCCTCTAGTCTTCGCTCTGAGCGATCGCATCGTGCAGCTTCGGCCGCAACTTGACGAGCGCGTCGTTCGAACGCGTCGGGTGGACGCGATTGGTCAGGAACACCACGTAGCGATCGCGCTCCCAGTCGATCCAGAGTGACGTGCCGGTGAAGCCGGTGTGGCCGATGGCCGTCGGCGACATTCGCGTCCCGCACGACGATGTCGGCTTCATCGTGTCCCATGCCAGCGCGCGGGTGCTGCCCGGCACGCCCGTACGCTGCGCGAACGTGCGCATCGTCGCGGGTGTGCCGAGGATCGTCTCCCGCTGAAACGTCGTGAGCACGAGTCGGGCAAATGCGGCGACGGCGCCGGCGGTGCCGAAGAGGCCGGCGTGCGCGGCGACGCCGCCGAGCGCGGCCGCGTTCTCGTCGTGCACTTCGCCTCGCAGCACACGTCCGCGCCACGCGTCGTTCTCGGTCGGCGCGATGCGCTCGCGCCATTCCACCGGCGGACGGTAGAGCAGGGGACCGCCGAGGGTGCCGGCCAACGGCGCGAATTGCGCGTCGAGTGTGCCGCCGCCGGCGTCCTCGAGCAGAAAGCCCAGCAGCATGAACCCGGGATCAGAGTAAACCGCCGCGGTGCCGGGCGCCCGCTCGAGCGGCAGGGACGACAAGGCGCGCTCGTACATCTCACGTCCAGACGCCTGTTCCCAGATCCGCGCGTGGGCCGGCAGTCCGGACGAGTGATCGAGCAACTGCCGGACGGTGACGGCGGCTCGATCCGCTGATCGAAATCCGTCGAGGTAGCGTCCGACCGGGTGATCGAACGCCAGGCGTTGTGATTCGACGAGCCGCATCGCGATCGACGCGGTCGCGATCACCTTCGTGAGCGACGCGAGGTCGAAAATCGTCTCGAGCGTCGTCAGCGAAGACGCCGGGTCGTAACTGAGACGGCCAAAGGCCTCGTCCCACATCGATCCGGCGGCGCCGCCGACGTCAACGACGGCGGCGGGAAACGCGCGGGACGCGAGTCCCGATTCGATGACCGCGCGCGCGTGTTCGAACGCGTCGGGTGGCGACATCGGATCGGTCAGCGCGACGTGCCGGCGGTGGGGGATTCGAGCAGGACCGGCCGCAGCGCCGAGAGCGCGCTTGCCGGGGCGCCGGCGGCCGCGAATTGCTCGGAGGAAAAGAGCAGAATCCCGGCGGCACGGGCGCGCCGCGCCAGCCGGACGTGCTCGATCGTCTGCGCGACCGGCAGTTTCCACGCCCCGATGCCGGCCCAGAACGGCTTGTCGCCGAGTTCCGCGTCGACGCCGGCGGCGAGCGCGGCGAACTCCGCCGCGTCCGTCGTGTAGATCATCGGACAGACCACGTCGAGATATCCCGCGCGCGCCCACGCGCTCCAGTCCTGCAGCCGCTCGTCACGCGCCGCGGTCGCGCTCGGGACGACCGCCGCCGACACGACGGCCGCCGGCCGGGCCGTGCGGACGATGCCCTGCAACCGGCGCACGAGCGCGGTGAGACGATCGCGGCGGAACGCCGCCCATTCGGGAGCCAGCGCGTCCGCCCAGGCCGACGGGTCGGCGACAGCGGCGCGGTCCAGCTGCTGACGTTCCGCGGCCGATCGCGCCGGAGCTACCGCGCCGCGAAACGCCGAGAGCGCGGCTGGACTGTAGTCGAAGTCGGCGGCGGGGTAGCGGATGTAGTCGAAGTGGACGCCGTCCACGGCGTACTGCTCGACGAGCTCCTTGACGACGCCTGCCGTGTACTCCTGGGCGGCGGGAGCGATCGGCGAGAGATACAGCCCTTCGACCCGGTCGGACGCGCCGCGCGTCCAGCGCGCGAGCGACCCGAGGTAGGCCGGCGACCGCGGCGTGATGGACGCCATCGACGTCGCGAGCGCTTTCGGCACCATCAGCCACTCGGGGTGCAGCGACGCCACGTGGGCGCGCGATCGCGGCAGCGTCGTGCCGCTGGCGACCAGGTTCACGTTGACCCAGGCGTGAATCTGCAGCCCGGCGCGGTGCGCCAGGTCCACGGCCGTGGCGAGCGGATCGAAATCGTCGGCCTGCCGATCCAGATCCGTCGCACGCGGATCGATCTGGCTGCGGTAGAACGCCTCGCCGCGCCCGCGTACCTGGACGAGCAGCGTGTTGAATCCGCCGCGCTCGGCGACCTGAATGACCGCGGCGATGCTGTCCGGGGTAGCGAGCGCGGTCCGCGGCACCCAGAGGCCGCGCACGTTCTCGAGGGCCGCGGCGCGCAGAGGCCGCTGTGCGGTGGCGGCCGCGCTCGCGGCCAGCACGAGCCACAGACCGCACACCAGAAGACGGACAGGACGGAGCATCAGGACGTCGGAGGGTACCAACCGGACGTAATCGGCGTCAATGATACTCTCTCCACTCCGTCATGTTCGTCCTGGGCATCGACGCCGGCGGTACGCGCACGGTGTGTCAACTCGCCGACGCCGAGGGGCGTATCCTCGCCGAAGCGCGCGGACCCGGCGCCAACCTCCAGGCGGTTGGCGAGCTCGATGTCGAAAAGGTCCTGCACCAGGTGATCGACCGGACGCTCGGCGACTCGCCGGGCCGGCTCAGCGCGATCTGCCTCGGGATGGCGGGCGTCGATCGGCCGCGCGATGCGGAGATCGTTCACGGCATCCTCGGGCGCATCGGCCACCGCGCACGCGTGCTCGTCGTCAACGACGCGTTGATCGCTCTCGAGGCCGGCCTGCCCGAGGCGCCCGGCATCGTGCTGATCGCCGGCACCGGATCGATCGCCTATGGCCGCGACGACGCGGGACGCGCCGCGCGCGCCGGCGGGTGGGGCTACGTGCTGGGCGACGAAGGCAGTGGCTACTGGCTCGGGCGGCAGGCGCTTCGCGCCGTCGTGCGATCGGCGGACGGCCGCGGGCCGGCGACGGCGCTCACCACGCGCATCCTCGCGCATTATCACGTCACCCGCCCCGACGAGCTCGTCCGGGAGATCTACGTCGGTGGCACGCGCCCGAGCGCGATTGCGGCGCTCGCGCGGGACGTGCAGGCGGCCGCCGAGGACGACGAGGATCCGGTGGCGCAGCACATCATCGACAGCGGCGCGTCGGAGCTGGCGGCCGCGGCGACCTCCGTCGCGCGGCAGCTGCGGCTCGAAGCGCCGACGGTCATTCTCTCGGGCGGCACGTTGCGCGGCGTCGCCCGGCTGTCAGCCGGCGTCACGATGCACCTCGTCCATCGCCTGCCCGGCGCCGTCGTCCGCCGGCTCGAGGTCGAGCCGGCGCTGGGCGCGGTGCGTCTCGCCACGGCATTCGCCCAGGGGCGCGCCACCGTGCCTGCGTACTTCGGGCCGTCGGCCTGATGCGCATCGCCATTCTCCCGACCGGCCGCGAGGCGTCCGCCGCGGTGGCGCAGATCATCGCCGGCGCCGTGCGCGCCCGGCCCGGCCTGGTGATCGGGCTGCCTACCGGACGGACGCCGGTGCGGGTCTACGAGGAGCTCATCGCGCTCCACGCCCGGCGGCGGATCGATTTCCGGCGTGTCACGACGTTCAATCTGGACGAGTTCGCCGGGCTGACGCGACGCGATCCGCGCAGCTACCACGCGTTCATGCGCCGTCATTTCTTTGATCACATCCAGCACGATCCGGCGCGGCGGTTCATCCTGAACGGCGCCGCGCGCGACTGGCGGCGCGAAGTCCGCCGCTTCGAGCGGGCGCTCCTCCGCGCCGGCGGACTGGACCTCTGCTTCGTCGGGATCGGCCGGAACGGCCATCTCGGCTTCAACGAACCTGGCGCCGCGTTGACCGCGCGGACGCACCGCGCGCGGCTTCAGCCCGAGAGCCGGCGCAGTAACGCCTATCTGTTCGGCGGGAATTGGCGGAAGGTGCCGGCCGACGCGCTGTCGATGGGGATGGGCACGATCCTGAGCGCGCGTGCCGTCATTCTGCTCGCGACGGGGAAGTCAAAGGCCAGCGTTGTGCGGCGCGCGCTGTCGGGTCCCATCACAACGTGGCTTCCGGCGTCGCTCCTGCAGTTGCACCCGGACGTGCTCGTGGTGCTCGATCGGGAGGCGGCGGGAGCGATTAGACGCACTGCAAGACGCTGACGCCGGGAGGGGCTGGCTTCAGCCGGCCCCGGAAGGCGGGCTGAAGCCCGCCCCTCCTCCTTCACTTCACATCGAGAATCTTCTTGAGTCTGGGTTCGAGGTCTTCGCCGAGCGCGTCGCGGATCGAGTCGTCGGCGCCGCGGAGCAGGCCGAGGGCTTTCGAGTAGGGCACGTCGGCACGCTTCATCACGATCGCCGCCTTCACGTTCCACTTCGCCCGAATCAGGAGCTCGGCGGCTTCTTCAGGCTCGATGCCGGTGGCGATCGCGACGATGCGCTTCGCGCGGTCCTTCAGCTTCTCCGATCCGGTCTGCACGTCGACCATCAGGTTGCCGTAGGTCTTGCCGACGCGAATCATCGCGATGGTCGTCAGCATGTTGAGCACCATCTTCGTCGCCGTGCCCGCCTTGAGCCGCGTCGATCCGGCGATCACTTCCGGGCCGACCGACGGCGCGATGATGAGATCGACGAAGTTCTGGAGCTCGGTCTTCGGCCAGCACGTCACGAAGATGATTCGCGCGTGCTTCTTGCGCGCGCCCGTGAGGGCACCGCGCACGAATTGCGTGATGCCGCTCGCCGAGACGCCGATGATGACGTCGCGCTTCGAGACCCGCAGCCGCGCGACGCTGCGCGCGCCTTCTTCGAAGTTGTCCTCGACGCCTTCGCGCGCGCGGAACACCGCTTCCTGGCCGCCGGCCATGATGGCCTGCACGAGGTGCGGCGACGTGCCGAACGTCGGCGGCATCTCCGCGGCCTCGACGACGCCCAGGCGGCCGCTCGTGCCGGCGCCGACGAGAAGAATCCGGCCGCCCTTGCGCAGGGCGCTGACCAGGATTTCGACACCATGGACGATCCGCTCGCGTTCCTTGTGCACGGCCGAGACGACGCGCCGATCCTCGGCGTTGATCAAGTCGATGATGTCGGCGACCGGCATCTTGTCGATCCCGAGCGTGTCCGGGTTGATGGCTTCTGTGGGCAGATCCTGCCACTTCGAGTGGTACGGCATGGTGCGCAGTCGAAAACGCTCAAGATTACTCGACCACGCCGAAGTTTGAAAGACCGAAGTGCCGACAGCGGCCAGGGCGCGTACAATCGATCGCGACGCCAGACGGATGTCTCAGGATCCCCCGGGCTCGCACGCCGCCGTTCTCGGCTACCTTCGTCACCTCGAAGTCGAGCGGCGCGTGGCGTCGAACACGCTCGACGCCTACTCGCGCGATCTCGCGCGGCTCGGCGAGTTCGCGGCGGCTCGCGGACGGCCGGTCGTGGATCTGTCGCGGGCGGATCTCGAGGCGCTGGTGCGAGAGTCGATGTCGGCCGGCCGATCGGCGGCCTCCACGGCCCGGCTCGTCGCCGCGACGCGAAGTTTTTTCAAGTACCTCCGGCTCACCGGTACCGTGCTTCAGAATCCGGCCGAGGACCTGCAGGCGCCGCGCACGTTCGCCGCGTTGCCGCGGTTTCTCGCCCTCGCCGATGTCGATACGCTCATCGCCGCGCCCGACGTCACATCGCCGCGCGGCCTGCGCGATCGCGCGCTCGTCGAGGTGTTGTACGCAACGGGCCTGCGCGTCTCGGAGCTCGTCGGTCTCCGTCTCACCGACGTGCGCGCGGCGCAGGGATACGTGCAGTGCCAGGGGAAGGGGAGCAAGCAGCGGATCGTGCCGCTCGGCGAAAGCGCCGCCGACTGGGTGCGCCGTTACGTCGCCGACGGCCGCCCGGCGCTGGCGAAGGGGCGAACGAGCCCGTGGCTCTTCCTCAACGCGCGCGGCGGCGGCCGGTTGACGCGGAACGGCTTCTGGAAAATCCTCAAGGGCTACGGCCGCGCCGCCGGCATTCGCGCGCACTTGAGTCCGCACGTGCTGCGGCATTCGTTCGCGACGCATCTGCTCGAGCGCGGCGCCGATCTGCGCGCGATTCAAGCCATGCTCGGCCACGCCGATCTGTCCACGACGCAGATCTACACCCACGTGCTCGAGGCGCGGCTCAGGCACGTGTACGACACCTACCACCCGCGCGCCTGATTGACCGGATCGGGCGCGTCTGGTACTGTTAGCTGTTTGTCGCCACAAAGGGTGGCGCGTCTAAGAGGGCTCGATCCATGGGGCGAAACGGCCGCCATCTGTTTACATCTGAATCCGTGACCGAAGGTCACCCCGACAAGATTGCCGACCAGATTTCCGACGGCGTGCTCGATGCCATCCTCGCGCAGGACGCGATGGCGCGCGTCGCGTGCGAGACGCTGGTCACCACTGGTCTCGCCGTCATCGCCGGCGAGATCACCACGAGCAGTTCGATCGACTACCAGAGGGTCGTCCGCGACGCCATCAAGGACGTCGGCTACACGCGCGCGAAGTTCGGCTTCGACTCAGAGACCTGCTCGGTCCTTTCGTCGATCCACGAACAGTCGCGCGACATCGGCCAGGGCGTGGACACCGGCGGCGCCGGCGACCAGGGACTGATGTTCGGCTTTGCGTGCCGCGAAACCGACGAGCTGATGCCGCTCCCGATCATGCTCGCGCACAAGCTCGTCCGCGGCCTCTCCGAGATACGCCGCGCCGGCAAGCTCGATTACCTGCGCCCCGACGGCAAGTCGCAGGTGACGGTCGAGTACGACAACGGCAAGCCCGTTCGAGTAGACGCCGTCGTCGTCTCGACGCAGCACAGCCCCGACGCGACCCACGAGAGAATCAAGGGCGATCTCACCGAGCGCATCATCACCAAAGTGATTCCGCCGGCGATGATGGACAAGGACACGAAGATCTACGTCAATCCGACCGGCCGCTTCGTCACCGGCGGCCCGCACGGCGACGCCGGCGTGACCGGCCGCAAGATCATCGTCGACACCTATGGCGGCGCGGCGCCGCACGGCGGCGGCGCGTTCTCGGGCAAAGATCCGACGAAGGTCGATCGCTCGGCGTCGTACATGGCGCGCTACATCGCCAAGAACGTCGTCGCCGCGGGCCTGGCCGAGCGCGCGCTCGTGCAGCTCGCCTACGCGATTGGCGTCGCCGATCCCGTCTCGGTCCTGGTCGACACCACCGGGTCGGGCAAGATCCCCGACGAGAAGATCGTCGAGCTCGTGCGCGCGCACTTCAAGCTGACCCCGCGCGGCATCATCGAGACGCTCGATCTGCGGCGTCCGATCTACCGCAAAACCGCGGCCTTCGGCCACTTCGGCCGCACCGAGCCGGAATTCACCTGGGAGCGCACCGACAAGGCTGCCGCACTGAAAGCCGCCGCGGGGCTCTAAGCTAGACGCGTGCGCCGCGCGCTGAAACGTATCGCCTTCGCCACGGCGGCCCTCACGGCCGCCGTGGCGTTTTTTGTGGCGTTCACGCTGCCGCGCCGCGCGGGGCGCCTGACCGCCGCGCTGCCGTCGGCGATCGTGCTCGGCGCGTACCACATCCACTCCTCACGATCCGACGGCACGGGCAGCGTAGACGACATCGCCCTGGCGGCGAGCCGCGCCGGTCTTCAATTCATCATTGTCACCGACCACGGCGACGGCACGCGTCCGCCCGATCCACCGGCGTATCGCCACGGCGTGCTTTGTCTCGACGGCGCGGAGATCAGCAGCTTCGACGGCCACATCGTCGCGCTCGATCTGCGCGAGGCGTCGCCCTATCCGCTCGCCGGAGAGGGGAGGGACGTCGTCGAGGACATTCAGCGGCTGGGCGGCCGCGCCGTGCTCGCGCACCCCGATTCGCCGAAGGACGCGCTCAGATGGCGCGGTCCCAACGTGGCGTTCGACGGCATCGAATGGGTGAATGCCGATTCGGAGTGGCGCGACGATTCGCCGTGGCGCCTGGTCGCCGTGTTCACGCGGGCACTGGTCCGGCCCGCCGAATCGATCGCGTCGCTCTTCACGCGCCCGGCGCGCACCTTTCAGCGATGGGATACGGCGCTGCGTTCCCGAGCGGTGTTCGGCCTGGCGGCCGTCGACGCGCACGCCAACATCGCGTGGGCCGAGAGCGAGGAGCCGCGCCGGCGCACCGCGCTGCGGCTCCCGTCGTATGAGTCCATGCTCCGCGTCCTGTCCCAGGCCGTGGTCCTCGAGCGGGCGCTTTCGGGTGACGCGGCCACGGATGCGGAGCGCCTCTGGCGCGCGCTTCTCGCTGGACGGACGTATTCGGTGACGCGCGCGGTGGCCGGCGTGGCCGCGCTGACGTTCGAGGCGGAGCGCGGTGGGGAAGTCGTGGCCATGGGCGGCACGCTCGACGCCGGGCCGCTGTCGCCGGTCGTCCGCGCCGCCGTGGCCGGCGTGGACGCCGCGCGCCTCATGCTCATGCGCGACGGACAAACGGTCGCGACCGGGCGGGGCAGTGTCGCCCTCACGAATGCTCCGCCGGGCGCGTATCGCGTCGAAGCCTACTACCCGGGCAGCGACTTTCCGTGGCTCGTGTCGAGTGCGATACGCGTCCAGCGCGAGAGCCTGATGGGCCCGGGCGGCGGCGGCGCGTCGGTCGCCGCCTCGCCGGCCAAGACGATGGCGCTCGGCCCGGAGACCGCCCGCCACGTTGAGCACGATCCGGCGTCGAGCGCGTCATTCGATCTGGTGGACAACGGGGTGCGCTTCGCATTTCGTCTCGGGCCGGGCGCCCCCGCCGGACAGTATGCGGCGGTCACGAGCGATCTTGGAACTGATGCCGGGATCGAGCGCATTTCGTTCACCGCCCGCGCCTCGCGTCCGCTTCGGCTCACGCTCCAGGTGAGACTGCCGGGACGCAATAACGCGCGCTGGCGGCGGTCCTTCTATGTGGACGAGACGGCCCGTCCATTCATGTTCCTGCTGCGGGACTTCGAACCGGTGGAGGGCGCCTCGACGCTCCGGCCGATTGCGGCGCGGCTCCACGCCGTGCTCGTCGTCGCCGAAACGCTCAACACCACGCCCGGCACCGACGCGGTCGTCTGGCTGACCGGCATGCAGTTGGGGTTGGGCGCGGACGACCGGTAGTCCGGGCGGCCGCTAGGTCCGGACCGTCAGCATCATGTACAGCGCCGCCGAGAGGAACAGCACGTTCGCCGCCCAGGCCGCGAACGCGGCCGGCAGCAGACCCGCGCCGCCCGCGGCCATGAAGAACGTCGTCAGCAGCCAGTAAGCGAACGACAGGACGATCGCCAGGCCGATGCCGTAGAGGGCGCCGCTCCGTCCAATCGTCACGCCGAACGGAATCGCGAGCAGCGTCATGACCAGCGTCGAGAACGGGACCGCGATCTTCCGGTGGAAATCCACCTGTTGCGGCGCCGCGTTGTAACCGCTCGCCTCCAGCCGCTTGACGTGCTGGGCGAGCTGGAACATTCCCATCTCGCTCGTGTCGAGCTGGGACCGCGCGAAGTCGGTCAGTGGCGACATCTCCACCCGGACGCGCGTGAATGTGGCCGGCGCCACCTGATCGCGTTTGTCGAAGCGCTGCGACCAGCCTTGTTCGGCCTCCCACACGCCCGCCCGGTAGGTGGCGCGGCTCGCGTACGTGTGACTCGTCAATCGATAGGGCGAGCGGGCGGTTTCGAAGACCGAGAGGCCATGCAGCGCCGCCTGGCGGGAGTCCATCGACGCGTAGTAATAGACCCGGCCCGTCTCGACGCTCGCCAGCCAGTTCAGGTTGGCGACGTCGTAGGTCCGGGGCGGGCGGCCGCGCATCTCGTCGTTCAGCATTTCGGCGCGTCGGTTCGCGGCGGCGAGCACCCGCTCGTCGAGGGTGAACAGGACGCCGCTCCAGACCGTCGCGATCACGAGGAGCGGCAGGGCCGTCCTGTAGAGACTGATGCCGCAGGCCCGCATCACCGTGAGCTCGCCCGTACGGGTCAGTCCGCCGATCGTGCCGAGCACGGCGACGAGCGTGGCGCTCGGGATCGCGAAGCCGACGAACTTCGGCGTCGAGTACCAGAGGTAGCTGAGGAACATCCAGCCGTCGGCCTGGCCCTTAAACAGCTTCTGGGACAGGTCGAGAAACGCGCCGATGTACGCGAGGGCCAGCAGACTGACGAACGTGAGGCCGATCGAGCGCAGATAGCGGCCGCTGACGTAGCGGTCGAGCAGCCGCGGCGTCGGCAGCGCGATCCGCGGGAATCTGATGACGACGACGAATCGAGGCGGCGCCGCGCCGGCAGGCGCGGCCGCGGTCCCGGGTGACGCCGGCGCGCGGCGGAACCGGCGCAGAAGCCACTCGGGCGCCTGCAGCGTGAGCGCGCCGCCCGCCGACTGGCGGCGCCACCAGACCGCGACGATGCCGAAGGCGCCGAGGACGATATTGGGCAGCCATCGCGCCCATTCGGCCGGCAATCCACCGCGCGAGCCCCCCCAGTTGCTTGCTTTGGTCCAGGCGTCCGCCAGCCCCATCAGTCCCCAGTAGACGAGAATCACGGCGACGCCAAGGGTCAGGCCGGCCAGCTTGCCTTCCTTGCGGGTATTCAGGCCAAGCGCGAGCCCGAGCAACGCGAACACGAGGCACGCCACCGGAAAGGAGAACTTCTGGTGGAGGTACATGATCTCGTTGTGCGGCGTGTCGCCCAGGGCGCGCTTGCGGGCGATCTCCCTGTTCAGGTCCGAGATCCCCATCTCGGGCAAGCCGCGATCGATGCGGCCGCCGCCGAACACGGACTCGGGCGAAATCGCGATCGAAATCGGGTCCTGCTGCGACGTCGAGTACACCCGAGAGCCGTCCTGGCCCGGTGAATACCGCGTGGCCTGGTGCAGTTCGAGCCGGACGAGCCTCTCGTCGCGGTCGATCAGCAGGCGCCCGGTCTCCGCCGTGGTCACCGTCGGCGTGATGGACGGACGCCCGCCGGAGCCGGTTTCCGCCAGCAGGACGCCGTTCCAGCCGCCTCCGGGCTGGTCATCGTTGATGTAGAGGACCATCCCCGGGAACCGCTCGAAGAACACCCGCGGCTTGATGTCGGTCTCGCTTTGCTCGGTCAGGAGCTTCCAGCGGGTCTCGACGAAGGCCAGATTACCGTCCGGGACGCCGCGGACCATCACGTAGAGGTCCGCCAGTCCGATGACGACGCCCAGAACGAGGACTGGCCGGAGCAGGCGCGCCGGGCTCACGCCACAGGCCAGGAGCGCCACGGACTCCCGGTCGCCGGACATGCGTCCCAGGGCGATCAGCAGGCCGGTCAGAAACGACATCGGGATGGTGACCCCGAGGGCCTGCGGCAAGAGCGTCAGGAGCATGAACGCGACCGTGCCGAGCGGGACGCCCTTGGACAGCAGGAGCTGCGCCTGGCTCAGCATCGGGTCGATCGCCAGGACGAACGTGTAGACGCCCAGCGCCAGGAAGAACGGGGGGATCGTCTCCCGGATGATGTACCGGTCGAGGATCGTGAGCGGTGACGTCACCGGAGACACTTATAGCACGCGGGTTTCGGTTTTTCCGGGCGTCATCCGGACCAGCAGGCCGGTGCGCGATCCAGGGGCGCCGTCGGCTCCGCAAACCATGCACAGGCCCTGTTTTCGAGCCCTATCTCCAAGGTCTGATAAGACATGTTATGTTGACTTACACCGCTGACGCTGGCCTTCGGGACGCGGGAATTCAGGGATTCAGGGATTCAGGGATTCAAGATTCGCGATTCCTGGTTCTGGGTTCCAGGGCTTCTGATGCCCGGTTCCTGTGCGCTCCCTGGCGCTCCCACTGCGACCGCGGCCCGGCCGCATCTCGCCTCGCCGCATCGCACGGCTCGCGTGTCCCGGTCCTGCTGACCGTCGGGCTGGCAACAAGTCGCGGGCCAGTCTTCGGACTCGAGTCGTTGAGGAAGGTGCTGGAGTCGCGAATCCCTGAATCTCTGAATCTTGAATTCTAGCGTCCTGCGTCTCTGCGGAGCTCGTCGATGATCGACTCGAGGGCGGCGATGACCTCGGTGCGGTCGACGTCGCTCTTGCGGAACTGCAGGCGGAGGTTGAAGGTCTTCGTGG
>Ga0111538_10001447_pt1 | contig 33221 bp, 24 predicted proteins | sample SoiMethybrSBSTD1_FD_79669 | JGI IMG/M metagenome (GOLD analysis project Ga0111538, IMG submission 79669) | Bulk soil microbial communities from a Populus tree surrounding site in Tennessee, USA - Soil MetaG P. TD hybrid SBSTD1 (version 2)... | ecosystem: Environmental > Terrestrial > Soil >...
CGGCAAGGGTTGCGCGCAGTCGCTGAAGGGCCAGGGCGCGCGCGTGATCGTCACCGAGATCGACCCGATCTGCGCGCTGCAGGCCGCGATGGAGGGTTACCAGGTGTTGACGATCGAAGACTGCGTCGACTACGCGGACGTCTTCATCACCGCGACGGGCAACTACCAGGTCATCACCGTCGATCACATGAAGCGCATGAAGAACAACGCGATCGTCGGCAACATCGGCCACTTCGACAACGAGATCGACATGGCCGGTCTCGCGAAGGTGCCCGGCATCGTGCGCGAGAACATCAAGCCGCAGACCGACCGCTGGGTGTTCGAGGACGGCCACGGCGTCATCGTGCTGGCCGAAGGCCGGCTGCTGAATCTCGGTTGCGCGACGGGCCATCCGAGCTTCGTGATGAGCAACTCGTTCAGCAACCAGGTGATCGCGCAGATCGAGCTGTTCAACAGCCACGACAAGTACGACAAGTGCGTCTACACGCTGCCGAAGCACCTCGACGAGAAGGTCGCGCGGTTGCACCTGGCCAAGCTCGGCGCGAAGCTGACGAAGCTCACGAAGAAGCAGGCCGAGTATCTCAGCGTGTCGCAGGACGGCCCGTTCAAGCCGAGCCACTATCGCTACTAGTCGGCCGATCAGCTCCTGACGCTGTTCAGCCTTGCCCTGGGCGAGCGCCGTCTGCAGTCGGCGGAACCCGGTCGCGATCCGCTCCCACAACTCCCGGTGCGGCGGTAGCACGGGCTCCGGCCAAGTCGTTTCGGCGCCGAGTCCTGCAACGCACGTGCATCGTTGTCCTGGAAGCAAGCGTGCGTCGCACCTGATTGCGCCCCCAACCGGACACTCGTAGTCTCCTGACACACGGGGTCAGCCCTCGTGTGTCTTCAGGAACTGCGGGGAGTTTCGAGTCTTCGAGAGCGCGAAAACCATGCACTCGGCCCGGTTCCCATCTGTTCTCGTCGCCTGCGCGGCCGTCGTCCTTTGGCTCCTGTTCCCTGGAGCGTTGCCGGCCCAGTGCGCGCTGCAGTGGCTGCCCGGCGGAGGCCTGCCTGGACTGGGTGGACCTGTTCTCTCCGTGACGAGCTGGGACCCTGACGGTGCCGGTCCAGCACCTGCACGCGTTGTTGCAGGGGGAAACTTCAGCATTGCAGGAAATGCTCTGGCAGGGTCAGTGGCGGTCTGGGATCCCTCGACCGGGATGTGGTCAGCGCTGGGTACGGGAATGAACGACAACGTCACTGCGTTGGCGGTCCTTCCGAACGGGGACCTCGTTGCCGGCGGGTTGTTCACGACCGCGGGAGGTGTCGCCGCGTCCCGCATCGCGCGTTGGGATGGCAGCAGCTGGTCGGCGTTGGGGGCGGGCATGAACAACGCTGTCCAAGCATTGGCGGTCCTTCCGAACGGGGACCTCGTTGCCGGCGGCCTGTTCACGGCCGCCGGAGGTGTCGCCGCGAACCGCATCGCGCGTTGGGATGGCAACAGCTGGTCGGCGTTGGGGGCGGGCACGAACAACGCTGTCCAAGCGTTGGCGGTCCTTCCGAACGGGGACCTCGTTGCCGGCGGGTCGTTCACGGCCGCCGGAGGTGTCGCCGCGAACTCCATCGCGCGTTGGAATGGCAGCAGCTGGTCGGCGTTGGGGGCGGGCATGAACGGTGGCGTCTTTGCGCTGGCAGTCCTTCCGAACGGGGACCTCGTTGCCGGTGGAGGGTTCACGACCGCCGGAGGTGTCGCCGCGAACCGCATCGCGCGTTGGGATGGCAGCAGCTGGTCGGCGTTGGGGACGGGCAAGAACAACACTGTCCAAGCGTTGGCAGTCCTTCCGAACGGGGACCTCGTTGCCGGCGGGTTGTTCACGGGCTCCGGAAGTGTCTACGGGAGCTACATCGCGCGTTGGGATGGCAGCAGCTGGTCTGGGTTGGGGACGGGCATGAACAACTACGTCTATGCGTTGGGAGTCCTTCCGAACGGGGACCTCGTTGCTGGCGGGGCCTTCACGATCGCCGGACTTGCCTTCCCGTACTGCATCGCGCGTTGGAATGGCAGCAGCTGGTCGGCATTGGGAACGGGCATGAACGACCCTGTCTTTGCGTTGGCGGTCCTTCCGAACGGGGACCTCGTTGCCGGTGGGGGGTTCGCGGCCGCCCTAGGTGTCGGCGCGAACCGCATCGCGCGTTGGGATGGCAGCAGCTGGTCGGCGCTGGGTACGGGCATGACCGAGCGTGTCTTTGCTTTGGCGGTCCTTCCGAACGGGGACCTCGTTGCCGGTGGAGAGTTCGCGATCGCCGGAGGAGTCGCCGCGTATGGCATCGCGCGTTGGAATGGCAGCAGTTGGTCGGCGTTGGGTACGGGCACGAACGGTTTCATCTATGCGCTGGCAGTCCTTCCGAACGGGGACCTCGTTGCTGGCGGGTGGTTCCAGACCGCCGGAGGAGTCCCCGCGTACGGCATCGCGCGTTGGAATGGCAGCAGCTGGTCGGCGTTGGGGGCGGGCATGAACGACTACGTGCAAGCGTTGGCGGTCCTTCCGAATGGGGATCTCGTTGCGGGCGGGGGGTTCACGGTCGCCGGAGGAGTCGCCGCGAACCGCATCGCGCGTTGGGATGGCAGCAGCTGGTCGGCGCTGGGGGCGGGCATGAACGGTGGCGTCTCTGCGCTCGCAGTCCTTCCGAGCGGGGATCTCGTTGCGGGCGGGGCGTTCACGACCGCCGGAGGAGTCGCCGCGTACCGCATCGCGCGTTGGAATGGCAGCAGCTGGTCTGGGTTGGGGGGCATGAACGGCGATGTCTTTGCGTTGGCGGTCCTTCCGAACGGGGACCTGGTTGCCGGCGGGTGGTTCACGACCGCCGGAGGAGTCGCCGTGTCCCGCATCGCGCGTTGGGATGGCAGCAGCTGGTCGCCGTTGAGTACGGCCATGAACGCGCCTGTCTATGCGTTGGCGGTCCTTCCGAACGGGAATCTCGTTGCTGGCGGGCTCTTCACCATCGTCAATGGCGCCGTGTCTGCCTACCTCGCGGGACTCGCTACCACTTGCCCTGCTAGTGCCGCCGCCTCGGGTACGGCTTGCCCAGGTTCGGGCGGTGCCAACACGTACGCGGCGCTGAACCTGCCGTGGACCGGCAGCGTCTATCGCACGCGCGGCACGGGTCTGGCGTCGCCGGCGTTCGTGGCCGTGGTCTCGGGCTTCACGGCGATTTCGCTGCCGCTCACCGGGATCCTGCCGTCGGTACCGCCGGGCTGCAGTCTGTTTGCTTCGCCCGACATCGTCGATTTCACGTTCTCGAGCGCGGGCACCGTCGACACGCAGGTGGTTGTGCCGAACTCACCGACCCTGGCCGGCATCGTGCTGCACCAGCAACTCGTCGTGCTCGAAGTCGATGCGGGACTGGCCTTCGTGCAGACCACGAGCACCAATGCTGTGGTGGCGACCGTCGGTTCTTTCTAGTCTGTCGTCGGCAGTGGCTGCGGCCGTCGATCAGAAGAGCGTCGCCGACGAGAGGGGCCAGATGCGCACACGCACGCGGCCCTTCAGCAGGTCGTGGGCCACGAGGCCGAAGTCGCGCGAGTCGCAGCTGATCGGACGGTTGTCGCCGAGCACGAAGAAGTGTTCGGGCGGCACCGTGAGCGCCGGCATGTCCTGGTGATCGGGAATGCAGCCGTAGCTGTCCGCAGGCGCTTCGTTCACGAGCAACACGCCGTGCTGCATCGCGACGCGGTCCCCCGGCAACGCGACGACGCGCTTCACGAAGTCGACCGACGGGTTGCGCGGATAGCGCATCACGACGACGTCGCCGCGGTGGACTTCGCCGAGCTCGTAGGAGACGCGATCGACGACGAGACGGTCGCCGTCGTGCAGGCACGGCTCCATCGAGTTGCCCTTGACGATCGACACCTGGATCACGAACAGGTGCACCAGGACCATCAGGGCCGCACCGAGGAACGCATCGAGCGCGAACCGCTTGCCGCGCGACATGGGCCGACGCGTCAAGCGCGCCGGACGCTTCATCTGCTCGGGGTACGCAAGGACATCGTGTGACGCGTGGAACCCGAGCAGCATGTCGACGCTATCGACGTCCCCCCGAACGGGCTTGACGACGCGCCGTGGCTGCCATGCCACCGGCGAAGCCACGCTGCGCGGCGAGCCGGAGCAAGGATGCGGGCTGGCGGCCAACAAGAAACGCCGCAGCGGGGCTGGATGCGTGTTTCGCCGGAGTCGCATCCCCGCGTCGCGGCGTTGGAGCAATCGCAGTTCTGAGCCGGCTTGCCCGCGGCGCGGAGCACCGCGGGCGACCCGGCTCAGAAGTGCTTGCGGCGCGTGCTGCTGTCGATGCCGAGCGCCTTGCGATACTTCGTGACCGTGCGCCGTGCGATGTGCACGCCGCGCTTGCCGAGTTCTTCGACGAGGTGGTCGTCGGACAGCGGGTTGTCCTTGTCCTCGTTGCCGACGATCTGCTTCAGCGTGTCCTTGACTGCCTGCTGGCTGACCATGTCGCCGGCGTCCGACATCGTGCCGCTGCTGAAGAAGCGCTTCATGTCGAAGATGCCCTGCGGCGTCTGGATGTACTTGCCCGACGCGGCGCGGCTCACGGTCGAGATGTGCACGTGCACGGCGTCGGCGATGTCCTGCATCTTCATCGGCTTCAGGTGCTGCACACCGTGCCGCAGGAACCCGTCCTGGCGGCGCACGATCTCCGTGGCGACGCGTTCGATCGTGTTCTGCCGCTGGTGCACGGCCTCGATGAACCACTTCGCAGCCTCGATCTTGCGGCGCAGATACTCGTAGACCTTCGGATCGTTGCGCGCCTCCTGCAGCAGGTTGCGATACACGGGCGAGATCGCGAGCTCGGGAAGGGAGCCGCGCTGCGACTTGACCTCGAACCGCCCGTCGACCTCGTCGATGACGACGTCGGGCACGACGCCGGCCGGCGGCACGCCCGTGAACTCGGCGCCGGGGTGCGGGTTGCAGTGCACACGCAGGAACTCCCAACTCTCCTTGATCTCCTCGACGGAGACGCCGGTCTCCTTGGCGATCTTCGGCAGCTTGTTCATTGCGAGGTCGTCGAGGTGGTTCTCGACGATGCGCCGCGTGAGCGGCGGCACGAATTGCATGTGCGCGAGCTGCATCAGCAGGCAGTCGCGCAGGTCGCGCGCGCCGACGCCGATCGGGTCGAGATCGCGCACGAGCTGCACGGCTTCCTCGGCGAGCGGGATCGGCACCAACAGCTGCTGGGCGATCTGCTCGGGCGTCTCGAACAGGCGGCCGTCCTCGTCGAGCGAGAACACGACGTGCTCGACGACGCGGATCAGCTCGGGGTCCGACTCCTGCGTGCGGACCTGCGTCATCAGATACTCGGCGAGGTTCGTCGAGCGGCCCGGCGTGTTGTTCAGCGCCTCGAGCTTGCGGTCCTCGTCTTCGGCCGAGTAGGAGCCCTGGCGCATGCGCCAGGTCGGCTCCATGCGCGCCTCGAGTTGCTCGATCTCGGCCGAGAACTCGCGCTGCAGGCGGTCCTCGACCGGAGGCTCGGGCGCGGGTACGGGCGGGTTGTCGGTGCGCTCGGTCTCGTCCTTGCGCTCGAGGAAGACGTTCTCCTGCAGCTCCTGTTCGACCTGGTCCTTGAGCTCGAGCAGCGGCAGCTGCAGGACCTGCATCGCCTGGATCATCTGCGGCGACTGGATGAGTCGCTGCTCGGTGCGCAGAGATTGGGTCAGGCCAAGCCGCATGCCTCCTTTGTATCCGCTTGTCCCGAGCAGGTCACGACCCGGAGCGAAGGCAATTCCGGGGCCCGCGGTGGCACCGCGCCATCACTGACTGATGGTCGTCACGAGGACGGAACGGTAGGTGCGGCCCTCGATGATGGTGGCCGGTCCGTCGCCGTGTTCGATGGCCTGGCCGGACACGGCAGGGCCGTCGTGGGACGTGCCGCACGAAGCCATGTCGGTCATCATCAGGATGCCTCCGCCCGGCTGGACGCTGCGCGTCGTCGGGATCGGGGCGCCGGCACTCGTGGTGCGCAGCAAGAGGTGGAGGCCGGTGCCCTGCGGCGCGACGCGGGCCTGGAGCCACGTGCCGAGCCGGAGCTCCACCACGACCGGGTCGAGCAGGGCTGCCTCCTGCGCGATCGCGGCCTCCAGATCCTGCACGACGTTGGTCTCGAGGATGCGCGCGATCGTGAGCTCGCGGCCGAGCAACGTCGGCGCCGTGATCTCGTGCAGCAGCGGGTGGCTCTTCTGGGCTTGTTCGGGCGTGTCGCCTTCGACCAGCAGCAGCCTGCCGACGTGGCGCACGGTCACGGTGCGCAGCAGCCGTTCCTGCAGGCCCGCCAACAGCGTCTCGATGACGCTCGCCTGCGGCGCTTCGCAGCGCGCGAGCAGCAGGCCGTGGCTGACCTGGAGCTCGAGGCCTTCGGCCGCCTGTCCGAGCGCTGCCTGTACGAGGTGGATCAGGTTGTCCTCGGTGAGGCATCCGAAACCCTGCATGGGTTCCATGTTCGAGTCCGGTTCGCCGCGTTTTGGAAAACACGGCGGGTCGAAGCGCTGCAGCAGCGCCGTGCTGAGCAGGGCGCCGCACGGGAAGACGGCGAGCCCCGCAGGTGGCCTGGCCACGGGCGGCGTGCGGGCCGTCACGCGGACCGTGAGCGCGACCTGACCACCGCTCGCGGCGCTGCCGCGCAAGCCGACCACCAGGGCGCCTCCGTTCACGATGCGCCCCGAACAGCCGCCATACGCGGTTTCGAGCAGCGGCATCTCGAGATCGGCCGCGCCGGGCATGCCGATCGGGACGGTGCGCACGACGCCGCGGCGCTGCGCGAGACCGAACTGCACGTGCAGCACGAGATCGTCGCCGCCGAGCAGCAGATGCGGGCGCACGACGACGCGGCCGCCTTCACCGAACGCCTCGGTGACGGGCAGGCTGATCGATTGCTTCTGCGCGACCTCGGCGTTGAGGTTGCGCGTGTAGCGGGTCCACCGCTCGCGGTTCATCGACACCGCGTTGTTGTTCGTCGTCGTGTCGAGGCACCGCCACAGCGGCACGAGACCGGCGGTGAACTGCGCGTACTCGCGTGGACCCAGGATCGAGCTCGGGATCTCGCGGTCCGTCGCGTCCCACGCGCACACCTCGATCTGCAGCGGACGCATCAGCACGGCCGAGGCCTCTTCGAGCTGCTGCCTGACCCGCGTGACTCCGTCCTCGGCGCCGAACACCATCAGGCAGTCGCCCTGCGTCGAGAGCATCAGGCGGTTCTGCTCGACGTCGGCGCCGTTCAGCTGGTTCAGCATCTGCACGATGCGGTCGGGCTCGAACAGCTCGCTCTGCTCGGTGACGCCGATCAGGTCGACGCGGCGGTCGTCGATCGGAGCCCGCAACATCGTGCCCCAGATCGGCGTCTCGAGGCCCGCGCGCGGCCCGCAGAGGTGTTGCAGCGAGTGGATCTCGAAGATCGTCTTCTGTTCTCTTGCCGAGGGCGCCTGCGGCAGCAGCAGGCAGAGTGGCAGCAGGGAATGAAGCATGGTGGTGCTCGGAGTCAGTCGCTGGTCGGAGTGGCGCGGTCGCGGAACCAGCCGGCGACCTCGGGGAACTGCGCGAGCGTAGCGTGCGACAGCAACTGTCGCTCCGCAGGAGTCAGCGCCATCACGAGCGGCCACGATCTCGTCTCGGGCAGCGCGGCGCGCGCCAGAGCGGCGCGCAGCAGATACAGCCCTTCGTTCGCGGTGGCGCGCGGCAGCAGGTCGCGCAGGCAGCGGTGTGGCAGGCCGGCGAGCGCGAATGCCGCCGCGTGCGCCTCGGCGTGGTCGTTGCTGTGCAGCAGCTCGAGCAGGACCGGCACGGTGCGGTCGTCGGCCGCGCAGCCGAGGCCCAGGATGCAGCGCAACCGGCGCGGCGCCGCGCGCGAGCTGCGCAGCTCGTGCTCGAGGTTTTCGAAGACGTTGTGGGCCTGGCCGCCGAACAGCGACCATGCCGCGGCGTCGTCGTCGGTGAGCGCGCCGCGCGAGGCCAGATCGTGCCAGGTATCGAGCAGCAGCGCGCCTGCGCCGTTTTCGCGCAGACCGCCGCGCAACGCGGCCGCGAGCGTCGTGGCGAGGTCGGGGTTCCTCCGCACGGCGCGACGCACCGCGAGATCGAGGTCGCGATCGTCGAGGCGCGTTGCCACGGCGACGACGGCGAGGTCGTCGCGGCCAGTACCTTGGGCGCCGATGTGCCCGAGGCGGGCCTGCAGCCAGGCCAGGAAGTACGGCGTGCCGCGCGCCATCGCGAGCAGGTCGCCGTGCAACAGACGTTCGGCGGCGGATCGATCGCCGAAGCTGGCCAGCAGGTCGAGCAGCAGGCGCGTCGCGTTCCTCGCGTCCGGGGAGAACGGGTGGCACGCGGCGAACAACGCGCGCGCGGCGGCCACTCGTGCCGGCGGAGCGATGGCCGCATCGCCGACCCGGCGTTGCAACTCGGGCAGTGGCAGTGCCAACTCCTGATCGGGTAGAGCACGGGGTTCGCGTCGCGCGCGCAGCACCGCGTCGTCGGCGAGCACGAGCCCAACCGTGCACGACGTGGCGTCGGCGACCACGGGTCCAACCTTGGCCGGCATGTCCTCAGCGGGGGCCGCGGCAGCGACGAGAACCTCCTGCTTTGCGCCGACCACGTTCGGCACCGTGATCGGCGCCTGCGGCGCAGCGGTCGCAGGTGCCTGCGTGGGGGGCGGCGAAGGATCACGCAGGAGGATCACGGCCGTGATCGCGCAGACCAGCACACACGCGGCGGCGGACCAGGTCGTCACTCGCTGGCGTCGATCGACGCCGTGGGTCCGGGGCGCCGCCATGCTGCCGGCAAGGATCGGTGAGCTCGCCTCTGCGGCGGCGATGGGCGCGGGTTCGGGAGCAGGGGGCGCCGTTGCCGCTGCGAACCAGCGCTTGGCCACGACGTCGATCGTTGCCAGGTGGTCCGCGAGCATGCGTCCCGCGCTGCTCGCGAGCGCGGCGTCGAGCCGGCGCGCCCGCTGCAGCAGCCGCTGGCAGCTCGAGCACTCGCGCAGGTGCGTTGCCAGAGTCTCGCCGCACACGAACCCGAACCCGCTCTCGTCGACGTCGCCGTCGAGGTGGATCGCGAGGACTGCGCCGGCCCGCGGGCACTCGGGTTCTCGATCGTTGCCGTTCATGGGTCGAGGTGCTCCTGCACCCGGCTCATGACCTTGCGCCGCGCTTCGAGCACGTGCATGCGCGCGGCCACCGGAGAACACACGAGGACCTGCGCGATCGCCGCATAGTCCATGCCTTCGACGGCGCGAAGGTGCAGCGCGGTGCGCTGGCGCAGCGTGAGCCGTTCCATGGCCTCGTCGAGCCGTTCGCCGAGCTCGCGCGCGATCGCGTCGTGCTCGGCCACAGCGCCGACGTGATCGGGCAGGTCCAGCTCGCCGAGCGGCAGCGCGGCCTGGCCGCGGCGCCAGCGCGCGGGCTCCGCGGCGAGTCGCACGAGGATGCGGAACAGCCACGTGCGCAACGCCGAGTCGCCGCGGAAACCCGGCAGGCCGCGAAACGCGCGCACCAGCGTCTCCTGGACCAGGTCTTCGGCCCAGTGGGGGTCCTGGCAGTGGCGCCGCGCCAGCGCGAGCAGTCCGGCCAGGTGGGGCCGCAACAGCGGTTGGAACGCATTGCTGTCGCCGGCCTGGTATCTGGCGAGCCAGTAGCGTTCACCTTCGCAGGCGCTCGGGCGAGGTGGATCTCCCACGCGTGGTTCCATGCGGTATCCCTTGGAGCCAGGTTCCGGCGTTTCGTAAGGCGTTGACTCGCCAGTGGGACTCACCATTTCCCCAAGTTGCCGTAGAGTTTGAAGTAGAACGTAAACACGATGCTGACCACGAAGACGATGGCCAGCGCGTAGGCGGCGTTGCCGAGGAAGCGCGCGGTCGTGGCGATGTCGCGCGCCGCGACGTCGCGCCGCCGCACCAGCGATCGCTGCAGCGCGTCCTCGAGCTGGCCCGCCTGCTCGCCCGTGTTGAGCAGGCTCCTGGTCTCGGCGTTGAGGGCAAGCGCCTGGGCCAGCGATTCGGTCAGGGAACGGCCGCCCTGCAGCACGCGGTCTGCGACCTCGAGCCGGCGTCGCAGGCTCGCGAGCGGCACGGCTGCCGCGGCGGCCGGATGGGCCTGGGCCAGCGGCACTCCGGCGCCGTAGAGCGCGTGCAGCGTCTCGAGGTAGGGCAGCTCGGCGAGACCGATCGCGATGCGGCCCAGGACCGGCACTCGGGTCCAACGCTCGCTGCCCGACCGCAGGCCACGGCGCGCGAGCACGACGAAGGTCGCGGTGCCGGCCGCGAGCGCGGCCACGGCCACCGCGAACCAGTAGTGCCCGACGATGCCGGACGTCGTGAAGCCGGCGAGGAAGACCATGCCGAACAGCAGCAGCGGATACCGCAGCCCGGTCCAGATCGTGCGCACGAACTCGGCGCGGTTGCGGCGCCCGACGCCGCGAGTGCGCAGCGCGACGCTCGCCCGGCCGGCTCGCCAGCCTGCGAGCAGCACCGCGTCCTCGGTCGGCGACAGCACGACGCCGCGCTGCGTCAAGATGTCGTGCAGCACCCGGTCGCCCGACTTGGCATCGCCGCCGATACCGTGCAGCGGCAGTCCTGCATCGAAGGCCGACGCCAGATCGTCGAAGTGCAGGGCGGCCCGTTCGTCAGCGGCGATCGACCACAGCATGCCGGCAGTGTGTGGTGATCACTGTGCACTGGCAAGGGCCGGCGGGCAGACTACCCGCATGCGATCACGCGTCTGGTTGTCCGTGCCGGTTCTCGTCGCGCTCTCCGTTCCTGCCCCGGGTGTGCGTTCCCAGGATCCCGTTCGCGCCGAAGAGCCCGTATCGGCCTGGCTCGAACGGAAGGCGCCCGACCTCGAGGCCCTCTACCTGCATCTGCATGCGAACCCCGAGTTGTCGTTCCGCGAGACGGCGACGGCTGCGCGCATGGCGCAGGAGCTGAAGGCGCTTGGGCTCGAGGTCACGGAGGGCGTCGGTGGCACAGGTGTCGTCGCGGTGCTGCGGCGCGGCGAAGGGCCGATCGGGCTGGTGCGCGCCGACATGGATGCGCTGCCCGTCGCCGAGGAGACCGGACTCCCGTACGCGTCGCGAGTGCGCGCGCAGAGCGCCGACGGACGCGCGATCGGCGTCATGCACGCCTGCGGGCACGACCTGCACATGACCTGTCTCGTCGGCGCCGCCGGCTACTTCGCGCAGCACGAGAATGCGTTTGCCGGCACGCTCGTGTTCGTGCTGCAGCCGGCCGAAGAACGCGCGGGCGGCATGAAGGCGATGCTCGCAGCCGGCCTGTTGACGCGGTTCCCACGGCCGGCGTGGGCGATCGCACTGCACACGGCGTCCGACCTTCCCGTCGGCGTCGTGGGTCTGCGCAGCGGGCCCGCGATGGCCAACGTCGACAGCTGCGACATCACGGTCTTCGGTGTGGGGGGGCACGGTGCCATGCCGCACCTGACGATCGATCCGATCGTGCAGAGCTGCCAGCTCGTGCTCGACCTGCAGACGATCGTCACGCGCGAGATCGATCCGATGCAGGCGTGTGTGATCACGGTCGGCGCGATCCACGGCGGCAGCAAGCACAACCTCGTGCCCGACACGTGCGAGCTGCAGATCACGGTGCGCAGCTACACGGATGAGGTGCGCGCGCGCATGATGGCGTCGATCGAACGCAAGGCGAAGGCGACAGCACTGTCGTTCGGTGCCAAGGAGCCGAAGGTCGAGTTCAGCGAGCACACGCCCGCGCTGCGCAACGACGCGGACTTGACGGCCAGGGTGCGCGCAGGCTTCGTCGCAAGCCTCGGCGAGCAGAACGTGCGCGAGGTCGAGCCCGCGATGGTCGCCGAGGACTTCGGCCGGCTGTTCGGCGAGAAGATCCCGCTGTGCATGTTCCGGCTCGGCACCGTCCTGCCCGAGCGCCTGGCCGCGATGGAGAAGGAGAACTCGGTTCCGATGCTGCACAGCAGCAGGTACTGGCCCGACTACGCGCCGGCCCTGAGGGTCGGGGTGCGGGCGCTTGTCACCGCAGTGCAGGCTGCGGCGCGGCGATAGCGGCCAAACCCCACGGCGCCAACTCGACGCTACCCGCGGAAGTGCTTGCTGAGCTTCAGCGCCTGCCCCTGGTAGTGCGAACTGAGCCTGCGATCGCCGTAGACGATGGCGGGCTTCTCCTGCGTGCGGAAGAACTCGAGCTTGAAGAACACCTGTCCGTCCTCGAGCAGGAACGGCACGTCGTGCGGCCGCACTTCGAGCACCGCGCGCGTGCCCTTCTCGCCGCCGAAGCCGTTGTCGAAGAACCCCGCGTAGTTCGTGCGCAGTTCGCCGATGCCGACGTCGTAGGCGACCATCTCCGCGGCGAGGTGGTGTGGCACGCGGATCCGCTCCTTGCTCGCGAACACGTAGAACTCTTCGGGCTCGACGATCAACCTGCCGTCCTTCGGTTCGGGCACCGGCTCGAAGTAGGCATCCGGGTCGTGGCCGCCTTCGTCCTGCATGTCGACGATGCCCGTGTAGCGGCGCGCGACGTAGCCGATGGGCCCCTGGATGTCACGGTCGCGGCGCAACGCGATGCCCATCATCAAGCCGCGGTCGATGCGCAGCTTGGCGGCTGGCAGCGGTTCGCCGCGGTCGTCGAACAAGAGCGGCGAACGCGCGTGCTCGGCCCGCAGCTCGTCGTCGGTCAACGAGGAGCTGCCTTCGGAGAAACGGATCTGGCACAGCGACAGGCCCGTGCACACGCGGACCGGGAAGCTGCGCGGCACGATCTCGAGGAACATCGGCCCCGTGTAACCCGGCGGCACGGTCTCGAAGCGGCCGCAGCGGTCGGCGAGCAGCCGCGTGAACAGGTCGAGCCGGCCCGTCGACGACTTCGGGTTCGCGCGGATCAGAAAGGGCAGCGGCTGCGCGATCTGCTCGAGCAGCGGGATGATGTAGCAGTGCCCCTTCTCGAGCACGGCGCCGTCTGTCAGATCGAACGCGTAGAGCGTCATCTCCTCGAGCCGGTCGGCGACGCGCACGTACTCGGGCAGGAACCCCGAACGCACGCGGTAGCCGCGCGTCGCGAGACGCAGGTCGAGCGAGCTCGGTTGGATCTGGGTCGGAGCGATCGCCGGTGTGGAAGTCAGCGCGCCGCGCGCGATCAGCGCCTGGATCTGTTGGTAGACGAGGATGCCGTTGGCCATCGCGCGAGAGGCTAGCGGACACGTCCGCCGAATTCTTGCGCCGAATTCCGCTCGCGAATCCAGAACTGCGCGGTCGCCTACTCGGCGACCGCTGCCGTGTGGCTCACGGCACCAGGGCTGCTCGCATGCTCGCTGGCGCCCTTGTGGCTGTGCAGGTATTCGGCCAGCGTGAAGCTGTCGACGGCGATCGCCTCGCTGCGCGCTGCCTCGGCCGCGTGCACGAGTTGCTCCTCGGCCTGCGTGATGATGCCGCTCTCGACGGCCTGGTCGAGCAGCTGCTCGGGCCTCGCCTTCGGCAGGCGGCCGTGGCGCACGGCTTCCTTGAGCTTCTTGAGCACGGGCTCCGAGTCGCTGCACAGCTGCATCGCGTGCTCGAGCCGGCCGAGCGCCGAGGTCGCTTCCTTCGCGATGTATATGCCCGCGGTCAGCCGGTCGCGCTGCACGCCCGTCTGCAGCAGCGTGCGCGCGGCGCGATGCCCACATGCGTCGTCGGGACCGCGGCCGAACGGATTGAGCCGCGCCCACAGCGCGCCGGGCAGGCGCAGGATGTGCCCGAGGCCGGGCAGGCGCATGTTGCTGTAGAGTCCTTCGCGCGCGCGCTGCATCTGCAGCAGCGCGTGTTCGACGGCCCAACGCACGAGCGGCAGGTCCTCGGGCCGCCGTTCCTCGGCTTCGAAGCGGCGCAGCGTCGCGCTCGCGAGGAACATCCACGAGAACCAGTCGGCGAAGCGTCCCGTGATCTTCTCCTTGCGCTTCAGGTCGCCGCCCAGAGTGCCCATCGCGACGTCGGCGAGGACCGCGAACTCGGCCGAGGCCCAGTTGAGCCGGCGCCAGAACGTACGCGTGGCACCCGACACGGGCGGCCACGTGAGCCAGCCGCGCGTGAGGCCGAGCAGCAGAGCGCGCACGCTGTTGCGCGCGACGTGGCCGAGGTGCGGCCAGAAGTGGCGGTCGAAGGCCGCGGCGTCGTTGCGCGTGATCGCGTCGATCTCGCGATACGCATACGGGTGGCAGCGGATCGCGCCCTGGCCGAAGATCATCAGCGTTCGCGTCAGGATGTTCGCACCCTCGACCGTGATGCAGATCGGCGTGCCGATGTAGCCGTGCGCGAGCAGATTGCGCGGCCCGCGCGAGATCGCGGCGCCGCCGAGCACGTCCATGCCGTCGTTGACGACGTTGCGCCACAGCTCGGTCGTCTGGTACTTCGCGATCGCGGTCACGACGGCGGGCTTCTGTCCGTCGTCGAGCGCGCCCGTGACGTAGCGCCGGCACGCCTCCATCAGGTAGGTGAAGCCGGCGATGCGCGCGAGCGGCTCTTCGATGCCTTCGAACTTGCCGATCGGCAGGCCGAATTGCTGGCGCACCGCCGCGTAGGCGCCGACCGCGCGCGCGGTCAGTTGGGCGCCGCCCGTCGCAGTCGCCGGCAACGAGATGCCGCGACCCGCCGCGAGACACTCCATCAGCATCTGCCAGCCGCGCCCCGCGCCAGCCGCGCCGCCGATGATCGCGTCTTCGAGCGGCACGAGCACGTCGCGGCCGCTGGTCGGGCAGTTGTAGAACGGCACGCCCATCGGGTCGTGCCGGCGGCCGAGCACGACGCCCGGCGTGCTGGTCGGCACGAGCGCGCACGTGATGCCGGGGTTCGGGCCCTTGCCGAGCAGGTTCTCGGGGTCGTTCAGCTGGAACGCGAGGCCGAGCACGGTCGCGACGGCCGCGAGCGTGATGTAGCGCTTGTTCCACGACAGACGCAGCCAGAGCCGTCCGTCTTCACCGCGGAACACGACGCCGGTGCTGTTGATCGCGCCGGCGTCGGAGCCGGCCCCCGGTTCCGTCAGCGCAAAGCACGGGATCTCGGTGCCGACTGCGAGCGCGGGCAGCCAGCGCTTCTTCTGCGCCTCGGTGCCGTAGTGCGTGAGCAGCTCGGCCGGGCCGAGCGAGTTCGGCACCATGACCGTGATCGCGAGCGGCAGCGATCGCGAGGTCAGCTTCGTGACGACGGCGCTGTTCGCGGCGGCGGACATGCCGAGTCCGCCATACTCCTTGTCGATGATGAGACCGAAGAAGCGTTCGCGTTTCAGGAAGTCCCAGACCTCGGGCGGCAGATCCTGGTCCTGGTGGACCTTCCAGTCGTCGGTCATCGCGCAGACCTTCGCGACGGGCCCGTCGAGGAATTGGCGCTCCGCCTCGTTGAGCTCCGGATAATTGGCCGTGACGAGTGCGCGCAGCGCCGGCTTGCCCGAGAACAGCTCGCCGTCGAGCCACACGGTGCCGGCGGCGATCGCCGCGCGTTCCGTGTCGCTGATCGCCGGCATGAAACCGCTGCTGCGCAGCAGGTGCAGGATGCGGTCGCTCAACAGCGCGCGCCGCAACGGCGGCACGAGTAGCACGACGAGTGGTGGGCCGGCAATCAGCCAGACCCACCAGGCCACGCCCAGCGTCCACCCGAGTACGAGTGCGAGTCCTGCGACGATCCGCAGCGAGGAACCTGTGAAGATGCTGCCCAGCAGCAGGATGGCGGCGATGGCCATCGCGACGGCGTTAGGAAGCCAGGCTCCCAGCGCTCCGTAGTTGATCAAGTCCATGTTGCGCGAAGTTCCGGTATCCGGCGGGTATCGGCATTCTGACACCTCCACCTAGTCGGCAAGCGCGGGCTTGCAACCAGCGCTCCCAAGATGCGGTGTCAAGGTGATCGCGGCCATGACCGCACTTGAGCCTACAGGGTGCGCGCGTAGAACGTGTCGCAGCCGTGGTGCCCCGTGCAGCCCTCGGCGGCAGCGAGCGGCAGGAAACCGTAGGCGCGGTAGAGGTGCTGGGCCGCCTGCATGCGCGACGTCGTCTCGAGGTAGCAGCGCCGGTAGCCAGCTGCCCGCATCTCGTCGAGCAGCAGCTCCAGCATCGCGTGCCCGAGACCCCGGCCGCGAGCTCGGGGCTTGAAATACATCTTGCGCAACTCGCACGTGGCATCGGCCGCACTGCTGCCCGCGAGCCGGCCAAAGCCGGCGCCACCGTAGACCGTGCCCGCGTGTTCGACGACGTAGTAGCGCGCGTCGCCGCCGCGATAGGAAGCACTCATCTGCGCCACTTCGGCGTCGTGCAGCGCGAAGCCGGCGCCCGAGCACGAGTGCTCGGTCATCACCTCGCGGATCGTCGCGGCGATGACCTGATCGTCGGCCGGGCGAATCGGGCGCAGGATCCAGGCGTCCACTTCAGTTCCCCACGAGGTCGCGCATCGCGCGGGCCCGCTCGAGCAGCCGATCCCACTGCATGGCCGGTCCCGGATCCTGCTTGTTCTTCTGCACGTGGAAGTGGCCGACGATGCCGTCGAAGGCGCGCAGCTCGTCCTCGGGCAGCGCGTGGTTCACGACGTTGCCGTCCGCATTGCGCGGCGCTTCGAGCCGGATACGCGGAAACACCCGCGACAGGCCGGCGCAGAGCCGGGCCAGCGCTTCGTACTGCTGTGTCGTGTAGTCGAACTGGAACCAGATGCGGCCCTGCACTTCGCCGGACACGATCTCGGGGCGGTCGGGGCGCGCGATGAAGTCCGGCGTCCGGATGCCGGTCTCTTCCATCCACTCCGGGCATTTCATGCGCCAGCCCGCTTCGTCGCGCTCGTACCAGCGCCGCATGTCGGCGTTCAGCGGCTGCGGCCACGCGCCGGGGTGCGCGATCTCGACGCCGACCGAGAAGTCGTTCGCGATCGTGGCGTGCCATGCCTTCTCGCGCACGTCGAGCGTCTGGTAGATCGTGCCGTCGACGTCGAGCAGGAAGTGCACCGACAAGCAACGCGCGTCCTGCAGCACCTTGAAGCACTGGCGCGACGTGCCGCAGACGTCGAAGTGCAGCACGAACTGGTGCACGACCTGTTGCAGATCGGCGAGCGTCAGGCCCTCTTTGGCGGCCCGCTGCTGCATCGACTCCGGCAGGCCGCCGCGCAGCGGCGAATAGCGCAGCTTGCCATCGGGCACGGGCTCCGCCGTGAAGAGCTTGCGCGTCTGGTAGGCGTCGTAGCCGCCTGGCTCGCGCCACGTGACGACGCGCGTGCCGAGGTCCAACCGCTCGCCGCAGATCTCGATCGCGCGTGGCGGCGGCCCGCCGACGAACCGCACGAGCAGCAACACGGCGACCGCGGCAACCCCCGTGAGCACCTGGCGGTGCTGGCGCTGCAGCGCGCTCATCGCGTGAGCGCCGGACGCGCGAGGTGGAACTGCGTCGTGTTCTGCCAGTTCTCGGCGACCGTGAGCACCTCGCCTTCGCCGTAGAGCCTGCCGATCAGCGACACCATCGTGGGCCGGCCGCCGTCGCTCTCGCTGACGCCGGTCGGCAGTACGTAGGTCGGGTGGCCCGTGAGGTTCGTGCAGCGCAGCGTGCTGCCGTGCGTCGATGCGACGAGCACGTCGATCGGCGCCATCGTCGTGTGCATGTCGGCGCAGAGCTTCGTGCGCAGGCGGCTCGCGCGCAGATACTCGACCGCCGGGATCGTGCGCGCCGTGCGGAAACTGTTCGGCCAATCGCTCTCGCGCTGGCCCGGAAGCTCGCCGAGATGGCCCTGGCGCAGGAACTCGTCGAACGCGGTCGCGGCCTCGGCGTGCAGCATCGTGAGCAGCGCGCCATACGGCGCCGCTGGTAGTTGTACGGGGACCGGTGCTGCCCCGTTGTCGCCCAGCCAGGCCACGAACGCTTTCTCGTCGTCGCGCTTCGGCCAGTCCCGCTCCTGCACGATGCCGAAACGCAGACCCTTCAAGCTGCGCCCGGGTTCCCAGGCGAAGTGGCTGTCGCGGGCCGCTGGGTCCTTGCCGTCGGCGCCGCGCATCGCGTCGAACACGAGCGCCGCATCGACGGCCGTGCGCGCGATCGGGCCGACCTTGTCCATGGTCCACGACAGCGGCATCGCGCCATGGCGGCTCACGGTGCCGAACGTCGGGCGCAGGCCCGCGATGCCACACGTCCGGCACGGCGACACGATCGAACCGAGCGTTTCGGTGCCGATCGCGAACGGCACGAGCCCCGCCGCGACAGCGCTCGCGGGGCCCGCGGACGAGCCGCTGCTGCCCTGCTCGGGGTTGTAGGGATTGCGCGTGCGGCCGCCGTGCCAAAGGTCGCCCATCGCGAGCGCGCCGAGCGACAACTTCGCGAGCAGCACCGCGCCGGCGTCGTGCAGCCGGCGCAGACACGTGGCTTCGACGGCCCATTGGTGATCCTTCCACGGCGCCGCACCGAACGTCGTCGGCGCTCCGGGCCAGCCGAACAGGTCTTTGGCGCCATACGGGATGCCGTGCAGCGGGCCGCGGTCCCTGCCGCTCGCCAGCTCGGCGTCGAGCGCAGCCGCGCGCGCGAGGGCCTGTTCGCGCAGCAGGTTCACGACGCAGAACAGCTGTGGATCGAACTTCGCTAGACGACGCAGGTAGAGCTCGGTCAGCTGCTGCGACGTGACGCGTTTCTTGCGCAGCAGGCTCGCGAGCTCGGCAAGCGACAGAAAGGCCAGATCGTTCTCGGCCGCCGGCAGCGCGACGTCGGGTCGGATCGGGAACGGCACGCGGGGGATCGGCTCGGCCCGCACCTGCCCGGCCGGCAGCGGATCGAAGCTCGCACAGGGCGGCAGCTCGAACGGCACCGGCACCTGGCGCATGGCCGCGTAGTGGTTGCGCTGTTCGGCGAGACCCTTCTTCGCGAGGTCGCGTTCCTCGGGCGTGAACTCGAGCCCGGCGAGGCGTGCCGCGGCCGCCATGTCGTCGGCGTCATCGGGCGGCGAAGTGACGGCGACGCCCAGAGGCACGGCGCCAAAGCCGAGCAGGAAGTCGCGCCGGGAGGCGGAAGCGGAAGGCGGGGGCGTCGTCATGATTCACCGCGGCGACAGGGAATGGGCGGACACGGCTACCTGGGCAGATGCCGGTCGCTATTGTGCCGGCGCCCCGTACCGATCACAGCCTCCCGATGATGCCTCACTGGGGCTCCGCAATGCGTCGTTCGATCTGCTCTGGCCACGCTGCTCTTCTCCTGGCCTTCACAGCCGCCCTCGTGGGCCAGACGCCAGTGCCCGAAACGACCGCCGCCGAGGCGCCCACGCCGGCCGTGGATCGGAAGCCGCCCCCGGGCATGGAGCTGATCGCGGAGAAGGACCTGCTCGCCAATGCGACCTGGCTGGCCAGGGACGAGATGGGGGGGCGTTTGACCGGTTCGCCGGGCCAGGAGGCCGCCGCGGGCTTCATCAAGGCGCACTTCGAGAAGCTGGGCCTGGAACCGCTCGGCGACGAGACCAGGAACGGCCGCGAGTACTTCCAGCGCTACGGCATCAACCGCACCTACGTGCTGCCGAAGACCCTCTTGAAGCTCGGCTCCCTGACGCTGCCGCGCGGTTTCGCGGTGCTCGGCGGGCGGCCCGTCGACGTCAGCGTGAAGGGCAGGCTGAGTTTCTGCGGTCTCGGGCGCACACGCGGCAAGGCAGCCGATGTCGCGACCGAGGCGAGTCTCGAGGGCATGGTCGCCGTCGTCGCGATCAAGCCGCCGCGTGGCCGCGTCGACAAGCAGCTGAGCCTCGAGGACAAGTTCCGGATGTCGTTCGGGTCGTTCGGCCAGCTCGGCAACACGGCAAAGGCGCTCGAGAAAAAGGGCGCCGTCGGCGTGCTGTTCGTGCAGATCGATGATCCGATGGGTTTGTCGGACGTGCTCAACTACCTGGCCGTCGCTCCGGGCAAGGACTCGCTGTCTGCGCGATTCCAGAGTGGCGGCAAGGAAATGGAGATGCTCACCGAGCTGGTCGGCGCGGGCGGCGGTGCGCCGGCGCTCGTGTTCTCGGTGCAGGCGAGCGCGCAGCTGCTGCAGGAGATGGCGGTCGATCGCGAGGCGCTGGTCGCGTTCTGCAAGGGCGAAGGCGAAAGCCCCGCGGGCAAGACGGATGTAGAAGCAGAACTGACCGTCGCGGTCGAACGCGATGTCACGGCCACGGCGAGCAACGTCGTCGCCGTGCTGCGCGGCAGCGATCCCAAGCTCGCCGCGGAAGCCGTGGTGTTCTCGGCGCACATGGACCACGTCGGCACGCGCATCGACGGCGACGTGTTCAACGGCGCCGACGACAACGCGTCGGGAACGGCCGGACTCATGGCGATCGCGACCGCGTTCGCGAAGTCCGGGACGAAGCCGCGCCGCAGCGTGATCTTCCTGTCGGTCTCGGGCGAAGAACTCGGCCTCTGGGGCTCGGAATGGTATGCCGATCACCCGAACTGGGAGCACATCGTCGCGGACGTCAACACGGACATGATCGGGCGCAGCGGTCCCGAGTCCGGTCCGGACGAGATCCTGATCACGCCGAGCTTCCGCCATCGCATGTATTCGACGATCGCGCGCGACGCGGCGGGCTTTGCCGAAGCGCTCGGCGTCAAGTGCCTGTCGGGCGACAAGTACTACGAGCGCAGCGATCACTACAACTTCGCGAAGAAGGGCATCCCCGTGGTGTTCTTCTGCAACGGCGAGCACGAGGACTACCACCAGGTCAGCGACACCGCCGACAAGCTCGACGGGGCCAAGATGGAACGCATGGCGCGGCTCGCGTACTGGACCGGCTGGAACGTCGCGAATGCCGACGAACTGCCGCGCGTGCTGGGCCGGCGCGAGAAGTGGCGCTAGGCTCTGCGCGGTCGGAGCGGTGCTCCGGTGGTCTGCCGATGCAAAAGAACCTGCCGCCCGAGATCGCGCGCTTCCTCGCCACAGGCGCGTTCGCCGTGGTCGGCGCCTCGGCCGATCGCGACAAGTATGGCAACAAGGTCCTGCGCTGTTATCTGCAACACGGCCTGCCCGTCGTCGCGGTGAACCCGAAGCTCGAGGTCGTCGAAGGCGTGCGCTGCTATCCATCGCTCGCAGTCGTGCCCGGGCCCGAGCGCGCCGTCTCGGTCATTGCGCCGCCGGCCGCGGCCAGTTCGATCGTCGCCGACGCCGTGGCGGCGCGCGTGAAGCGCCTGTGGTTCCAGCCCGGCGCGGAAGATGCCGCTGCGGTAGAAGCCGCGAGGAAGGCCGGCATCGAGGTGATCGCCTTCGGGCCGTGCCTGCTCGTCGTGCTCGGTTTCCGCGACATCTGAGTACCGGTTGGGTCTTGCGCCGCTGCTCGGTTGCCCGGCGGTCGCGACCCCGGTAGAGCTTGTGCCATGTCCCTCGTGCACGCGACGAGAACCGCCGTCGAGGAGCTGCAGCGCCTGCAGTTCTCGCCACCCGTCGCCTGCGTCTACAACCCGCTCGACTACGCCTGGGAGCTGCACAAGGCCTGGCTCGAACGCTTCGGCCGCGGGCCCAAGGAAGTGCTGCTGCTCGGCATGAACCCTGGGCCGTTCGGCATGGTGCAGACCGGAGTGCCGTTCGGCGAAGTCGAGGCCGTTCGCAGTTGGCTCGGGCTGCACGGCGAGGTGCGGCGGCCGGCCCACGAACACAAGAAGCGACCCGTGCTCGGCCTCGACTGCCCGCGTTCGGAGGTCAGCGGGCATCGGCTGTGGAGCTGGGCAGCCTCGCACTTCGTGACGCCGCAGCGCTTCCTGCGGCGGTTCTTCGTGCACAACTACTGCCCGCTCGCCTTCGTCGCCGAGTCGGGGGCGAACCTGACGCCCGACAAGCTGAGCAAGGCGGAGACCGCGCCGTTGTTCCGGCTCTGCGATCGGCTGCTGCAGCAGGTCGTCGAGACCTTGCAGCCGAAGTGGGTCGTCGGCGTCGGTCAGTTCGCCGAGCAGCGTGCTGCCGCGGTGCTCGGTTCGAGCGGCGTGCGCATCGGTCGCATTCCGCACCCGAGTCCGGCCAGCCCCGCGGCGAATCAGGGTTGGGAGCGGCTCGCCGACGAAGCGCTGCGCGCGATCGGCGTCAGCATCTAGCCGGGCAGGTGGAGCCGGTGTCCCTACGACCAATGCAGCCGTGAAGGTGGCCGAGGTCGTGGGCGCAACGTGCGCTCGCAGGGGGTAGATCACTGTCGTGATCGACCATTCGCTGCATCCCCTGAGCCAGGAACAGGGACTCGCGCGACTTCCCGCAACCGACGGGGGCGGATTCTCCTGGTCGCGGCGCGAGCGCATGCACGCCTCACTGCGGCGCCACATCGACAGTGGCGAGCTGCCGGGATTCGTTGCACTGGTCCACCGCCCCGGCCGGGACTACGTGGTCGCGGATGGCAAGCAGGCTTTCGACAGCGACGTCCCGATGAGGCGCGACACGGTCTTCCGGCTTGCGTCCATGACGAAGCCGATCACAGCCGTCGGCGCCATGATCCTCGTGGAGGAGTGCCGCCTCAGGCTCGACGATCCCGTCGATGAGTGGCTGCCGGAACTGAAAGACCGCAGAGTCCTGCGGACGATCGAGAGCCCGCTCGACGACACGGTGCCTGCGTTGCGTGGAATCACGCTGCGCGATCTGCTCACGTTCCGGTCGGGCTACGGGGAAATGCTCTTCCTCGCGCCGACTTGTCCTCTGCAGCAGGCGATGTCACGGGCACGCCTGACCCTGGGTGAGTGGCCGTTCACGGTCACGCCCGACGATTTCATGAAGCGTCTGGGCAGCGTCCCGCTCGCGCATCAGCCCGGCGAGCGGTGGCTGTATCACACTGCTGCCGAGATCCTGGGGGTTCTGATCGCCCGCGCCTCGGGCAGATCGCTGGGGATGTTCCTTCGCGAGCGCATCTTCGAACCGCTTGGCATGACGGACACTGGCTTCCACGTGCCGGAGGCGGAGCTGGACCGACTGCCGGCCTGCTACGGCAGGGATCAACTCACGGGCGAGATCGTCGTGCTGCACGAGGCGCATGGGGGGCACTTCGCTCGGCCCCCGGTCTTCGAATCCGGTGGCGGGGGTCTCGTCTCGACCGTCGACGACCTGCTCGCCTTCGGCCGCATGATGCTGGACAGGGGAGCACACGGCCGCGAGCGCATCCTGTCGCGGCCGACAGTCGAGTTGATGACCATGGACCACATCGCGCCCGAGCAGAAAGCCGCTTCACCGTTCTTCGCGGGTTACTGGAGTGATCACGGCTGGGGCCTCGGCATGGGGGTGTGCACCGCGCGCAGCGATCTTGCGGGCGCTCCTGGGTGCTTCGGCTGGAACGGGGCCTTCGGCACTTCCTGGTGGGTCGATCCAAGGGAACACATGGTCGGTGTGTTCCTGACCCAGCGTCGCCCAGATCAGTTGGGCGATCCCGCGTTCATCCACGACTTCTGGACCTCGGCCTACCAGCTGATCGACGATTGAGCCGTTTGCGACGATCGTCGCTGCTGGGACCGTCGCTGCGACCTACTGGAAGCAGGCGGGCGGCCGGCGCAGGCGGCCGAGGTGACCCTGAAGCGCGAGGAACAAGCGCTTCCTCGCGCGCATGATGCGGATCGCGACCGTGCCGGTCGGCAGACCGAGCTCGCGGCCGGCGTCCTGGTATGGCTTGCCCTGCCGCACGCAGAGATCGAACACGATGCGGTAGTGATCGGGCAGCTCGTCGACGGCCGCGTGGAACGCCGCCATGAATTCGTCCTCTTCGAGATCGAGGCTCTCGGCGCGAGCCGGCAGCGAGTCGAGCAGATCGGGAAGGTCGGTGCCGCCGAGCTGGCTGACCGGGCGCGGCAGACGTTGTCGCGATCGCAGCGCCGTCAGCGCCTGGTTGCGGGCCACTTCGAACAGCCACGCGCGGAAGTTCGTGCCCGGGCGGTAGAGATCGTGCTTCTGCAGCAGCTTCTCGAACACTTCCTGCGTGACGTCCTGCGCGAGATGCGGATCGCGGACCATGCCCTGCACGAAGTGGAAGATCCGCTTGCCGTAGCGCTGTTCGAACTCGGTCAGCGCGCCCGCGATCTCCCCGGCCTGCAATTGGGCAACCAGCTCTTCGTCGGTTGATTCGGGCGGTGCTGCCAGAGGGCGGTGCAGGTCCATGGCGGGCGGCATCAAGGAACGTGCCACTCGGTTCAGCGACGCAGAGTGCGGCTACAAAGCCCGGAAAAGCGCGAAGTTGACGCCTCCCGCGGGACTGGGCCGCAGCGCGGTGCCACCTCGTTGCGGCACCAGGTGCCATGTGGCTACGGCGCTCTTTCGCCGCGCGCGCGTTGCCTCACGTGCGTTGCCTCACGTGCGTTGCCTCACGTGCGTTGCCTCAACTGGGAAACAACTCGCGGCCGCCTTCCATCGCCGCGTCGAGCAGCGCGAGATTCGGTCCCTGCATCGGGTCGGTGTCACCGTGCGTGAGATAGCCCCAGCGCAGCCGGCGGATCGCGAGATAGGCGAGCGTGCTGCGAATGCCCCACTCGGCGCGAATGCGGTCGCCGCCGACCGAGCCGCCGAACCACCGCGACAACAGCTGCCGTTTCCACTCCTGGTGGCGCGTGTTGTGGATCCAGAACCACGCGAAGTCGTGGTCGCGGTTGCCGACGCCGATGCACTCGAAGTCGACGAGGAACACCTTGCCCTCGTCGGTGACCACGATGTTGTTCTCGTTGAAGTCGCCGTGCACGAGCACCTGCTTGCGGCCGTCGGTCCAGCGCACGGCCTCGGCGAAGAACCGCTGCACCTTGCGCCACCGGGCCTCGCCGAGCACGAACAACACGCAGTCGTACATGTTGCGGATGCGGTCGAGGTAGGCGATCGGATCCCAGTGTTCGAGCGGGAAGCCGCGGCGGCCCATGAGCCGCTCGGTCGGCACCGCGGAGAGTCGCTGCAGCAGCTCCGCGACGTGGTCGAGCCCGATCGTCTCCTCGGCGGGGCCGATCGCGCTCGGCAACCACTCGAGCAGGATCCAACCCGGTGGGTCACCCGGTCCGACGATGATCGTGCGCGGTGCGGGGAAGTCGCGGCGGTTCGGGTCGATGCTGTCGAGCAACCGGTAGAACCCGACCTCGCGGCGCGCATAGTCGTCGCCGCGCACGCCCGCCGGCAGGATCGTGTCCTCGCTGATCGGCAGGTAGTACTTGAGCAGGAAGGTGCGCCCGCCCTGCGCGTCGGCGACGATCGGCAACGACGAGCGATGCCCGGAAACGAGTCCGCGCTGCTGCGGGGCTTCGACGAGTTGGAGCTCGCGCAGCACTGCCCGCGCTGCTTCGCGGTGGGTATCGAGGGGTGTCTCGGTCACGGAGGTTGGATCGGAAGCGAGGGCAACACTGCCGCACGCGGGGCCGCGGGCGGCTCAGGCGTTGTTGTAGAACACGACACCCGACGTTGGCCAGCGTCCGTTGCCATGGCCGCGACGTCGGAGCCTTACCAAGGCGTCAAGAATCATCGCACCGCTGGCCGAGAGAAGCGTTTGCGATGCCTGATTCCGGAGAGACGACCGACAAGCCCGAGATGGCCGAGCTTGCAGCCGACCTCAAGGGGCGGATCGCTGGGCTCGTCGATGCTCTCGTGGCGCAGGACGAGCAGGCCTACGAGTCCGAGTTCGCCCGCCTGTTCGGGCGCGTGACCGAGCTCGTCGAGCGCAAGCTGCGCATGGAAGGGACCAAGACCGACACGCGCGACTTCCTCGCGGAGCTGCTGTTCACGCGGTTGCGGATCGGAATGAAGCTGTTCATGCAGGGCGAGGAGACCGTCGCGGCGCAGCGCGCCGCCGAGTGGGTGATGGGAGTCGTGTTCCCGGTCGCGGCGCTGTCCGAGTTCGCGAAGGCATTCGACCAGTCGTTGATCAGCTCGAGCGCGACGACGAAGGACTTCAACTTCGCGGGCCGCACGGACTTCATCCCGGTCGAAGAGGTGATCCAGATGTTGTGCGGCGGCAAGCACCTCGGCTGTCTGAGCCTCGTCAAGTGCGACAACCGCCTCGACATCTATCTGAAGGAGGGGCGCATCTGCTTCCTCGATCCGCACCACCTGATCCGGCGCGTGCTGCCCGGGGACGCGATGCGGCACCGCGAGCTGTCGGAGACGGCAGTGACGGAGGCGGAGAGCCGTCGCGCGAGGGAAGGTGTGCCCGTGCTGATCGCGCTCGGCGAGAAGGGGCTGGTCCGGCGCGACGAGCTGCGCGAGCTCATGCGCATCGTCGGCAAGGAGACCATGTTCGACTTCATGCGCGAGGTCGATCCGTACGCGTTCTACTTCCGCAAGCTCGAGGGGCTGCCGGACTTCGCCGAAGCGAACGACCTGCGTCTCGGCGCCACCTCGCTGCTGCTCGAGGGCAGCAAGCAGCTCGACGATTGGAAGCAGATGCTGCAGGCCTTCCCGGATCGCGACACAGCGCTCGAGCCGAACCCGAACATGTTCGAGCGCCTCGGCGACGTGGCTCTCGGTGTCGTGGAGCTCAAGCTGTTGTCGCAGATCAACGGCGACGCGACGCCGCGCTCACTCGTCAATTCACTCGGGCTGCCGCTCTACGAGGTCTACCAGATCCTGATCAAGCTGAGCCGCGAGGGCATCATCGCGCCGGCCGGTGGCAGCGACTCGCTCGAGGGCGTCGACGTGAGTCAGGACGATCCAATCCAGCAGGCGTTCGCGGCCCTCGACGCCAACGACGACGAGGCGCCACCGCAGAGCGACGACGAGGATTTCGAGGAGGATGCGTACCAGGCGCCCGAGGACGACGCGCCGGAGGAAGAGGCTGTCGAGGACGAGGTGGTCGAGGATCCCGAGCCGCCACCTGCCAGGCCATCGTTCCCGAAGGCATTCACGCGGCCCGCCCCCGGCAAGCCGACGGCCGGCAAGTCCACGGCCGGCAAACCAGCGGGCAAAACCGCGGCCGGCAAGCCTGGGTCGAACAAGCCTGCCAAGGACGAGAAGGGCGGCGGGCTGCTGAATCTGCTGCGCAAGGGTACGAAGGGCTGAAGCGTCGCGGTGCTTCGGCGCTTCGTCAGCACTTCAGCCGGCGCACCTGCAGCCACCGCGACACGCGGTCGGTGAGCACGGTCAGCGCGACCATCGCCCACAAGAACGCGCAGGCGCGTTCGAGCGGGCCGAACCTCAGGTTGCCATCGAACGCCTCGCCGAGCCCGCCCGCGCCGACCATCCCGAGCACGATGCCCATGCGCATGTTCACCTCGAACTGGAAGATCGCGTAGGTCTTCCAGTCCATCCACGCCGAGGGCAGCGCGCCGTAGAGGAAGATCTGTGGCCGGCAGGCTCCCGTGACCTGTTCGAGCCGGCGGTAGGGCACGTTGTCGATCGTCTCGGCGAACACGCGCAGCAGGACGCCCGCGCTGTGCACGCTCACGGCGAGCACGCCGGCCAACAGTCCCTGGCGGAAGAACGCGCCGAGGATCAGCACCCAGGCGACCTCGGGCACGCCGCGGCAGAGCAGGCCGAACCCGCGCGTTGCGATCACCGCGAACCATCGCAGGGTGAGCCGCGCCGGCGACGGCCGTTCGCCCGTGAAGTTCTGGGTTTGCAGCTGGAAGGCGACGGAGGCGGGGTAGACGAGCACGCCGGCCAGTGTGGTGGCTGCCAGCGTGGTCAGCAGCGCCGTTGCGAGCGGCACGAACGACTCTCGTACGGCAGCCCCGGCGGCGCCGGGATCCGGTGACAACAACAGGCGTCGCAGATAACCGAACGCGAAGTCACCTTCGATGCGCTGGAGCTCGAGGAGCAGGTTCGCGAACGCGGGCCTCAGCATCGAGGCGGCGCCAGCGACCAGCAGGAGGCAGAACAGCACGCCGAACGCGCGTTGCGTGGTGCTGCTGCGGCAGGACTGACCACTCCTGCCGCGCGGGTGGTTGGGATCGACACGCAGCTGGTAACGCAGCAGGTTGGCGGTCAGGTCGGCGCTCGCCGTCAGCAGCAGCATCGCGCCCAGCAGCGTGACGACGACGTCGTAGCGGCTGTCCTTGAAGGCGTCCCAGAGACCGCTGCCGATGCCGCCGCCGGCGATCACGCCGATGACCGACGCGTTGCGGATCGCACACTCGGTGCGCATCAGCACGAAGCTCAGCATCGCACGCGCCGACAGCGGCTGGATGCCATACAGGAACGTCTGCAGCGGGCGCGCTCCGGTCGAACGCAGCGCCGTGTAGCGCAGCGGGTCCACGTTGTCCCACTGTTCGCTGAGCACCTTGCCGAGGATGCCGGCGACGCTGATGCCGATCGCGATCACGCCGGTCGGCGTGCCGATGCCCGTGAAGTTCGCGAGCACCAGCGCCCACGCGAAGTCCGGTACGCCGCGCAACACGTCGAGCAGGAACCGGTTTGCCTCGAGCCAAACACGGCGCAGCCAGCTCCACGGGGCCGGGTGCAGATCGTCGCCGAGCACCACGGCCCGGCAGGCGCCGATCGCGATCGGATACGCGAGCACGAGGCCCAGGGCGACGCCGAGCAGCGCGACACAAAGCGTGTCGAGCATGAGCCAGCCCGCGGTGGCGACTGTCTCCGCAGAGAGGTCGGGTGCGCCGAACGCGGTCAGGAACTCGACGAACCTGGCCCATGAGCGCGCGATCGCCTGACCGGACTCGATGGCCGAGAGATCCCACCGCAGGCCGAGCACGCTCCACACGACACCTGCGAGCAAGAGCAGTGCCATGACATACAGGTGCTTCGGCTGCCGCGGTCCGGTCATCGCACGGTGCTACCCTGGCGATCGATCGACAGCTCGTGCAGGCGCAGCGCTTGGTATTCGGTGCCGTAGACGTCCTGCAGGATCTCTCGCGTGATCTGGTCGGGTCGGCCCTGCCAGACGAGGCGGCCGCCGCGCACGGCGAGGATGCGGTCGAAACCCTCACGCAGCAGCTCGAGCGTGTGCAGCGACACGACCAGCGTCGTCTTCTTCTCCCGGCAGATCGACGTGATGAGCTTCACGATCTCGCGCCCCAGGCGGATGTCCAGCGACGACACCGGTTCGTCGCAGAGCAGCACCTTGGGATCCTGCACGAGCAGGCGAGCGAGCGCGACGCGCTGTTGTTCGCCGCCCGACAGCTCGCCGGGCAGGGCCCAGATCTTGTCGGCGAGCTCGACGCGCTGCAGCGCCTTGCGGGCCGTGTCCATCTGCTGTGGCCAGAACAGCGACCACAGCGAACGCAGCGCGGACCAACGGCCCAGGTTGCCCATCAGCACGTTGTGCGCGACGCGCAGGCCCGGGATCAGGTTGTCCTGCTGGTAGAGGAACCCGATCTGTTTGCGCAAGCGGCACAGCGCGCCGGAGCCGAGACCTCCGGTCGCGCTGCCGAGAACGATCACGTGGCCGCGACTCGGCCACAACACCCCCGCGCACAAGCGCAGCAGCGTCGTCTTGCCGGCGCCAGACGGCCCGATGATCGCGACCTGTTCGCCGCTCGCGATGGCCACGTCGATCTGGGACAGCAGCGCGCGGTCGCCGATCTGCTTGTCGACGCCGCGGAACTCGATCGCCGGCCAGGCGGCCGGGGGTGTTGGGGGGGCGGGACTCTCCAAGAGGCTCTCTACTTCAGGAAGTCCTTCGGCAGCTCGGCGAGCACCTTGCGCATGCCATCCCACTGCTTCGGATCGGCGGCCACGAAGGCCTTGCACTTCCACGCGTCGAGCACCTCCTTGTGCTCGGGGTTCTTCGCGTCGAGCGCGACGAGCGCCTTGCGCAGCTTGTCGATCGTGTCCGTGCCGAGGCGTTCGTGCGCGGCGAAGCAGTAGTCGACGTATTCGGGCGTCGTGTAGATGATCGGCGCCTTCTCCTTGTCCTCGGGCTTCTGCGAGTCCCACACGGTGTAGTTGAGCACGCCGAGGTCGACCTGGCCGCCCGCGACTGCCTTGAACGTCGCGCTGTGCCCGCCCTGCAGCTGGAACTGCGGGCCGCCCTTCATGTCCTTCTCGGGCGCGATGCCGGCCTTGACGAGGAAGTGGCGCGGCATGATGTGGCCCGACGTCGAGTCCTTGGCGCCGAACGTGAACGTCAGCTCCGACAGCAGCGGCTTCAGGTCCTCGAGCTTCTCGATCTTCTTGACCTTGCCGCTGTCGACGAGCGCCTTGGTGGCGATGAAGTAGCTCTTGAACTTGAGGTCGATGTCGCGGCAGGCGACGAGCACCGTCTTGCCTTCGGTGCGTTCCATGGCCTGGCAGTAGGTGACGCCGCCGAACCAGACGAGGTCGAGCTTGTTCGCGGCGAGGCCGTTCACGCAGGCCTGGTATTCGGCGGCCTTCTCGTACTTGACCTCGATGCCGGTCGTGGCCTTCAGATACGCGGAGACCTTGTCGGCGACCTTCTCGAGCGCCGCGACGTTGTTGTCCGGAATGAACGTCATCCGCAGCACCTTCTTGGTGGCGGTGGCTTCCTCCTGCGCGGACAGAGAGGCGGTGAGTGCGAGTGCGAGGCTTGCGAACAGAATCGGTTTCATGGGGAAACTCGGTAGTGGGGGTGGGAACGGAAGGGGTCTCTGGCACGACCCGGCGGCGCGCGGTGGGCGCGTGCTGCGGGGAATGCCGAAGGCAATGTCGCCCCGTGATCCGTACGGAGCGGGCCGGTACAGAACGCGTCGTCAGCGCCCTTCAGCGGGCGGCGGGCCTTGCACCGGCGCACGGCCGGGCGAGGTGCGGGGTTCACTGCACGCCCCTTGGCGCGCAGGCCCGCTGGAATCGCGAACTGGTCATCGGCTGGTCCCGAGCCCCGAGGGCCGGGCGAACGGGCCATGAAAGCGATTCCTCCGAAGGGGCGCAAGGGCCGGTCCCGGCGCTGCCGCCGATTCCGCGACTATCCCGCCGCGGTGCGGTAGGCGCGCAGGTGCGCTTCGGCACACGCCGACCAGGAGAACAACGCGGCACGCTGGCGGCCACGCTCGCGCAGCAGGTCGGTCTGCCGCTGGTCCGTGAGCAACGAGCCGAGCGCGTCGGCGACCGCGCTGCCCGACAGCTCGCGCAGTCTCACCGCGGCATCGCCGCAGAGTTCGGGCAGCGAGCTGATATCCGCGATCACGGTCGGCACGCCGGCTGCGAGCGCATCGGCGACCGCGAAGCCGAAACCTTCGTAGGCCGACGGCGAGACGAACGCGTCCGCCATCGCGTAGACCGCGGGCAGGTCTTCGGCAGCGACGTGCTCGATCCACATCGCGGTGTCGTCGCGCTCGATCTCGCGCACGGCTGCTTCGGCGAGCCAGCCGCGCCGGCCCACGACGAGTGCTTTGTGGGGCAGACCACGCTCGCGCAGCAGCCGCACGCCCTGGATCACGAGATCGACGTTCTTTCGCGCTTGCACCGTACCGACGTGCAGCACGTAGTGTTCGGGCAGCCGCAGCCGGTTGCGCACGCGTTCGCGTAGCTCCGCGACGACGTGGGGAGCCGCGTCGATGCCGTGCGGCACGACGTGGATGCGCTTCGTGCATGCCGGGTGGATCCGCGCGAGATCGGTCGCGGTCGCCAACGACGGCACGACGATCGCGCGAGCGAGCCGGCTCGCGTGCGCCGTCGCGCGCCGCAGGAACAGCCGTGAGAAGAAGTCGAACGTCTCGGGCACCGTGTGGTAGGCGAGGTCGTGCACCGTGACGACGGCCGGCAACGAGAGACCGAGCGGCAGCGCGTTCTTCGTGTCGTGGTAGACGTCGGGCCTCAGCTTCTTCAGCGCGCGCGGCACGGCCCAGTGTTGCCAGCGCAGGCGATCGAGACCGCCGCGCATCGGCACGGGCACGATCTCGAGACCCGGGCCGGCCAGCGCTTCGGGGCGGTCGGTCAGCACGCTGACGCGCAGCCCGCCGGCGGCCGCGAGCGTTTGCACGAGCCGGCGCCCGTAGGTCGCGGGACCGCCGGTCGACCCGCAGAGCACCGCGATGGCCACGTGCAACGGCGCGTTCACCGCAGTTTCGTAGCGGTCACCGTGCGTTCGTGCCAGCGTGCTCTGGCCGCACGAAGGCCGCGATCCAGAGGTCGCGCGCGAACGGCAGCTCGGCCGCGCTCTCGTGCAGCACGAAACCGTGTTTTGCGAACCACGCGGCGACACGCTTCAGGCGAACTGCGTATCGCGTGCGCGGGGCACCCGCGAGTTGCCGCAGCCAGCGTTGCGCGTGGTGCAGGCTGCAAGGATGGAAGAAGCTCACGACGACGAAGCGACGCGCGGTCCGGCAGGCTTCGGCGATCGCAATGCGGCTCGCGTCGGGTGGCAGATGGTGCAGGAAACGGAACATGACCACGCCGTCGAAGGCGCGATCCGAAAAGGGCATGTGCAACGCATCGGCTTGCACGGCGGCGACTGCAGTGGCCGTTCGCTGTCGCGCTTGCCGCAGCATCGCGAGCGCGCCGTCGGCCTGCACGACCGGGTGGCCGAAAGCGCCCGCGAGCAGCGGCAACAGTCGGCCCGCCCCGCAAGGCAGGTCGAGCACGGTCTCGCCCGCGCGGCCTGGCCACACCTGCTGCAGCAGGCGCAGTTCCTTCTTGGTGCGGGTCGGGTTGCGTTCGGCATAGGCGACACTCTTGCCCGGAGCCTCGTAGCGGCCCGCGGTCGAGAGCGGCGGCAACGCAGCAAGAACCGCGCGGGCGGCGGCTCCGCTCCTGCCACCGGCGCGCAGGAGGCGCGCGGCGAAGCCGAGCGCGCGAGGTCTCGACATGGGCAGGTCCTGCACGGAACGCAGGAACCGCTGCAGCACGCGTCTCGCGAGGCGGAACTTCACGGGCCCGGGCTTGCGGAGCGAGCCGTTGTGCAGATCGAGCACGGCCAGGTCCCAGTCGTCACCGTGCCGCCGCACGAAGACGTGGTCGGCACTGAGGTCGGGGAGCCGAAAGCCCTGGCGCAGCAGGTGACCACAATGGGCCGCGACGCGCCGGGACAGCTGTGCGTCCGTGTCGCCGGCGACCAGCAGGTCGTGGCACGATGAGCCGGGCAGCGCAGCACAGAGGTAGAACGAGCTGCGGCCGGCCCGCCCGAGCGCAACGGGCCGCGGTGCTTGCAGGCCCGCATTGCGCAGAGCCTGCGTCATGCGGGTTTCGCGCTCCGCGTCGTCGTGTGCGCGCGGCGCCGAACACCAGAACCACAATCGGTTCTTCCACTGCGTCGCCGTGAAAGTCTTGAGGTAGAAGGTGCCGTGTTGCGTCGCGATCCGCGTCACGTGGCGCAAGCGGTTCTTCGGGCCTGCCGGACTCGAGGGCAGGCGCAACGTCGTCATCAGGTCCGGGAACAGCCGCCGTTCGTCGGCATCGTCGGTCAGCAGCTGCCAGGTCACCTGCACGGCGC
>Ga0111538_10001448_pt1 | contig 33220 bp, 23 predicted proteins | sample SoiMethybrSBSTD1_FD_79669 | JGI IMG/M metagenome (GOLD analysis project Ga0111538, IMG submission 79669) | Bulk soil microbial communities from a Populus tree surrounding site in Tennessee, USA - Soil MetaG P. TD hybrid SBSTD1 (version 2)... | ecosystem: Environmental > Terrestrial > Soil >...
CGTCGTGTTGCCAAAATTAAGCGTGGCACTGGATGAACCAACACTGACGCCGATTCCCGTCGGATCGGTGACTGTGGTCGTGGGCGTGGTGAGACTTCCTGCGACGCTGCTCAGGCTGACGCCGGTAGTCGCGCTGGTAGTTGAAGAAATGCCGCCAAAGGTCGCGGCGAGGGTGCCATTGGTGAGGTTGAGCGCTTGACCCGTACCGTTCAGCGTAACGTCGGAGATGGTTAGCGTACCGAAGCCGCTGCCCGTGATATCCGTAGTGGAGTTTCCTCCGGTAAATCCACGTAACGTGTTGCCTGATGCGACCGTGATCGCATTTCCAGTTGTGATGTTAACAATCACGCCGTTTGCACTGTTTGTCGCAGGTAAAGGATCGCTGCCTGCCGGCGGTGTCAGACCGGTAATTGACGAAAGACTCGCCGTGGCGTCCTGTCCGATAAACTTTTGACCATTAAGCAGCGTTACGGGACCGGCATAGTCGCTAGCACTTTCGTAAACAAAAATGTTGTCATTGGCTGCCGGATTATTGCCGCTGCCATTGTTGAGGGCCGCGAAAGCAAGCAAGCTGCTAAATGGATTGGTGAGGCGTCCACAACCTGCCGCCAGTGTGGTGCAAGCAGGCGCGTTGTTGTCGATGAACCAGATCATTCCGCTAACATTGACTGTCACCGTAGCTGAGTTGCTACCCTCGGAGTTTGTCAATGTATAGCTGAAAGTATCGGCGCCCTCGAACCCAGCGGGTGGGTTGTAAGTAAAACTACCGTCTGCATTGAGCGTCACATTGCCGCCGTTGGCGCTCGTACTTGGAGGCGCCGTAATTGTGGCGCCGGGTAGACCACCAAAATCGTTTCCGAGTACACCGGGTGCAGCCACTGAAATCCGCACGTTACCGGTAGCAGCATAACTATCGTTAACAGCCACCGGAGTGGCCCTGAGAGTGCCCGGCACGAACGCAGTGTTTGGATCCACTGTGTCGGTGAAAGTTACGCCTGTTGCGTCTTCACCAGCCGCGTTGATATTGACTGTGTATTTGAGAGTGTCGCCCGGATCAGCCTGAAGATCGCCATCGACGTCTGTGAACAGGGCATCAGTTTTAGTCGCCGAAACGGTCGGCGCCAGTAGGTTGACCACAGTTGGCGCTTCTCTCAGAGCGAGATTAACACCCAAACTCTTCAGGGTATCACTCCGCTTGTGTGCGGTCGCCGCTGCAGGAGATTGTTGCCTGACTGCAGGTTCAGGCGCTCGCGAAAATCTAAGCATCTCTCTGAGGGCCGGTGATTTTGAAAGACCAACTGCGCCCAGACAGAGGACGAATCCAAACGTAATGAATAAGAGTCGATGAGTTTTCACTAATCGGACAATGGTTGTGCGTAAACCGGGCGATAGGGGGTAAGACATATGTGGACCTCCGCTGTGGTAGGGGTTGATTAGTCTATTGGCGTACCAGGAAGAAATGAAGCTCAGAAGGCTGCGACAGCTCGCTTCCAGGGAGACAGCAAGCCAGGATAATTTGTGATTGCGACTACGATTGCGACGCAGAATTTATTCTGAGTGTGGCGTTCTGTCAATAGAAATTCTCCATAGAATTAAAACCTTCCGTATTTCCGATCAGTTCAAGCGCAAAAAGCTAAAAAAATATCAGCTCACTTATGGCCCAGCCATAGGCTAATTTCTTTTGCGCTTTCGGATAAGCTGCTTGTGCTATCTAGTTACGCGGGAACTGCTCAGGAAAACCACCACGTGGAAGAAATTTCTGGGCAATGTTTTCTCCGTAGCCGAAGACAATACCCTAGCCCGTAGATTTTCGTTTGTCATTGTGATTAATTAATCAATGGAAGGGCTGATCTGCTACTCCTTGTTGGCCGCAGTCGCCATCTCGTCTTCGCTACTGATGCGGCGTCTTCTGAATAATCTCTCCACCAGCGCATAAAGACGTTCTGATTCCTTCGCCAGGAGCGGTGCGAAGGTGGCGAGGATTAGGACGTAGAGGGCGGCGAAGGGTTGGATCAGAGCTGCCAGGCCGCCGGCTTGGGCGAGTTTGGCGACGATGATTGAGAATTCGCCACGACCGAGAAGGGTTAGACCAACATTGAGCGAGGTCGCGCCTGAGTGCCCGGCAATTCTTCCCGCTAACTGTCCCGCGACGATCACACCGATTAGCGACAAAACTGCGGCGCCAATCGACAACCAAACCGCACCACCGAGGCCAAACGGATCCACCGTCAATCCAAAACCGAAAAAGAAAATACCTCCAAAGAAATCACGAAACGGCACAACCAGTCGTTCCAGACGTCCGCTGTGTTCGGTCTCGCCGAGAATTAGTCCCAGCAGCAAGGCGCCGATCGCTTCGGCGACGTGGATGGTTTCGCCGAGGCCCGCAAAGATAAACAGTGACGCGAAAACAACGATTACAAATACTTCGTTCGATGAAATCCGCAACAACCAGTTGAGCAGCGGCGTAATCCAGCGACCAATAACAAGCAACCCGACGATGAAGCCAAGCGCGAGTCCTGCTGACTTCAAAATTCCTCCAATCGAAGTCGCCCCACTCAAAACAATCCCTGAAAGTAACGATAAATAAACGGCGAGGAAGACGTCCTCGTACATCGTGACTCCGAGAATGAGTTCGGTTTCCGGATTCGCAGTGCGACGGTAGTCGAAAAGGATCTTGGCAACGATCGCACTCGATGAGATGGTTGTGATACCCGCTATCACCAACGTTTCCTTGACGGAAAATCCGGTGAGGTATGCATACCCAACTCCAAAAGCAAAGTTGAGGGCGATGTAGATCGACCCGCCGATGAAGATTGAACGCCCAGCCTGAATCAAACGACTAACATTCGATTCGAGGCCCAGATAGAACAGCAAGAAGAGAACGCCGACACGTCCCATGAAATCAATCAAGGCGGCACTCTCGATAAAACGAAAGTCGAACACTCCAATCTGCGGCGCATGTGGTCCTACGGCCATTCCGATCAAGATCAGAAACGGCACATTGGATAAGCGAAGCTTTGCGGCCAGCGAGACTGCGAGGGCAATCAGCGCTAAGGCCAAACCGAATTCGAGGACAAGGTGCTGGTCCATCGTTAATCCACCTTGCCCGTGACCAGCAGTCGTTTCAGATTTGTGATGGTGCGGCGATCACCGGCCAGGATGAGCGTGGCGCCCTCGTTCAAAATCGTGCCGGCTTCAGGATTGATACGTTTGATCCGATCAGGTTCGATGATCGAAACGATCGAAGCACCGGTAGCTGTGCGCACTTGCAGATCGCGAATGCTTTTACCGATGCAGACTGAACTCGGTTCGATTGTGTACCACTCGAGCACGAGATCGTCTAAGACGATCTCCGCCGAAGGCAGTGCCTTTGGAACGTAAGTCAGTCCGCCGATAATTCCCGCGATTTGCCTCGCTTCGCTGTCGGCAAGTGTCACGACGGAAGCAACGCGATCCGGATTTTTGCGCGTGAAGTGATAGAGCTCGCGAATGCCGTCGTCGTGAATCACGATCACCAACCGATCGCCGTTCGTCGTTTCAATCTGAAACTTGCGCCCAATACCCGGAAGCGATGTTTCTCTAATCGTCGACATGTGATGACTATCCTTTCCTGGTTCCGTCAATTGACAAACGGAATCGATACAATTCGCCCCAACATCTCGTTGAGATGCGGCGGTGTAATTTGGATCTGCGAGATTGGTTAAGAGAGGAAAGGTGGAGCGCGACCGGAAGGGCGCGTAATAAACCGAGAAGATCCTAACTGGACCGATAGCTCTTCAACACGATGCGAGACAAGACTAATGTCCCGAAAAATTTCGACCCGCGGCTGAGATCCGAAATCAGTTGTTTGACGTTTGGTCCGCTTCTGAACCTTTGAAGGCACATCCAGAGGACCATACGTCCGTGTTACACCGCCGGCGTTTTTCGCAACAGCTAAACCATTTGAATCTTCAACCTGAAGCAGATTTGAGACGGGAAAAGGCGTGAGTCGTAGTCCTTCTCCGACTGAGAAGCACAACGAGCAAAGTATTACCGCCATCAACACAGACTTCATTGCGATTCAATATAGCAAACGCGCCGAGGCTTACCAAAAGGAGCATCCACAGATTACGCAGACGGATCCGTGTAATCTGTGGATGTAGTGACGTCTTTTCACTTTCTAGTCACCACTGGCACTTAGCGCAGTCTGTTCAGGTTGCTTGAATACCTGTCTCGGGATCGACGACCACCCTCCGTGTCCGGCGAAAAAATCCACTTCAGTCACACCAATAGTCGTGAACAAATCCGAGTACAGAGTTGTCCCGCTAAACTGCGATGCTGAAATGTAACCATTCTGGTCCTTAAGAAAATAGTTAACATTATTCGCAGAATAGGTTGGTGAGTTGGAAGAGTCCGGGTTCGCGCCCGGCTTGTACACGTCGATGCTGAAGTAAAACGGTAACAGTTGTTGATACATCCACAAACGGTCCATCAATTGGAACGGCTGCTTCACCGTGCTGGGAAGCGAGGTGGTCATCTGCCACACATTATCGTGCAGTCCATCGAGAATCATCATCTTAACCGGGTCGGTTAAAATGGCGGTGAGATCCAGGCTATTGCTAACGATGGAGTTGCTGGTCGTGGTTAAAATTTGCTGCTCCGCTTCTGCTTCCGCAAACGACTCCACCCGCTTGGGATTGTAGTTGACGAACTCACCCAGAGCGGCAGCAATTGTGGACGTAAGCGTTGCGGCGGCCGCTGCAAGCGCCACACTTGCTACGGCGAAGACGGCCATCGCAGCCGCCAGAATCCATAGGAAATCTACAGCGATATGTCCAATCCAATAGGCGATCTCGGACTCGGGGTTGACCGCACCCGCTTGTTTAATGTTTAGCTTAACTGTCGTCAGGTCTTGTTGCTGATAGACAGAAAAATCGGCGGTCAGACTTCCCATATCACCGTACATGCTATAAGCAGTATCGACCTCGTTACACTCATTCGCGATCGTGCCCACCACTGCCGTCCAGTCGGAGTTAGACCAGTTGTTGTTTGCGGGTGGCTGCGGCCAATAGGCCGGGATCTGCGACGGCATGGTGACTTTCTCAAGGGCATCGGCATAAGTTTCCCACTTATTGCTATCGCCCGCACTTGTATAAAGCGAGCGGACATCATTGGTAGCGCTGGGGTTCGTCGCTCCCGGTATTGGAAACAGTTGACTGATGTACGCGTAGATTTGCTGTTGTGACACACTGGGCCATTGCGGGAAGGCAGTGTGCGGCGCATTGGCCAAACCTGCGGGCGACCACGACGGGATCGGTACCGTTTGGCTGGAAACGAGTTGAACTTGTCCACTCGTAAGGTTTGTTCCATTCCAACTGGCTGCTCCCAATGTGAGGACAGGCGACGCCGATGGGCCCTGATTCGACAGTGTGATCAACTTTGGCGAAGCAGCATCCCACGAGGGCCCGGCGTAGAAAGTATCCTCGGCAGTCACCGGCCATCCGTTATTCGAAGACAGCGATGAGCCGGCCCACGCACAGTTGAAATTTTGGTTGGAGTAATAAAGTAGGGCGACCTGTGGGGCATTTGAGGGGCCGCCGTTCGGCGAAAAAGCATAAATCTGACCGGGTGTGTTTTGCGACCCATTCAGGCAAAAGTAGTGGTTTTCTTGTTTGTCTTTTCCTGAGCCACTTTCTGTGCCCGGGTTCCACTGGTTCTGACCACTGCCAATTTGCGAATTAGTTATCGCGTAGGACTGGAAACTCCCACTTACCCATTTCAAGACGCCAATATATCCATCATTGGGGGCATAGACGAACATCTCCGACATGCCGTCTCCATCCAAATCTGCAACATGATGTTTGTCCTCAGAACCAAAGGACCAGTTTCCCGCCTGATGACCCTGACCGGGCGAGGAAACGAATTGCTTTTGCTGCGGATCCCACTGCAATAAAGCGATGTACGCAGTGGAAGGGCTATAAACGGCAATCGAAGGTACTCCTGCGGTTGCGAAGAAGCCTGGCATGAACTCGTTAATTGTTGGCTGGGGAGAATTTCCGTTGAGTTTCCAACCGCCGGGCAGCGTAGTCTGCGTAGTGTTCCAGGGCTCAGAAAAACTGCCCGATGCATACGCGATCATTGCCAGGGCGTATGTCTCGGAGTTGTAGACGAGAATTCCTGCTGCATGCTGGGTTACGGACGGCATGATGCTGCTCAAGTTAGGTACAACGAAGAATTGATCGGCATCGGAGCCGTGCCATGTCACTGGAATTAGGGGAGGATTAACCGACGAGGCTCCTGACCCCGGTGCCACGGATAGTCTGGCGATAGTTTGCAACTGGTTCGACTGCCACTTCAGCACACCCCAGGTAAGACTGCTCAGGCTGTAAATAAACAACTCGTCGATTCCGTCACCATCAAGATCAGCGGCCATGATCACGTCATCAAACCCAAGTTGCCATGCGCCGAATGTTGCCCCTTGAGGCGTTGGAATCGCACCCGCCGATACTCCCCAGTCGGTTATCCAGTGAAGCGAAGTGTTGTTGGGCCAGATGGGTGTGGTCGAACTCCAGATGCTGCTGATACTGCTAAGACTAATTTGGCTGAAGTTGAATTGATGGCAAATCGAGAGTTGCTCGAGGTTGCCGTCAAGCATGATCACTTCATTGATCCCGTCTCCATCAATATCAGTTACGAGTATTTGGGTGTTGGGAGTTACTACTGAGGGCATGAGTGTTTGCAGAGATATAGACATGATTTTTTCTCCAGGGATGGGATCGATCGACACTTCCTCGCGGCAATAGCGAGATGTGGGCTTAACGCAAATTTCTGGGATCCCCGCGAGGGGTCAATCGATTGGTTTTTTGGAAGGCGCGGACACTATACACCTATAGTGCGCTGTGCACCATAAAAATTTTCAGATGTTTGTCCGGACTTAATTCGAGGTAGTCACGACTCGTCGTAGGCGCGTTTGGCTTTGACGGTTACGAACTCGTCGCTCTCGATGATGTAGGCCGTGAGGTGGTAGCCGTAGACGCAGCCAGTGTCGAGCCCGATGGCTTTGCGACCACGACGAGGTTCGGGAGACGGCCAGTGTCCGAAGAGTACGATCTTTTCTCCGTGATAGACGTGATACCACGGAGTTCCGTCTTCACTTTCACGATCAGCTCCGAGAGTTCGCAGGCGCGTCAGGTCGCCGGTTGTTTGAGAATAGAGTTCGACGTTGGGGCGTAAACCGGCATGAACAACAAGATGCGTTTCGAGATCGATAGTGAACGGCATGCGGTTGAAAAAGCTGGCATAAGCGTCTTTTTCGCCGCGTAGTTCCTTGTGCGCCTCTTTTTGAGCTGCTTTTAGTTCGATGTCCTCGCCGTTCCACTTGCGGCGCAGCGCGAGATCGTGATTGCCGATGACGGTGCTGAAGCGCGCGTCAGTCATAAACAGCTCGAGCACTTCTTTGCTCTTCGGACCTTTGGTGATCAAGTCTCCAACGCAAATCACACGGTCGTCATCGCCGATACCGATCTTTTCAAGCAAGGCGATCAGTTCGTCATAACAACCGTGAAGATCTCCGACTACAATTCTGCGACCAGCCATCAGCCCCTCCGACGCGTTTTGCAACTAAATCGCAGTCTATCAAAGAATCCACCTCTGCGTAATCTGTGGATGGCTTTACTTGTAGATGTAAGTCTTGCTGTCCTTCTGCTCCCACTCAACACTGTCGATATTGTCGCGATCCGCTGACATGATCTCTTCACTCAATTTGCTTGTACTGACGACCGGATCGAGATTTACGAGGTAGACTACTTTGCCCATCGGTTCTTCTTCATCCTCGCGGTCGAGCTGGCGCAGCTCGTAATCAAACTGGTGGCGGTGAAACAGATTTTTGAGTATCTCGTCAGTTCGATCGACCTTCCGTGTCTGCACTGAAATTTCCATCGAACGAAAGACCTGAAACTGTTCGAAGTATTCGAGCACCGTCAAAGCGATCAGCACAAACAATGTCAGAATAACCGCCATGTCCCAGCGTCCGACGCCTGCCGCGAGTCCCACGCCTAAACAAACGAGCAACACCGTAGTCTCTTTTGGATCGCGAATGTTGGTGCGGAAACGCACGAGCGACGCGGCAGCGAAAATTCCGAATGCACGCGCGGCACTGTCGCCCACCACCATCATCATTCCGCCTGCCACGACTGCCATGAGGATCTGAGTTTGGGCAACGTAAGGATTGCGGCGCGCGATAGACACACCACGTCGTGGTCGAAATGCAAGCAATCCGGCGAGAAACGCGGCGAGTGAAAACCGCAACGCAATGCGCGCGGAGGTTGCTTCCCAACTCGAGACGCTGGCGGGGGTGAGACCAGTGGCGTCGGGCCCGAAGAGTTCTCCCAGGAGTGGAATTCTGGGTTGAGCTCCGGGCGACGGAGATGCAGTGGCCGCAGGAGCGGGTGCGGGGAGCTCGCGAAGGAAGTAAGTGAGAATACCGCTAGCTAGCAGGATGACGACAAACGTGCCCAACACCGCAACTGTTACACGGTTCATATCGAGATGTCCTTTCTCTTTGGATTTCTCTGTGCAATCTCTGCACAGAGAAGAATTGAAAATTGCGGCACTACCCGGACTGCAAATTATTGCTTAGACCACAATCGCTTGCTCTTCAATGGATGAACGTTGCCGACTGGCGGTGAGCTGTTCGGGCCTTCGAAGAATAGCTGGCTGTTGAAGGGCTCTTCGCCTTCGGCCATCGCTGGCTGCTCATAAACACCTGCCGAATTCATGACCCGGGCTTTTACATTGTCGCGGAGGTACGCAGCCAGAACTGTGTCCTTTAGATAATCCTTCAACTGCTGATCGAGCACGGGAGTCACCACTTCCACGCGCCGATCAAGATTGCGCGACATCCAGTCGGCCGACCCGATGTAAAGCTCTTCCTCACCGCCGTTTGCGAAGTAAAAAATACGACTGTGTTCGAGGAATCGTCCAACAACACTGCGGACGTGAATCGTTTGCGAGAGTCCCGGCTCGCCGGGGCGAATCATGCACGCGCCGCGGACGATGAGATCGATTTTTACGCCCGCTTGCGATGCCTCGTAAAGCAACTCGATGACGGCCAGGTCAGTTAGACGATTGATCTTGGCTTGTATGTGCGCGGCCCGCCCGGCCAACGCATGCTCAGTCTCACGCTTGATCAAACCCATCATGCGTTTGCGAAGATTGAGCGGTGCGACCATCAACCGGCTGTATTCTTTCTGTATCGAGAACCCGGTCAGAAAGTTGAACACGTCAGACGCATCATCGCCGATCACGGAATCGCTGGTTAGTAGTCCGAGATCTGTGTACAGCCTCGCGGTCGTGGGATTGTAGTTGCCGGTAGCGATATGGGTGTAAGTCTGCAAACCATGCTCTTCGCGCCGCACCACGAGTGCGACTTTGCTGTGCGTCTTCAGACCAACCAACCCATAAACCACATGTACGCCCGACTCCGCCAGACGTTTCGCCCACTCGATGTTGTGCTCTTCGTCAAACCGAGCTTTGATCTCGACGACACAGGTGACTTGTTTGCCACGCTCGCTCGCTTCGATCAAGGCCTGCGGAATCGGGGACCTCTTCCCCGTTCGATAGAGACACATCTTGATTGCAACAACTTCCGGGTCCTTCGCTGCCGCATCGATAAAGTCAACGATGGTTCCGAATGACGAGTAAGGATGATGAAGCAGCACATCCTGTTTCTTGATGGCCGAGAAAATCGATTCTTTGTTCCGCAAGGCCGGCGCTACGACCGTCTTTAATGGTTTGTCCTTCAGCTCGGGATCGTTGATACCGTAAAGCTCCATCAAATCGCCAACGTCGAGCAGGCCATCGATTTTGTAAACGTCGTCCGGCTCAATTCGTAGCGATGTCGTCAGGTACTCAACCATCTCGGCCGGCATGGTTGACGAAACTTCAAGTCGCACCGCGAGACCAAACCGACGCTCGCGCAACGACTCCTTGATCAGTGCCAAAAGGTCCGCTGCTTTATCGTCACGGATCTCGACGTCTGCATCACGCGTGACGCGAAAGAGATGTCCTTTGCTCAACCTCATCCGCGGGAACAACGAGGGAAGGTTCGCTTCGATTACCTCTTCGATGAGGGCGAATTTTGTTTGATCTTTACCGACCGGAATCAGACGCGGCACCACAGGCGGAACTTTAATGCGAACGAATCGGACCTCATTCCCCAACGGCGCTCCGGCAAAAGTGTCTTCAGGTGAGGTTTCAACTGTGAGCCCGATGTTCAAACTGAGATTCGAAATGTAAGGAAACGGGCGCGCCGGATCGACTGCCTGCGGAGTCAAAACCAGAAAGATGTTCTTCGTGAAATACTCCGCGAGATGCTTCTTTTCCTCTTCCGAAAGCGTCGCGTAACGAGCAATCACAACGCCGTGCGATTCGAGCTGCGGAAGCACTTCCTCACGCAGACAGCGCGTTTGTTCTTCCACGAGCGGAAGCACGCGTTCGCGGATTACTGTGAGTTGCTCAGGAGGCGTCAGCTCACCGGGCATCGGTCCGATCTCATCAATGTCCAGCATCTCCTTGATGCCGGAGACACGCACCATGAAGAACTCATCGAGGTTTGAAGAGAAGACCGAAAGGAATTTCAGCTTCTCGAGCGCCGGCGTTGATTGGTCCGTTGCTTCTTCAAGCACTCGCCTGAAGAACTCCAACTGACACAAATCCCGATTGAGTACTGACCAGGAAAAAAAGCGTTTTGGTTTGATATCACCCGAGGGTTCTGATTGCTGACTCATCTTTAATCTGTGGATCCTAGTTTGAGCATCGCGCGTCGATGATCATGCGCGCCTTACGAACAAATTCCGTTGACCATTCTTCAGCCGGACGATCCCGCTCCGCGTTTCGGGAGGCACGGAAGACCTTCGTGATCGTCTGATTTTGTTGCTCGGAATCAAGTAACCGCTGCAAGTTATCGGCGAGCAACTTCCTGCCTGCTTCACTGACGCGAGTGTCACCAACACTTTTTGCATTCGCCGTGCAAGTTCCATCCTTCACGACGAGTGGATCTTTCTTGCGCCACGTCTCAAGTCGGGCTTTCTTCTCGCTGGCAGTCGAGAAACCCCAGGTCGATCCCATGTCGCCGACGTAATACACCGGCTCGTCGCAAACGCGCGTGTTATCGGCGTTCTTCCTTGACTTGAGGCATGCGAATTTATGGTTATCCGTTTTCGTGTCGCCGTGATCTATAAACGCGAGCCAGAGTTTGAAAGCGTCAACCTCTGCGCGCGCACCGCTCGACGATATTTTTTGCAGCGACTCGGCCAGTGAGCCGGCGTCTTTGCCGTTACAGTCCACATCGATTCCACGGCCAAGCGACAGCTCGATTCCGGCGGCCGGTTGAGATCCTGAAAAACTGGCGCCCTGAAAACTCTTCGTCAAACTCTTCTCACAATCGGGGCAATTAACATCCGCAACCCATTCGTCGTCGGCGAAGAAGCCGAGTGCTTTCGAGAATCTCGACGACAGGAACTCACCGTAGATCTCGCCGTTCCGTTTGTCAGTAGACTGCCCTTTGAAGTGGGGCTTGATCTTGTAACGGATGAGATTGCCGTCTTCGTCTGTCACGCCCGGCACGGAGCAGTGAAATTTCGGTGTCGTGCCGGCGCCGGGATGTTCGTCCTTATTGGCGACACAATTGAGCGTCTTCGCGATTCCGTTCGCATCAACCGGCGGCGCTCCACGTCGCGGCCCGCGTGCCGGGTTATAGCCGAGCACCGGGTCATAACCGGGATCCGGCGCTCGATAAACCTTCGCAGCCTGCTCCGCGCGCGCACGCTCCTGTGCTGTAAAACAGACTTGTTGAGCGTTGGCTGTAGAGACGAAAAGTAATGCAGCGAGAAAAATCAGTAGAAGATTCGGGCGCATGCGAGTAAAGATAGCATGAGTTAGCCGAGATTGGGCGCCTCCTTGGAGTGCGGCGGCCTGGCGCCGCTTTGTTATCAATCTCGATTGATCGAGGCGAAAGCGGCGCCAGGCCGCCGCACTCCAAAGGCTAACTAACTTTCGCGGGCTGTGGGCGGTTGATGCCGAGTTTGCGGAGACGATGATTGAGCGTGGTGCGGTTCATTCCCAGACGCGCGGCGGCGCCGGTGGGGCCGCCGATTACCCATTTGGCATCGTCGAGGACTCTGAGAATATGGTCGCGCTCGACTATCTCGAGCGTCGTTCCGTTCGCGGGAGTCACAGCTCGCGTAGCTTGTTTGAGTTCAGCCAATGGAATTTCCAATGTCGATCCGCGTGAAAGAATCACGGCGCGTTCCACCAGATTCTGAAGCTCGCGAATGTTGCCCGGCCAGTGATAACCAACCAATGCGGTCATCACATCTTTCGGCACACTCTCGATCTGCTTTCTCATCTGCTGCGCAAACTTGTTCGCGAAGAAATGTACCAGCAACGGAATGTCTTCCGGCCGTTCGCGAAGTGGCGGGACATTGATTGGAAAAACATTCAACCGGTAATAGAGATCGCTGCGAAACTTCTTTTCTTCAACGAGCTGCGCGAGGTCGGCATTCGTGGCTGCGACCACACGTACATTCACACGCATCGTGCGCGAACTCCCGAGACGCTCAAACTCGTGTTCCTGAAGCACGCGCAACAATTTGGACTGCAGATCGAGTGGGATGTCTTCGACCTCGTCCAGAAAGATCGTGCCTTCATGTGCGAGCTCAAACCGCCCCACACGCCGATCGATCGCTCCCGTAAACGCGCCCTTCTCGTGACCAAACAGCTCGCTTTCCAGAAGGCCCGTTGGAATTGCAGCACAATTCACTTTCACGAGTGTACGTTCACGTCGTTCACTCAGATTATGAATGGCACGCGCGATCAGTTCCTTGCCGGTACCGGTTTCGCCGTAGATCAGAACTGTCGAATCGGTTGTCGCAACAGTCTGCACGTTCTGCAGGACGCGCCTTAGCACCGGACTGCTGCCAATGATCTCTTCGAAGTTGTATTCACTGCGAATCTCTTCTTCGAGATACAACTTTTCTTTCTCGAGCTTGTTCTTCAGCGTCTCGATCTCGTTGTATGAAAGTGCATTCTCAACCGCGATCGCGACCTGGTTCGCAACCTGTTCAAACAACTCGCAATCTTCCGACGAGAATGCGTGAGGACGAGTGCTCTTTATGGCAAGCACACCAAGCACACGGCCTCTGAAGATAAGAGGCGCGGCGCAACCTGTGGCCATACCATGAACGACGGGGTCATAGTCGATGACCGCGGATTTACGAGTCGTGAACGCCTCACCGATTGGATTGCCTTCAAAGGGGATGACCTTTCCGGTCGCGCACGGGCTCTCGTGGTCGGGAAAATCAAATGCCGCCACTTCCAACTGATTCAACGACTCGTTATAGAGTGCGAGTGCTGCTGCTTCGTGCGGCATCACAGCCGATAAAGAACTCGAGATCGACTGCAGCAACTCACGCAGGTTCAGGTTCGAGACGAGGGTGTTGTTTACCTGCAAGAGCAGTTGCGAACGGTCTCGCTCCCGCGCCAGTTGTTCGCGATAAAACTGGCTTTCGACCGCAACGGCGATTTGAGAGGTCACTAGCTGAGCGAACTTGAGGTCGAACGTGTCGTAGGCGCCGACCTCTTCACTCCAAAGATTCAACGTGCCGAGTTTTTGATGAACCGTCGTCAGCGGCAGGCAACAGACCGACTTGATGTTCCTGTCGCGCAGCTTTTGCAGCAGCGGGAAACGATTGTCCTGAGACAGATCGCGAATGACGAGCGGTTCCTGTGTTTTCCACACATGACCGTTGATTGAATCATCGATTGCGACTTCAGTCTGTCCCTGGCTGATCCACTGGTCTTCGTTACACCCTTCGAAGAAGTACGATCGCATCACGTTCCTGTCGTCGTCGTGCAGCATGACGGCGAGATCGCGAAACGAAAAGAGATTCCGCAAGCGACAGGCAATTTCGTGGAAGAGTTCATTTAAATCGCGGTGAGATACGATGGCTTTTGAGAGTTCAAGGAGTGTCAGGTATTTCGGCGTTTGAACATCGACGCTGGCGACTTGCATTGACTTAGAATAAACGATAGCCACAAAAAAGCACAAAAGGCACATTTGTGCACTTTGTGGCCAAGTAGTTGCACAGGGCTCCGGCGCATGGCTTATGAACTTATAAGAATTAGTTGTCACAGCGAGGCAGCAAACACGCGGCTGGTGCTGGAAGGAAAGCTTGCGGGCGCGACTGTTGATGAGCTGGACAAATGCTGGCATGAAGCGCCCGACAAGTGGTCTTCCCTTCTGATCGACCTCAGCAGCGTGAGTTTCATCGACGATCGCGGCAAGCAGTTGTTGAAGAAAATGCATGACAACGGTGCGCGGCTCGTCTCCTGCAGTCTCCTGAGCAAATGCCTCATCGCAGAGATATGTGACAGCGACAGTGACCAGAAGCAGTGACAACATTTCGTCACCTGACCAACTATCGTCATCACTCACCACTCCAATTGGTCCAATTCGTTCAGAACACGCAATGGCAAAGCGGTTGCTTTGGTTCGGAGGACCAGGAGAAGACAAATGACGAGATTTCGAATCGCGAGGTACTACACGATTTTAAGAAAACGCAAGTTGGGGATTTTATTAACTCTCATCGCCATCGCAGCGCTGGCTGTGTTACTTGGCTTCGCGCGGTCGAGCAAGCCGGTACAGGCAGCACCGCCTCTGTTGGAAGTTGAGGTCGTTAAAGTCGAACAACAAAGCGTGCCGATTTACAGTGAATGGATAGGAACCACAGAGGGCATGGTCAACGCCGAGATCAAGGCACAAGTCACCGGCTATCTGCTCCGGCAGGATTACAAAGAAGGCTCGTTTGTGAAGAAGGGCCAACTCCTGTTCGAGATCGATTCGAGGCCATTTCAGGCCGCACTCGATCAGGCCAAAGGCCAGGTCGCTCAGTACCAGGGACAGCTCGCACAAGCAAATTCGCAGATCACACAGGCTGAAGCCGAACTGGCCCAGGCCAACAGCCAACTCCTGCAACAACAAGCGCAACTCGAACAAGCGCAGGCAAATCACGTCAAGACAGATCTCGACGTGAAGAAATACCGGCCACTTGCGGAGCAGAAGGCCGTAACGCAACAGGATCTCGACAACGCGCTTCAGGCAAATTCCGCGTCAAAGGCGCAAGTCGATGCGCAGAACGCCGGAGTCGAAGCTGCGCGAGCGCAGATTGCTCACGCGAAGGCGCAAATCAACACGGCGAAAGCCGGAGTCGTGAGTGCTACGGGACAACTCGCGAATGCTCAGGCGACAGTTAAGACTGCCGAACTGAATCTCGGCTTCACCAGAATCATTTCGCCAATCGACGGCGTGGCCGGTCTGGCCCAGGCGCAAGTCGGCGATCTGGTGAGCACGACGAGCAATGCGCTGACGACCGTTTCGACACTCGATCCGATCAAGGTCTATTTCACGCTCAGCGAACAGGACTACCTGCGCTACACGAAACCATTTCTCGGTGAAGCAGAAAAGAGCGGCAGTCTCGACAACCTGGAGCTCGAGCTGATCCTTTCCGACGGATCGACTTATCCCGACAAAGGGAAATTCTATTTCGCAGATCGACAAGTCGATCCGAAGACGGGCTCAATTCGCATCGCTGGAATTTTTCCGAATCCAAACAACGGTTTGCGACCCGGACAGTTTGGCAAAGTGCGCGCGGTCACGAGTTTCGAGCAGGATGCATTGATGATCCCGCAACGAGCAGTCTCGGAATTGCAGGGCACGTATCAGGTCGCAGTTGTTGGAGCCGACAACAAGATCTCATTTCGTCCGGTGAAGGTCGGCGAACGCACGGGAGCAATGTGGGTGATAAAGGAAGGCGTTTCAGCGGGTGACGTGATCGTTGCCGAAGGCACCATAAAAGTCCGACCGGGAATGGTCGTCAATCCGAAGCCGTACGTGGCCAAGTCAACTTCGTGATATTGGGCGCCACCTTGGAGTGCGGCGGCCTGGCGCCGCTTTGGCCTCGGTAAGGCGTGATCGATAACAAAGCGGCGCCAGGCCGCCGCACTCCAAAGTTAAGCCTGAGAGTTTCGATTCATGATCTCAAGTTTCTTCATAAAGCGACCGATCGTGGCGATTGTGATCGCGGTGCTCACAGTAATCGGCGGGCTAATAGCGATGTCGGGTCTGCCACTCGCACTGTTTCCCGAAATACTGCCACCGCAGGTTATCGTCTCGACGAGCTATACCGGTGCTGACGCGGTCACGATCGAGCAGTCAGTCTCGACGCCCATCGAGCAACAGATGAATGGCGTCGACAACATGCTCTACATGCAGTCGGTCAACGCCAACGATGGCAGCCAGCAGTTGACGGTTACATTTGGCGTCGATACAGACGTCAATATCGATCAGGTCAACGTCCAAAATCGTCTGGCCCAGGCGCAGCCGAATCTGCCGACCGACGTAAACCAGTTTGGTCTGACGACGCGGAAATCGACCGGATTGCCGATGCTCGTCTTCTGTCTTTACTCGCCAAACAACACTTACAACTCCCTCTTTCTCGCCAACTACGCAAACATCAACGTGAACGATGTGCTCTATCGCGTTCCGGGTGTCGGCGAAGTGAGAGTGTTTGGTTCGAGTGATTATGCGATGCGCATCTGGGTAAAGCCGGACGTGCTCGCAAAGCTTGGTTTGGGAGTTCCCGATCTGGCAAACGCGATTCGCGAGCAAAGTAACGTCAATCCATCGGGACGTGTCGGCGCAGCGCCGGCACCGGAAGGCATGGAGAAGACTTACACCGTCCGCGCAAAAGGACGCCTCGAGACTCCGGAAGAGTTCGGAAAGATCATTGTGCGTGCAAACAATGATGGATCAGTCGTGCGCTTGAGTGACGTCGCGCGAATCGAACTGGGCGCGCTCAATTATCAGCAGAGCTCACGCATGAATGGTCAGCCGGGCGCGATCGTCGCTGTCTTTCAGGCGCCGGGATCCAACGCGCTCGCAACTGCCGAAGGTCTGAAGAAGACGATGGCAGAGCTGAAAGAACGTTTTCCCAACGATCTCGACTACGCCGTCGTGCTGGATACCACGCTGCCGGTGAGCGAGGGAATCAAGGAAACTGTTCGCACGTTGCTCGAGGCGATGGTGCTGGTGATCATCGTCGTGTTTCTCTTCCTGCAAAACTGGCGCGCGACGTTGATACCGGTGATTGCTGTGCCGGTGTCGCTCGTCGGCACGTTCGCAGTCTTTCCATTGCTTGGTTTCTCGATCAATACGTTGTCGTTGTTTGCGTTCGTACTCGCGATTGGCCTTGTTGTTGACGACGCGATCATTGTGGTCGAGGCGGTCGAGCATCATATCGAGGAAGGAAAATCTCCGCGCGAAGCGACGATTCAGGCGATGAAAGAAGTCGGTGGACCAGTCATCGCCATCGCATTGATTCTTTCATCGGTGTTTCTGCCGGTCGCTTTCATGGGCGGTATTCAGGGACGGCTCAACCGTCAGTTCGCGATGACGATCGCGATCTCGATGCTGATCTCTGCCTTCAATGCGTTGACGCTTTCTCCGGCGCTCGCGGCGTTGCTATTGCGGCCACGCAAGAAATCAGGCGGGATACTCGGGCGCTTCTTTGGCTGGTTCAATCGCGGCTTCGACAAGGTAATGCACGGTTATCTGAACTGGAGTCATGCATTACTGCGCAAAGCCGTGATTGGTGTGGTGATTATCGGCGCCTTCACGCTCGCAGACGCATTCATGGGCCGAACCTTGCCGACGAGCTTCCTGCCTGAAGAAGACTACGGGTACGCGATGTTGCACGTGCAACTACCGCCCGCCGCTTCACTCGAACGCACCGACGAGGTGATGAAGAAAGTCGAACAGATTCTCGGTCACACTGAGGGCGTTCGCTATTACACCGCCATCGGTGGCTTTAGTTTGTTGAATCGAATCTCGGCGAGTTACCAGGGCTTTTTCTTCATGAGCCTCAAACCGTGGGATGAACGCACATCACACGAGCTTCAGGCACAATCGCTCGTCGCGAAGATCAACGGCGAGCTCGCTACTCAGATTCCGGAAGCGCAGGCGTTTGCTTTCATGCCGCCGTCGATTCCCGGTCTTGGTAGTGCCGGTGGTTTTTCATTGTGGCTACAGGATCGAAGCGGCGGATCGGTTGAGTTCCTCGATCAGAATTTGCAGGCGTTTCTCGCCGCCGCGCGCAAGCGACCCGAGCTCGCGGGTGTGATGTCGCAGTTTTCGGCAAACGTACCGCAGATCTATGCCGACGTCGATCGCGACAAGGCGCTGAAGCAGGGCGTGGCTGTGGGAGACGTCTATCAAACCTTGCAGGCCTATCTCGGCGGACTTTATCTGAATCAGTTCAATCGATTCGGACGGCAGTGGCGTGTATTTCTGCAGTCTGAAGGTGAGATGCGGCAAACCGAGGAAGACATTGGGAATTACTACGTGCGGAATAACGAAGGCACGATGGTACCGCTCTCGGCTTTGGTTTCCACGAGGAAGATAAGCGGGCCGGAATATACGAACCGCTTCAATCTCTATCGCAGTGCGCAGGTACTTGGTGCGGCAGCGCCCGGGTACAGTTCGGGCCAGGCGATGGACGCGCTCGAGCAAGTCGCTCGCGAAACACTGCCGCGAGAGATCGGGTACGACTGGGCCGATCTTTCATACCAGGAGAAACAGACTTCGGGGGCCGCGATCAAAGCATTGGCACTTTCAGTAATTTTCGTGTTTCTGATTCTGGCGGCGCTTTATGAAAGCTGGTCGCTTCCCTTCTCTGTTTTGTTGACGGTGCCGATTGCGTTGTTCGGTGCGTTCATGGGCATCTGGTTGCGAGGTTTCGATGTCGGTGTCTATGCGCAGATTGGATTGATTGTCGTGATTGGCCTGGCGGCGAAGAACGCGATTCTGATTGTCGAATTCGCGAAGATGGAATTCGAGAAAGGGCGAGGACTACTGGACGCGGCGCTTGAAGGCGCGCGCTTGCGACGTCGACCTTTGCTAATGACGTCGCTCGCATTTATTGCCGGCTGTTTACCGCTATGGTTCTCGAGCGGTTCGGGTGCCGCAGCACGACAGATACTCGGCACGGTGGTGATTGCCGGCATGCTTGCTGACACGTTGATTGCGAGCTTCCTGATACCGGTGAGTTTTTATGCGGTTGAGAAGATTTCAATGAGATTCGGGCGCAGAGAACCGGTATTGGAGCCTGTATCCGGAGACTAAGTTAGACAGGATTAACAGGATGTTTTCAAGATGAGTCCTGTCAATCCTGAGAAATCCTGTCAATCATTATGAAAATTGAACTATGAATCGGACGCACAAAATAATTCTTTCTATAACGTTACTTTTCAGCCTTCTACCAATTAGCGCTGCTGGGCAAGTTAGGACACCCGATAAATTCCGCGGCGCCGAAACAATCGATCAAAACTCGATCGGCGATCTGAAGTGGTTTGAGGTTTTTAAAGATCCCGCGCTGCAGAATCTGATCAAGACGGCGATGGTCCAGAATTACGATCTACGCACTGCCGGCGCGCGAATCAACGCAGCCCGCGCTAATCTTGGCCTGGCGCGGTCCGATCAGTTTCCGCAGTTTGAGGCGAGTGCCGATCTAACAACCAACCGGCTCTCACAAAACGGCCAACTGGCTGGAACAGGCCAGGGCGGGCAACGTCGCAGTGTCGGCAGTGTGCTGCTCAATCTGCTCACGTTCGAGATCGACGTTTGGGGGCGTCTTCGAAATCAGACCAAGGCCGCTCGCGCCGATTTGCGTGCTACGGAAGAGGATCGCAAAGCGGTGATGACAACTGTGGTCGGTGACGTTGCGACCGGATACTTCAATCTGCTCGACCTTGATAGTCAGCTCGATATCGCGAAGCGAACACTCGCCACACGCCAGAATTCGTTACAGTTGATCCAGGCAAAGGAGCAAGGCGGTCTCGCAACGATGCTCGATGTGCGACAGGCGGAAGAGCTGGTCTACCAGGCGTCGCAAACAATTCCCGACACGGAACGCGCTATCGAACAGACCGAGAATCAGATCAGTCTCATTCTCGGCAACCACCCCGGATCGATTGCGCGAGGAAAGCCGCTGGCCGAACAGGAAGAACTGCCCGAGGTCCCCGCCGGACTGCCTTCTTCTTTACTCGAACGCCGGCCGGACATCAGAGCCGCGGAAGAAAATCTTGCGGCGCAACGTGCGCTCGTTTCGGCGGCGAAGGCAGCGTACTTTCCGCGGATTAGCTTGACCGGATTGTTAGGATTTCAAAGTAATCAATTATCGAGTCTGTTTACCGGACCAAGCCGGGCGTGGACGTTCGTGCCGCAAGTAACGCAGCCGATCTTCACGGCGGGCCGGCTAAAGTCGGACGTAAAGTTTGCGAAGGCGAATCAGGAATTGGCTCTCGTGGCGTATCAGCAGACGATTCAGAATTCTTTTCGAGAGGTGTCGGATGCGCTGGTGCAGTATCGCAAAGTAAGAGAGATCCGAATTCAGCAGGAGTTGCTTGTCAAGACGCTTCAGGACCGTTCGCGTTTGGCGTATTTGCGGTATGAGGGAGGTGTAGACACACTACTCAACGCACTCGATGCCGATCGTGATTTGTTTGAGGCTGAGTTGAACTTGACGCAGACGAAGCGAGATGAGTTGGTGTCAGTAGTGCAACTCTACAAGGCGCTTGGTGGCGGTTGGCAATAAATTGGACAGGATGAACAGGATGTTTTCAGGATTTACAAGATGAATCCTGTAAATCCTGAAAACATCCTGTTCATCCTGTCTAACTGAAACGGTGGACCTTGTGCTCGCCGGTCACGCTCTCAACACGCAATCCACCAGTCTTGTGCGGCACTTCGTCCGGGTTCAATAGAATCGTCGGCGCCTCGCAGGACGAAATATCAAGCAGACGCGATCCATCGAAGCGGCAAAACCGCAACAACTCATATCCGTAGATCTTTCCACACAAAGGACATCTTTTCATGGCGGCTCCTTTCATCCAGCTCTGAGCCGCAGTCCGAACACAAAGCCTACTCTTATACGCGAAAAAAGATGCCCTAAAGGTCACTTCAACCGGGCTACCATCGTGATCTCTGTGCCGGCGAGTGCCTTCGACACCGGACAATTCTGCTTTGCACCCTGCGCATACTCCTGAAACTTCGCGTCGTCGATTCCCGGTATCTCCGCTTCCGTGTCGAGCGCAATGCCGGTGATCGAGAATGCTTCGCCAACCTTTTCGAGTTTGACGGTCGCGTTGGTATGAATACGCGTGGGCTTGATCCCTGCACGCGACAGGGCGGCCGTGAGTGCCATTGTGAAACAACCTGCATGCGCCGCCCCAATCAACTCTTCCGGATTGGTAGCCGACTCACCCTCTTCAAATCGCGACTTGAATGAATATGGCCCATCAAATGCACCACTACCCACCTTTAACCGACCACTTCCCTCTGCCAGATTACCTGACCATTCAGCTTCCGCTTTCCTTGATGGCATATACTTCTATCCCTTCTTCTTTAGTCTTGCGGCGCGGTTGCCGCGGTTTTGGTTCCGAATTCAGAACGGTTCTGAGTTTTCCGCTCGTATCTTTAGCCTCCCAGTCGCGCCACAGGTTTAATGCTTTGCGCAAATGCTTCGTGCGAAGCTTAACAAAATGACTCAACAACCACACAAAGCCATTAAGATTCTCGTCCTGTTTCTCTTTTCTGGCCTTATTAATCTCGTTGCCGAAACTCTCGATCCAGACGTCACAATCATGAACGTCGCCGAGCGCGGTCTGCAATTGGGCGGCGCGTTTCGCGTAGGTCGCGATCGATCGTCCCCAGCACTGCTGAAACAACTCGATCGCGTAGCGTAAACGCTTCGCGGCAATACGCATCTCGTGGAGAGTTTCGACCTCAAATGGCCGGAACAATCCGTTGCTCAGCTTTTCCAACTCCTTCAGTCGATCGAGTATGACCGCGCGCGACATCTTGCGAAAGCTGATCAGAAGTGGCGGTTGCGTTCTAGTAGTTCCACCAACCGTTGCCTCATCAACCGCCGTGGTAAAACTCAACTCCAGTTGTTTGAGTTGCTCATCCGCCAACATTGCCACAAGCTCTTCGCGCGCCTGATCGCGAATCTGCTTGCGCGCGTCGACGAACTGTTTGAGTGACGGCGACACTTCATGCGGTGTGTGTGTTTGCAGCTTCTCAAGCGCCATAATCGCGACATCCTGATCGCGCACTTCACCGAGCGCATCCGCGATGTCGCGCAACGACTCGAGAACGGAAGAGAGCCGTCGTTTGTGGAGGTAAGGCGTGAAATCTCGCAACGCACTTCGCAGACGACGCGAAGCAACGCGCATTGAGTGAACGCCTTCGGGATCACTCCAATCAAGCGCCCCGGCCCGAAAGTGATGCAACTCTCCGAACCTCGTCATGAGCACGAGCTTCATCCCGGCAGGAGCTTCGGAATTGCACTTGATTCCCTTGATTCGTTTGGCTTTTGCCATTATTTGCGTAATCTGTGGATCCCAAAACTCAGATTTCGTTTGAATGACTCTTCAAAAAGATCTCGCTTTCGCTGCACTTCCAACAATTCATTCTCAAGATCCAGATCACTGAGCAGCTCCACACGCAAGCGCCCCGGCTGCAAGTTGAACTGCAGATCGGAAACACGACTGTCGTGACTGCGGTCCAGCGCATCCGCGAGTTTTACGATCCCAGCCAGCTTGCAGACAATCTCCCTGTCCGGAAAGTTGAGGGCCGCGAAGTCGGGGTGGCGTTTCTTTGGCAATGGGCCGCGATGATAACGCGCAATGTTTGCGATAACAGCACGTTCGGCTTCGGAAAAACCGGTTAACTCGGAATTCTTGATTAGATAGAGCGCGTGTTTCTGGTGCGAGTCGTGCGCGATGTGATAGCCGATGTCGTGCAGCAACGCGCCCGCCATCATGAGTGTGCGCTGGTGTCGGGAAAGATTTTCTGTGGGCGCGAGACAGTCAAAGATCTTCTCAGCGAGTTTTGCGACCTGTCGCGCGTGACTCTCTTCATAACCAAACCGGCGCCCGACCGCGTGCACGGCTCTGAGCTTTTGATCGGCAAAGTTCGGCGCCGGACGGGATTCATCTTCGACTTCGCGCAAGCTATCGATAATTACGCCCTCGCGCAGTGACCAGTCGCACGTGCGTATGACGTTAATGCCAAGCGCGCGCATCGCTTCTTCCAGAATGAGGCTCCCCGCAATTATGATCTCAGACCTTTGCGAGGTGATTCCGGGCAGCGCGCGGCGCTGGGCCATGTCCATGCCCGCGAGCTGCGCGTTCAGCTCCGCCAGCTTGCTGAGCGGGATGTCAGTTTCAGTCGGTTGAACCGCCTGGTTTTTCTTGTCAATGTTGTTTGAACCCGCATCACGCAACGTGGCGCCGATCGAGAGTATGGTTCCTGAAGTACCTGAAGCTTGTTGCCAGCGAGCGTTGCGAAGCTCGCGTCGCGGCCGTTCGAAAGCGGCGTGTACTTCGGCTTTGAGCGCGGCGATCTCTTTGGCTTTTGGCGGATCGGATTTTAGATAACGTTCTGTTAGTCTGACGGCTCCGAGCTTTAACGACAGTAGCGATACCGAAGCGCCGTTGCAGAAGACCGAAATCTCGGTTGAACCGCCGCCAATGTCGATGTTGAGATTGGTCGCATCTCTGAGCGCGCAGCCGTGAGACGCAGCCAGACCAATGAGACGAGCCTCTTCGACGCCCGACAGTACTTCAACGCGCAGACCCGTGTTCTGCTCGACAGCCTTGATAAAATGCGCCGCGTTGTTTGCTTCGCGTACAGATGCAGTCGCAACGGCGACGATGTTCTCGGCCTGGTGAGTTTCGGCAATTGTCTTGAATCGCTGGATGCAGCCAAGCGCGCGCTCGATGGCATCGCGTGAGAGATGGCGCTTTTGGAGCGTCTCACGCCCGAGTCTGATGGCTTCCTTCTCGCGTGTGACGACTGCAAACGAATTGCTGGCGGCCGCGTCAACGACGGCGAGTTTGATGGAATTTGATCCGATGTCTATCGCTGCGAGTTTCAATTGCAGGCACTTTAGGTAAACTGTGTTACAGCAAAGTAAACCATATCTAAAGTAAACGTGTATGAAAACACTTTTCCTTTTGCGTCACGCAAAATCGAGCTGGAAAGACGAGACTTTACCCGATTTCGAGCGCCCGTTGAATCGTCGTGGCAAACGAGCGGCGGAGACGATGGGACGTTATTTCAAGACCAGCGCAATCGTACCGGAATTGATACTGTGTTCTCCTGCGGAGCGCGCTCGCGAGACTCTTAACCTGGTCCTTAAAGCATCCCGGTGGACCACAGAAGTGCGTTACGATCAACGGATTTATGATGCGACTGCGCAACGGCTCGTGGAAGTTGTATCGCAAATTGACAACGATCGGAAAGTGGCGATGCTGGTCGGACACAATCCCGGGCTGGAAGATTTGTTGCTACTGTTGACGGGTAATACTGAAGTGATGCCGGCGGGCGCGCTCGCGAAGTTGTTGCTCAAGACGACGAAATGGACGACGGCGATTGAGAAGCGTGCGACGCTGGATTGGCTCGTGAGGCCAAGAGATTTAGAGGAGTAGTAGACAAAGATTAACAGGATTTTCAGGATGAACAGGATTCGCAGGATGATTAAAGGAGGCTGAGATGGAGACGAGTTTTTCCAATATCAAGGGAATGTTCAAGGTCAATACCGATATCATCAATATGGCGCTCGGGGACGTGAAAACTGAAGACTGGTTCCGGACGCCGGGAGACGATTCAAATCATCTCATGTGGCTGCTTGGTCACGTCGTCGTTCACAGGGGTAAGGTGCTCACGATGCTCGGCGCTGATTGGAATGCTTCCTGGGCGCCGCTGTTTGCTCGTGGAGCACAACGAGGTGACGCTTCACAGTATCCGTCAGTCGAAGAGATGCGCGAGGCATGGAATCAGGTTTCAGAACAGCTTAAAGCGACGCTCAACGAATCGTCTGCGGAAGCGCTCGGAAATCCCTCACCCGAAGGTTTTCCGTCGTTTGATAAGACAACCAGTGGCTCGGTAGCGTTTTTTGCTTTTCACGACTGCTATCACACGGGCCAGGTGAGTTTTCTACGCAAATGGCTCGGGTATGGCCAAACAGTGGGTTAAAAATTTTTCGAGCCGGTGTCGATTTCGCGATTTCCCGGGCGTCGTAAGGTTGAAAGGCAAGATTTCAACAGAAAGCAGGAGTTATAAAATGAAATACATGTTGCTGATTTACCAGGACGAACCGAGCTGGGATGCGATCACCGAGGCCGAGCGCCAGCAGATTTACCTCGAATACCGAAAGCTGAGAGATGAGCTGACTTCGCGTGGCAAGTTTGTCACCGGCTCTCAATTACAACCTATCGCAACTGCGACCAGTGTGCGCGTGCGCGATGGCAAAGAGCTGGTGACCGATGGTCCTTTTGCCGAGACCCACGAACAACTGGGTGGCTATTTTCTGATCGAAGCCGCCAATCTCGACGAAGCGACCGCGATTGCCGGACGAATTCCTTCCGCGCGAACAGGAACAGTCGAGGTGCGACCACTCGTCGAAACCGCGGCCGAAGCGACTGCCTAGAACACCTTTAGCCACGGATTACACAGATCGCCCGTGTTAATCTGTGTCATCCGTGGCTAATATCGAACAAGTTTTCCGCGAAGAGTACGGTCGGATCATTGCGACCCTGATCCGTGTCTCGGGATCGTTCGATCGGGCTGAGGAGGCTTTACAGGAAGCATTCGTCGCGGCCGTATCGAAATGGGAACTTGAAGGATCTCCAGACAATCCGGGCGCATGGCTGACCACGGTCGCGCACCGGAAACTCCTCGATGCGCTGCGCCGCGACCGCACGCGAAATAGCAAACAACCAGAACTCAGCTACGAATCAAGCCGGTTGCAGCCCTATGTCGAACCTGAGTTGTTCGAGGACGTTGTGGAATACAGCGATGATCGTTTGCGTCTGATCTTCACCTGCTGTCATCCGTCGTTAACCCGCGAAGCACAGGTCGCGCTGACGCTGCGGACATTAGGCGGACTGACGACCACCGAGATCGCACACGCTTTTCTCGTTCCCGAAGCAACCCTGGCCCAACGACTGGTGCGCGCCAAGCAGAAGATTCGCCTGGCAGGTATTCCCTATGAAATTCCAACACTCGAGCGCATCGCAGATCGATTGGTTGCGGTCCAGGCGGTTATATACCTCATTTTCAATGAAGGCTACGCTGCGAGTGCAGGTCAGAGCTTGATCAGAAATGATCTGTGCGCGGAAGCGATTCGGCTGGGGCGTGTGCTTTGCGAGTTGCTTCCGGACGAACCGGAGAATCTCGGACTACTCGCGTTGATGCTTTTGCAGGATTCACGGCGCGAGGCTCGCGTAAACCAGCAGGGTGAGCTCGTGACTCTCGAGGAGCAGGACCGAGCGCTTTGGAATACCACTGAGATCGAAGAAGGCGTGAACCAGGTCCAAAAGGCGCTTCGGTTGCGACGTGTTGGCAGCTATCAACTTCAGGCTGCGATCGCTGCCGTGCATGCGGAAGCAAAGATTGCGGATCAGACGGATTGGAGACAGATCGTTGCGTTGTATGAAGAGTTGATGAGGATTACTTCGTCGCCCATCGTGGCACTGAATCACGCAGCAGCCGTTGCGATGGCCGAAGGATCTGAGAAAGGGCTAGCGTTGATTGACGCTATCGGCGCGGGCGGCGCGCTGCAGAATTATTATCTCTTTCACGCCTCCCGTGCAGATCTCCTGCGTCGCCTGCATCGGGGCGACGACGCGCTCGCAGCATACGTCACCGCGCTTTCGCTCACCACCAATCTGATCGAGCAAAACTACATCCGCCGTCGTATCAACGAAATCGTTATTTACGCGGCAGACCCTTCAAAATATCCGCAAGCATCTGGTTGAAGCGTGCGGGATCTTCGAGCATTGGATAGTGGCCCGTGCCCTTGATGATCACTGCATCAAACTGAGGTGCGTACTTGCGATTGATTTCAAGATTCGTCGGATTCAGGTCTGCATTGATCGCCTTGATCGGAACTTTGATTTCTTTCAGCGTCGGACCTGGCGTGTAGGCGAAGATGCCTTTGAGTATCGCGATAGCCGTCTCCGGTTGACGTGAGATTGCCTCATTGATAACGCGAGTCTTCACGGCCTCGGGGGTGTTGGGAGAAAAGAAAAACTGGTTCAGCAGGCCCGTAGTGGCGTTCTTGTAGTCAGCCGTCATTTGCTTGATCACGCCATCGAGTTGCTCGGGAGTGAGCGTTTGTTCGACATTCTGCAGACTGTCTACAGGGACGATCGCCACGACCTTATCGGGCATGCGTTTCGTGGCTTCGAGCGCGATCGGCCCACCCATTGAACTGCCGACGAGGACCACTCGCTTGAGGCCGAGCTTATTAACGACTGTTTTGACGTCGTCGCCGTAACTCTCGATGCTCCAATTCTTCCGTCCTAAACCCGACTCACCATGACCGGGCATATCGATCGTCACCACGCGATTTGTCTTTGAGAATTCAGCGACCTGGTTCTCCCAAAAGCCGCGATTGCAGCCCCAGCAATGAATAAAGACGAGCGCCGGCTCGCCCTTCCCCTCGACTGAATAGTGAATCGGGACACCATCCGAAGCGTTAACAACTTCTGACGAGGGAAACGCGAAGGCAAGCAACAGAATAAGAGTTAGCATGGTGCTATTTAGCCACAAAAGGCACAAAAAGCACATAGAGCACATAAAAAGATTGTTTGAAAAGTTCGGAATTCTCTTTATGTGCTTTTTGTGCCTTTTTGTGGCTAACTTTTTTGTGGCGCGAGCCAGCGAGCGAGATTGGTGACGTAGGCTTTTATGTCTGCGAGTCTCTCCGGGTGGCGCTTGATCTCGTCGCCCGGCGGCTCCTCCAGAAAACGTGGGCAGCCTTTCGACGTATCCCAGTTGTAATCAACAAAGTGATGAAAACTCGAGTCGGCCACCGCTCGCCCCAGCCGATTGCCGTGTCGATCGTCTCTACATTCAAACGCCACCGCCAGATTAAAATCGCGTCCGGTGACCTGACTCCTGCCAGTGGCGATTACACGCGCGCGATCCTCATCTTCCGGTACACCGACGCTGCCTTCATGCGGATGAGCCGGAAAACATTCAATTACACCTGCATCACGCCGAAGAAGCTCATGCACAGGTTCAACCACCTTCACCTTTTGATAATCACCGTTAGCACCGGAATGATAGTTGGGCCACGTAATTGACGTGGTTACCTGATCGTCGCGCATATGACGCGACGCGTCGGGCTCCTGATGTTGCGAATGAAAGAAATGCGCGCGACCAACTCCGCCCAGCGTGCACAGCGATGAGCCGAGATCCGCGTGATCGCGCGTCGTCATGATTCCCCCGCCCCGCTGATGAAACCGCGTGATTCCGTGACAATCCGCAACGGTCAACCCCTCACCCGGATCAACTGCAAAAAGCCAGAGCTCATCAACGTCTGTCGTATCAAGCACGCTTAGGATGGAGTCGTCACCTTCGCCGTTAATCTCACGATTCCGCGCGGTGACTCTGTAGACAGGATTCCCGTCGCCGTTCTTAATCGACGCGAGATGCTCTCGCAACAAAGAAAACCGATCGACGTTCCAGTCGTCTTCAATATTACGAATTGTCGTTTGTAATAGGATATGAATCAGATCCGCCATGCCTGCCCCCTCGCTTGTATTGTGCCCGGCCACATCATACCAACACCAAAACTTAGCCACAAAAAGGCACATAAAGCACAAAACAGATATTCAGCTAAGGGCAAGCCCAGATCCTTCAAGAAAGCTCTTTTGTGCTCTATGTGCTTTTTTGTGGCTAAAATATTTTGTGCCTTTCGTGGCCGCTCGACATCGTACTCGAATGCGGATGAACGCGGATTGGTTTACGGATTTTTTGATTTCACGACGAAGTTGAACTTGCGCGCGCCGGGATTGTAGGTCCCTTCGACGGCACCCACTGACGTCGCGCCACCTCGGAAATTAATGGTAGTGCGGCGGAAATTGCCGTTCTTGTATGCTGGAGTGAGGCCGTCGTCTTCATACAGGGTTGTTGAGGCTGTGCCGGCGTCGTCGGGATAGATATTGAACGTGATCGGATCGAAAGGCTTTTCGCCGACGTAATTGAGCGTTGGGCCAGTCGGTATGATCGCGCCCGCGCGAACAAACATCGGAACGGTGTCCAGAGGCGCTTCGACACTAATCATCGTCCCGCCCACGTACTTCTTGTTGGTCCAATAATCGTACCAACCGCCTGCCGGTAGGTAGACCAATCGACGAGTCACATCAGGTTTCAGAATCGGAGCGACGAGCACGTCCTCGCCAATCATGAACTGGTCGTCGATGTTGTATGTGCTTTCGTCGTCCTGGTAGTTGAGTAGGAGGGGTCGAAACAACGGGACGCCGGTACGATGCGCGTCTTCAAGAGTCGTGTACAGGAAAGGCAACAAGGTGTAACGGAGCTTCAGATACTTGCGAATGATGTCTTCATAATATTTTCCGAAGCGCCACGGTTCCTGGTCATATCCATCGATCACTTTGTGATTTCGACAAAACGGAGCCAGAAAGCTGACCTGATACGACCTCACCAGCAGCTCACCATTGCCGCGTCCGATGAAGCCACCGACATCGCTCCCGATAAACGGTTCACCCGACAAACCAAGCGAGGTGAACATCGGAATGTTCAACCCGAGCGACTCCCACGTGCTGTTAGTGTCGCCGGTCCACATCGTGGAGTATCGCTGAATGCCGGCGTAAGCCGCGCGTGTGATGACGTAGGGGCGGCGGTCCGGCCGGAGACGCTCGAGCCCTTCGTAGGTCGCACGCGACATCAACAACGCAAAGACGTTCCGATTCTTCGCGTGCGTCGTCTTCTCGCCTTCGTCGTAGCTGACGACGTCTAGCTGGTTTTTGCCCGTCTGATCTACGAAGTCGGACGGCTCATTCATATCGTTCCAAATGCCGGCAATGCCGTTGTCCGTGTAGGTACGATGCAAGTCGCCCCACCAGGTTCTCGCTTCCGGCATTGTGTAATCGACGAAAACACTCTCGCCCGGCCAGACTCTCGGTACAAAGAGATCGCCGTTCCGGCGGCGCTGGAAAAAGTTCTTCTCTAATCCCTGATCGTAGGCGTGATAGCGTTCATTCTTATCCGGCGGTTGCTTGATTCCCGGATCGACTATCGTGACCAGCTTGACGCCCTGACGACCGAGCTTGTCGCTCAAGCCTTTTGGATCCGGAAATCTGTCCTTGTCGAAAGTGAACACGCGGTAACCGTGCATGTAGTCGATGTCGAGATGCACGACGTCCAGTGGCAAGTCGCGATGGCGATACTCGTTTACAACCTCGTCGACCATCGTATCGGGATAGTAACTCCAACGGCTCTGCTGATTGCCGAGTGCCCAAAGCGGCGGCAGAGGCATGTGGCCGGTCAGGTCAGCATAGCGGCCGAGAATCTTTTTGATCGATGGACCATAAAAGAAGTAGTAGTTCATCTCGCCGCCTTCAGCGCCAAACCATGCTCGCTGTTGCGACGAGCGGCCGAAGTCGAAATAGCTGCGATAGCTGTTGTCGAAGAAGATTCCGTAAGCGATGCCGCGCTGCAGCCCGATATAGAACGGGATTGTTTGATAGATCGGATCTGTGCGTTCAGTGTAACCGGGTGTATCGGAATTCCAGTTGACGAATGAACTGCGGCGTTTGTCGAGGCGTGAGGCTTTCTCACCGAGACCATAGAAGTGTTCGTCGAAACCGAGTTTCTTCGACGCGGCCACGAACATGCCGGCCTTTGGATCGAACATGATGCCGTTGAGACGCCCCTGGGGGTCGTACGACATGGGACGTTCATCCGCATTCAGAACGCGATGCGTGCGTGCGTCGCGAAACTCGATCAATAAAGGTGAACGGCGGACGACGACTTCGAGCTCATCCGTCGAGATTGTTATTAAATCGCCCGCTTCATCGAGGTTCCAGCGCGGTGTGGGCCAAGCTACTTTGGCAATGGCCCATGAGTGATTTGTCGAGGGAACCGGTTTAGTGAATGATGCTCGGACGCGGATGAGATCCGGGGCGTAGATTGTTATCACTACCTGTGAATTGTCCTGGCAGTTGAGTGTGATGCTTTGTTCGGATTTAACGAGACTGGTAACCGGCCCGATTGTCTCCAGCGTTGTGATGTCCTGCGCGCGTGCGGACGCGCAGAGAGCGCAAATAGCCGCGAGTACTAGAAGTCGTTTCATAGTTGCTTACAGGATTTACAAGATTAACAAGATTGACAGGATTCATCTTGTTAATCTTGTAAATCCTGTTAATCCTGTCCAACTTTCACTCTCGAAACGCGAGCCGCGCGGCACCCAAAAGGCCCGCATCATCCCCACACTTCGCCCTTACAATCTTCACTCTCACTAACGGAAACGCACGCTCCTCAACCTGCAGGTGCATGTGCTTCTCGAACAACGCCCAACCATTCACTACACCACCACCAATCACAATTATCTCGGGGTTGAGAATATTGATCAGGTTCCCCAGTCCAATCCCAAGATAAACACCCATGCGCCGGAAGATCTCGAGCGCGAGCTCGTCACCCTGCTGGCCCGCTTCAAAGATCATCTCCGCAGTTTGAACCTCCCCGCCCTGCAACACGGAATCCGGATACCGCGGGCTCGCCTCGCACGTCATGCGCACAATCGCCGTCGCCGAAGCAAACACTTCAAGACAACCACGACTCCCACACGTGCAGGCAACACCACCGAAAGGATCGACACACATGTGTCCAATCTCCGCCGCCGCTCCGTCCACACCGCGCCACAACTCGCCGTCAAGAATGATCCCGCCACCAACACCAGTCCCGAGCGTCACACAAATAATCGTCTTACAACCAACAGCCGCTCCCTGCCACATCTCACCAACTGCCGCCGCATTTGCATCATTCTCGAGAATGGCAGGTAAACCAAGCTCGTCACTCAACGCAGCAGCTAAACGAAACCCATCGAGACACGGAAGATTCGGCGCCTTCACAACCACGCCTTCCTCGACCTTCACGGTCCCGGGAACAACCAGCGAAACTGCCGAGATCTCAGCCGCTCTCTGAAATTCGTGAACAGCCGCGACAATGGCATCAACAATCGCGCCGGCGGCCGTATCCTGTGGCGTGTGCTGTTTGAACCGTGTGTGAATATGGCCATTCCGATCGACGGTCGCGGCACGCAGGTGCGTTCCGCCAAGATCAGCAGCGAAAATCAGTTTTTTATCCGTTTTATCCGCGGCTTCCATACCGTTCCCACACGACTCTCGGCGTTTCAATATTCCTCCCACGCTCAATACTCATTGCCAGCCTGATAAACTGGGCCATGGACCACGCGAGCGGCGTTGCCGATCCGGTCCCGGCGCCGAAGTGAAGACTCGCAGCCGGACTCTCCTCTCGATCCCAGACCTGCTCGGGAATCATGAATCCATCGTTCGCGAATCCGGCGAGGGTATCCAATCTCGTTCGGGCCGCAGCAACATCACCCGCCGCGAGTTCATACTCACCGCGCTCACCCGTCAACAGGGTCCACAGACGACCGATCCCATTGCGTGCATCGTAGTTTCCGCCCGCGGCAGTTTCGCCGTAGGCGTCGTGATTGTATCGATACCACGCGTCACCGGCAGGTGTCTTAACTTTTATTAATTGGTCGATAAGCTTGAGCGACTCGACAATCAGAGGATCGCGGGGGCTTTTGATGCCGAGACGGACCAATTCCAGAAACCCCGCATCGAGAATCTTGCGCTCATCAATCACCAGACTGCTGCTGTTGATTTCCATCTTAGCGCCGTCATTTGGATTGTCGTTCTCAGTGATTCGCAGGTAATAACCGGAGGCATTTCCGGACTTTGTTACGGTCCATTTGTCTATGCCCTGCGCCCAATTGTCGGCAGTTTGGAGATACTTTGCGGCGCTTGTCGTGTCGCCGTTGCGGTTCGCGATTTCGGCGGCGCAGACCAGACCGGCGATCTGCGCAGCGATTGTGGCCGGTGAGTAGCCGGGCTTTTCCTCCCAGCGATCCTCATCGGTGCGTGGCCCACGATTAAGAATGAAATCACCTGCGGGTTTAATGTGCTTGAGCCAGGAGGTTCTATCGTGTCGCTTCAATTGGAACGCCAGCACGAGCGGCCACGCTACCTGGTCCATCTGCAGACCGTTTCCGATCGGGCGGCC